>Ga0137413_10000812_pt1 | contig 11289 bp, 9 predicted proteins | sample CZODoug2_1_16fun_FD_108280 | JGI IMG/M metagenome (GOLD analysis project Ga0137413, IMG submission 108280) | Vadose zone soil fungal communities from Angelo Coast Range Reserve, California, USA - CZODoug2_1_16fungal (Illumina Assembly) | ecosystem: Environmental > Terrestrial > Soil > Vadose... | reverse complement strand
TTCGTCCGCTGCAGGCGATGTTCAATCACAACACGACAGAGATCTTCTTCGATGGCCTGCGGGTGCCTGCCAGCAATCTCATAGGCGATGAGGGGCGAGGCTTCAGCTACATCCTGGACGGTCTCAACGCGGAGCGGACCCTGGTCGCCTCCGAGGCGGTCGGAGATGGCCGCTTTTTCGTCAACGCCGCCGTGCGCTATGCCAACGAGCGCGTTGTGTTCGATCGGCCAATCGGTCGTAATCAGGGTATCCAATTCCCACTGGCACGTGCTCACGCGGAGCTGGAGGCAGCCGACATGATGGCGCGCCGTGCCGCCGCTCTGTTCGATGACGGTCAGGCTTGCGGATCGGATGCGAACCTCGCGAAGCTTCTGGCATCGGAGGCCTGCTGGCGTGCGGCCGAGGCTGCGGTGCAGACGTTCGGCGGTTTCGCCTTCTCACGGGAGTACGATATTGAGCGCAAATGGCGTGAGTGTCGCGTTTATCAGGTGGCACCTGTGTCAACCAACCTGATCCTGTCGCACGTGGCACAGCATGTGTTGGGAATGGAAAGGTCCTATTGATGATTCACGACTATTGGCAATACGACGGGCTCGGTCAGGCGGCTCTCGTGCGCAGTGGTGCGGTCAGCGGCCGGGAGTTGGTGGAGAGTGCGATCGAAGCAAGCGCACAGCTCAATCCGGCACTCAACGCCATTTGCCACGATCTCGCGGACCGCGCGCGCGAGGCGGCCGCAAGGGTGGCACTGGATGCGCCATTTGCGGGTGTACCGTTCCTGCTCAAGGATGTCGGTGCCCAGATGAAAGGCACCCCCTACGAATGTGGCAGCCGGCTGATGCAAGGGTATGTCTCGAGTTACAGCTCGAATCTGGCCGAGCGCTTCGAACGCGCCGGACTGATCAGTATTGGCAAAACGACCACTCCGGAGTTCGGTGCGCAGATCACGACGGAAGCTGTTCTCACAGGCGTGACGAGGAACCCGTGGAGTGCGTTGGCAACGCCTGGAGGTTCGAGCGGCGGGGCGGCGGCGGCGGTTGCGGCGGGAATTGTCGCCGTGGCACACGCAAACGACGGCCTCGGCTCGATCCGCATTCCTGCGGCAAATTGTGGGCTGTTTGGACTGAAGCCAACGCGCCAGCGCACACCGGCCGGGCCGGTAGCTGGCGAGATCTCCGGCGGCCGCGGGGTGGAGTTCATCGTGTCCAGGTCAGTGCGCGACTCCGCTGCCCTGTTGGATGCGGTTCACGGACCGGATGTGGGTGCTCCCCATTGGGCGCCACCGCCCAAGCGCCCCTACATCGAAGAGTTGGCAGGACCCCATCGGTCCCTGCGAGTGGCCTTGATGGAGCGGACATTTGCGGGCAAGGAGGTTCATCCTGATTGCGCTCGGAGTGTGCGACACTTTGCAGCAACGTGCGCCGATCTGGGTCATGTCGTAGAGAGCGCGGCTCCGCAGATCGACTGGGACGCGTACTCGTGGGCAATCCGGGCGGCCGGCTCGTCGAGCTTCGCGGCTGGCATCGAGGCGGCTGCGCGCGCTGCGAAGCGTGCGCCGTCGCAGAGCAATCTCGAGCCCCTGACCTGGCTGTCCTACGTCGAGGGACGAGAGCTGACCGCGATCGACTACTGCAAAGCACTCGACACGTTCGCAACTCTGCAGCGTACTGTCGGAAGATTCTTCGAACGCTACGATATTCTGATCACGCCCATGTTGGTTCAGCCACCAGCCGGCATCGGCTGGCTGGGCCAGCCTGAAGATAATCTCGACGTGTTCTGGGAAAAATTCGCCGGCGATGCCTATTCGCCTTTCGCCGGGGTTTTCAACGTAACGGGACAACCTGCTGCCTCGATACCGTGCCTGCGCACGCACGACGGCCGCCCCGTTGGGGTCCAGATTGTCGGGCGCTTCGGGGATGAGGCCACACTCTTCGGCCTGGCTGCGCAGATCGAGGAGGCGCAACCCTGGCGCGCGCAGTTGCCTCCGGTCCACATCAGCAATTTAAACCTGGGGAGCCGATCATGACTTACACCCTGCCCAAGCTCGGGCTGTCAGCTTCAGAGGTTATCGGCCGCGTTAAGGCACATCGCGCCGGCGATCCGGTGTTTGCTCGTGGACAGATGACTGCGTACTGCATGATGGGTTCGCATGAGCTGCAAGCGGTGCTGGAAGAAGCGTACCGCGTCTACTTCTTCCAGAACGCATTGTTGCGGCGTTTCCTGCCCGGACTGCGCCAGATGGAAGATCAACTTCGCGACATCGCAGCGAGCCTGCTGTCGGGCGGAAAACCGGACGTGCGTGTCAATCTGACATCGGGAGGCAGTGAGAGCCTGTTTTGTGGATTCCACGCGGCGCGCGAATGGGCGAAGGCTGAATATCCACACATCAAAGAGCCGGAGGTCATCGTCCCGTTCTCGGCGCACGCGACCATTTCCAAGGCCTGCCACTACCTCGGGCTGAAGCTGACGCGCGTTCCGGTCGCAGAGGATTATCGTGCCGATGTGCGTGCGATGGCGGCGGCCATCGGCCCGAACACCATTGCGCTGGCAGGCTCGGCCCCCTCCTGGCCCTACGGCAAGATCGACCCGATCACCGAGATTGCAGCGCTCGGCCAACAGCGGAATCTGTGGGTACACGTCGATGCCTGCGTTGGCGGCTATATTGCTCCATTCGTGGAACGCCTCGGTTACTCGGTGCCGGCCTGGGACTTCAGAGTCCCGGGTGTGACGTCGATTTCCGCAGATCTGCATAAATACGCGTACGCGCCCAAGCCCGCATCGACGATCGCGTTTGCTTCGCCGGAACTGCTGCAGTATCACCATGTCGCCGCGAGCGACTGGCCGAGCGCGACGTATCTGACGGAAGGAATGGTCGGCTCGCGACCCGGCGGGGCGATTGCAGCAACCTGGGCAGCGTTTCACTTTTTGGGCGAGGCAGGCTATCTGGACTATGCCCGCCGCACGATGGCAACAAAACAGCGACTCATCGAGGGTTTGAAAGCGCTTGGAATGAGGCCGTGGGATACGGATCTGTGCGTGTTGTTGTTTGAGACCGCGGATGTACCCGCTGAAGCCCTCGTGGGCGCTCTGACGGAAGCGGGGTGGCCCTGTATGGGGACCCAGAAGCCGCCGATGGTGCAGTTGATCGTCGATCCACTCGTGGCGGATGTGGTTGATGAATACCTGGCGGATGTCGGACGGCTGCTGAAGCAACTGCGGGGTGGAAAGAGCGCGCAGCGGGGTGACCTCGGCTACGCGGATTAGCGCATTCTGCTGCATCATATTTGACGCGACAGGGTGGCGACAATCTTGCGATACTATTCCCAACAGCACGGACACTGAGGCAGCGCCTTGGCACAACTCGAGCAGATCGGCTACACGTCCCTCCAGGAAATCGCCTACCAGAGGATCCGCGAGGCGCTGCAGCGGGGCGCATTTCAGCCCGGCGAGAGTCTGCCCACCCGCACGCTCGCCAAGGCCTTCGGCATCAGCACGACACCCGTACGAGAAGCGCTGGCACGCCTGGTAGCACAGAATGTGCTCTCGGTGGACAGTGTCAATGGGACGCCTTTCGTTCCCGTCATTACGCGCGAGCTGTTGATCGAGATCTACGAGTTGCGCTCAGTGTTGGAAGGCCTCGGAGCGGAGCACGCGGCCGAGAACATCACCGAAGATGAGTTGCAGCAGCTCGAGGTGCTGTGGGGAAAACTCACAATGAAGGGACTCGACAGGGAGCAGCAGCACGCGCTGACCGAAGAGTTTCAATACGCCGTTTACCGGGCGGCGCGTCGACCGGTGCTGCTCGATCTGATTCAGAGTGTGTGGATGCGCAGTGGTCTCGTTCTCAACCTGCTCTCCAAGTCGCGTCCGAAGGGCTTTTCAGTCGAGAATCACCGGGAGAAGCTGTTTGCGGCGCTGAAGCGGCACAACGCAAAAAAGGCCGGTGAAGCCACACGCGCGGGAGTCGAAGAAACGCGTGACATGTTGCTGAGCCTGATGGACAAATGAGAGCTTCAGCGGACGCATGACGCCATGATTTCCCCAGCCGCCACATTGACATTCGAGCAGCCCAGCGCCCACGTCGGCGTGCTCACCCTGAATCGGCCGCAGGTCGCGAATGCAATCAACACGGCGATGGTGCGCGAATTGCTCGAATTCTTTACCCACCTCAGCGCGGATCCCGGCGCACTTCGCTGCCTGATCCTGACCGGGGCCGGGGACAAGACATTCTGCGCCGGCGGGGATCTGAAAGAGCGCGATGGGATGTCGAATGAGGCTTGGTCTCAACAACACGCATTCATGGAGCGTGCGATCGTTCTGATTCTCGAGTGTCCGATTCCGGTCATTGCCCTCGTGAACGGGGCCGCCTATGGGGGTGGCTGTGAGTTGGCCCTCGCATCGGACTTTGCCTACGCAGCCTCGACTGCCCGATTTGCTCTGACCGAGACCCGGCTCGGAATCATTCCCGGTGCCGGCGGTACTCAGACGTTGCCGCGCGCGGTTGGCACGCGCCGAGCCATCGAGTTGATTTGTTCAGCGACGCCCTTCAGTGCCCACGAAGCGCGGGAATGGGGCCTGGTGAATCGTGTTGTTCCCCCATCGCAACTGTTCCAGGAAGGCCTCGCGGCGGCCGAGCGGATCGCCGCCAACGCGCCCCTCGCGGTGCGACAAGCGAAGAAGTCCATCCGTGTCGGCATGCAGATGGACCTGCATCACGGGCTGCAGTATGCGATCGAGGCATACAATCCGCTCGTCGGTACGAGCGATCGGCGGGAGGGGATACGAGCGTTTGTTGAAAAGCGCAAGCCCGTTTTCACGGGTTGTTGATTCGTCGAGCATATTGAAGGTGTCATGAATGAAGTGAATTCGTATGCGCCGCCGAATGCGGCCGTCTCTGATATTCAGCTCAATGAGGATATTCCACGGCCGCATCTGCTCGATGTTGCCGCGATGATGAGCCTGGCAGTGTTCGGAATTCTTCTGACGCCCACTGCGGCGCGCTGGTTCAAACGGCGGCAATGAGGTGCTTTTCTGAGGTCTATCGCTGCGATCTTCCTGCTGCTGGCGTGTCGGTCCGGCCATTGCGACCCTGGCACAGCCATCGACAGGCTCATGAGCGCCTACCAGGGAAATGTTCCGGGCGCCTCCGTGCTGATCGTACGCGATGGGCGCGTGATCCTGCGCCGGGCCTATGGCTTGGCGGATCTCGAGAATCATGTGGCTGCCAGTGCAGCGACCCACTATCGCCTGGCCTCGATGACCAAACAGTTCACTGCGGCCGCCGTGCTGATTCTGGTCCAGGATCAGCGCCTGTCACTGGATGACCCGATCCGAAAATGGCTGCCCACCCTTCCTGATGCAACCGCCGCCATAACCATCCGCCACCTTCTGACGCACACATCCGGCCTCATCGACTACGAAGAGGTGATGCCTCCGGACACCGCGCGCCAACTGCACGACCTCGACGTATTGCATCTGCTCGAGCAGCAGAACCACACTTACTTTCGGCCAGGTACGCGATATCTATACAGCGACAGCGGTTATTCACTGTTGTCGCTGATCGTAGCGAAGGCAGCAGGCACTGACTTCGCCTCTTTCCTGCGCGAGCGGATCTTTCAACCTGTCGGTATGCGGACGACCGTTGCGTATGAAGAGGGGATCTCCAGAGTCGCGAATCGCGCGTACGGCTACAGCGCAGGTGTTGGGACGGGGGCTTGGATGAGGACCGATCAGAGCCTGACCAGCGCTGTGCTGGGGGATGGCGGGATCTATTCGTCGATCGACGACCTCGCCATGTGGGATAGCGCTCTTTACGGCAAGGGACCGCTGAGCAAAGAGTCACTACGGCTCGCCTTCTCTGCCGCAACACACACAGATGATCCGAACGTCGATTATGGGTTTGGCTGGCGAATCAGCGGTGCGACTGTGTGGCACTCGGGAGAGACGCTGGGTTTTCGCAACGTCATCGTCCGTTACCCCAAGAGTCATTTCACGGTGATTGTGCTGACGAATCGCAATGATCCGGAGCCCTACACGGTTGCTCTGGCGATTGCGAAACTGTTTATTCGCGATGCTGATGCCAAGCGGGCTTCGCAGGTTGTCGTTGGACCTGACTCCGGTGCGCGGCCTATGCCGCAAGCGAAATAATCGGGCCACGGCTGCGGCCCGCTGGCGTAACGCGGGTGTTGCGGATGCTGAGGGTGGAAACGCCAGCGATATTTTGAGCTGCGTCGTGTTTCGCCCCGTATGACACACGCACACACAAGATTTCATAAGGACCATTAACAGCGCCGCTTTTCCGCTCGGCGCTTCACCAAACTTTCACTGAATCATCACGAACCGCTCGCACCATCGCGCTCGCTGCCACGCGGGTGGTCGCGACCAACACAGGATCGTAGTTATCGCGCGTGGGGCACCTCTCATTAATTCCGTTTCATTCACGAGGTTCCTCATGAAGCTTCTCGTTACTGCGGCAGCGATTGCAGCCGCCCTCGGCGCCAGCGGCGGGGTCAGCGCCGAGACATTTGATTTCTCCTATACCTTCACGGACGGCCAGGCGATCACCGGCTCCCTCGATGGCACGCTGAACGGCACGACCATCAACAACATCAGCGATCTGCACGTCGCCCTGAACGGCATCGATTTCGCCGGCGGCACGGACAGCAATGGAACCACGTCGCTGCAGATTTACGGCTATGACTCTGCGAACCAGCTCTTCGATGCGCCGGCTGTGTTGTCCACGGTCAGCTCAAAGAACAATTTCCAGATCGCGGATGAGTCGCCCACCGGCGCAACCCAAGCGAACTACTTCTTCTCGTTCGTCAATGATCCGTCATTCGGCGCGCTGATCGGCGCCGGCAACTTCCTGCATAGCGACCTTTTCAGCGGTCCCGGAGCCACGCAGTCGGCCGCCGACTTCGCCGACGCCGGTACCTGGAAAGTGGCGCCCGTTCCGCTGCCGGGCGCATTGCCGCTGCTGCTCTCGGGCCTCGGTTTGTTCGGCCTGCGCCGCCGCCGCGCCGCCTGAGCCAAATGGGGAGTGAACTCAATATGAAATCCAATCTCAATTCGCTGCGTCCCTCACGGGTCGCTTTGGCAGTCGCCGGCACGCTGGCGGTTTGTTCCACATCGGCCTTCGCTGCACAGTCGCTCGTCAAGGGCGTCGTCGGCGGTGCCTACTTCACTGCTCCGGTGTTTGCCGACACCGCGGCGGCCTCATCGGCCTCGAGCTCCGTGGTTGGTGCATATCGGGGCGCCAAGGTTTGCTTCGACCTGAACGACAATGGAGTGTGCGACTCCGGTGAGCCATTCACGACCACCGGCAGCGATGGCAGCTTCACACTGCTCAGCAAGACCCTTGCTCCGTTGGTGGCAGAGATCAGCACCAGCGCCACGAACAATGGGCATGCTGTCACCAGCCGCAACGTCTTCCGGGTCAAGCAGGATCAGATTGCCGCCGCAACCGTCAGCCCGATGCTGCCGGCTTCTGTCGATATCACCCCGCTGTCCACGGAAGTGGCCCGCGCCGTTGAGAACGACGGTGTCAATTACGCGCAGGCAGTCAAGAACCTGGCCCAGCGCATTGGCGTGCCTTCGACGGATGCACTGAAGGCGCCCTCCAGGATCACGGATTCGACTGAACTGGCCGCAATCCTGAAGGAGTCGGTGATCGATGCCGGCCGTTTTGAAATGGCCGCCAAGTTCGTCGATCGTGGCGACACCGTGGGCGCGCTGCGTGGCAACTTCGATTGCCCGAACGTAGCCAGCTTCGATGGCGCGAATGCCGATGCCTGCCCGGTTTCGGATCTGCAGACTGTCGACATCAAGGCAGCGCAGAACTACGCGCAGAACATTGAGGGCATTCCGCGGTACGACCACGTGTTCGTCATCATCGAGGAAAACGAGTCGCTCGTCAGCCTCAAGAACAACGCCAGCCTGCCGTACCTGAACGCGCTGCTCAACAATGGCAGCCAGTTCTATAACTACTATTCCACCGGCAATCCGAGCGAGCCGAACTACCTGGCCCTGGGTAGCGCGGATGACTGGGGTATCACGGGTGATGAGCCTGCGAATCTCATGTATCCCGGTGTCACCGGCGTGCGTGCCAACATGTCCAATGCGGTCGACGCGAAGGGTCTGACCTGGCGCCACTACGAGGGCTCGCTGTATCCCTCGCCGGCGGGCGACCTGTCGAACCCGGGATCCGCAAGCTGGAAGACGGCGATCGGCGGCGCGTTTTTCGACAATCCGAGCGTCAGCTCGATCATCGGCAAGGATGGAGCCACGTATACCAGCGGCCTCGTCGCCAAGAAGCACAACACCGTTTCCTGGTTCGCGGACGTGACTGCGCAGCCGAACTTCCTGTCCAACGAGCGCTCGATCTCCGGCACGGGCACGGACGTGAATGGCAATCCCATTCCATACGCCTGGGGCGGAACGAGCTTCGGTGCGGTTCCCGTGTCTTCGGGAAACTGGGACGCGGCGTTGCAGAACTATGCAACGGCGAACAACATCAACTCGTGGTGGACCGGTAACTCCCAGCCCTGGACCCAGGACCAGTTTCTCGCTGATCTCAAAGCGGGAGATGTAGCCAACTACAGCATCATCGTGCCGGACCAGGACGATGACATGCACAACACCGGGACGGTCCCGCGCGCCGATTACTGGGCCAACAACATCATTGCGAAGATCCAGTCGTCCGCCATCTGGAACGATCCGACCAAGCGCGTTGCCATCGTGGTTACCTTCGATGAAGGTGAGTCCGCCAGCACGGCCTGCTGCGGTTGGAACCCCAAGCGCACAGGCAATGGCGCGGCACAGCCTCTCGCAGTCGATTCGACCGGCATCGTGTCGGTCGCTCCGGGTGTTTCTGGCCTTGCCGCCCACGACGGTACGCCCTACGCCCCTCCGTACAGCAGTGGTAATCACGGTCACGGCGTGACCATGTTCGGCGTGCTGACCAACCAACAGGTCCTGGCCGGTGCACCGCACGGACACTACGACACGGACTACTACAGCCACTTCTCGTTCGTGCGGACAATGCAGGACATGTTCGGTCTGGCTGACCCTGGCCAGCCGGGTACCTACATGAACCGCTCCAAGTACACAGAGAACTTCATCCAGCAGAACGCGACGTTGTTGCCGGAAATGGCCAGCAGCGCCAATCCGCACTTCGACGCAGTCCGCGCGATGAACCACGTGTACCAGTTCCCGGCGGGTGTGACTCACGTAGTGGCCGCTGGTGCGGGCACGCCGCCGACGACAGTCGGTCCGGATGCCGACCAGGTCAACCTCTGGGCGCAGAAGTAAGCATCTGAACGGGCGATAGATGGGCCGGCCACGAGGCCGGCCCTGATTCATTGTGATGGTTTCGGGGAGAATCCAGTGTTCAAGAGCTCGAATAAATCAACCGGCCTGCGCCTCGCGCTCGCGGTGGGAGTTTGCGTCTTCGTGGGCGGCGGTGCCTACTGGGCTCATGCGCAGTCCAATCCCATCCCCCTGAGCCCGCAGGCGCAGGCAGGTCAGAAGCTGTTCTTCGACACCAACCTGTCGGCTTCCAAGCGGATGTCGTGCGCGAGCTGCCACGATCCCAACAACCACTATGCTCCCTCCAACGCTCAGCCGGTGCAGCTCGGCGGCCCCAATTTAACGACGCCCGGCTTTCGCGCCGTGCCGAGCTTGACCTACAAGGACCTCATACCCGCCTATTCGGACGATGCCACGAATCCGGACAATGTGAGCACGAATGCGCCCGGTGGTGGGTTGACCTGGGATGGCCGTGCCAACTCGCTGGCAGAGCAGGTGTCGATTCCGCTGCTATCCTCCTTCGAGATGGCGAACACCAGCCAGGCTGCGGTGGTCCAGGTGGTGCAGAATGCGAGTTACGCCGCGTTGTTCAAACAGGCCTTCGGGGCTGACGTCTTCAACAATCCCGCCGCGGCATTCACGGATGTCGGCCTGGCGCTGCAGCAGTACCAGTTGGAGGATCCCAGCTTCCATCCTTACTCCAGCAAGTACGACTACGCCTTCCTGGTTGAGCTCAGCAACGGCAAGCCCGTTTCGCTGACAGCCGCTGAGCTGCGTGGCTATAACGTCTATCTACAGCCCGACAAAGGCAACTGCTTTGCCTGCCACTACAATGGCCCGATGGTCGGTGGTGGCGGAGCCCTGTTCACTGATTTCACATTTGAAGCGCTGGGTGCGCCGCGCAACACGAATATTCCTGCCAATGCGGTGCGACCTGGCCTGCCGGTAACTTACTACGACCTGGGGCTGTGCACGGCCCAGAATCCGACCGCTCCGCATGTGTTGCCATCCTCGGCGCAGTATTGCGGGCTGTTCAAAACGCCGACCCTGCGTAATACCGGTACCCGCCAGTCTTTCTTCCACAATGGTGTGTTCCACAGTCTCACGGATGTCATTAACTTCTATAACACTCGTGATACCAACCCTTCCGCGTGGTATCCGACTGTCAAGGGTGTCGTTCAGAAGTTCAACGATATGCCGGCAGCCTATCAGGCAGACCTCGACAGCGTCGATGTGCCGTTTGAGGGACTGCCGGTGGGTGGAACGCCCCACATGAGCGCTCAGGAGGCGGCCGACCTGCAATGTTTCATCGAGACCCTGACCGATGGCTACCTCGAGGGCGTGACGCCGCAAGACCCTAAGTGCATCAACTGACCCGACGAGCAAGGAAAAACCATGACGAAAAAGACTGTATGGGCCGCAGTTTCGGCCGGCGTGCTGGCCTCGAGCGGTGTGACTCACGCGAGCTCGACAGATCCAGGCCCGAAGGATCTGTCTCGGGCCGTGAAGGCATTCCTGGTTGAACACGGCGACCTCTGCATGGCCAAGTACACTTGGCCTCGCGATATAACCGAGAGGGACGCAGACGTCGATAAAAACGATGTCGTGCAGCTTCCGGTTCTCGAGCACTTGGGTCTCGTGCGCTCGGTGGCTGTCTCAAATCCGACCGGCCCGACCAAGCGCTATTCGCTGACCGACAAGGGGCAACGGTACTTTTTAAAGAAAAGGCACACGACTCTCGGGTCACACGATACGGTAGCTGAGCACGATGCCGACTTCTGCGTCGCGCATCTGTCTCTGGGCAAGGTGGTCAAATGGTCGCCGCCTGAACTGGTGCACAATCACCTCGAAACAGTGGTCCGCTACACTTACCACGTCGAAGCCGCGAACTGGATGTCCGATCCTGAAGCGCGCCAGGCCTTTCCCGTCGCGGACCAGATCATTCGCGGGCAGGGTGTTATGTTGATGACCGCGACTGTAGCGCTG
>Ga0137413_10000811_pt1 | contig 11289 bp, 9 predicted proteins | sample CZODoug2_1_16fun_FD_108280 | JGI IMG/M metagenome (GOLD analysis project Ga0137413, IMG submission 108280) | Vadose zone soil fungal communities from Angelo Coast Range Reserve, California, USA - CZODoug2_1_16fungal (Illumina Assembly) | ecosystem: Environmental > Terrestrial > Soil > Vadose... | reverse complement strand
AGTAAGCGTAAAGGCCAGTGAGGAATGTATTATCTGGCGGTGTTGGCGTTACCGTCGGGGCGACCGTTGGCGTCGCGGTCGCAGTAGGGGTTGCCGCTGGCGTCGTAGTTGGAGTAACGGTCGCCGTGGGTGTTGATGTCGGCGTGGAGGTTGGAGTCGCTATCGGCGTCCCCGTAGCGATTGGCGTGGGTGTGGGTGTTGGCGTCTGATGTTTGTGACCATGCTGGGCTTGTGCTGGCACCGCAAACATACAAACGGCACCCAGCATAGAAGCATACGCCATTAGATGCCTACAAAGTCCTACCACGTAAAGGATCTTTAGCGGTTTATGCAACCGCCTGTCGGTCAGTTCAATGCCTAGGACAACGAACACAAAAAAGATCACGTCAAACATGGGCGGGATGCTGCATCTGTAACGTTCACTTGTCACGCCCTAAACGCGTCATGCCGAACCGTTATGCAATTTGGCCGAAGCGGTGCTTCCCGAGAGAACCGACCCTAACGGGATTCGAACCCGTGTTACCGCCGTGAAAGGGCGGTGTCCTGGGCCTCTAGACGATAGGGTCACAAAAGCCGGGCAATATCAGAATTGCCATGCCTTCATGCAAGGCAAATTGCCGGATTGTTTTCAGTCTTTTCGTTTGAGACCGCGTCTGGCGCCGTGGCTACAGACTGGGATTCAGTTCGTGAATCAACGCCGCTGTGCGCGCGGTTGCGCCCTGGTGCTCGCTCAAAACTTCGCGCGCCCTTTGGACGAGGCGTTGGCACGCTTCGCGATCGCGCAAAAGCTCGGCGATCGTCAGTTCAAGCGAATCCATATCGGGAACCTGGATCGCGCCTTTCTTCAATACGAGCGCTTTCGCCAGCGTGGCGAAGTTCTCCATGTGCGGACCAAACACAACTGGTTTGCCCGCGATAATCGGCTCCACGGGATTTTGACCGCCGCGCGCGGTCAGGCTTTTACCCATGAACACAATAGTGGCGATAGCATACCAGCGATGAAGGTCCCCTGTTGTATCGAGAATAATGCAATCCGCATCTGATTCGCCCGGCAGCTGCCGGACCACCTCGCTTGCCAGCGTCACGCGCATTGGCAAAGCGCCAAATTGCGCGCGGATTTCGCGGAGCCGTTCGACGTGCCGCGGCGCAATGAACAACCGCAACGATGGAAATTGCTGGCGCAAGCGCAGAAAAATGCTGGCCAGAATTTCCTCTTCGCCGCGATGGGTGCTGCCGCCGAACAACACTGGGCTCTCTCGAGCCGCATGATTGAAGTCGACTTGCTGCGCGCCTTCCTGCGCTTCCAAACCCTGATCATGCCCATCAGGATCGTATTTGATACTTCCAACCGCTCGAATCCGGTTGCGCGCAACCCCGATCGCAACCCATCGATCGACATCATTCGGCTCCTGTGCGCAGACCAGATCCAACAGCCGAAATGTGGGCGCCACAAAAAATCGGAACCGTCGAAACCTACTCTCTGATCTCGGCGACAAGCGCGCATTCACCAATATCGTTGGAATTCGGCATTCGTGCGCGAGTGCGACAAGGTTTGGCCAAACTTCAGCTTCCACCAGCAAGATCCGCGTCGGTCTGATCGCCGAAAACGCACGTCGCATGATCGGCCAGTAATCGAGCGGTGTGTAGATGACTTCGATCCAGGCCGGCCCGTTCTTATTTGCCAGTGCGAACCCAGTTGTAGTGGTTGTGGTCAGAACGCAGTGCAAATCTGGTTCGAGAGCGCGCAATGCATGGGCCAGTTTTAACGCGATATTTACTTCCCCAACGCTGACCGCGTGCAGCCATGTCGATTCTTGCTTCGACAGGCGAACCCGTAGTGCACCACCGTAAATTCCCATGCGCTGTCCGAACTTTTCGCGGTAACCGCCGCGACGAATCATCTTCACGAAATAGCCCGGTAAAAAGAACAACAGTCCGATTGGCCAAAACAAATTGTAAATGAAACGAATCATTCAATTGCGGATTGCGAATTTTTGATTGCGGATTCCGGAAAGAAACAACACTTCAGTGGCGCCGTATGTTTTCTGACGAATCAGACGCCAGAGCTTGGTTTCAGGAAGAGCTTCGGCCGGGCGCTTCTCCAAGACGAAAATTCCATCCGGGCTCAGCAATTGAAACAACGCTTCGTTACCCAGCAGTTTTTCGGTGAAACGCTCACCGGCCTCCGTCTTTTCGTACGGCGGATCCGCAAAGACGACGTCAAACATTTCGGCGCCGGAAGCGTGCCGGAGGAAATCGAAGACGTCCTGCTGTCGAACTCGTCCTTTCAACTTTGTCCTGGCGAGATTGCTCTCGATGATTTCCGCCGATTGTCGATCTGCCTCAACAAAAACAACAGAAGACGCGCCGCGGCTGAGCGCTTCAATTCCCAGTGCACCGCTGCCGGCGAAAAGATCGAGGACGCGCGCCCCCGCTATGATGTCGCCCAGACTGGAAAAGATAGCAGCCTTGACACGGTCCATCGTTGGTCGCACACCCCGCTTCGGAACTGCGATGCGAATTCCGCCGGCGCTGCCGGCGATCACTCTCATGGCGACGCGGCTGGGGTTGGCGTTGCGGTGGCCTCAGGCAGCGCCTCCTGGGGTGAAGCAGAAGTTGATGGCCCGGCGGGCATCGCGCTGCCCGCGCCGCTATCCTGAGGCGTTGCGGGCGCCGGTTCTTCGATCTGTTTCTTTTTCTTTTTTCCTCGCTCCTTTTTTCCGCCGCCAAAGAAGCTGTTTATCATACTGCTAAGATCGCTGCCGACCAATCTATCCATTAAGTTTGTGCTCGGGCGATCGATGGTGCCGCCAACCTGAAAGTCGATGGCAGAATAGCCCGGTTCGTTGATCGGTTGAAAATTCTGGCGAATCGCTTTAAAAAGCTGGCCACGAATTTTGTCGTTGATCGCGAGCTGCGAATCGAGCTTCAGCTTGCCGTTAAACGCAACTGTTCCCGACGCGGTAAGACGAATATTCGGAGAGCGCAAAATCAATTCGTCGATCGTGACCAGGCCTGGACGCACATGATATTTCGCCTCCGCTTGCTCGAGATGAAGCTCTCTCAGTTCTTCAATCTGAAGAACCTCCCCCAGTAATACAAGCAAGCTGTATTGCTGGACCCGCCCGTCGCGCAGGAAAATCTCGCCGTTTCCAACGAACGCTTCCGGATCGGCCGTTTTGCCGGAAGCTTGGAAATTTCCCTCCAATTTGCCCTGCACTATTCCCGTGGGTCCGCCTGCGTTTGTGATAATCTGATCGGCCAGCACATTGCGAAACTTTACGCTCGTGGTAAACGGAGAATCTTCAGCTTCCGGTTGCATTGCGAAATAGCCGTTGATCTCACCGTTACCGGCACGCGCGGAAATCTTGGAAAGCTCCAGCACGTCCGGCTCGTAACGCAGCGGGGAGCGTAGTTGTTCCAGAAAAAAACGGTCCTGCAGGGAAATTCTCGCCACCCTCGCATCGCCGTGAAGCGCCAGGGCGCTGCGGATGCTGGTGCGAAAGTCTACCCCATTAAAACTCGCAAGCAGCCTGCCGGCGTGATCGAGAAAACTGAAATTGCCATTCTTAATACTGACGCGTCGGACCTCCGGAGGCACCGCCAGTCTCGGTTCCTGCATCGGAGATGGACTGTTAACTATCGCCTGCGCTGGAGAAGGAAGATTCGCCGGAGAAATGGCAACGACAGGAGCGGTCTGTGTTTGAGGGGTTTGAGCGGGTTCGCTTTCTACTTCCGGCTGGGACACAGTTGGAGCCCTCGTCTTTGTCCTGTGTGGACCGGGTAATTTCCATTTTCCTCCGGCATCTTGCGGCCAAACTACATTTGGATCGATGAGCGCCACCTCTTTGACCACCAGCCGCCGGGAAAAAAGAGAGAGGAAACGAACGCGCAGTCGAAATGTTTTTGCTTCGAGGAAATGCCTCGGATCAACCGGCGAAGTTTGCGCAATCGTGATGCCGCTCAGCTCCAGTCCACCCCAGGGCGTCACGCTCATGCTGCGGATTCCGAGCGTGGTGCCAAGGCGCCGGCTCAATTCCTGTTGAATCTTCGCGTGTGTACCCTGCGATTGCACATATAGATTCACGCCGGTCAAAAGAATCGCGCCAAGCGCAACCACCGCCCCTAGAGCAATCAATGGAACCCTGCGCAATTTTTTCACCGTGAGACGTTACGCAGCCCGAGTTTGAAGAAAAGACGAAAGCCCTCTGCTACTTTTCCTTGTGACCGATACGATTGTCATTCTCAATCCAACTGCCGGCAGCCCTGAACACATTCGCAGCTGGCAGGAGCGCACCGAATCACTCGCTGGTGACTGTCCAGTCCGCGTTACATCGCATTCTGGCGAAGCGGAGGCGCTGGCCCGGCGCGCAGTCGAGGAGGGATTTACGCGAATCGTCGCTGCAGGCGGCGACGGAACAGTCAGCCAGGTAGCCAATGGACTCGCCGGCAGCAATGCCACATTGGGCGTGCTCCCAATGGGCAGTGTCAATGTTTTCGCGATGGAGCTTGGCTTGCCTCTGCACAATCTCCAGCGCTGCTGGGACATCATCGAAGACACAAACGTTCGTCTGGTCGACATGCCGAGCGCGAATGAGAAATATTTTGTCCAGCTCGCCGGCGTAGGCTTGGACGCGCAGGTGGTGAAAGAAACCAGCCTGGCGTTCAAACGCAGCTTCGGTCCGCTGAGCTATCTCATCTCCGCAGCGCACATCGCGGCACGGCAACCGCCAAAACTATTCATCGAGTCGGAACATACCCCGGTGGAAGAAGGATCGTTTGTTCTCATTGGAAACGGGCGCCTTTACGGAGGGCCCTTCCCGTTTTTTAAACACGCTATCGTCGATGATGGCCTGTTTGACGTAGTCGTCTTCAAACGGCTCGGCTATCTCGAAATCATCAAATATCTCCAGGACGTTGTGTTCAGCTCCGACATCAAAGTTCCGGAGATCGAATATTTTCAGACGCGGCGGCTGTGCATAACGAGCGAGCAGGACGTTCCCCTGGAGCTTGATGGCGAACTCGCGGGCAGTTGCCCGGTTGATTTCCGAATTCGGAAGAGAGCGCTTCGCGTTTTGGCACCCCCGCCCTGAGCCTGATCGAAGAGCCGCCCTCATCGGCTAGCCTTCGCTGAAATCCGCGTGATGTTCTGCACGATGGCTCGTGATGAACGTTGGATTCGTGAAAAAGCGGCCGCTTCAATTAATCCGGCACACGTCGAGACTGTCCTGATTCAGCTTGAGGAACACTGGCCGGAAACCGCCCAGCCACTAGCTGATGTGGTCGAACAATTCCCGCTGGGCGAAGCTGCTCTGCTTCATCTTCTCGGTGTCTCCAGTATTTGCGCGGCGCGCCTGTCGCACGACCCGGACAGCCTGCTGTGGCTTTGCCAGCCGCAAATCTGTTGTGCTCCTCGCGGGTATGCGGAAATGCTGGGCTACCTACACAGATCGGCTGGCAACTCGGTCGCAGATCAGGGTTTTTCTGCTCTTCGCTTTTGGAAGGGCCGTGAGATGACGCGCATCGCTGTTCGCGAGCTGGCAAACGTGGCGTCGCTGGAGGAAACCACCGGCGAGCTTTCGCAGGTGGCGGAGATTTGTATCCACAATGTGTTCGAACATTGGGACACGGAATTGCGACAACAATATGGTTCGCCCAAGGCGGAATTCGCCATTCTCGCACTGGGCAAGCTCGGCGGCGGGGAGCTAAATCACAGTTCGGACGTTGATCTTCTTTTTCTCTACAGTGAGGAAGGCCAGCTGACGGCCCACGTTTCTTATCACGAATTCTTTAACCGGCTGGGAAAAAGAATCCTCGAAACATTTTCGACCGGGCATCCGGCTGGCTCGCTTTTCCGCGTCGATCTGCGTCTGCGACCGGAAGGCTCGGCAGGGCCATTGGCTCGCTCGCTCGACAGCATGGAAAACTATTATGCGGGGTTCGGCGAAACCTGGGAACGTCTTGCGCTGATCAAGGCGCGCGGAATCGGCGGCAGCCGCGAGCTGGCTTACGAATTCCTACGGCAGCATCAGCCGTTTATTTATCCCAGGAGCGCATCGCCAGATTTGCTGGATGAAATCGCCGGTATCAAGCGGCGCATCGAGCGCGACATCGTCGGCGCGGACAAGCTCGAACGCGACGTGAAACTTGGACGCGGCGGAATTCGCGAGATCGAATTCATCGTGCAGACCTTGCAGCTTATCCACGGAGCGCGGCATCCGTTCTTGCAGGAATCAAGTATGCTCAAGGCCCTGCGAGCGCTTCGTCAATTGGATCTTCTTCCACGCGAGGATGTGCTGACTTGCGACAACACTTACCGATTCCTCCGCCGTGTGGAGCATCGCTTGCAGATAGAGGCCGAACAGCAAACGCACATTGTTCCTCGAGACCGGGAAGCTTTGCGACGTCTTGCATTGAGCCTCCGGTTTTCATCCAGTGAAGATTTCACTGCGGCGCTGCAGGAAAGAATGCGCGCAGTGCGTCCGATTTTTCAACGGATCGTTTCAGGAACATCAACGACCCCGGCCACACTGCCTCAGGCGGACGATCTTGACATTTTCAGCGACCAGAAACGAGCAACCAAGGCGCTGTCCGACCTCGCGCAGGGCGCTGGAAGTTTCCATGTCGCACCACGAACACGACATATCTTTCGCAAGCTGCGTCCGGCCCTGCTGGGATGGCTTTCTAAGAGCGCAGACCCGGATACGACGCTCAATCAGTTCGTTCGCCTCGTGGAGGGTTACGGTTTGCGGAGTTTGTTCTTTGAGCTTTTGGTCGCAAATCCTCGATTGCTGGAGCTGGTTGTGAAGACTTTTGATGCCAGCCGCTTTGCCAGCGAGCTTTTGATTCGCCGTCCGCAGCTTCTGGAAGACATCACCCGAGATCCAAAATTTGGTGAACCACGATCAGTAAAAGAAAATCTGCGACGCCTCGATTTGTTAGGCGCAGATGCAAACAACCTGGACCCGATACGCACCTACCGGCAAAGGCAACTGTTGCGCATCATCCTGCGCGACGTGCTGGGACTTATCCAGCCAGCGGCGACTTTTGCCGAGCTTTCAGACGTGGCGGAAGCGTGTCTGATCGTTGTCGCCAGGCTCCTCGCAAGTGAGCAACTGACGGTCATCGCTCTCGGAAAATTTGGTGGACGTGAGATGAGTTACGGCGCGGACCTGGACGTTTTGTTCGTGGGCGACGACGTTCGCGCCGCGCAGAATGTTATGAACGCCATGGCGCAGCCAACGGCCGAGGGAAATATCTGGGCGCTGGATGCAAGGCTGCGCCCTGAAGGCGAAAAGGGCCCGGTTGTCTGCTCTCCTGAAACTTACGAATCGTACTATGCGAGCCGAGCACAGCCTTGGGAATTGCAGGCTCTGACTCGCACACGCAGCATTAGCGGACCGTTGCAAAACGAATTCATGGAAATTGCAAGGCGAGCATGGCGTCGCGCATGCCAGGATGCCGGCCTTTTCGTAAAAATTGATGACATGCTCCGGCGCATTCGGCGCGAGCGCGGAAGCGGGTCGGATTTTCTCGATTTAAAGACCGGAGCTGGCGGCATCATAGAAGCGGAGTTTCTCGTTCAAGCGTTGCAGATGCGCGGAAACATCTGGGAACAGAGCTGGGAGCTCGCCGTCGATCGGCTGCACGAGCACGGCCATCTGGACAAGTCGGATGTTGGGAAGCTCAAAAACTCTTATGCCTTCCTGCGTCGCTGCGAACTTGTGTTGCGTCGATATGACGACAGAAGCATTTCAACGCTTCCGAGCGATCCAGACGAACAACGAAAGTTTGCCATTCGTCTCGCCTCTCGGGACCTCCACGCTTTCCGTCGCGATTATCTCGATTCTCGCGAGGCGATTCACGCACTCTACCAACAGCACATTACGCCGGCTTAACCGCGGTAACGATTAACGTTCGCCCAAGCAGCAGGCCGGGTGAATTCATCGCTCGGACAGCCCAGGCATTCCGTTCGTCCAGCGTACCGTAGGTACTTTTATCACGATGATAAACGATCCAGTTGGCGGCACGGAGAGGAACTATTAGGAACGGAAATGCCAGAAGGGAACGGCGCTGGTATTTATCCACTGTCACTTTCAAATCGCAGAAGCCAACATTGAGAAGGGCGTGCGAAAGATAGAACCAACTCACCGGGTTGATGTGGCCACGTGTGGTGTGAATATCGGATTCGTCAGCCGCCAAAGGGCCGAACAAGTTGTAAAAGCCAGACGACAAATAGCGAAGACGGGAGCGCAGATTCAAAATATTTGGAGTCGAAAACACCGCGACGCCCCCTGGTTGCAGAACACGATAAATTTCCCGGATGACCTCCCGGTAGTTTTCCAGGTGCTCAATTGTCTCGATGCATGTAACGAGGGCAAACCGATTATCGCTGTACGGAAGCGGTTGGCGATTCAGATCGACCGTGTCGATCCTGGGACCGGGAACGGAGACCAATTTATCCGTGTAATCGCAGCCAAACGAACGAAAGGGATAACGCGCTCGAACGAGCCGCAACAATTCCCCCGTCCCACTGCCCACATCGAGGTGATCTCCGCTCGATTGCTTGGCGGGTGCCGTCGCGATCGCGCGCAGGACAGCTTCATGAATCCTCGAAGTGCTTAGCTCAGAAATCTCACGCGGTCGCCGCTTTCTCCCGAAGACCTTTCGATAAAGTTTTTTTGAGAGCCTTCGAGTGCGCACAGCGAATTGAGAACCGTGTCCGATCGCGTTAAGACCGGCAATCGCCTGCGAACCGGATCAGCCCGGGATGCCCTTGAGCATCTCAGCGTTGGTCGGGAATTTTTTCACAAACATCAAGAGACGCTGAATTGCTTCCTCTGGTTTGTGTCCGGCCAGGCCGCGCCGAATGAGATTGATTTTCTCCAGTTCCCACGGTTGCAAGAGCAACTCTTCCCGACGTGTGCCAGAGAGAGAAATATCCACCGCTGGATAGATCCGCTGGTCGCTGATTTTCCGGTCGAGCACGATTTCCATGTTTCCGGTGCCTTTGAATTCCTGAAAGATCAGTTCGTCCATGCGGCTGCCGGTTTCGATCAGTGCCGTAGCGACAATGGTAAGAGAACCCGCTTCCTCGGTATTACGCGCGGCTGCAAAAATTTTCCGTGGAATTTCCATGGCGCGTGCATCGATACCGCCGCTCATGGTGCGGCCTCCGCCACCCATTGCGTTGTTGAATGCGCGAGCGGTGCGCGTGATGGAGTCAAGGAGAATGAATACATGTTTTCCTGCTTCGACGAGGCGTTTCGCCCGCTCGATCGCTAATTGCGAAATTCGCGTGTGACTTTTGATGTCGGCATCATTGGAGCTGGCCATCAGTTCTGCCGTTGGATGCGAACGACGAAAATCGGTCACCTCTTCCGGGCGCTCATCGACAAGGAGAATGATCAGAATGACCTCCGGATGATTTTTTGCCACTGCCTCGGCGATGTGATGCAGCAGAGTTGTCTTGCCAGTGCGCGGTGGCGCGACAATCAAACCACGCTGCCCCATGCCGAGCGGCGTCATCAGATCCATAATCCGCGTCGTGTAACGGTCCGGCGCCGTCTCGAGCTTGATTCGTTTGTTCGGATTGATCGTGGTCAATTCTTCAAATGGCGTTAGCCCTTGATATTTTGCCGGCTCCTCGCCATTGATCTTCAGCAGCTTCACCAATTGCGGTCCGCGGCTGCCCCGCCGGGTTTCGCCGTAAATCCACATGCCATCGCGCAAGCCGAAACGGCGCACAATTTCGGGAGTTACAAAAATATCCTGCGGCGTTTGCACGAAGTTTCGCTTCGCATCGCGCAGGAACCCGAAACCCTTACCCGAGATTTCAATGACACCTTCGCCGAATTCCGGCTCGGCCTGAACTTGTTCGCCACCTTCGGCACCAGCCTCCGACCCCTCGCGCCCGCCTAAGGCAGGCCGGTCGATGGTTTCGACATCAGTAGCCGCGCCGGCAGAATCGGCATTAACTGACGAAGAATTTGGCGACTCCGAGTCATCGCGCCTGAACCGGTCGTCCCGACCTCGGTAACGTTTTCGCGGGAAACGCCGGCGCGGGTGATGTTGCCGTTGCTCCGGCGAGGCGGACTCAGTGGGCACAGGTTGTTTTTCGTTTTCTTCGTTCATAAGCTAAATTCGTCGCGGCGCAGCACCGCCTTAACACGTTTCCTGCAAGCAATAGTTTTTCAGGCCGGCAATTTGGCCAGCAATTCGTCGGGAATTTCTAGATTTGAATAGACGTTTTGCACGTCATCGTCGTCGTCAAGCGCATCACATAAGCGGAGCACCTGACGCACCGCGGCTTCGTCGGGCACCGTAACAGTCGTATCGGGAATGAATGTAAGCTTTTGCCCATCGGTGGTCACGCCCGCATTTTTGAGGGCCTCAGCTACCGCGTATAGCTGATCGTGGGAAGTAATAATAACATACTGATCATCATCAGTTGTCAACTCTTCCGCGCCCGCCTCGAGGGCAACCTCCAGTAACCGATCCTCGTCGATGCTCGACCGCGGAACGGTGATTTGTCCTTTCCTGTGAAACATGTACGAGACGCTTCCAGTCGAGGCGAGATTGCCATTGTGCTGGCTGAAAATGCTCCGAATCTCCGCCCCCGTCCGGTTCTTATTGTCGGTTGCCGTTTCGACAATGATGGCCACGCCGCCCGGCGCGTAACCTTCGTACACGATTTCGTCGAATTGCTGTCCGTCCTTGCCCTCGCCCGTGCCGCGTTTGATCGCACGCTCGATGTTATCGTTCGGCATACTCTGGGTGCGGGCAGCCTGAATCGCGCTGCGCAGGCGCGGATTGCCATTGGGATCGCCCCCGCCGCGCTTTGCCGCGATGGTGATCTCTTTTGATAATTTGCTGAAGATCTGGCCGCGTTTCGCATCGATCGCGCCTTTAAAACGCTTGACCTTCGACCACTTACTATGTCCCGCCATGGATGGGGATTGTTATGCAACTGCTGATTGAACGTGCGAATTTCCGAACAACACCTCGCCGAGAGAATAGCTGGCGAGGAAGGAAACTAGCGCGCAATATTTAATCGCAGTCGGAACTGTTGTCAATCTGCGCCGACATTGATCGCGCAAAAAAAAGGCGGGATGGCTTCTCGCCATCCCGCCCAAGTTGCGAATCGAACTTAAACCGGCTTTATGGCAATATTAGCTGCCAGGCGCTCCGCCCATGCGTAGCGGCATAGAGCTTTCGCGCACTCGGCACAATGGTGAGACCAGCAACTTCCACGTTCGGAAGACCAGTGCCAGCAACAACCCAACTCGT
>Ga0137413_10000809_pt1 | contig 11297 bp, 10 predicted proteins | sample CZODoug2_1_16fun_FD_108280 | JGI IMG/M metagenome (GOLD analysis project Ga0137413, IMG submission 108280) | Vadose zone soil fungal communities from Angelo Coast Range Reserve, California, USA - CZODoug2_1_16fungal (Illumina Assembly) | ecosystem: Environmental > Terrestrial > Soil > Vadose... | reverse complement strand
GGTCAGCCTCGAGCGCATGACCGCGATCCGCGACATCGACGCGTCGAACCAGACGGTCGTCGTCGGGGCGGGCGTCATCAACGCGGACGTGAGCCGGGCTGTGACGGATCTGGGGCTGTTCTACCCACCGGACCCGGGCAGTTTCGAGATATCCACGATCGGCGGGAACCTGGCCACCAACGCGGGCGGGATGCGCTGCGTCAAGTATGGCGTCACGCGCAGCTCCGTGTTGGGCATGGAGGTGGTGCTCGCGGATGGCAAAGTCCTGCGCACCGGTGGCCGGACGGTCAAGAATGTTGCCGGCCTTGACCTGACCCAGCTATTCATCGGTTCGGAAGGCACCCTGGGTTTGATCACGTCGGCAACGTTGCGGCTGCGCCCGCTGCCGGTCAAGACGGCGACCGCGGTGGCCACGTTCAGCACCCTGGAAGCCGGGTGTCGGGCCCTGGACGAGATCTTCGCCAGCGGCGTGACGCCCAGCGTGCTCGAGCTGATGGATCAGGAAACGATCAACACGGTTGAGGACCACAAGCGGATGGACCTCGATCGAACCGCGGCCCTGCTGATCCTCGGCCAGGCCGACGGAGTCGACGCCCTGCGCGAGGTCAACACAATCGTCAGCTGCTGCGAGAAAGCGGGCGCGTCGTTGGCCATGGCGACCGACGATCCAGCGGAGGGCGATATGTTGATGCAGGCCCGCCGGCTGGCCGGGTACGCCACCACGGAGCAGGGCCCGACGGTCATCGAGGACGTCGTGGTCCCGCGTAGCAGGCTGGGGGAGCTGCTCACCGTTATCGCCCACATCGCGGAGGACAGCGGAATCCGGATCGCCACGGTGGGACACGCCGGCGACGGCAACGTGCACCCTCAGCTGCTGCTGCCGGACCTGAGCGAGGCCACCAAGACCACCGCGATGACCGTCGCCGAGCAGATCTGCGCGGCAACGCTGGAGCTGGATGGAAGCATCACCGGTGAGCACGGGGTGGGCCAGCTCAAGATGGGCTGGCTGGCCCAGCAGTTGGATTCCACGGCACTGGGTGTGCAGGCGGCCATCCGCGCCGCGCTCGATCCGCAAGGTCTGCTCAACCCCGGCCGAGGCTATTAGCGCAGGCCAAGCTTTCCGCTGATCACTCCGAGACTGGCCAGGCTCACCACCCCGGTGAACATCACCCAGAAGCTCGGCGCCAGTGGGCTGCCCGTGACGGAGATCAGCCAGGTGGCGATGAGCGGGGTGAAGCCGCCGAAGATGGCCACGCCGATGTTGTAGCCGACGGCCATGCCGGTGGCCCGGGTCTCGGCGGGGAAGAGGTTCGCCAGCAGGGCGGCCATCGGGCCGAAGTAGGCGGCCTTCAGCACACTGAGGATGCACAGCATGCCGAGCAGAACGCCGATCCCGGGGAACGTCACCAGGAGCAGAAAGAGCGGATAGATCAGCAGCAGGATGAGCACGGCGGCCGGCCTCATAAACCTGATCTGACCGAACCTGTCCGAGAAGTGGCCGGCGAACGGCGTCGCGATCAGCAGCGCGATCCCGCCGACCAGGGCGGCGGCGAACCCGGTCGAGGCGGGCAGGTGCAGTTGCTTGATCGCGTACGTCGGCATGTAACTGAGCAGGTAGTTGAGGCAGGTGGTCACGGCGAGCACGCCGATGGTGAGCAGTACCCGGGACTTCTGCTCCCGCAGCACCTGGCGGCCCGGCGCCCGCTGGTCGGCACCCGTGCTGGCCGTGACGAACTCCGGCGCCTCCGGCACGTGCCGCCTGATGTAGTAGCCGACCGGACCCACCAGCAGCCCGACGACGAACGGGATGCGGAAACCCCAGGACTGAAGCTGCTCGGGGGTCAGCGTGGATGTCAGCACCGTGCCGAGGGTCGCGGCGAGCAGGGTGGCGGCTGCCTGGCTGGTGAACTGCCAGCTTGCCGCGTACCCCCGGCGATGTGGCAGGTGCTCGACCATCAGGGCGGTCGCGCTGCCGAACTCACCGCCCGCGGAGAAGCCCTGGATCAGCCGCGCGACCAGGATCCCGAGCGGGGCGAGCATGCCGATCGAGGCGTACGGCGGCATCACACAGATCAGCAGCGTGCCGAGCACCATCAGCCAGATGGACAGGGTCAGCGCGGGCTTGCGTCCGGCCCGGTCGGCGTACGAGCCGAGCACGATCGCGCCGATCGGGCGGATCAGGAACGACGCGCCGAACGTGCCCAGTGCGAGCAGCAGCGAACTGGTCGCGTCGCCGGCGGGGAAGAACGCGTGCGCGACGTACACCGCGAAGAAGCTGTAGATCGCGATGTCGTACCACTCGAGTGCGTTGCCCACGCAGGCCGCAGCGATGATCTTGACGGCTCCCGGAGGCCTCGATAGGCCGGATTCCGCTGCTCGAGGTGGGACTGCCATGGGGCACTCCGTTCCGGTCGCGATGTTCCGGTCACGTTCCAGGACGGCCCGGGCGGGTCGGGCCCAGTTCTCCCAGGTCCCAGAACAGGCCGGCCATGATCCGCGCGGCTTCGCGGGAGAGTGAGGCGAGCAGGTGTTCGTCCGGGCCGTGCTGCGCGCAGGCGGGATAGGAATGCGGCACCCAGACCGTCGGCATGCCGATGACGTCGGCGAATACGTCGTTCGGCAGTGAACCGCCGAGGTTCGGCAGCACCGCCGCCGTGTTGCCGGTGGTCCGCTCGATCGAGGCCAGCGCCCATCCGACCCACGGGTCGTCCGGGCTCAGCCGGGTGGCCGCCATCGTGCTGGTGACGCGCACGCCGACCATCGGGTACCCGTGCGCGTCGAGGTGCTTGCGGACGATCTGCTCGAGCCCCCGCCACGGTGTGCCGACGACGAAGCGGAGCTGGCAGTGCGCCCGCGCCGTCGGCGGGATCGCGTTGACGGGTGCCTGTGGGGTGCCCGCGAACAGCGTCAACACCTCGAGGGTGTTGCTGCCCAGCACCCGCTCGGCCGGCGTCAGCCCCGGCTCCCCCCAACCGTCGTCGATGTCCGGGTCGTCCGGGCCGCCGCCCGGCGAGATGTCGGCCAGCGCCGACCGCACCGCGTCCGGGATGCTCGGGGCACGCAATCCGGGCACCTGGATCACCCCGCGTCCATCCACCAGCGTGGCGATTGCGTTGGCGAGCACCGTTGCCGGGTTGCGCAGCAGGCCGCCCCAGTTGCCGGAGTGGTAGCTGCCCTCGCGCAGGTCGAGGTCCAGGTCGAACCCGACCTGGCCGCGCGAGCCGAGGAACACGGTGGGCCGATCGGCCGCGAGACGAGGGCCGTCCGAGGCGAGCAGCAGGTCGGCGGCGAGCTCTTCGGCCCGCTCCGCGCACATCTCCCGCAGGCCGGGGGAGCCCGCCTCCTCGCCCGTCTCGACCAGCACCTTCAGGTTGAACCCCAGCCGGCCGCCCCGGGCCGACCGCACCTGCTCGAGCGCGGCGAGGTTGAGGGTGTGCTGGCCCTTGTTGTCGGCCGTCCCGCGCCCGTACCAGCGGTCGCCGTCAACCACGATCTCCCACGGGGAGAGGCCAGCGCGCCAGCGTTCCGGCTGGCCGAGCACGACGTCGCCGTGGCCGTACACCAGGACGGTGGGGAGGGAATCGTCCTCGTGGCGGTGCCCGATCAGGAACGGACCGGCGCCGGACACGGGGTTCTCCACGATGGCCGAGCGCGCTCCAAGGCGGTCCAGGGCGGGGGCGATCTCATCGGCGAGGTAGCGGTGCAGGACCGGTAGCGAGCCAGGGTCCTGACTCTCCGTTCGGAGTGCCACCCGCCTTGCCAGGTCCGCCCGGAACGCTCCCGACGCAACGTAGGCTTCTGCCTGCTCGACGGCTCTGTCGCGGGTCATTTTCCTCCAGAGGCCGACGAAATCCATGGTCAGACGCGTCCCGAAAGCGTAAGAGGATGCCGCCCGGGAGGGCCATCACCGCTTCGGCAACGCAGCATTGCCGTACCGGCAAGGGGGAGCCGAACGTCGGCGATTCTAAGGTGCCCGGACCCGCTCGACGAGGTGCGCGACGAAGTCCTGGACGGTGTCCGGCAATGTTCGACCGGCCATCGACTGGATCTGCAGGTAGCGCCGGTGCATGCCGCGGTCGGTCACCGGGACCGCAACGAGCCCGTCGGCGGCGAGCCTGCGGCGTACCGGCAGGTGCCCGGTGAGGGTCACCGCGTCGGCGATCTTGGCGAACGTGTACAGGGAGCCGCAGTAGTCGGTTTCGAAGACGGGCTCGAAGCTCAGCTGCTCGGCGCTGCAGCAGACGTCGAACAACTGCCGCACCGTCGTCCCCTCGTCGACGATCGCCAGCGGGTAGGGCAGTAGCTCGGCAAGGGACACGGTGGGCTGCTGGGCGATCGGATGAGAGGCGTTGACCACGGCGTGCACGTACTCCCGCTGCGAGTACTCCACTCGGACGTCCCGGGCCGGGGTCAGGCTGAAGGTGACGGCGAGGTCCGCGGTGGCGTCCCGGACGCATTCGGTCGCCTCCGCCGAGGACGTGACGTGCAGGTTGAAGCCGACATCGGGTCGCTCGCGGTGGAATGAGGCGATCGCCTCGGGCAGTAGGTCCCAGGCGAACCCCTCAGAGCTGGCCAGGCGTATCCGGCTGCGGTGAGCGCCACGCAGCCGCCGGATTTCGCCGACCACCTGCTCGACATCCAGCAGGTTGCGCCGGACGAATGCGGCGAGCCGCACCCCCGCCTCGCTCAGCACCATGCCGCGCGGTCGTCGCTCGAACAGCGGCACCCCGATCTCTTGCTCGAGCCTGGCGATCTGCCGGCTGATCGCCGAACCCGCCACGTGCAGCTGGTCGGAGGCCTCGGTGATAGAGCCAGCCTGGGACACCGCGAGGAAGTAGCGCAGTCCGGTGCCAAGGAACGGTGCGGAGGGCGGGCTTGCCGGCCCGGGGCGCGGGCGGCGGCGGCCCGGCGCGGCGGCTCCGTCGTCGCCAGCTGTCACAGCTCGCGATCATGCCGGACCATTGACAAAACCGCCGCTCGGTCAGATTCCCCCTCGGGGTGCTGCGTCTCCTCAGAGCACTCTGGGTGTCAAGACGGGGCTGCGCAAACTTGTCGCTCCGACAGGGTTGCCATCGGGCCCCTGTCTCAGCGAACATCCAGGACAACGCCACCTCCTACGCTTGCCGCTCGCGCACGGTCACCGATCGCGGGCGGCGTTCGTGGACAGCCGGTGGTTGCGCAGAGTGCCCGCGCTAGCCTGAGCGCGTGACGAGGCGCGGACCCACGTTGAGGAGGTGTGCGTGAATATCAACATTCAGCTGCTGTTCACGATCAACGCGCTGGCTCGATCCACGCCGTGGCTGCAGCCGTTCATGGTGATCTACGCAACGGTGGGAGGCTTGGTGATCTTCGCCGAGCTGATGTTCATAGGTTGGTGGATCGCCCGAAAGCGGGAGCATCTGCCTACCGTGGCGGCGGCGCTCTGGACGCCCCTGGGAATGATGCTGGCGTTGGGGATCAACCAGCCGATAGCGGCGGCGTTCGCCGAGCGCCGTCCGTACCTGGTGTACACGAACATTTTGACCCTGACCGAGCACAGTTGGGCGTCCGGATTCCCCAGCGACCACGCGGTGCTGGCCGGCGCGGTTACCGCCACGTTGTTCCTGGTCAGCCGCCCGCTCGGCTGGTGCGCCGCACTGGCTGCGGCGATCATGGCGTTCGCCCGGGTATACGTCGCGGAGGCGTACCCCGTCGACGTCTTAGTCGGGCTGGGTCTTGGCGCGGCGGTCAGCCTGATCGGCTACCTCCTGGTGCGTCGCGTTTTGCTGCGCCTGCTGAGCATGGCCGACCCGACGATCTTCCGGCCGCTGATCACCGCCACCCCACGTAAGACAACACTGCCCGACTCGGTCGCCAGAGTCGCCTGAGCAGGGCGGCGTCGTGATTCACCGCTCGTTCCGAGGTCAAGGGCTCGGGGCGACTGTGGTCGAAGCCGCGGTGGACCGGATGCGACAACTGGAGAGACCGATCGGCCTCTTGTTCTGCACCGACGCACGGGTCCGTTTCTATGAGCGGCTGGGCTGGCGGGCACTGCACTCCGAGGTGACTGTCGACCAGCCAGAAGGACCGGTCACCATGCCCATACGTACGTGTTGGGTACCCCTTTTAGCCGAAGCGCCCCCGCTTTCTGAGACGTTGGCTCTCGCCGGGCTGCCCTTCTGAGCGAGCACAATTCCCCCGTGGACTCCTCGACGGAACAGGCGCTCACCGGCGGAAACGTCGCGGCCGCGGTGACGGGGGTTGGTTTCTCTGGCGCGCCCCGCACCCTAGGCCGTGACCAGCGTGGACGCCACGTTGTCGAATTTGTGCCGGGCACGATGGCCGACACGCTGCCTCCCGCGTCCCCGGACGAACTGCGACGGGTCGGTCGGCTGATCCGCGAATTCCACGACACGGTGGAGAGTTTCCAACCACCAGCTGACGCACAGTGGGCGGTAGCGATCGAGCCGGACCGACGGGACCTGATCTGTCATCACGACCTCGCACCCTGGACCGGCCACGACTGCGTGCCCTCGCCGACGGCTACGACCTCACTGAGCAGCAGCGATCAGATCTCCCCGCGCTGGGCTCGCCTCTTCGCCGAAGGTCACGGAGACCACTGGGGTCCAGCTACTTGCTCGCCGAGTTCATCGTGGTTTCGGTTCCGAGCATGATCGAACCGAAACCACGATGAGTTGATCACTCGGGACCTTCTCCAGGAATAGCCAACATCGGTCGCGACTTGGACCCGGACATGACCGCCACACAATTCGACCCACGCGCGCTGCTCGCGGAAAGCCGACTCGGTGTCCTCGCAACGATCAAGTCGGACGGCCGCCCCCAGCTTTCCCCCGTCATGCCGTTCTACGACGAGGAGGCCGGTGTCATCTACGTTTCGATGACCGAGGGGCGAGCCAAGACGGCGAATCTGCGTCGGGACCCCCGAGCCACGCTGGAGGTCACCCGACCCGACGGCTGGGCATGGGCCACCGCCGAGGGCACGGCGACACTCACCGGGCCGGGCACCGACCCGCGCGGTCCCGAGGTCGAGGCGCTGGTGAACTACTACCGCGCCGCCTCCGGCGAGCACCCGGACTGGGATGAGTACCGGTCAGTGATGGTGTCCGACCGCAGGGTGCTCATGGTGATGACGGTCGACCACGTGTACGGCGCCACGATCCGCTGACATCAAGCTCCATGAGGAAGTCGGCGAGGCCACCCGCGAATCCCTTTGTCGATGTCGGCGAAGCTCAGCTCACAGTCGCGCGCCGCCTCGGGCGAACGTGTCCAGGAAGGTGTTGATCGCGGCTTCGGCGGCGCCCAGGAGCGGGGCTTTGTCGCCGAGCTCGGCGGGGACCAGGTCGACCGGGGAGTTGGACAGCGCGGGGCGGTGGTGGTTGATCGCGGCCCGGACCTCGGCGTCGGCGTGCCGCAGAACGTGCGCGAACAGGCCGCTGAGGATGATCCGCTCCGGGTTGAACAGGGAGAGCAGGGTGGCGATTCCGGCGGCGAGCGGGGGGACCAGGGCGGTGAGCGCGGCCAAGGCGACGGGATCGCCTCGATCGGCTCGGGCGAGTAACTCAATGACGGCCGTGCGCCGGTCGTAGTCGGTCGCGGCGGAGATCCCCGCATGGCGAAGCAGCGCGGCAGCGGCGATCTGCGTCTCCCAGCAACCGTGGCCGCCGCAGTCGCAAGGCCGGCCGCCGGGGTCGCTCACCATGTGGCCGACCTCGCCGCCATAACCGGGTTTGCCGCCGACCAGCAGCTTGTTGTCGACGATGATGCCGCCACCGACGCCAAGCTCGGCAAAAAGGTAGATCAGGTGGTCGTGGCCGCGTCCGGCACCGCGCAGGTGTTCGGCGAGCGTCGAGAAGTTGCTGTCGTTGCCGGTCACCAGGGGGACGCCGAGATTCACCCGACGGCCCAGTTCTTCGGGCACGGACAGATCGCGCCAGCGCAGCCGGGGGGCGAGCGCAACGGTGCCGTCCGTGGTGCGGACCAGGCCGGGCACCGCGACGCCGACCGCGAGCGGAGGCGAGTTGAGCGCCTTCAACTGGTTCTCCAGCAGCACGGCCAGCTGTTCGAAGGTCGGGCGCGGGTCACTGGGAACGTGCTCGTGGGGTACCTCGACGACCTCGCCCACGGTGCCGCCAAGACCGACCGAGGTGACCCGCAACGTATCCACCCGGACGCTCACCGCGAGAACCCGTGCGTTGTCGTCGCGGGGGGCGACGACCAGGGAAGGGCGTCCCCGCGCGCCGCTGGCGACCTCCACCTCGGACTCGGTCACCAACTCCCGCGCGGTCAGCTCGGCTACCAGGTCGCCCACCGCGCTGCGGGTCAAACCGGTGACCCTGCCGAGCACGACCCGGCTGGTGGCGCCGTGCAGGTGGAGGTGGCGCAGGACAGTCCTCAGGTTGTGCTGGCGGACGCTGGCGGTGTCTCGTCCGGTGCCCGGGGCCATCTCCCACCTCCTCGGAATGCGCACGCTCTGAGCCTGGCATCCCGGGTTGACAACGACTTCCCCGAGCGTATGTTAAGTGCGGAAACAAAACCTTTCTTTCGCTGATCGACAGGCTCATAACCCCAGGTCGGTGGCCCACGGCCGCACCGACCCACCTTCTCCCATCCCCAGCAGCGGGTCAGATGCTGTATTCGTTCGCTCTCCAGCATCGGTACGAGGCAAGGAGGCCGGCAGGTGCGCGCGCTGAGCATTTACCGGGACACAACGGGCAGCACACTTGTACTCGATGACGTCCCCGAGCCGGACCTGGGGGACGGGGACCTGCTCGTCCAGGCGCTCGCGCTCGGGGTGTGCGGGACGGACCGGGAGATCGTAGCTCGGGGGCCCGTGTGGGGCAGCGAGCAGCGGAACCGGTTGATCCTCGGTCACGAGTCGCTGGGCCGGGTCTTGGCGGCGCCCGACGGGGCGGAGATCAGCCCCGGTGACCTCGTGGTCGGCATAGTCCGCCGGCCCGACCCGGTGCCCTGTGGTTACTGCGCCGTGGGTCAGTTCGACCTCTGCGAGAACGGTCAGTACACCGAGCGCGGCATTGTCGGGCGGGACGGGTTCGGCTCGGAACGGTTCCGGCTGGAACAGGAGTACGCGGTTCGGGTCGACGCCGCTCTCGGCCTGGCCGGCGTGCTGCTCGAGCCGGCCAGCGTGGTTGCCAAGGCGTGGGAACAGCTGGACCACGTGGTGCGGCGCGCCCGCCGCCGCGCGCTTGTGCTGGGTGCCGGGCCGATCGGACTGCTGGCCGCGCTGCTCGGGGTGCAGCGCGGCTTGGAGGTGCACGTGGTGGACCAGGTGGAGCACGGGGCCAAGCCCAGACAGACCCGCGACCTGGGCGCGGTCTACCACAGTTCGGCGGCAGACCTCAGCGGCACGTTCGACGCGGTCGTCGAGTGCTCCGGTGTTCTGGTGGGCGAGGCTATCGCGCGCACGGCTCCGGGCGGTGCTGCCTGCCTGGTCGGCATCGGTGCCGCGCACGGGGCGGGCACCGCGAACCTCGGCGAGCTCAATCTCGACCTGGTCACCCAGAACAAGCTGGTGATGGGCACCATCAACTCGAACCGGTCCCATTTCGAAGCCGCGCACCAGGCACTCCGCCAGGTCGACCGGGGCTGGCTCGAGGGGCTGTTGACCGATCGGTTGCCGTTGACCGCGTGGCGCTCGGCGTTCGACACGAGCCCAGAACGGATCAAGGCAGTCATCGAGTTCGACGCATGACAGCGCGGATCGGGAAAGGGCGCGTGTTGTAGTACCAAGAGAAGGGGTCAATGGTGATCACCGGACGTTCTGGTCAGACATCAAAGCGTGGGCAGGCGTGGGTTTATTTCTTCGCCGCACTGGGGGGATTGCTCTTTGGCTACGACACGGGCGTTATCGGTGGGGCAATTCTCTTCATTCGGGAGGAATTCCACCTGAGCGCGGCCTCCCAGGGGCTTGTGGTGAGCCTGCTGCTGCTCGGGGCAATCGTGGGATCCGCCGTAGCCGGACCGCTCAACGACCGCTACGGCCGGCGACGGCTGCTGCTCTGGGCCGGCATCACCTTCACCCTGGGGGCGCTGGGCGCCGCGCTCGCTCCGGGCGTCGGGGCGCTCTACTTCTTCCGCTTTGTGCTGGGCTTGGCAGTCGGCGCGGCGGCGGTTTCCGTGCCGCTCTACCTCTCCGAGTCCGCGCCCACCCGGATCCGCGGCGCAGTGACCACGCTGAACCAGGTTTTCATTGGGCTCGGGTTCTTCCTCGCCTATCTCGCTGACCTCTTGCTGTCCAGCTCAGGCGCCTGGCGGTGGATGATCGGCCTGGCGGTCATCCCCGGCATCGTGCTCGCCGTCGGCATTGCGTTCCAGGCGGAGTCGCCGCGGTGGCTGGTGCGACACAACCGCCTCGACGAGGCCCGCGAGGTACTGGCGCGGTCGCGCGGAGCGGAGGATGTGGAAGCCGAGCTCGCCGAGATTCAAGCCGTTGAACGAGCATCCCGGAACGAGGCGACCTTCCGGGAGCTGCTGCGGGCCCGCTGGGTTCGGCCCGCGCTGGTCGCCGCGTGCGGGCTGACCGTCCTCCAACAGTTCATCGGCATCAATACGATCGCCTACTACGCGCCGACATTCCTGAGCAAGGCCGGCCTTGGTGACTCGGCAGCCATTCTGAATAGCGTCGGCCTGAGCATAATCGGGCTCATCACCACCCTCATTTCCCTGGTCCTGGTCGATCGGGTGGGCCGGAAGCCGCTGCTGGTGATCGGGCTGGTGGGGATGGGCGTGGCGATGGGAGTCATGGGCGGCAACATTCTGATCAACGGATTCACCAGCGGTATTCCGGTGGTGATCGACATCGCCTGCCTGTGGTTGTACACCGTCGCTTTCGCGCTCAGTTGGGGACCGATTGTCTGGGTGATGGTTCCGGAGGTGTTCCCGCTGCGTTTCCGCGGCGCGGCCGCCGGGATAGCGACGCTCGCGAACTGGGCGGCGAACTTTGTGGTGTCCGCCGCCTTCCCGGTACTGCTGGGGGTCGTGGGCCATGTTTATCTGGTATTCGCGGTGGTCTGCTTCCTCTCCATCGCGTTCACCATTTTCCTGGTACCCGAGACCCGGGGCCGCAGCCTCGAGCAGATCGAGGAGGACCTGCGGGCCAGGACCCCTCGCATCCTGCGGGAGTCAACAGAGGCGAGCTGACCGCGGGTGAGCGCCATCATGGCGACCGCACCGTGCATTCAGCCTGACTTAGCGAGCGAGCTTGGGTGCGAAGCGCATCGCGAACGATCCGGGTGGCTGGGTGTAGGTCACAAGCACGCCGCATCGCGGTGTACAGAGTG
>Ga0137413_10000808_pt1 | contig 11302 bp, 7 predicted proteins | sample CZODoug2_1_16fun_FD_108280 | JGI IMG/M metagenome (GOLD analysis project Ga0137413, IMG submission 108280) | Vadose zone soil fungal communities from Angelo Coast Range Reserve, California, USA - CZODoug2_1_16fungal (Illumina Assembly) | ecosystem: Environmental > Terrestrial > Soil > Vadose... | reverse complement strand
TGAGGGGAAGCCCGGTTCGACGTGTCGAAGCGTCCAACCTGGCCCTTCCTCGTCAGCGTAGGCGACCAAGAGATCCGCGCGCTGGGTACCTCTTTTATAGTACGCCGCGACAACGACCAAGATCTCTCCATCACGCTGGTCGACGGACGGATCAGTGTCGCCCCTGTCCCCGGAAATGGCGCGGTGCCGCCGCAAGCACCGCAGGTTCTGGTTCCGGGTCAGCGGCTGGTCATTTCGCGACATCATGCGCCGGCCGTGGATCGGCCGGAACTGAGTCGCGTCACAGCATGGGAGCGTGGGCGAGTGGAGTTCGACGCGACGTCGCTCGAGGATGCAGCCACCGAGATGAATCGGTACACCACCACCCGCTTAATCGTTCCGGATGCCGAGGTTGCCCAGTTGCGCATCGGCGGTGTATTTCGTGCCGGCGACTCCGATGAGTTCGTGAAGGTTGTGACGGCGGCCTTTGCGCTGCGGGCCGAGCGAAACGGGGTCGACATCGTACTGTCCAAGTCCACAACGCAGCCTTCCCCGCCGACGCTGCGATAACCCAGTTCTACAGTTCGCCCATTGAGCCGATCAATCGCCTTTTTTGCGCCTTCCCCAAAGCCGAGAACTTGAGAATGAAGTCGGCGAGTTCCTCATCCTCGCAATAGAAGTAAGGGGCAGGCACACGCATCACGGCGGCCAAACGCGTCAGCGTCTGCAGATCCGGCATGTGCTTGCCGCGCTCGTACTGGTTGATTCGCGCGCTGGCTGAGAATTCATCGATCCCCGCCTCGATGCCAAGCTGCTTCTGCGACAAGCCGGCGCGCAGCCGCGCCTCCTTAAGGTGCCTCGCAACAATCGAAATCCCAGCCATCTGCGCCCCATCTGTCGATGGGCTCAGAGACTCTTAGCTTTGGCGTTGACGCGATACTCAGACTTCCTTAGTATCGAGACGGACTGGTGCCGACCATGCCGGCTACAGGGACGTTGTTTCGCAAATGTCCGATCCTCAGGTCTGAATCAATTGGTATCCCTACAAGCGCTAAGGACCAGCGATGTTGATACTGACGCGAAGGGTGGGTGAGACAGTGATGGTCGGCAACGACGTTACCGTGACCATCGTCGGCGTGAAGGGTAAACAGATACGCATCGGCATCAACGCGCCGAAAGATGTCATTGTTCATCGCGAAGAAATCTACGAGCGCATTCGACGCGAGCAAGTTCAAGTACATTTGCCGTAACGCCTCGGCGTGACTTCCTCAATTGCAGGCGCAGACCCGCTTGTCGAACTTCTTCGCCGCGAACAGCGCGAGTTTCCACAATTGTCTGAGCGCTGCGTCGAGCGCCGGCAGCGCATTGCAAGATGAACTCGATACTTCGTGCGCAAGAAAATGATCTACGTAGATTCTGATTACTTTTCCTAAATCGTCCTCTTCGCGTAGGGATGCATCCGAATAAGCGCAACGGATGCGAAAACAACGGGGGGCTCGATGTATAGAATTACCGGTCGCTTTTCTTCGATATCACTCTTTCTCTTGGTCGCATTCTGGTGCGCCGCGGCTGATGCCCAGATGCTGGTTCACTTCGATCTGCCGGCACAGCCCCTGGCACAATCGCTCAAGGCGATCGGAACGGCGACGAATACGGACGTTGGATTCAACGCAAGTCAGGTCGCCGGGCTTCTCGCGCCCCCGCTCAAGGCAAGTCTCACCGTGGATGGCGCGCTCGAGCGCGTGCTAGCAGGGACCGGATTGCGACCCCGGCACCTGGACGACCACACCATCGTGATCGGCTCTAGTGAATCCCTCACGGCGAGCTCTGCGGAAACTAAACAGCTGGCGGCGAAATCATCCGCACCGCCGGGGCAGTCTGCGGATTTTCTGCGCACTGTAAATGCGGTCGATATTCCGCCATCGCTAATTTTGGCCCAGATTAGTTCGACCGTTCCGAAAGAGGCGAAGAAATCAGAGGACACGGGAGTTCGAAGTGCCTCAGATCAACTACAGGAAATCACAGTTACGGGGTCTCACATTCGCGGTGAGGCTCCTGCCGGTTCGGAACTCAGAGTATATAGTCGCGAGGAAATTGATCAATCCGGCGCCGCTACGATGGATCAGTTCGCTCGACTAGTGCCCCAGAATTTCTCCAATAACGATAGCGTCGCCAATTTTGGTTCACCCATCGCTGGTCTTGCACCGTTCTCCGGAGGCGGAAATAACATCACAGGCAGTGCAGCGTTTAACCTGCACGGGCTCGGTCCATCGGCAACCCTGACTTTACTTAATGGCCATCGAGTAGCGTCCGCGGGTTCCGATGGCTCGCTCATCGATATCTCTCAAATTCCGCTGAGCGCCGTCGATCATATCGAGGTCCTCAGCGACGGCGCGGCAGCGATCTACGGGGCCGATGCGGTGGCGGGAGTCGTGAACATTGTAACTCGCAAGGACTTCGACGGAGCGGAGACGGGGCTTCGCTACGGTGGAGCGACCGATGGTGGCGCACACGAAATAACAGTTTCGCAGTTGTTCGGTCATTCCTGGGACACGGGGAACGCCTTACTGACCTACGAGTACGACAAGCAGGGGGGACTCGATGCCTCAGAGAGATCATACGTCCCGAGCCAAGGGGGGCCCTACTCGCTCGTCCCCGAAAATCGCCGCAACAGTGTCGTGGTATCCGGCAGTCAGGCGTTGGGTGCCTCTACCACAATCTCGGCCGACGCAATCTACAGCGATAGGGTCACGTCCTATGACACCACGTTCACTTCTCCCTCTTCAATATTTTACCGCTACACGTCAGACGAGAAGCAAACAGGCATCACGCTGTCCGTTGAACATAGACTCGACCATGATTGGCGCGTATCGCTCGCCGGAAGCTACTCAAAGTCGCAGCAAGATTGGAGCCAACTCGACAGCCCTTCCGGCGAATCTGCAAAAACCCTATTTCAGACGCTTGATACCGACTCGGTGCTCAGGGAGGTAGACGCGTTGGCCAGTGGCTCGCTAGTGTCGATCCCCGGCGGCCCGATCAAGGCGGCGTTAGGCGGCAGCTTCCGGACAGAGCAGTTCGCCGAAAGCAACATCGTAGAGCCATCTACGAACAACGGCATACCTGCCTCACAGCGCCACGTCTCCAGTACCTTTGCTGAGGTTGCTGTTCCTTTAGCGAGCGAAAGTAATGGCATATTGGGGATGCGGCGTCTCGACCTGTCCGCCGCCGTCCGCTACGACGACTACAGCGACGCTGGTTCAACGACAAACTACAAACTCGGCGCCGCTTGGGCGCCGGTTGTATGGCTCACCTTTAAGAGTACATTCGGAACTTCCTTTCGGGCGCCACTTCTTAGTCAATTACACGAGCTAGTGTCTTCATACGCGTTCCCATTTCCCGACGCAGCATCGGCCACGGGGACTACTGATACTTTGTTTGAGCTCGGCGGAAATCCAGCGCTTAAGCCCGAGAAGTCGCGATCGCTCACCATTGGATTGGATGTCAAAACGACTGAACACCCAAATTTTCAGCTCTCCGCCAATTATTTTCGCATCAACTTCGACGACAGAATTGAAAATCCACCAGTTATAGGAAACACGATATTCACAACTCTTCTGTCGCCATTTATTACTCGCAACCCCGCGCTTGCCGCAGTGCAGGCGGCGTTCAATAGCCCAGGATTTTTATTTGATTTTGGTGGCCCAGGGTTCACACCTGCTGGCGCCGCTGCTGTGGGAGCGATATTCGACGATCGGGTAGCGAATATCGCCACCACAAAGGAGTCAGGGCTCGATTTGAGCACGAGTTACCGACAGCCGACCGAGTATGGTCAATTTGGGATTTCTCTTGACCTAACACACCTTTTTCGAAACGACTTTCAGTCGATAAATGGGGTGCCGTCCTTTGCGCTACTGAATGTGGTGGGCGAGCCCTCAAAATGGAAAGGGCGTGCCGGTGTTTCTTGGATGCAGGGCCCGCTCACGGCGTCCGCCTTCATCAACGTTGTCAATGCGTACGAGAACAATTTGCTCATCCCCGAACAGTCGATCAACGCATGGACGACCTGCGATCTCTATCTCGGTTATAAGACGCACGGCTATGAAGGATCTCCGCTGATGAGGAATCTCACGGTGGCCTTGATCGTGAGTAACGTTGCCGACAGGAGGCCTCCATTTGTCGCACTTCCAGCACGGCAACCTCCGATACCCTTTGATGCAGCAAACGCATCACCCGTCGGGCGCCTTGTTATGCTTCAACTCATAAAGGGCTGGAAGCGCCGGTGAGACCGCGAAGAAGCGAAACCTTCTTAGCAGCGGTAGCTGTTTGCCTGCTGGTAGTCGGTAGCACTGCGATCGGAGATGTGCCCGTCGGCCCACTAACGCCGAGCGACGCTGTGGCAACAACGCGATTCATGTCCGTTGGGCCCACCGAAGAGTTGATTTCCCGTTCGCCGGATGGTTTGCGATACGTCGTGCGTCTGGTTAGAGGCGACCGGATTAGAAATGGAGTATGGATCGACATACTCAGCGGTAGCCTAATCTCGTTGAAGGCCGCCGTGCCATCGGTCGTCGCACACCTGTTCTCCACAGGCCGAGGTGTTCCGGGCTATGGGGGAGCGTCTGCGGACTCAGTGGGATACCTGAGCCCCATGAGGTGGGTAAATAGTCGAAAAATCGCATTTCTGTTCAGCGACAGGCGCGAGCGACGCCAGATCGTAACTGTGGACTTACTTTCCAAACGAATTAAATTCGAGACCGCTGTTGCCACGCAACTTCAGGCTTTCGACATTGCCGCAAGCGGAGATCTCGTGTATCTCGCGGACACAAGCCCACCGGAGGTGAAGAAACCGGCAATCCGTGGTTTTGTTGTCCCTGAAGGCACCGATGCGATGTCCATCGTCGCCGGCTACTTTGACGGGTCAACTGCTGACGGCCGCGACGCCCGTGCCGTGTGGTTTGCCAAGAGTGCGGGCCATAGCGCGAAGAGGATCACGTTCGTTGATCACAGAGTGGATGGAGGATACCCTCAGGTACAACATGTCAGTCTTTCACCCGACGGTAGTCACGCGATAGTCACTGCTCGAGCAGGCGTTATACCCGCCGAATGGGATGCGTATCTGGGCCGATCGTTTGGTTTCAGCTCCCCCTCGTTCGAAACGCAGTTTCGCACCGCACGTGCAGATCCGACGAGCGTTGAAGCGCGACGAATTGTGCAGTTCTTTCTGGTCGACGTTGGGCGCAGCACTGCAAGACCGTTGTGGGACGCGCTCGCTCCTCAGAGGAGCTGGCTGTCGAGTTGGAGTTCGGACGGAAGATTCGTCATTCTCAGCCCCATACCGATTCCGGTGGCGGAGCAGATGAGGAACGGAACTGACTTGCAGACAGTAATTTTCGACATCCTCAGCGGGGAGCACTGGTTCCTTCCCTCGGGAGGCACGGCAGTTCAGAGAGTCACCTGGAGAGCTCGTGACAAGGTAGATCTGAACCGGCGTACAGCCGGGCAAGACGTCACGGAGTGCTATACCGTTGCGAAAGGCAGCTGGCTCAGAGAAGCTGACTGCAATGTTGGGCGATCGACGACGGACCACACGATCGACATCAACGTTCGAGAACATCTGAACGCGCCACCGAGGCTATTCGCGGTAGATCAGAGCAACGGGTCGGAACACGAAATTCTAAATCCTAATCCGGCGTTGAATGTTAGTTACAAACTTGGAATCGTCAAATACCTCGAAGGAGTCCTGAGCACGGGAGAACGCTGGAGTGGACAACTCACGTTTCCGATTGAATACGAAGCAGGCAAGAGGTATCCGCTTGTCATGCAGAGCCAAGGCACACTGGTGAGCCCAAACAAGTTTACATTGTACGGTTGGGCACAAGAGAGTGGTCTCGGTCCTTGCCTGATTGCGCCTTATGCGGCACAAATACTCGCTGGACGTGGCATCGCGGTTTTACATTTTGGTGTCGAGGCCAAATACGGCGGTCCCGCTGAAGCGGAGGTGACGCAACGCGCATTTGAAGAACTCGCCCGCAAACTCGTCACGGAGCGGGTAGTTGATGAGCGCCGCATCGGAATAAGTGGGTTCAGTCGGATGGGATATCTTACCTATCATGCTATATCGCACTCAAAATTTCCGTTTGCCGCAGCGGTGGTCGCAGATAATGTCGATTATAGCTATGTGCAAACAGTGCTTGGAGCTAACTACTCGGACGCTGCTACCGCGATCGGAGCCCCAGCATTTGGGGTCGGCTTGCAAACGTGGTTTCAACGAGCTACCGGATTCAATGTTGAAGCGATTCGCACCCCACTCCTCCTGATAGGACAGTCCAGCGGAGCGCAAGTGAATATTCTGCAGCAGTGGGAGATTCTGAGTCGACTGCGCTGGTTACAACGTCCGGTTGAGATGTATCTAATGCCGGATATCGATGCGCATCCGTCGCATAATATGCAGAACCCAAATCAAGTGATTGCGGTACAAGAGCGCACGGTTGACTGGTTCGACTTCTGGCTAAATGATCACGAAATGCCAGTCGTGCGAAAGGCAGTTCAGTATGAACGATGGCGCCGACTGAGACTCCTTCGCACGATCGGCACCGAAGAAGGCGCCCATCAACCCCAATAGCATTGCTACGACCTGCAGTCGAGCGAGCGGGATGCCGTCGGCTTTGGCTAATGGTAACAGGGCGCATCTCATCTTCAACACGGAACGGCTCGTTCTATCCACGCCCGGGACCAGGCTTCTGCAGAGATCGTCGCCCATAAGAGCCCAAGTGGCAGGGCGCTTCGCGTCGTCTGCCCCGGGAGACTGTCACTAAGCTTTTTGCGGTCCAATATCCCCTGCCGCACTAGTACCCCTTCGACGAGAAGATCACGGATAAACTTTTCGTTGTGTGCAATCATCTCTCGAAGATGAAGATCAGAGGAGCCCTTTGTGGTACGAGTTCTAACGATGTGTGGGAGTTCGAGATCAAAAGCATCTCGGGCCAACGCCCTGTCCCAGCCGTCATACAATAAAACATAGGACGGAAGGCGCAGGCAAAGCTCCATCAATGGCTCACTCGCAAGGGGATGTACAAGTTCAGATTCGAGAGGATCGTGAAGAACGTTGAAATAGACGGAGTTGAAACTGAGGCTTGCGATTTGTGCAAATTTTCCAAGCGGAACTCCTTCCAGATCTTGAAGCCATGGATGTACAAATCGAAGCGGTCGGTCGGAGAACGCAGCTTGGCTGGCCTCAGTTGTCAGCAACGAATCGTTTTGCCGTGAAAACTCCCCTGGCTGAAATTGCTTGGGAGGCTTGAGAAGTCCGCCTATAAGTGCACCGCGCAGAACAGTCCAAAGGGAAACGCGATCCATCTGGGCCGAGTTCAAGGCGATTTGCAGGAACCGCCGATCAAGCCCATGCGTTCGAAGATACTCAGACGCCGTAGGCACCGCAGGCGGCATTTGAAACAGTGAGTCTCCCATGATGCCGGTAAATCTGGCCGTTGCACCAAGTCGGTCGGCCAAATCGATCTCCCTTTGATCGCACACGCCCCGCGACATGTAGGCGACCGGCGATTCCGCTCTAGGTAGGGCGAGAAGCACATCCATCGGAATCGAGCTGTTATGGCGATATTCGACGAGTGGAAATTTCGTCTTCTCGGCGACCGCTCGCGCATACTGCCGTTCGTCGCCGTATGTGCCTCGCGAATAGTAATTGACGTATGTCACGCTTGGCTGACTTGGCGCAAGCTTTAAGCACACCGCGGTAATTGACGAGTCCAGCCCCCCAGACAGTCGCTGCACTATTCGCGGGTGCACGGAGGCCCACGTGGAAACGCAGGCGCGTACTGTCGATCTCAGCGACCGTTTCGCCTCAGAGGAATCTTCGACGGCGGGCTGTCGCGCGATCTTAGCCGCGTTCCAATGAAATCCTCGGCTCAGTCCGTCATTCGAAATCCTATGAAACTCGCCTGTTCCCAATTCGCCGATCTCATTAAGGCCGGTCTCACCACTGCTCACACGCGTTGATGCGGCAAAAGCGGCAACAAAGTCCCAATTTATCGTGAGGTCCACTAGCCTTAACTGAGCCAAATCTTCAATTGTGGAAAAGTACAGTCTGGCTCCGCCGTGGCTTGCATTGAGGCAGGGTTGGTGGCAGGCGGGCGAACGAAAGATCCACTGTAAACGGTTGGTTTCGTCTACCAAGAAGGCGATGTAGTGACCCCAGTAATTGTCAACGAGATGACGGCCCCCGGAAACGAGGATCCTTGCGCCGATGTTGCTATTACAGTTGAAGTCGGCCTGCGATGAACCTGCACTGTCAAAGCTATCACGAGGTCGTGTAAACAGAGTGCCAAACACCATGCCCCCGCGGTCGGGAATTGGATTGATCGGATACGGGGGGTTGCTGCGGTTGGAGACGTAGAATTCGAATCCGTTGAGCCGACACGTAAGGACGAGGTGAGGGCAGCGCTGTGCAATAGTTGCGGTGATATGAACGACAGTGTCGCAACTGGAGCGCTGTTCCACGTTCCAGAGCACCGCAAAGAAATCATGGTTCACTTCAGCGTGTCCGTTCCGCTTTGTCGCCGCAGGACAGACATGTGCCCGAACCGCGACAACTCCTTCTTGCACGCAAAATGCTTACTGGCTTCATACAGTAATAATTGGAACATATAGCTCTGCGATTTCCAGTCTCTCGTTCAATACCAGCGAATCCATTTGCAGCCAGCTGTGCGCCGCAAACGGTCGTGTACGAACACCGATGACCCATGTCGGAAAGACGCTGTAACTAGCAAGGAATTCGACCAGCACCATTGAGTCAAAGAGACAATGATCTTTCGCCGCATAGAGCCAAGGGGTCAGGAATCGAAAAACACGCACGAGCTCTACAATATTCGTATTGGGCCGTACGGCGGAAGAATGTCGGCCCTTGCGGGCTCGAACGCGCCGCACCGTGCTCACTAGAGATCCGCACTCCATTTCGAAAACTGCGCGAATGTACGCACGCAAGAACTTTAAGATGTGCCGGCTGTTAACACGCGGATAAGGCCGAATCGTCCCTCTAAATGGGATGGCGTTGGTCTGTCGCACGACGGGAAACTCGATTGATTTCCCAGCTTCGGTACAATTCGTAAGAAGCATCGGCCCGGTTAAAAGAGAATTAACGATTGCCGCGGAGGCTTTTTCGTCGGCAGGTTCGGCATCTGCATTTGAGGTACCGGCAGATCCGGGCCAGCCCTGAATATGGGGAACGAGCATGCGAGTTTTCTGAAGATCAAGACCGAAGTATTGCCCGGACTTCAGATCCATGAAGATAGCCCCGTCGGCGGTTTGACATGCGTACACGTCATTGCGAAGCAGAGCTTTCATCGATGTTTGTCCGTTGAGAACCTGAGAAGACAGGTGTGCGGTCGACCAGGACCGCACACCTGAATGGCTAAGCATGAGAAGTTAGCCCGTAAAGAACTCCGTCGGATTTGTGTGGTCTGTCGTCGGTGGGCTTCCATTCATCTTGGTTTGATCCTTCACACTGCCAAGTTGAATGACAAACGCTGTCGAGCTGCATGTGTCGGCGCGCTGTCTGGTGGACTCCGTCGAATCGGAAGCTCTTCGAATCCCAAAATGTTTCGTGTTCATAACATATACCTCTGATCGTGGAAGTGATAGCAAGCCATTCGAGATGGCGTGATTGACGTGACTACGATATGAACGAAATGTCAAACGCAAATTGGTGGTCAAAACATATTGATGCTGAGCTGATCAGACACGAGAAGTTTGGCATGGTCACGCCTAGATCCGAGATAGCGGTGGTGTCGCCGCTTAAGTTGGCGATCGCGGCGAAGTGGAGGAGGGAATTATCACGGCGTTTCATGCGGTTGCGGAGTCGCGCGCGGTGATGTGTTGAACGGGTGCGTCAGCAAATGGCGACCACCCCGTGGTTGCTTACAGAGTAGAGCGTCGTTCCAGTCCCAATCCACGAAGTAAAAAATAAATTTTAGTATGATCATGGCAAACACAAAGAAGGGACATAAGTCCCATCACGCTTGAATCAAGTATTCAAAAATCGTTTTGCCTGACACCGCCGAAGTGTCATAACTGCCAGTTTCGTTGACTAGAGCGCAACGTGTTGGTAAATATCACTTGCGCCCTGACTCGGGCGTTCGGTTTCGTCGAGAATCGTATCGTACCTCACGGAAGGTGACGATTAATCTGCTCGGGACTGCGGTCAGCGCCACGTTTGTTTCTGCATCGCTTGCGCTCCCGCAGTTGGATTGCCAAAGGAGTGGATTGACTTTCTCGAGGAGTCCGACGGCTCAATCATGGAGGAGCCAGTGATGCCGCGTCCCGCTCGACTGCCGTCGATTCCGTTTGGATGTTACTACGTCGCTTTGCATAGCGTAACGAATAGGAGAATTGTCACCAACCACGCTGAGCTCAAGAGCGTGCTTAAGCTACTGCGGGTGACACTGCGGCGGAGGGGTGCGCGACTGCATGCGGGTTACATCGCCGAGCACGAGGCGCATTTGGCGCTGCAAGCTGGGCCGGGCCGCTTGAGGGAGATCACGGGCAGCTTTCAGCACGAATACGCGCGTCTCTTCAATCGAACTCACCATGAGCATGGTTCGTTGTTTCGATTGCACCATCACGAGCTTTTGATCCAGCACCAGAAATATCTGGTGCCGCTCGCACACTTCATTCACTGGATTCGCCGCGTCGAGGCCCCGCACGATTATCAGGAGGGCCTGTGGTGGAGCAGCGATTCGATTTACCGAGGAAGCAAGAAGCAGGACTGGGTGACAACAAACGTCGTCCTTCGCATGTTGACTCGCGGCGCGTACAGCCGAGAGATTCAGGAGGAAGCGTATCGAAAATTGTTTGACCAGGCGCCAGCACTAAGGTACGCCCGTTCCTTCAAACATGGCTCTGCGCGCGATCCACGGATTTTTGGCGATGACGAGTTCATTGACGACGTGTTACGCAAGACCGGTCGGCGCTCACCGAATTTAACCAGACGTGCGCGCGATCTTGAAGGAGACATTCCAGGTGTCGTGATGCAGGTGATAGAGCAATTCAATGCTCTATGTGATCAGCGATTACCGCATTACCAAGCCGCCGCTTGGAGGCGTATCGTGGCGTACGAGAACTTGCGCTCCAGATCGCGCAAGCGTCCACTGCCGATCGTGCGAGCCCTGTGTGTCTCGTACCTCATCAAGCATGAGATCGCCACGCCCGCACAAGCGGCGCGCTTCTTCGATTGCGGTCCAAGACCGGTATCTGCAAATAGGCGGCGTTTCTATGAAGCGCGCTTTCGCGAATGCTTTGGTGCCAAGCCCGA
>Ga0137413_10000807_pt1 | contig 11305 bp, 5 predicted proteins | sample CZODoug2_1_16fun_FD_108280 | JGI IMG/M metagenome (GOLD analysis project Ga0137413, IMG submission 108280) | Vadose zone soil fungal communities from Angelo Coast Range Reserve, California, USA - CZODoug2_1_16fungal (Illumina Assembly) | ecosystem: Environmental > Terrestrial > Soil > Vadose... | reverse complement strand
CGATCGGTGTGGCCAGGTACTCCTCGGCTGTGCACTGCTTCGCCCCGGAGATCGCCGCCCGGTTCTACCGCGCCCTGTCCGAGCGGGACGACCCGGCGATCGACGCGCTGCTGACCGGGTTCTACCTGCCGCTGGTGGCGCTGCGCGACGAGACGCCCGGGTTCGCCGTGTCGCTGGTGAAGGCGGCGGCCCGGCTGCGCGGGCACAAGGTCGGCGGGGTGCGCCCGCCGCTGGTCGAGCCCACCGCCGACCAGCTCGCCCGGTTGGAGCAGATCGTGGACGCCGGGTTCGGCACGCTGCGGCTGCTCAGCAACGGAACCGCCGCCCAGCAGAGCATGCATCGTTCAGGGCGCTCCTAGTGCGGGTCACCGGCTACAGCTACCCCTGGGACGTGCTGGGCGCCGCCGGGTTCGTCGACCGGGCACAGTCGCTCGGCGTGGACGAGGTCGCGGTGGCGGTCGCCTACCACAGCACCAGGGCGGCCACCCCGTTCGCGCCGGACGCCACCTCGGTGCTGGCCCGGCACGCCGCGCTCTACCGGCCGCCCCGGGAGCAGGCGTGGCGCGGGGCCCGGCTGCGCCCGGCCGGGCCGGACTGGGTGGCCACCGAGGACTCCGCCGGGGACGCGGTGCGCGCCCTGGGTGCCGCCGGTGTGCCGGCCGCCGCCTGGCTGGTGTTGACGCACAGCTCCGTGCTGGGCACCGCGTACCCGGACGTCGCGGTGCGCAACTGCTTCGACGAGCCCTACCCGTGGGCGCTGTGCCCGTCCCGGGCCGAGGTGCGTGACTACGCGGCCACCCTCGCCGCCGAGTCACTCACCGGGCTGTCGGTGTCCTCGGTCATCCTGGAGGCCTGCGGCCAGCTCGGCGTGATCCACCAGTGCCAGCACGAGAAGACCGACGCGGTGTGGGGCGCGGCGGCGGCCCGGCTGCTCTCGGTGTGCTGCTGCCCGGCGTGCGCGGCGGGCTGGTCGGGCGCCGGCGCCGACCCTGCCGAGGTCCGGGCCCGGCTGCGCACCGAGGTTCGCCGCCTGATCGACGGCGGTGAGCTGGGCGCCGAAGCTACCCTGCCGGCCGAGCTGGACGAGCTGCTGCTGCGCACCAGGCAGGCGGCCACCGACGCGCTGCGCGACGGCGTGCTCAACGCCATCAGCACAGTCAACTCGGGGCTCAGGTCGGGGCTCGGCTCGGGGCTCAACTCGGGGCCCCGGATCGTGCTGCACGGTGCGGTGGACCCGTGGGTCACCGGGGCGCTGCCCGGGCTCACCCCGGCGGCCGCCCAGCAGGTCGACTCGGTGGTGCTGCAGTGCTGGCAGCCGGGGCCGGCCTCGGTGGCCTCGGTGGCCACCGCCCGCGCCCAGCTGCCCGACCGGGTGCAGGTGGGCGGCTACGTGACCGCGGTCGGCGCCAGCCCGGTACCGGACATGTCCGGCTACGTCCGCGACCTGGCCAACGCCGGAGCCACCGAGCTGCACCTCTACCACCTCGGACTGGCCGGCCCGGCCCGCCTCCCGGACCTGGCGGCCGCGGTGGCCGGCGCCCGGGAACGCCAGCCCAGCACGGCCCGATAGGTCCTCGTCGCGGCTGCCACGCGGCGTCCGAGGCTCAGGTGTCAGTTGCCTGCATCCCCTCAACTGACGATGTACGGGCCGGGGCCCACATCTACGGTCACGGTGATATCACACTTGCCGGTCGGCGGTGTCCGTTCGTGTAGCGAGTTCGCCTGGGCCGGCCATCCGGGGGCGGCGATGGCAGGCAACAACCGTATTGATGCACCTCGGCTGACGGCGGTCCGGGCACCCCACCGGCGACGCGTCCTCGAGGAACTGCTCGATATCGGGGCGCGACGGCGGGTGTGCGTGGTGATCGGCGTGGCCGGCTGGGGCAAGACGAGCATGGTCGCGTCTTGGGCGAGCGGGACCACAGCGGCGTGGGTGCGGTGCGACGGCAACGACCAGTCCATGAGCCGCCTGCTGCACGACATCGACCAAGCAATGGAACCCCACCTGCGGGTACCTGGGCCCACCAGCCGCCCCGGCTCCTATCTGCACAAGCCTGACGTATCCGGGGCCGGCGAGCTGTGCGGGCGCCTGCGCGGCTCCCTTTCCGAGGATCTCGTGCTGGTGGTTGACGATCTCCAAGAGCTGCTCCCGGGCAGTGGCGCCGCCCTGCTGCTCGACGGGATGTGCAGAGATGCCCCGGACGGCTTGCACCTCGTCCTCATCTCTCGCCAGGAGCCGCCGTTCTCCCTGCGGCGCCTGCGCGGGCAGGGTCTCGTCGCGGAGATCTCCGCGGCGGAGCTGTGCCTCGACGTCGACGACGTGACGACGCTGCTGGACAAGACCATCGGCGAGACCCCGCCCGGGCTGTCCGCGCGGATCTGTGAACGGACCGGCGGTTGGCCGGCGGCCGTCAATTCGGCGGTCGAGCTGCTGCGCGGGGTCGAACCGGACCAGCGGCTGGGTGTGCTCGAGCAACTGAGCAGCCCTGGTGAGCGGCTGCACGAGTATCTGGCCGAGGAGGTCGTCGGCCGCGAGCGCGAGCCGGCGCAGGCGCTGTTGTGCCGGATCGCGCTCCGCGGCGAAGCGGGGTCGAGGATCGGTGTCGACGATGACGCGAGCCTGCTCGCCGACCTGACCCGACGTGGGCTGGTGCGGCGGGACCCCAGTGACAGCGCACGCTGGTCGCTGGTCCCACCCCTGCGCGACTACTTCGACCACGAGACCGTGCTCGCCGCGGGTGAGCGGACTGCGCTGCACAGTGCAGTGGGCAAGGAGTGTCTCGCCCGCGACGTGCCCGGCGATGCCCTGCGCCACCTTGTTGCCGCCGGCGAACATGCCGCCTGCGCCGCGCTGCTGCGCGAGCACGGAGGCACGCTGGTCAGCGGCGACCAGGTGGCCGCCGTGCTGAAGGCGGCCAGCCTGCCTTCGGAACATCTGAGCGACCCATCGATCCAACTGGTCCTGGGCGAGGCGATGCAGGTCACCGGGCAGTTCGCGGGGGCCCGGGAGTGCCTCGAACGCGCCGGACAACACAGCGACGCGCTCGAGGCCGCTGTCGCCTGGCGGATGGCCAAGGTCGCTTTCATGCAAGGCGAGTTCACCGAGGTCCGGACGATCTACCGGCGCACTCGGATGGCCGCCGAGGACACCGTCGACGAGGCAATGATGCTGACCCTCGTGGCGATGACCTGCCGCATGATCGGCGACATGGTCAACTTGCGGGACGCGGCGACACACGCCGTGGCCGCTGCGCGGCGCTGCGAGGACCCGGGGGTTTGGGCAGCGGTACACAGAATGCTCGCGTGCAAGGCGGGCGCTGAGGGCGACCGCGGCACCGCCGATGCGCACCTGGCGGACGCACTGATCCACGCCACGGCAAGCAATGATCTGTTCCAGGTTGCGGTGGTCCACGTAGCTCAAGCCGCTCATCTGCTCGAATTCGGGCAGCCAAGGCAAGCATTCGCCGAGGCGCAGACAGCGCTCCGGCTGAGCGAGCGCTGCGCGAACCCCTTCTTGAGCGCGCAAGCGCTCACCTTTCGAGGGCGAGCCAACGCCCGCGTCGGCGAACTGGACCCAGCGATAGATGATCTCGCAAGAGCCGTCGAGATCTTTCAGCGTATCGGCTCCCGATTCCTGGCCTGGCCGCTCTGCGGGCTGGGAGACGTGCACCGGACAAGGGGGCAGCTGGCCCGCGCTCGGGCCGCCTACGAGGAGGCACTCGCACTCGCCGAGCCCCGCGGTGATGTGCTCGGCACCGGGTCGGCCCTGATCGGGCTGGCGCGTGTGCTGGCCGCCGACGACCCGACGGCTGCCCTCAGACTGGCCGAGCGGGCGGTGGGCCTGCGCGAGGGACTCCGGGAGATCCCAGCGACGCTGACCCGAGCCTGGCTGGCGCTGCGGGCCGGGGATCGCCAGGCCGCGGCATCCGACGCCGCAATAGCCGGCTCGACGGCCGGTATGCGGCGGGACAACCCCGGGTTGGCGGAGGCACTCGTGCTCAGAGCGCTGGTCGCGGACCACCCCTCAGCCCGATCCACCCTGCTCAGCGAGGCGATCGACATCTGGCGAGAGGTCGGTTGCCTGGTCGAGGAAGCAGCCGCCCGGCTCATCGCCGCCTACGTCGGGGTACCCGTCGGGGTACTCGGCGCCGAATCGGCACAGCGAACGCTGCTCGAACGCGGAGTCGACATCTCCGGTCGCGGTGTCGGGCCGCTGGGCGCAATGAAGCTGTTCGCGCCACCGGTGTCGATCCGCACGCTGGGCGCGTTCCAGGTGATCCGGGACGGTGTCCCGATCCCGAACACGGCATGGCAGTCCAAGAAAGCTCGGGAGCTGGTCAAGCTGCTGGTGACCCGCCGCCGCCCGGTCCCCCGCGAGCAACTCATGGAGCTGCTGTGGCCAGGTACGGACGGAACCAGGTCCGGGAACCGGTTGTCCGTGTTGATGTCCACGGTCCGTGACGTGCTTGCGCCCGAGCGCGACTGTGACGGGCCGCTGGCTACCGACGGCACCGCGGTGTGGCTCGACCGCCGGTTGGTCAACATCGATGTCGAGGTGTTTCTGGCAAGGGCGGTCCTCGCGCTCGACGCACACCGGAGTTGCGCGCGGGACTCGCTGGCCTGGCTCGTCGAGGCCGAGACGGGTTACACCGGAGACTTCCTCGAGGACGACCCCTACCACGACTGGGCTCAACCACTCGCCGAGGAGGTTCGAGCCGCCCATATCGCGCTGCTCAGGGCGCTCGTCGGCCGGCTGCGCGAAGCAAGCGACATCGACGGCATCGTTCGGTACACACTTCGGCTCCTCGCACACGACCCCTATGACGAGCAGGCCCACCTCGACCTGGTGACAATCCAGCTCGAGGCCGGTCGCCTGGGGGAGGCTCATCGGCGGTACCGGCTCTACGCACAGCGGATGAAGGAGATGCGGATCGCTCCGCACCCCATGCCGGTAGTGCCGCGCACGCCGACCGGGGACGACCTGAAGGTTTTCCTAAGTCAACCCTAATTAGGTCATCAAGGCCCCCTCCTATCGTGCGTAGCTGAGTGCGAATCAGGAACTTTCGACACCTCGTGTCGGGCCGTTCGCACTCCGCGAAGCTCAGACTCAAGGGGGCGTTCATGCTGGTCTGCCGTACCGCGCGAGTGACCGCATGAGCGGGACCTGATGACGGACATCAACATCAGTGCGCCCCCCGGGCCGCCCGACACCGATCGTTCGACGCTGACCGAGTTGCTGCGGCGAGCCCTCCTCGACAGCGGCGGTGAGACTCGGTGGCAGGTGTCAGCGGACGGGTTCTGGTCGCAGGTCACGTCACGCGAGCTGTCCAGGCGGGAGCAGGGTTGGAAGCTGCACATCTCCGCCACGCCTGCCTCGGCCGAAGAGGTGCTCGCCCGATCGCTCGCCGTGCTGATCGACGGACGGTCGGCGTTCAAGTTCGCCAGGACCATCGAGAATGTCGCTGAGCTGAACGCGCGCCACACGCCCCGGGGGCAGTCCGGCAAGTTCCTCACCGTCTATCCACACAGCGACGCCGAAGCCGTCCGGCTCGCGGACGCTCTGCATCGGGCGACGGAGGGCCTTCCCGGTCCTCGTGTGCTGTCCGACCGTCCGCTCTCCCCGGGCAGTCTGGTGCACTACCGCTACGGCGCTTTTGTGGCGAAACGCAAGCTCGGCAATGACGGCCTCTACGCCTGGGTGATCTCCGACCCGGACGGCAACCCGGTGGAGGATCGGCGCGTCGGGCGGTACCTGCCTCCGGCGTGGGCCCCGTGTCCGTTCCCCCAGCCTGAGGTGGCCGCTGGTGCCAGTCCAGCAGGCGGCCCCGACGGCGTGCTCATCGGCGACCGGTTCCTGGTCCGAGAGGCGATCCGGCACGCCAACAAGGGCGGTGTCTACCGCGCCGTTGATACCGAAACCGGCGCCCAGGCAATCATCAAGGAGGCCCGTCCGCACGTCGCCGCGGACATGCGGGGACGCGACGTCCGGGACTTGCTGCGGGCTGAGGCGAGGGCGCTGGAGCGGCTCGGGCCGCTCGGTGTGGCTCCCCGAATGCTCAAGCTGTTCGAGGAGAGTGGGCACTTGTTCCTCGCCGAGGAGCTCGTGCCGGGGGCGTCGCTGCGGGACTGGGTACTCGATCGGATCCGCGCCGGGGGTTGGCGCCGCCACGTGCCCGGCGCCGGGCAGATGGCCGAGCGGCTGATCGAGCTATTGGCCCTCGCACACCGGGCCGGCCTCATCCTCAGGGACTTCAGCCCGAACAACGTGATGGTGCTGCCCGACGGGCAGCCGCGGCTGATCGACCTGGAGCTCACCGTCATGCCCGGAGAGGACGCGCAGCTCGGCGTCGGCACTCCTGGGCACAGCGCTCCCGAACAGATGGCCGGCGCCCCAGCGGCCTTCGAGGCCGATTACTACAGCCTCGGTGCGAACATCTGTTTTGTCCTCACCGGCAGCACCCCGATCTTGCTGCCGGACACCGCCGGGCCGGACGGGACCGAGGTGGTGTCCTGGCGGGATCGGCTGGCGGAGTGGCTCGCCGTCCGCACCTGTCCGGAGACCCCGGACGGCCTCGCGGGAGTGGTAGTCGGGCTGATGGAGCTGGCGCCCGAGCGTCGGTGGACCCCGGTTATGGCTGCCGATGTGCTGGCCTCGGCACCCGCCGTATCCGGGCGGTCGAGCGTGGTCCCAGCGTCCGAGCACGGCGCCGAGGCCGATCGGCTGGGTGAGCAGCAGTGGCACCGGGCCGTGGACGGCATCGTCGCGCACCTCCTCGACTCGATGGACCCCGCCGACGCCGAGCGGTTGTGGCCTGACTCCGGCAACCAGGGCGCGCCCGACCCGTGCATCGTGCAACTCGGCGCCGCCGGAGTCCTGCGGGTGCTCACCCGCTGCTTCGAGCTCACCGGTGACCCACGCCTGCCCGAGGCCATCGGCGCCGGTGGCCGATGGATCTCGCGGCGGATGCGCACAGACGCGCACCGGCCGCCCGGGCTCTATTTCGGCCAGGCCGGTATCGCCTGGTCGCTCTACGACTCGGGCCGGGCGCTTGGCGACGACACCCTGACTGCCCGGGGCCTTGCGCTGGCTGAAGACCTGCCGGTGTCCTCACCCAACCACGACGTGACCCATGGCACGGCGGGCATCGGGCTGACCTTCCTGCACCTGTGGCACCGCACCGGCAACGACGGGTTCCTCCGGCGCGCGGATGAGGCGGCGGAGACCTTGCTGGCCTCGTCCACCGACGGACCAGACGGCCTGATCTGGGCGACGCCCACCGGGTTCGAGTCCCGGCTGGCCGGCAGTCGCTACTACGGATTCGCGCACGGCACCGCCGGAGTGGGTCATTTCTTGCTCGCCACCGCGGTCGCCACCGGCAGATCCGACTTCTTGGCGCTGGCCAACCAGGCGGGTGAGACGCTGCTGGCCAGCGCCACCACCGATGGCGGCACGGCCCAGTGGGGGCCGGGCCCCGGCGATCGGACCACCGCCCCGTACTGGTGCCACGGATCGGCCGGTATCGGCACCTTCCTCACCCGCCTGCACCGGGTGACCGGTGACCACCGGTTCGACCAGATGGCCCGGCTGGCGGCCGAGGCGGTGATGGAGAACTCCTGGCGTGGTGTGCTCGGTCAGTGCCACGGCCTCGCGGGCAACGGTGAGTTCCTGCTCGACATGGCCGAATCCGGCGACCGCACGCGGTACCAGGCGATGGCCCATCAGGCGGCCCGGGTGCTGTATGCCAGCCGCGCCAGCCTCAACGGCCACCTGGTGTTCCCGGACGAGGAGGGCGGTGTGTCGGCCACGTGGGCGGGCGGCGTCAGTGGAGTCCTCTCGTTCCTGCTCCGGCTCCGGCACGGCTCGCCCCGCCTGTGGATGGTCGACCCGGTGCTGCGGAACCAGCGGCCATGACCGGACTCCGCTCGACGGCAGCGCCGGTCATCCGCGACCGCTTCCATTTCGCCTTCTCAACCAACGGCCGCCACGGCGTGTGCGTGGCGGCGGACGACGCCGACGGCTGGGCGCTGGAGAGCTGGGCGCTCACCGAGGAACGGCCGACCTGTCGGACGATCACGGACGTGCCGGTCGGTCCCGGTGCGCGGGCGCTTCCGCTGTGCGACGGCCGGATACTGCTGCTGCAGCGTGGCGAGCGTGGAGCCGGACACCGGCACGAACTCATGCTGCTTGCGCCGAGCTCCGGCGCTACCGAGGTGCGGCGACTCGGGGAGATCCCGGCACGGTTCGGCTGCGAACTCCTGGCGAGCCCGGGAACCGGCCAGCTCGGGTTCGCCGTCGCGCTGGAGGATCCGGAGCACTCGACGATCTGGCGGGTGTCCTCGGCGGCGCCAACACTCGTGCCGATCGTGGGAGTCCCGGGGGTTCTCACCGACGGCAGCTGGCTGGACCGGGACGCAATAGCCCTCAACCAGACCTCCGAATCCGGCCGCTGCAGCGGCATCGCCGTCGACCTCGCGGGCGGGTCGTGGCGACGGATCTGGTCGCTGTCCGATACCAGTAATGACCGCATCGTGGCGTCCTGCCCGCACTCGAAACTGCTGGTCGTCAGCACCGACACGACCGGCGAGGAGCGACTCGGCTGGGGGGTTATCGGCGAGTCGAGCGTGCACTTCCCGGGGGTCCTGCACCGGTCCGGCCACCCCCGCCGGGTGTTGACCCTGGACGACCGAGGTGAGCGCATGCTGGTGCACGAGATGGCCGGGGCGGTCTCCCGGCTGTCGGTCTACACGCCGGCGCTGGACCGGCTCGAGCCACTCGACGGTCCACCGGGAATCATCTCCTCCCCCGCCCGCTGGACCGGCGATCTCATTCGGGCGCCCTTCTCGGCCCCCGCATGCCCAGCCACCCTCGGCACCATCCGGCTCGGCGAACCGTCGCGGTGGTCATCGGCGATCGGCCAGCGACCCGCCGGCGAGCCCGGATGGGCAGAGGCCGACCTGGTCGAGGTCCCCGGCGGGTCGGGCCCGATCGAGGCGATCGTGTACGGCGGGCCAGACTGGCGGCACAGCCCACACCTGCTGGTGGCGCTGCACGGGGGGCCGTTGTCCTCGTGGCGGTTCGAATTCGATCCGCTGTTCCAGCGCCTGGCCGCGGCGGGCGTGGCCATTGTCGCGCCCAACTACCGCGGCAGCACCGGTTATGGCGACGAGCACCTACGTGCCGTTGTCGGGGACTGGGGTGGACCGGATCTCCAGGACGTGCTCGCCCTCGGTCGAGCCCTCAAACGGGCGCGGGCCGGGCGGCGGCTGCCGGCGCCAACCGTGCTGGGCGCCAGCTACGGGGCATTCCTGGCGTTGCTGGCGGCGGGCACCGAGCCCGAACTGTGGTCGGCCTGCGTCGCGCTGGCCCCGTTCCTGTCCGCGCCACGCCTGCACGCCGTGGCCGACATCGGGGTTCGACACCGTGTCGAACGGTTGGGCGGGTTGGCTCCCACCGACGACGGACGGGGCCCTCGCGACGTCCTGAGCCACTGCCGCTCGCTCTGGGCTCCGCTGCTGCTGGTGCATGGCACCAATGACCACACGATCCCGGTCGAGCAGTCGAGGACGCTGCGGCGACACCTCCTCGAGCTCGGTCGCACCGAGGGCGTCGACCTCGAGTATCTCGAGACCGACAGCGACCACGACGGCGTGGTCCTGACCCGGACCGAGGCACTTCGCCAGGCCGTCGTCCGCTTCTGTATCGGCGTACCGGGGGTACCCACCGACCCGCCACCCACACCCGAATCGTGCCCGACGGCCCAGGGAGGAGGTGGGCAGAGGGTCAGATCCGGGCGCACATAGCACGGCCAGAAGTACCGAACATGTTCGGCAGTTCTCACTCGATGAAAGGAATTCAACAATGAACCTCGACAGCTTCGACCTGGTTGCTTCGCTGCACGCGCTGCCCGAGACCGACCCGATCGAGATCGATGGCATCCAGTTCGGCCGCGGTGGCGGGTCCAACACCTGTCAGTCGGGTTGCTTCCTGACCCTCAACATCCTGCAGACGATCTGCATCTTGTTCTCCACCTGCTGAAAGCGGGGCCTACACCGCTCCCACGACGCCGGCCGTTCGGACCGGCCGGCGTCGTGAGGGGCGGAGCCGCGAAGGCGGCATCAGCCACCGCCGCGTTCGTGAATGCCCGCACCAAGCGTAATCGAGGGAGAGTGATCGGCCCAGGATGGCAACCAAGCTGACCACGACGCTGACCCAGTTCGGCGGATCCGACGCATCCGCCGACGCCCACCGCGCGAGCGGGAACAGATTGCTCTGGCGGACCTTGGTCCAGGCGCGGATCAGGGCGGGCCTTCTGGTTGCGGTAGCGCTGCTCGGCATCGCCACCACCGTCCTGCTGCCCGCGGTGCTGGCCGCCGTGATCGATGCGGCCCTTGCCGGGCACGCCATAACTCATGCGCTGCTGCGGTTGGCGGTGGTGCTCGCGGTGGCCACAGCGGTGAGCGCCCTGGACGACCTGATCGGCTCCTACCTCGGTATCGCGGTAACCGCGCGGCTGCGGCACCGGCTGTTCGGCCACGCGTTGGCGCTCGGGGTTCCGGGCCAGCGGCGCTTCCCCGCCGGTGATCTCCTCTCCCGCCTGGCTATCAACGCGGACAGCCCGTCGAATTTCCTCCCGCTGCTGCTGTCAGCCGGGACGACATCACTGACCGCGATCGGCGGGGTCGTGGGCCTCGCACTGATCGACTGGCGGCTCGCGGCCACGTTCTTGCTCGGGGTGCCGCCGGCGGTGGCGCTTGTCCACAGGTTCATCGCGACCGCCGGGGAGTCGTTCTCCCGCTACCAGCAGCTGCTGTCCTCGGTCGTGACCCGGCTGCTGGACGCGCTGAGGGGGGTCCGGACGATCCGCGCCAGCGGAACCGCTGACCAGGAGATCGCGCGGATCCTCCGGCCGCTGCGGGACCTGCGGGCCACCGGCCGCGAGGTGTGGATGGCCCAGGGCGAGGCGACGTGGCGGATGTCCCTGCTCGCGCCGGTGATTCAGGTGCTCGTGCTCTCAGTGGGTGGCTACGCCCTGACCACCGGCGACATCACCCCGGGCGAGCTGGTCGCGTCGGCGGCCTACGCCACCATGGCCTTGGGTTCGGTCGGGCTGCTGAACGCGTTTGTGGCCCTGCTGGGCTGCCAGGTGGGGGCCGCACGGGTGGCGGAAGTCCTCGACGAGCAACCCGAGGTGTCGCCCCCCTCGGTGCCGATACCCGTCCCGCCGGGGCCGGGTCGGCTCGAGTTCAACGACGTCACCGTGCGGGTGGACGAGCGGGTCGTGCTCGACCACCTCGACCTGTCGGT
>Ga0137413_10000806_pt1 | contig 11311 bp, 6 predicted proteins | sample CZODoug2_1_16fun_FD_108280 | JGI IMG/M metagenome (GOLD analysis project Ga0137413, IMG submission 108280) | Vadose zone soil fungal communities from Angelo Coast Range Reserve, California, USA - CZODoug2_1_16fungal (Illumina Assembly) | ecosystem: Environmental > Terrestrial > Soil > Vadose... | reverse complement strand
TTGCAACAATCTGCGTTGTGTCAGGTCCCGGTTTTCCCTGCGCGTCCCAGAGCTTCCAGGCATTGATAGTCATCAGTGATTCCGCGTACAACGTCTGCACGTCGAGATCCTGCGGGTATTGCCGGGCCACCGTTTTCATCGCCGCGGCATAGGCGACGAGAACGGGTCTGATTGTTGACGGATCGAGTGGCTGCGCCGACGGATATCGCCTGGCGAGAGCGTCGATCAACGCTTGCTCGACCGGCGTCGCGCGCTGCGCGCTTTGCTCCGCTTGCCGCAGCGCTGCCACGGCCACTTTTGCACGTTCGTTCACCATGAACGGCAGGTTGTAGTTGGGGCCGACCGACAGCGACACACCCCAATAGCAGGATGCGCAGTGGGGATCGATTGCGGCCGCCTTGGCGAAGGAGCGGGTCGCTTCGTCGTGATTGAAGGCCCACAGGAATCGCATGCCCTGGTCGAAATATTTCTGGGATTGCGGGTTCGAGGTGGTGATGCCGCGGTGACTGTCACCGAGCCCGTCATACAACAGAGCGCCGTCGGCCCAGTCCGCCACCGTGGTCGGGACGTGCTCCATGTGTTTGGGGGACTCGCTGAAAGCGACGGGACCTGGCAGCGCCAGGATGGACGCAAGACAGAGGATCAGAAGCTGGCGTTTCATGCTGAACCCGTCCATCGCAGCCCTCGTTCCCACATTGTAATACCGTGGCGAGCCGCGGGGGGAGGGCCTTCTGGAGAGGTGCCCCGGCGGATTGCACCGCCGGGGCACCGTGGGCTCACTGAACTACAACCTTTCCTGTGATATGCGGCCACACGCAGTCGTTGTAGAAGTATTCACCCGCCTTGTTGAATGCGTGTGAGAACCTCTGCCCCGGCAGCAGCACACCCGAGTCGAACTCGTGATCAAAGAACGAGTCGGCACAGTGATTGCTCGCATTGGTGGCTGGATTCACGAAGGTCACGATCGTGCCGACCGGAACCACCAGGTTCTGCGGGAAGACCGCATTCTGGTTGGTGGTCGATTCGGCGCTGGTCGCGCTGGTCACTCCCAACATGACCGTGTTGGAGACGGCGCTGCCGTTCACGGCCGCCGCAGTGATTGGCTGACGGTCGGTCGGTGGCGCGGGTGTCGCGGCCGGAGGCACTTTGCCACCCAGCTTGAACGCCCACAGATTGTCGCCGGCCGGGGAGGCGTACGGCACGCTGTTGCCACCCGCAAAGACCGCAACGTACTGCTGCCCATCAATCGTGTAAGTGATCGGCGCGGTATGTACGCCGGCTCCGGTCTGGAATCGCCACAACTGACGCCCATTGTTGATGTCATAGCCCACCAGATAGCCATCCGGCTGGCCAATGAACATCACATCGCCGGCGGTTGTCAGCATGCCGTTGGTCGAAAGTGACCAGTCGGTATGCTTCTGCCACACCAGGCGATTGGTCGCCGGGTCCATTGCGACGATTCTGCCGCCGTTGCGGTACTCGCCAATCGGCCGGTATTTGCCGGTGTTGGTCCAGGCGCCGTTGATCAGGGCGGCCCCGAAGTACACGAGCTGGGTGCGGGGGTTGAACGAGATTGCATTCCAGGTGGCGGCGCCTGCGCTTCCCGGTGTCACGAGAGTCGTCTTGTCCCAAAAGGGTGTGAACAGACAGCCGACCACGTAATTCGGGACCGGGCGCAGAGTCGGCTCGACCCGGGCGTCCGGGCAGAGCGGAACGAACGGGTCGCCAACGGGGATCGGCTGCACCTTGGACGTCAACTGCCGGGGCTCCTGGGGAACCGGCTTGTCCTGTATGCCGACCAGCGGCTGGCCGGTCACGCGATCGAAGATGTAGAGGTAGCCGGTCTTGCCTGCCACTGCGACGGCCTTGCGCTTTTTACCGTGGACCTCCAGGTCCATCAGGACAGGGGCCATGGTGTTGTCGGCATCCCAAAGATCGTGTTTGACGGTCTGGAAATGCCACAGGTACGTGCCGGTGTGCGCATCCATTGCAACGATGGAGTCGGAGAACAGGTTGTCGCCACCGCGCGTCGATCCATCCATCACCGGGAAGGGGTTACCGAACGTCCAGTAAACGACGTTCAGCTCAGGATCCACAGCGGGATGCATCCAGGGCGCGGCGCCGCCTGTTTTCCAGGAATCGCCCGTCCAGGTATTGCCGCCCAGAGTACCGGGCGCGGCAGTGCCCCAGAAGGTCCAGGCGATGCTGCCATCGACCGCGTTCAGAGCATAGGCACGACCGCGATAGGCCGCGTCGCCGCCGCCAGTTCCCACGTAAACCAAACCATCGTAATACACGAGAGCGCTGGGCGTGGTGCCACCTGGGAAGTTGGCATCATTCAACGTGATCTGCCACAACTGCTGACCGGTCGCCTGATCGAGGGCAACGACGCGACGACCCGTCAAGGAGGCGAAGACCCTGCCCTGGGCCACTGCGACACCGCGGACGATGCCGATGGCACCGCCGCCGGCGTACTTCCATTTCGCCACGCCCGTGCGAGCATCGACCGCACTGATGCTTTGCGACGCACTTTGTACGTAGATGACGCCATCAACTTCAACCGGTGTTGCCTGCTGACTGGCTCCGGAAACCGCGCCGCCATCGACATGCAGCATCCAGGCGCCACCCAGCTTGCCGATTGTGAAGCGGTTGATATCGAACAGGTTTGAATACATGGTGTTGCCATAGTTGGCATTCACCATCGGGAAGTCCTTGCTGGCCGGAGTGCAACACTGCGGCAGCTTCGGCGGTCCGGGGTGGTTGTCGCGATCCTGGCTCTGATTGTCCTCAGCGTACGCACCGGACAAGGGTGCGGACAGTATCGCCAGAGAAACAAACAGTCTCAGCAACGTCTTCGGTCGCACAATGAGTCTCCCTCTTCATGAATGGATTTCGGCCCTGATGGCCTGAACACACAAGCGAACCAACAGTAAAACCAACACGCGATCGAAAACGGTGAAGGTGCCGGGACTGTACCTCGAGGCGTCGCGAATGGCTGACGCTGATGACACCGGTATCTGTGACGCAGTTGGCAACCCGGACGCAAAATCCGGGAGGATCTCCCGGCGCGATGGAGAAGAGTTCTCTGACGGCGCAGGCCTGTGTATGGCCGGTGCGTCGATATGTTTAACGGTCCGGGAACGCCCGTTGCCTATTGACTTTCCGGATTAGCCCCCGGGCGGGTCGCCGGCAGCGGCCGTATTGCCCGTCATCGCGCGATGTTGGTCGGTATATCAGGCGATCGCGTGATTATTGGACGCGGAAGCGCGCCGGCGAAAGTGGAAGGCGCCCAGCACCCCCAGGCCTGAAATCAACAGGGTCCAGGTCTCGGGCAGCGGGACTGCCGAGACATCCGTGTAGGTCCCGTCGAAGTGGAATATGGCATCGAAGCCGTTGACTGTGGTGCCGTCAATGAGGGCCAGGAAGGCCGCATTGGTCGTGTCATCGCCGAGGAAGCGGAATGCGTAGCTGGGTGAGGTTGCGCTGGACCAGTCGAGCACCGTCAGGCTCTTTCCGGTTGCGATATCGGACAGGGCGCTGAACGTCAGGGAGCTCTGATCCAGATCGAGCGTGGAGCTGTCGGTGAGCGAGAAGGTCGAAAAAGTCTGTCCGTTGGCACCCCCTGCATTGGCGAGCTCGAGCGTGCCGCCGTTCAGCTGCAACGCACTGTTGGCCGAGAGCCGGTTCGCGCCATCGAGCACCAGCCGGCCGCCCGTGACAATCGTCTTTCCAGTGTAGGTGCTGGTGCCGGATAGTGTTGTCGCGCCGCTTTGCACCTCGACGGTATTGAAGTTTGAGAGGGAGCCGGCGTACGCGAACTGGTTGCCGGAGCCGGGGTTGACCGTCATCGAGCTCGTTCCGCCGACACCGCCGTTGATATCACCGAGAATGGACGCGCTGCCGCCGGTGATGTGGAGCGCGTTGCTTCCGGCCCCCATGTCGATTGCCTTGCCGCTGCTGGAAACGTTGATGGTTCCGGCGTTGTTGATCGTGTCGTTGTCCGCTCCGGTGCGCACAGTCGCGAAGGTGGTGCCCCCGCCCAGGAGTGTTGCGCCGGCGTTGTTGTTGATCGTGACGGTAAAACCACTGGCCCCGCCACCGACGGCAATGGCCGAGTCCGATTGGCCTTTGATCAGGCCGCCACTTTGGTTCGTGATGACTGCATTCGCGTAGATTGGCTCAGGGGTGCCGCTCGTGTCGACGCCGGCAATGGTGATGCCGCGACCTACTGCGTTGCTGTTGCCAGCAGCGACGTCGCCTTCAATCGTGCCGGAATTGACGATTGTGCCCGCGCCTGCTGTGACACCTTCGCTTTGGGCCGGAGTGGTGCTGCTGAAAGAGTTCAGCGATCGGATCGTGCCAGTGTTTGTCAGGTTGATAACACCGTCAACGTCGATTCCGTCGCCATCGCCGTTGATGCCGTTGCCGGTGATGGTTCCACCGTTGACGAGGGTGGCGGTCTGTTTGGCGTTGAAGCCGTCGAGATTGATTCCAGAGCCGTTGCTGCCGGTGATGCTTGCACCGAGGCTGTTGTTGATGGTCGTGGTGAAGAGGGTCGTACCATCGTCCGGTCCACCCGTGATTCCGTGGCGCGCTCCGGTAATACTGCCACCGGAGAAATTGTTGATGGCTACACCGGTGCCGTTCTGCACATCGACACCGTCAGAGCCAGTGTCGGTGGTGATCGTCGAGACTATGGTGCCGTAGTTATTCACGACGCCGTTCGTACCCGGGCGGACTGCGTCTGCATCACGCGCCTGCATCACGCCCGTAGCGAAGTTGTTGATGATGTTGGTGCCCGACGTAATGGCCGTGAAATCTACCGCCTGCGCACCCCCTTTCGAGGCGTTCAGCGAGGTCATCGTGCCGTAATTGTTCAGCGTGACGCTCGCCGGCTTGTTCATCTGAATGACATCTGCATCCGCCGCCTGCATCAATGCCGTGGAATTCGTCGTGCTGCCGTTGTTGACGGTCAATCCGGTGACACCGGTGTTGTCCCGGACCGCACGGCCGCTCCCGGTCTGACTGAGAGTGCCAAGATTCGTCAGTGTCGCGTTGTTCCCGGTGATGGTGACGGCGACCGTACCCCCGCTGACCGTCAGCGACCCTGTCTTTTCAATCGTTCCCGTTTGTCCGCTCGCGGAGCCGAGAGTCTGTGCGCTCGTTGAGGGGGTGCTGATGTCGAAGTTGGTGGCGTATGCCGGGGCAACGCCGAGCACAGCGGAAGCGGTGAACAGCAGGGCGCGGCCTGCGGCCATCTCGCGGGAGGCATTTGGCATGGTTCGGGGATTCCTGGCGTGTATGTTCGAATTCTTCGAACGGACATCGCACGGACCATGCACGGTTGAGATTACGGATAGATTACGTTTTTGTTTCCACGCGCCAGTGTGACGGACTGGCGGCAGTGGTGGCCGGGGCCGGGCACCCGTCGACGCGCTAGGCGACGCGCTTGCCGTCGACTGCGGGTTCGCTGGCGAACAGCTCGTCGTCGGGCGCGATGATGCGTCCCATATCGGCGATCCGCGACCAATCCTCCGGAGTCGCGAGATTCTCGTTCTTCGTAAGCTGGCGGGTAGCTTCCAGGAACGCCCGGCGGCTTTCGGCCGCGGCGGTGTAATACAACTCGAGCAGCTTCAATCGCAGGTCGCTTCGATCCGGCTCGCGCTCGATCGCCTGGCGCAGCACATCGACCGGGTTCTTGCGCCGCTCGACGAAGGACTTCGGCTCATTCAGCGCGCTGCTCATCACCACGTGCTCGGTGTTGGTAGTGGCTTCAGGGTTGAAGAAGGAGAACTTCTGCTCGACCGTGTCGCCGGCAAACTGGAGCTCCGGTGCCACGAGGACCTCGGTATCAGCAGCTTGATCCGCCGCCGTCGCTGGCAGTTTCACGGTGGGCTCGGCCGGATCGAAAGGCAACCTGGCGGTCTCATCGACGGCGAGGCTGACGGTGGGATCGTTCAGCAGATCGTCAATGGGGGTGCTGAAGGAGTCTTCAAACCAACTCGACTCGCTCTTCGGGTCTTTTGCCGCGGCCTTCGGCTCGCGGGCGGCTCTTGCGGTCGTCGCAAGCGCGTTTGCGATATCAGAGGCGCTGGCGGCGGCAGAGTCGCCAGGAATTCCAGAGGCGCCAGTGGTAGCGACGTCGCTGGCAGTAGTAGCGCCGCTTGCGGTGGCAGGCGCTTGCGAGAGGGACGTCGCCGATTTGATGAGCTCCACCGTGTCATCTGACTCGGCAACTTCATCGTCGCTCGAATTGGGTTCCGCGCTCGCGGTGCCGTGCTTCGGGCCGGTGTAATAGGCGTACGAGCTGCGGCGACGGAGGAAGAACCACGCGCCCGCGAAAAACAGTAGGCTGGCGCTGATAGCTGTAGCTATCAGTTGAACGGCGCGGTGCTGAGGGGCGGGTGTTTCGTCTTCGTTGTCATCGCTGGTCGCTTCGTCGGTTGTTGCCGAGTCGCCTTCGGAGGCGACCGCCAGGGCTGCTGCTTGGAAGTTGGGCACGGCGGCGGACCGGGGCGCCGAGGTGGACGCAGTGGGGGCACTGGCGTCTTTGAGCGCCGTCCGCACGGCGCTAGCTACGGTCGCACCCGAGGCGGGCGCTGACGCTGTTCCACCCGAAGCCGGTGCCGTCGCACCCGAGGCCACATCTGAAGCAATGTGGTGCGCCAAGGCAGTAACCGGCGTCGCCGCACTTGTCTGCGCAGGCAGCGGCTGTTTCAACTGCTGCTGAATCTGGGCGAGCGATTGCTCCAGCGACGCGATTCTCTGCTTCAGGGCAGCGTGATCGGTGGGCATCGTCTCGGAAGCTGCAGGCGAGGTGCCGGGATTGACGGCGCCCAAGCCGGCCGACGCAGACTGTGTGCCGTTGGAAGCACTGCGGGAGCTACGCCACGCAGCCATCTGCGCGTCGTACTCGCGATGGGTCTCTTCAACTGAAATCGCTGCCAACTGCTCCGCAGTGGGGAATGTCAGGGTCACACCGGCATGCATCCGGTTGAAGTTGTTCTGAAACGCGGCCGGGTTGTTGCGGAAGATCGCAATCATCATCCGGTGGCGCTCGATTCGCGAACGTGCGCCGGCGGCTGTGACGATGTGATCGAGCGTGTCACGACGCGAAACTGTGTAGGTCTTTCCGAGCACCTTCGAGCTTACGCTCGGCGGAGCTGTCGGGGCGGCTGGTACGGCTTCAGAAGAGGATGGCTCAACGCGCTGAGGTTTTGCTGGCGATGTCGCGGATGCGGTGTCCTGTGCAACATTGGCGTTCGACAACACACTACCGTTGTCCACCAACCCAGCCGGATCCAAAAACAACGTGTACTCACGAACCAACTCGCCATGCGGTGTATGCAAGTCCACCAGCAGCGTAACCACCGGCTCAGTGAACTTCTCGGTCGAGCGCATGTTCAGGACCGGACGCCCCTGTGCATCACGCCCGACGCTCAGCGTGGTCCCGTAGATAAACGGTGCCCGCTCGAGGTTGTAGTGCTGGAACAGCTCGTCGCTCGCGATCGAAGCACTCAACCGGCCGAGCTCGTCGTCGGCAGCGCCGACCAGCTCGATCTGCGCAACCAGCGGCTGATGCAGCGCCGAATCGACGCGGATATCCCCCAGACCGAGAGCCTGCGAGGCCGTCGGCACCGCGAGGCTCAGTGAAAGGATGGTGGGCCGTAGCAAACGCTGCATAGTTCACCCGAAACTACCGATCAGCGCGACTTAAGTCCGAGGCATGCGTCACCAATGTGTACGCAGTTGCGCCCTTATGTGATGCAGCTCACAACGGTTCTGTCACTTCCCAAGGCGCAGTACCACACCGCCAGGCTCATTACGCGGTCTTTGGCTGCTGTACCCGCCTGTCGTGCGCCGATCGCGGACGCACGCCTTTGCGTGGCAGCCGCCGTACCGTCGGATCCTTGATCAAATGCACGATGCGTTTGAACGTGGTGTCGTTCGCCATCTCGCGTCCGATGTGAATAACGGTACTGTCTTTCAGATCGGTTGCGATCACTTGGGTGATCGCCGCGAGCGTATCCGCATCCAGCGTATCGAGTACCTCGTCAATCAACACCCATGAGGGTTTGTGAAGCAGGACGCGTGCAAACGCCAGGCTGGTGAGCTCTTCCTCAGTCAACTGTTGTTCCCACCCCCGGTTCTGGTCCAACATCGGCACCAGCCGGTTCAGGTTCAACCGATCGAGAGCGGCCTCCACATCGGCCGTTGCGAACGTGTCCGCTTTCCGGGGATAGCACATGGCCTCACGCAACGTTCCGGGCGGCCAGTAGGGTGTGCGGGGCACATAGTCAATCGACTCCCCCTTGGGTCGGGTAATGGTTCCCGAACCCCAGGGCCACAGCCCCGCCAGCGCACGGAACAGCAGAGTCTTGCCAGTCCCAGCCTCGCCCACAATCAACACCCGTTCGCCAGGCCCTATGTCCACCGACTTCTCTTTGACCAGGGTACAGCCGGCAGGCGATGCGATTTCCAGTTGGTCGATTTTCAGGTGTCCTGCCGCCGCACCTGCCTCGAAGGTGATCTGGCTCTCAACACTATGCAGTGTGTCAGTCGCCAGGATTGCGCGCCGGAAGCTGGCCACTCGCAACAGCGTGGCGCGCCAGTCGGCAATTACGCTGAAGTTGTCCACGAACCAACGCATCGAAGTCTGCACCTGGGTAAATGCTCCCGCGGCCATCATCAGGCCGCCGAACGACAGGCTTCCTGAAAAATACAGGGGGGCCGCAGCGAGAATCGGTGCCACGAGGGTGAACCAACCGTATCCCGCCGTCACCCAGGTCAGATTCGTCAGTCCCATGACAATGCGTTTGGACGCAGCGAGGACTGCGGCAACATCGAGCTCCAGCCGGCGCGCTTCATCCGCTTCGCCCCGGGCAAGCGCGATTGCATCAACATGCTCATTGACGCGAACGAGAGAGAAGCGCAGATCCGCCTCACGCGCGTAGCGATCGGCATTGCGGTTGATGAGGCCCTTGCCGACCCAATAGCTCAGCAATGAGGCGGAGCCGGCATAGAGCAGGGCGGCCCACACCATATAGCCGGGTACATCGTAGGTGCGGCCGCCCACGTGAAATGCAAAGTCGCTGGATATCCTCCACAACACGTGCACGAAGAGGGTAAGCAGGATTCCGGCCTGCAGGAGGCCGGTACCCAGGTCGGCCGACAGCTCGGTCAGGTGGCGCGCATCCTCGTGCATGCGCTGGTCGGGATTGACTCCAATGGGCCCCGCGCTGGCGAGGCGAAATGCGCGCATCGGCTGCAGCCAGTTCTCAATGAGGTCCCTCGCCAGGCCCTCACGCAGCTTCAGCTTCAACATCTCGTTCAACCAGCGTTGGCTCACATTCAGAACCAGCAGCGCCCCGGCGATCAACCCGAATATGCCGAGCTGGTGAAAGAAACCCTCCCTGTTGTGACGCTCGATCGCGTCAAAGAACGGCTGGTTCCAGGTGTTCAGCCGGATCTGGCCATACGCGGTTGCCGCGACCACGGCGACCAGGATGCCGATGAGGATGAACAGCGTGTTGCGCACGTGAGAGGCCAGGAGTGCGCGCAACATCATGGTCACTTGCGGTACGAGCCGGGACTGTGCCGCTTCTTCTTTAGCTGCGGACGCGTCCGGGGCTTGCTCAGGCCGATCTGTCATGGGGAGCTCGCTGGGTCTCAATTCAATGAAAGTACCCGATATGTTCACATACCGATCGCTTCTTGGAACGGCGGCCGCGGGTTTGGAAAACTGTGCGCGCCTCGTTGCGCCTGCAAGAGATTCGCCGTGAAAAAAGCAATTTACGTAGTCGGCCTCGTGCTGCTGGGCGGCGCCCTGATCGTCCAATCATTCTGGGGCTAGTTGCCATAAAGCGGTCCTTTGCGTGACCGGCCCGGCAACTGTCCCCTATTGCAGTGCGCAAAAGTGTGGAATGGTGCTGAGGCGTCCCTGGAAGCTGCGCAGTAAGCTGCCGCCCCTCGAACGTGCCGGGAGCAGCCATGTTTAAGCGCGCCTTTGTCGCTGTAGCGATTTTCCTTTTCGCCCTGACACCCGTCATTGCCGCGACCTCGGAAGCGCCGAGCCGCAATGATGTCATTGCTCAGGTCACCAAGGCCGTCGAGTTCTACCGCGCGAATGGTCGGGAAAAGGCACTTGCCGAGTTGAATCGGCGCGATGGTGCGTTCGCCCGGGGGATGGACTATGTGGACGTCCACGACTTGAGCGGCGTCTGCCTCGCCCACCCGATTTTCCCAGATGTGGTCGGACAGAACCGGCTCGACGTGGCCGATATGCACGGTAAGCACTTCATCAAGGAAATCGTGGACGCTGCGAAGACGCACCAGGATGGGTGGGTGACGTACATGCGCGAGAATCCGAATAGCGGTGCGATCGAGCATAAGATCGTTTATTGGGCCGTGCACGACGGGCTGATCTTCAAGGCCGGCACGTACGAGTAACCTCCCGCCGGAGTGCGTCGTCGCTACAATGCGGCGATGTTCCTTCGCACAAGCCTACTGATACTCGCCTTCAGCGCACTACCTGCTCATGCGGGCGTGCCCGTCTACTCCTACGAAGTCGTCAAAACCTACCCGCACGATACGCAGGCCTTCACCGAAGGCCTGTTCTATCTGAACGGATTCCTCTACGAAAGCACCGGCCTCGAGCGCCAGTCCACCATCCGCAAGGTAAAGCTGGAGAACGGCGAGGTAGTTCAGAAGATCGACGTCCCCCCGCAGTATTTCGGTGAGGGAATCGTCAACTGGAAGAACCGCCTCATCAGCCTCACATGGAAGAGCGAGGTCGGGTTTGTCTACGACCTGAACACCCTGAAACTACAACGCCGCTTCTCGTACAAGGGTGAAGGGTGGGCACTGACGCAGGATGGCAAGCGGCTCATCATGAGCGACGGAACACCGGATCTGCGCTTCCTCGAGCCCGAGACGCTGAAGGAAACGGGTCGCATCACTGTGACGTACGACGGCAAACCGGTTCCTCAGGTCAACGAGTTGGAGTGGGTCAAGGGCAGAATCTATGCCAACGTGTGGCAAACCAACATGATGATCATCATCGACCCGGTGCGCGGGGACATCACGGGCGTTGTGGATCTGACGGGACTGCTGCCCAATGGTGTCCGGCCGCCGGGACATGACAGTGTGCTCAACGGGATTGCCTATGATTCGGGGCATGATCGCCTGTTTGTGACAGGCAAGAACTGGCCGAAGCTGTTTGAAATCCGGCTGTTGCCGGCGGGGCAGGTGCCGCGGCATCAATAGTTCGCGGCGGCCCGCACAGCAGCGGCGGATTTATCCAGGTCCGCCA
>Ga0137413_10000804_pt1 | contig 11320 bp, 14 predicted proteins | sample CZODoug2_1_16fun_FD_108280 | JGI IMG/M metagenome (GOLD analysis project Ga0137413, IMG submission 108280) | Vadose zone soil fungal communities from Angelo Coast Range Reserve, California, USA - CZODoug2_1_16fungal (Illumina Assembly) | ecosystem: Environmental > Terrestrial > Soil > Vadose... | reverse complement strand
TACTAAAAAGGATCAAAAGCAGAGGCTGGCCCTTGGCAGGGTTGATACTCCAAGTTATCGGGCGAAAATATCCAACGCCCGCCAGCTGATATACGGGAACAACTAGTGTTGCGGCAGCTCCGGCTTGGAACCAGCTTAGAGTCGGAGCTGAGCTCAGCTAGAGCCGAGCTGAGCCGCATATTAGCATAGGCTCTAAGTATCACAACTCTGGCAACAGAGCTGGCTTGAGCTGGCTCTGAGTCAGCTTCAATTACGGAATGGCACGGGTTTACAAACCCATACGGGTTGAGGTCACGGGCGGGCACGGGCACGGGCACTGGTTGGCATTTTCGAGCCCCGGAAAAACCCACACCCGTGACACGGGTTTGACTGGTTACATGGCCGGTCTTTCGACACTAAAATTATAGTAAATTATTCCCTTATTTATCAGCTTTTAAACGGCTCTAAAAACATAATTTTTGGTACAGAATTAAAATAATTATAGCTAAATCGAAGATGTGTGGGTGGCGGAGTTTTGTGGCGGAGTTTTAATTGGTGACTCAGCGCGATGTTGGTTGATGGGCCTTATCTAATCACCATCTTGTCCTCAAGCAGGTCCATCGTGACCTTCCCCTCTCGTGACCTTCTCTCCCGAGATGCCCGACGCTTGAAACTTTCCGACTGCTATCACACGCGTACTAGTCACTTTCGCACGCTTTCCTCTTGTCTTTGTACCATCATTCTCTCACTTCCTCGTCGTTTGACGTTGCACATCACTCATCATAGTAAGTTTTTTCGTAGTATTAGCTAGTAATACAAGTACATACTACAATCAATAGTGAATAAGTAACGAAAAGATTAGGAAACAAAAAAGAAATGCTGCATGCGGCAATCTATGGTCAGATATCTATGATAGACAATATACACACCCTTCCGATACGGGTCTGAAGGACGAACGATATGGGTCTCGCAGGATGAGACCCCCTGCCGTCAAAGATACTATTGCGAGCCATGGTATGTTATCTACGACGGTAACTTTAGGGGAAGATTCTAATCTATTTAACCAGCCTTGCCCAACGGAATTAATCTGAATAGATATTCTTTCCAAACCTTGTTGCTCGTTATGCTGTATTTCTGTCTTCAAGAGACACCATGTTCAATCTTATCGCTCACGGGGTCATGAATGAAATGCATATGCGCCATTGTGTCGTCTTGTCCGTAAGTTTTGATATTCTACGTCTATCTGTTCGTTATCTGATTGATTCAAATAGATATTTTTGATTCCTATGTCAGGAGACGTTTTCTTCTATGCTCAATCTTGTCAGTCATGGGGTGGTCTACGCGCCAGTGTGTCGTCTCGTCTGTAAGCCTGACATTCTATACATATCTACCATTCAATCTGAATAGAGTTCTGATTATTTCTTCCAAGCCTTGTTGCTCGTTATGCTGTATTTCTGTCTTCAAGAGACACCATGTTCAATCTTATCGCTCACGGGGTCATGAATGAAATGCATACGCGCCATTGTGTCGTCTCGTCTGTAAGTTTGACTTTCTGTAGACCGTGCTTCTAAACTTCATTACCGATATCTAATCGCTTTCTAGTTCCAAATCCAAGCTTGTCTCTTAGTTCCACTGTGCTTCCATTCAATCCGAGAGATTTTTTCTTCCGTATTCAATCTTATCGATTTCTAGGATCCGGGTAGTGCAGAATAGGCGGATGGCCGCTTGTGTATTCATTGATTAGGCAATTAATTGTTCAGTAGCTCAAATTGCATATAAGAAGGGACTTTGGAACGTCTTCAATACACATCTCAAACATGGCACCCCGTCCTCGAGCCAAAGCTCAACCTGCTCCTGTCGAAGAGGAGGCCTTCGACTTTGCAGGAGTCTCTGACGCCTCTGAAGAGGCTGACACTCCCCCTGCACCCGCCAAAGCAAGAACTGCTGCTGCCAATACATTAGACGACGAAACAACACGTGTGGCCCCAATCATCATCAAACCGGCTGTAAAGAGCAACAGGGCCCTCGACATCGACCTTCTGTTCGACCGAGGAAAGGGCAAACAATCTGTTTGCAAATATTGCAAGTAAGACTGTCATTTAGCGCTACTCTATCCCCACGTCTGATATTCCTTGACAGAGAAGCTTCTGAAACGAAACCCGAAACTTTCCCTGCAGGTATCAAATGGACCTACGAGCAAACTACTGGGACTAGCGGCCTACGCAAGCACATTAAGAATACACACCTGGAGTTGTACAAGCAGCTCTGCGCGGAACATAACATTCAACCTTCGGAATCCGTTGTTGGGAAACAAACCCCGGATGAAGCACCAACTCTTGCCCCAGTTCGAGAGCCTTTTGATTCAGATACTCTCCTTCGTTACATTCGCAATTTTGTTGTTGCCGACGATCAGGTAAGTTGCGCATAATATTCAAAATTCTTTAATCTGACATTATCTAGTCCCTCAATGTGATCGAATGTCCAGAGTTTCGCAACTTGCTGCTCTTTCTACGAGAAGATCTTTCTGATGACGACATTTGCGGACGTGACAAACTCAACAAATCCATCATGGAGGCCTGGCATAGCTATTACCTCATTCTAAAAGATGAGCTCGAGGTGCGATTTTTTCATTTAATGTCCATTAACAATATTATTAATAATATGACAGTCCGCCTTGGGGCAAATCTCCTACACCGCCGATGCATGGAGCGCTTCCAGCCTCCAGCCATATTTCGCAGTCACAGCCCACTGGGCTTACCGTGACGATACGGATGGCTCTATCAAGATCAAGGCATGTCTGATCGCATTTCATCGAATTTTCGGTCGCCATACCGGACAGAACCTGGGTAAGCTTTGTATCGACCTACTTGACAGAGCTGGGACCACCGCAAATGTAAGTAAGCAGTGAGATTTCATTTATTCCAATCTATTTTCTTGACATTCTTATACAGTCAGGACACTGGACCCTCGATAACCTCACCACCAACGATACAATGCTCCAACATTTAGAGAAGTTACTCAACGATCGTGAAATAACCTCTTTTGATGCTAAAGACAACAGAATTATGTGTTTCCCGCACATAATCAACATCACAGTCCAGCATGTTCTCAAAAAGATGTCCTCGGTCGACATTCCTGAAAACGACGACGACTCCATTGGCGAGCCAAACGCAGACGTGGGCCGCGGATTCGGTCAGTCGTTTGCAGATGCTTGTGCACAAGACCCCGTTGCACGCCTGCGCAAGATTGTTATGGTAATCCGATCCTCCGGGCAGCGTCGCGACGCTTTGATGAGATGGATCGAGACGGGGAACCAGAATGGAATGTTTGTACTAAACAACAGGTCTGTCCAGATACAACCAAGGCAACTGTTGCGAGATGTTCGAACACGATGGGACAGTACATATCAAATGATCAAAAGGTCTATTGAGATGCGTTTGGTAAATCTTCTGCTATTCCATGAGTTCTTTGAGTTAACTGTTTGTTTAGGCAATTGACACCTTTCTTACACGACCAGGTAGCAATATTGATAATTTAGCTTTGACGAAGAAAGAATGGGAGGTATTACAAGAGTTTGCATACATTCTCAGTGCAAGTTTCTTCACACACTTACACTCGTCACAAACTAACATTATTTTAGTTCCCCCACAGCGTTCAACAAGTTATGTCCGGCGATAAAACTCCTCTGCTCGCTGGGGTTATTCCTGTCTTCGAAATTTTCATGACCGGATGGGAAAGACTCAAGGAGAAGCGAGGACATCTTGCTAGATTTATTCAACCAGGATTGGACATGGCTCACAAATATTACTCGAGAACTGACCTCTCAAAGGCCTACGTGGTTGCTATGTGTACGTATTAGAATTTAGCTGGTCTTTGAGTTTATCACTCTAATATCTTATAGTTGTAAACCCCTCTATTCGGATGTCATGGATAATGAATAACTGGGAGGACGAATGGAGTGGCAAGGCAGCCGCCACAATCACAGGACTTGTAAGTGTTGTTCCAAATTCATGAGTAGTTTATTACTGATACATATGTCTTAGATGGAAGATTACCGGCAGCAATACATGCCCGCTGCCACATCAGTGATCGAAAAGCAAGACGTTCAAATGGATGCCTGGCAGCGGATGGTTGCCGACTTCGACGCCGAGATAGCGGACGGCAGAAATACATTTGGCCGAAAACCTACCCAGCAAAGCGTTCAAGAAGAGTATTCCATATATGTCATGGGTGCGTTATCTGCTGGGTCTACGGTCGACACTCTGGGATTCTGGAAGGTAAAGATTCTACTAATTCACCACAATTGACTATTAAAAACTCTTAAATTGACAACAGGCGCATGAGCAGACTTTCCCTACCATCTTTCGCATTGCCATGGACTATCTGCCGATACAGGCCTCCGCGGTTCCCTGCGAACGGGTATTTTCTTCCAGCTCAGACACCGATACGAAGAAACGGAACAGGATCAGGCCCGAGTTGATGGAAGCCCTTCAAATTCTGAAGTTCGCTCTCAAGAAAAGTCGCCTCGATTTCACGGCTCATTTGCAACTGCCCGAGCACAATATGATCGGAGATGGTCCTGACGCTTCTTCGACTAATACATTGACGGACATGCTCAAGATGAATCCCCGGGCACTTCGAAACTTTTTGCAAACTCTTAGCCTTTGAAATCTTATCTACGCCGTCTCTATCATCATATGCGCACCATTATCACCTCTCTAAAATTTGAATAAATACCACCATTTTTGTCGCTTTTTGGGAAGTTTCTTAAGTTTTAGTCTAATTTTTAGTGGATAAGTTCCATGGGTGACCTGCCTCAACGGGTCAGGACCAGGCAGGTCATTCAGTCACAGTATGTCTTAAGATGTCTGTAAAACCGCGAGGGCGGGTCTCTTTACTGTCTGTCTCTTCCTAGTTTTCTGTCCGTTTCCTTGCTTCTGGTGCTTTTTCAGTTTACGCACCCACCATTCCGTGGTAGCTTTCCTCGCGCTTCTTGTCTTTTCCCGCTGGATTTTGGCAGCAAGCAGAGGTTTTGACGCACCCACCTCATGCAGTTATACTTGTATCACTTGTTTGCTTTATCTCTTGCATTTTTCAACTGTACTAGTATCATTGTATTTCCTGATTCGTATCGCTCTCGTCCTTTTCAACTGTACTTGTATCACTGGTCTCTTTACTTGCCGTTACACGAAAAGTGACTTCTGTGACTTTTGTGACTTGTCCGAGATGCCCGACGGTTGGAACTTTCCAACTGCATCACACGCGTACAATCACTTTCGCACGCTTTCCTCCTGTCTTTCGTACCATTATTCTCTCACTTCCTCGTCGTCAAACGTCACTTTGACGTTGCACATCACTCATTATAGTAAGTTTTTTTTGTAATAATAGCCGGTATTAGTATAAGTAGAGAAGAAAACGAAAGGAATAGAAAACGAAATAAAATAAAATAAAATATTGAAAATCTATTGCATATGGTGCATGCAGGCGGCATGCGGTCATTTCTAGATATCAATGCCTTATGATGTACTCCCTTCTGATACGGTTTTTAGCGTGGACAGCTATTTTAAAAAAAGCGAAACAAACGATATGGATGTTGTATATTCACTAAAATCCTATACACGCAGTGACTGACGCTGTCTCATCTAGGCTTCTGTTCTCAGCTTTTTGGACCTTGAGGCTTTCGCAAGCGACTTTAATTCAGATAGCAGCGAAGAGGAGCCAGATGGTGCATCACATCCCTACTTTTTTTTACAAAGATTATACTAATCTTAATTACATTTAACAGGTTTTATTGATGATGATACACCTATCGCAAGTGGGTCGATGATTCAACAACATACATCGTGGAATGCCCTGCAAAATGGCGAAGACTTGAATGATTTCTTTGCCGGAATCTACGAACGATCTCGGTCTGGATGCTCTCGCAGAGAGAGAACCACTGTCGAGGATACTACCGACCTCCATGATTACGTTCGCTCCCAGCCAGGAGCTGAAGAGTTTCCACTCTGGCGTATTGGATGTAGGGTACGTTTATCACTCAATAAGTTGAAGAAATTTATTTAGCAATCTATCAGATAGGCATGGAGGAAGAGGCTGTTATTTTCCTTCTCCAGAGAGCGATCAGCGGCAAGCATCAAATGCGATCAGCCTTTACCCGTGGTTCGGTTCGAGGCTCAATCTATGTTGAAGGTGTTTTGGATGCTGATACGATCTCCCTTCTCAATTCGACACCTGGGATCATCCAGAAGTCATCTGGAATCATACATCAGTCAATTGACCCTTCCGATTGGGTGAAGTTGTTGACCATGCATAACCCCATGACGGTGGTGAAAGCAGGCCAGTGGATACGGGTTCGTACTGGAGTGTACAAGGGCGACGTTGGTTTTGTAAAATGCATTGAACCCTGGGGAGCTCAAGTCTTGGTGGTACCTCGTATTAAGACATTGACACCGGGGACGGCTACTTCATTGAAAAGAAAACGAACAGCCATCAGGCCAGAACCAAGGTTGTTCGACCCCGCTACCTTCTTGTCTGTGTTCCAACGTAAGCCGAAACCTCAACGCGATGGAACCTACACCTTTCGCAGACTCGTTTTCGACCATGGATTGCTCCAGCTTGACTTAGACTTGCATTCAATCTTTCTTAATTCTGCAGGAATTCCTAGTCAAATATTAGGGCTATTCAGGCTCGCTTCACATCCTGCCCTCACTGGAACCAAGTTTCCTTGCCCCGAAGAGTGGATTTTTGAAGAAGGCGAGCGGGTTATTATCTCCTCATCAGAGAAGGAGGCGACTATAGCAGCGGTCAAATCCTCTCACTTAGAGGTTGACCTTGTCTCAAATGAGGGTATCGAGGTCGTTTCCTGGTATAACGTTTGCAAGACCTTCTCCCCTGGGGACTTCGTCTGCGTCACGAGTGGTCAATCAAGAGGGACGATGGGTTGGGTTGATTGCATCTCAAATGACATTGCCCATCTCCTTGAGTACAAGGAGAAAGGCAATATCTCAACCTCTAGTGATGATATAAAGGTAAGTTTTATCCTGATACCAGCTGATATATACTGATCCATTGATTTGTCTTACAGCGGTATGAATTTCACGTCAATTGGTTGAAATTGACGACAGTCCCTTTTTTTAATACGTCTTCAGCTGACAATTCTTTATTGAAGGCGGACAGGGTGCCATGGATAGGTACAAATGTCATTGTCACGAAGCTTGGAAGCCCTCTTAAGGGATATGTGGGCATCGTTAAAGATGTTCTTCGTGGGCAAGATACAGCTAGTGGTTTGAGAATAGCTATTCAGCTAGTGCACTATGATCCATCATCCCCTTTCAAGACAACAGTTGTTGATCATGATGGTGTTGTCGAACAAAAGTCAGTCTATAATCTTCACTAGATTCAATATTTATTTTGTCTACTTCAAGGACTGGATCTTTACTTTTAGACTATGCACCGCCCCGAAGTGTTCTCTTCCAACCTTCAAAGACCTATATAAAGTCTGCACACCGGACTTTCGGACCTCCTCCACCACAGCCTGGGGAATCAACTTCCGGCGGAACCACCCCAATGCCTGACCGGACTTCTTCATCGACGCCCGCTTGGGATCCATTATCGCGGTATTCCTATTCCTGTTTCGGTTGACCAATACTTACTGCTTATAAAATTCATAGGATCGTAGACCCATCGTCTCTTACTCCCCCTGAGGATCAACCTCCTGCAACCGAGAGTCTTGCTACCACTAGCCAGATCGCTAGTAACCAGCCAGACAGGCCACAGCACCGTCTTTTAGATGAGCGACTTGTTGGTGCACGACTGAAAGTAGTCGTAAACGATGGCGAAACTTACAAGGACAGAGAAGTCGCTGTTTTGATTGCTCAAGTTGAAGGGATTGTTTGTATACGACATGATGTCTATAATACCTCAAGAGGTTTGGCCCCTGCATGGGTGTCGCCAATAACTCCCAATCCCACTCGGGACAATGGTCTTCTCGTGGTAGCTGAAGGTGAACACTGCGGTAAATATGTTAGACGAATTCATCACAGATACCACGAGGACGATGGCAACAAGCAGGCGCTCATATTACTGGCAGTCATCAGGAAGGTGGATGGTGCTGCAGACACGCTAACAGGAGAACAATTCGAACTTGGCCCCGATTCACTCTGCCTAGCCGTTGAAACAAGTGAAGAAAAGAAATTGAATGCAAATTTGATGAATTCGCTTCGCGCAAATGCTCGTAAACGTAGATAGGTAAGTAAGGCATTTAATTTAATTTATATTCTAAAAGTACTGAAATTAAACAAAAAGCTGGGTGATTTACGGTGCCTCTATGAACTGCGTTTCCGCGTCAGACTCTCTCAGGTTAGGTGTGTTCTCATACCACTAAAGTGTCCAAAGGACCCGCTAACTTCACGCTGAAGGAAATTCGCGTTGACAGAACCTTTTGACTCCAAATATATCCCAAGCCCAAAAAATATTGCAGCGGTACTTGTTTATCTATAATTTCGATTGAGAAATGGAAATGGATGTGATTTTGCGATTGAGAGTGGAATCTTGATTTGTCACAACACGTGATGATCGTTCAACTTGAACGTGGTTGGTTACACACGTCATCGCCACGGTCTACATCTCTCACCTTCTGACGGCCATCCTATCTGCAATGCCGACCAGTATAAGCACTGTCAATGGCAGGTATAATATCTGTCGACATATCGGTTCGGGATCTTTTGGTATGATGAGTCTTTTCTAAAATTCTACAAGTGTCACTCTCAAGTCTCAACTTCTCTAGGAAAAATATTTGCAGGCTATGACATTATTTCTGGCGAAGATGTCGCAATCAAGTTCGAACCTCAATCATCCAAGTATCTTCACCTGCAAAATGAGTACAACGTTTACAAATCAATTGGCAATCACATCAGCTTACCTCGTTTGAAATGGTTTGGCCAAGAGAATAACCAGAGGGTGTTGGTCCTCTCCCTACTTGGGCCGTCTCTTGAAGATATATTTGTAGGATCAGGATGTCGCATTAAGCTAAGAACCGTTTTAGCTATTGCCAACCAAATGGTACGCTTTATTTCCTCATTTGTTTTTTATACTGTATGGTCATTTTGTGAACTCTCAAACTAGCTTTTCCATCTGGAATTTATCCACTCTCGACATGTTATTCACTGCGATATTAAACCCGAGAACATTCTTGTCGGACGGGGCTCTTCCACTGGCCTGGTCCATCTCATAGACTTTGGTTTCGCCAGATGGTTCCGCGATCCTCGCACCTTCATTCACATTCCTCACCAAAAGAATCAGCCGCTAGTCGGTACTGCTTGCTACGCATCAATGAATTCCCTGTCAGGTATCACGCTTACACGACGAGACGATCTTGAATCCCTGGCCTATGTGCTCATCTACTTGATGCATGGGTCGCTCCCATGGCAAAGTAGAAAATCAACAGAGCTCGTGGATATGAGAATGGAAATTACACCGAGCACTCTTTGCGAAGGGTTACCATCCGAGTTTGAAATTTTCTTGAACTATGCTCGCTCATTAGAATTCAAACAAAAACCAGACTACCAATACCTTCGGGACTTATTTTCCTGCCTTCATGAATCAGATCATGATAACTTGTTGCCGACTTTTGAACCTCTTCCAACACCTATTAAAACCCCAAAGAAGAGAGATCGGGTCCCTGTACCTCCATCGACAAGGAAGTAAGTCCTAACTTTAATGATGTGGCTGATATTTTTCTAAAAAAACTCATCTAGGTTGCGCCCACGCAAACAAGTCAGTTACGTGTTGATGGCATCGTAGTGTGAAGCAATTTACTTGGGTCCCATGTGGTGCGGTTTGTCGGTGTAACTGTAAGTACTCGATTCAGCTCAAGTTTGCTGGCTACTGAAACATTAGATAGTTTATTTTCAATTTCCTTTCATATTTGAGGCTGGAGCGGCTGCATTGAACACATCCATTTCGGTTACAAACCTGTAGACATTTGTTGTTGTACATTCTCAGCTTGTATTACATATCTTGTAATAAGACTTGTATCATGAAATGTATAATATTATGAATGTAAATAAGGAAATGCCTTCATGTTAGGTGTAAAGGCGGGTTCCGAGTGTAGGAAGCCTTTTCGGAGGCCTCTGCGCGAACCTCTTCTCGAGGTGCTGGAGTCTCTTTGAGACTCGAGTGCCTTCGTGCACCGTCACTCGGCTCAAGGCCGTCTCAGTATGGTTTGGCCGATGCTGTGCTGAGACATGAAGGCTTAGAGTTTCACATACTCGCGTTGTCGTCTCACCTCTTCAAGTTGTCCCTTTATTCGTTTCCTGACTTGGTCTCAACGCAGAGTACCTTGTCAGTTTTACTCACTGCCTGCCGCGCTTCTCCTAGTCTGCATCGTGAGTCTGTCCACACACCATTCTTATTCTTCATTTGACCATTGGGCCTAGGATTATAGCTTGTATTCGTCTCGTCACTCCGAGTTTTCGTGTACAAGCTTAATTCTACAGTATGAGTTTTTCCTTTGCATAGTTTTCCGTGTCTCAGGCTTTTCTTTATAGCTTGTTCCCCTCCCACGTCTCCCTCAATGGACCCTCATGTATTTCTAGTTTTTGATTTTCTGTTTCTATTTAGATTTCTCTTGTCATACGTCTATTATTTGTATCTACTTCCTTTTTGTAGCCATCGGCAAAAAAATGATATGTTGTGGGGGGCTGTGTTAGCCCTGCACTCGCCTTCTTTTGTCACGCTCTACATTTCAAATTTGAATAAACCATTTACCCAGTGCGTGGTCAATATCATGGGCAACCTGTGCCTGAGGCTGTGGCATGTTCTCGCAATGAAAACCGGGCACCATGACAGTGGAGCTCGATGATCCAGGCGCCTTAACGCTCGACTCAGAGCTGGTTTGAGTAGGGTTGGACCTGGTTCCGAGCTGGTCCAAAACCCTGATGGAAAGTCGGCCCGAAGCTGACATCTGGGTGGAGCCAGCGTGCCGGAAGCTGGAAGCCGAACTCAAGCCAAGTTGATCTTCGAAAATTTCCAACTCAGCCGGCACGTGACCGAGCCAGCTGAGTTTTCGCAACACTAGCTCACACCACGAAAGGAAGGGTATTTCACGATATATCTTGATGATGCGTCTAACTATGGCTCTGTGGCACTTCTGGTTACCAAGGATAAAGCATACAATGCCTGGTGCCGTATAGAAGCATCATGGACCCTTCAATCAGGTAACCCTGTCAAAACTGTCATGTTTGATGGGGCTAAAGAATTCGTAGAAGGGCAATTTGCAAAATACCTCGAGGACTAGGGTATTACGCTACAAATCACAGCACCTTATGCCCATGCACAGAAC
>Ga0137413_10000801_pt1 | contig 11323 bp, 13 predicted proteins | sample CZODoug2_1_16fun_FD_108280 | JGI IMG/M metagenome (GOLD analysis project Ga0137413, IMG submission 108280) | Vadose zone soil fungal communities from Angelo Coast Range Reserve, California, USA - CZODoug2_1_16fungal (Illumina Assembly) | ecosystem: Environmental > Terrestrial > Soil > Vadose... | reverse complement strand
CGTAGGCGATCACCGTAATGCCCTTGTCCTTGGCCTGCTTGAGCACATCGGACAGCGTGGTGCCGTCGATCGAAGCGATGACCAGCACCTTGGCGCCCTTCGTCACCATGTTCTCGATCTGAGAGAGCTGGTTCGGAATATCATCTTCGGCGTATTGCAGGTCGGTGTTGTAACCGCGTTCCTTCAGCACCCTCACGATGTTGTTGCCATCATCGATCCAGCGCGCCGAGGATTTGGTCGGCATGGCGATGCCGACTGTAGGCTTGTCCTGCGCCAGCGCGGGTCCCGCAAGTGCGATGGAACCGAGTGCGATGGCGGATAGAGTCGATTTGAGCAGATTCATGTTTCACTCCCAAAGTGTTGAGCCTAAGTCGCCGCGTTGTCGCGGTTTGCTTTAGGCGCCGATGCGGTATCGGCGCGTCGTCGGTTTATTTGCCCCATCGCAGTACCAGCGGACCGAGGCGGCTGGCGATTTCGATCAACCCGGCCCGAACCGCCGGATGTAACGGCTGAAGGGGAAGACGGACGGTCTCGTGTTTGGTCACGCCCCCCTCCTTCATTAGCGCCTTGCAAGCGATAAGGCCGCACTGGCGGTTCTCGTAGTTGATCAGCGGCAGCCATCGCTCGTAGGCCGCGGCGGCTTCGTCGCGGCGGCCGGCGACATACGGATCGATGATCTGGCGAATGCCGTCGGGATAACCTCCGCCCGTCATCGCCCCGGTCGCACCGGCATCGAGGTCGGCCATCAACGTGATGGCCTCCTCGCCGTCCCACGGGCCTTCGATCGCCTCGCCGCCAAGGGCAATCAACTCGCGCAGCTTGGCGGCGGTCTGGGGCACCTCGATCTTGAAGTAGCCGACGTTTTCCAGCTCGCGTGCCATGCGGGCGAGGAAGGCCGCCGACAGCGGCGTACCGGCGACCGGCGCGTCCTGGATCATGATGGGAATCGAGATCGTATCCGAAACGGTTCGGTAGAACTCGTAAATCGCGGGTTCCCGAACCCTGATCGTCGCTCCGTGATAGGGCGGCATCACCATCACCATGGCAGCGCCGGCCTCCTGTGCGCGCCTTGAACGCTCGGCGCAGATCTGGGAAGCGAAATGCGTGGTCGTGACGATCACCGGTACGCGGCCCGCGACATGGCTCAAGACCGTGTCGAGTACAAGGTCGCGCTCCGCGTCGGTGAGCACGAACTGCTCGGAGAAGTTGGCGAGGATGCAGAGTCCGTGCGAGCCGGCGTCGATCATAAAGTCGACGGCGCGCTTCTGCCCTTCGAGATCGAGCCGGCCGTCGCCGTCGAATACCGTCGGCACCACCGGAAATACACCCTTGTAGGGCCGCCGCACTCTGGAGCTTGCCATAACATCCCCTGTTTTCGTTCCAGCTCTTGCCGGCTTCTCGCCGTACGACGGATTGCGCCCTGCCCCACAGCTTTCAGCCGGCGGCACCATGCCGGCGCAGGCCGTTGAAAATAACATTCACCATCGCCGCGGAGGCTGCTTCTGCATCGCGGTCGGCGATCGCATCGACGATGTGCTCGTGGGCAGCAAGGGTGATTTCACGCTCGGATTCCTCGGTGGGGGCGCTGAGCCGAAACGATGCCCGCAACGCCGCTTCAATCACGGCACCGATCGATCGCATGAAAGGATTGGCCGAGATCGTTGCGACATCAAGATGCAGGCGAAGATCGGCGTCGGCGAATTCGATGCTGTCCGAAGCGAAACTTCGCATCCTGGTGACGCTGTCGCGCAGAATCGCGACGGCATCGCCCGTCCACCGTTCGGCAGCGAGCGCGGCGGCACGTGGCTCCACCGCGAGGCGAATATCGGCGAGGTCGCGAAGAAACCGTTTGTCGATCCCGGCCTCGAGATGCCAGCCGAGCACGTCCGGGTCGAACATGTTCCAGGCCGAGCGCTCCCTGACCCAGGTGCCGACACCCGCCTTCGAACTGAGCAGCCCCTTGGCCGACAGCGTCTTGACGCTTTCACGCAGGACGGTTCGCGACACATCAAACATCGAGGTCAGTTCCGCATCGCGTGGCAGACCGGTTCCTTCCGGATAGCGGCCTACGATAATGTCGATCCCGATCGTCCGGGTTACTTCCAGCTGACTGGAATGGCCACGGCCTGCCGGAATCACCAGATGGGTGGTCATGACGTTCCTCCCGCGGCTAGTGCGGCAGGCCGTTTGGCGAGGCCCACCAGGGTCTGCTGGAAAGCGATGAAGGCAAACAGCAAAAGGCCCGTCACGATCTTGGTCCACCAGCTCGACAGATTGCCGTCGAAGGTGATGTAGGTCTGGATCAGGCCCTGGATCAGAAGCCCCATCAGGGTGCCGAACATGAAGCCCGCGCCACCGGTCAACAGCGTGCCGCCGATGACGACGGCGGCAATGGTGTCGAGTTCCACGCCGACGGCAGCCAGCGCGTAACCGGCGGCGGTGTAGAAGGAAAACACAATACCCGACAGGCCGGCCAACACGCTAGACAGCATGTAGACCCGAACGATCGTCGGCGCCACACGAACGCCCATCAGCGCGGTCGAATACCGGCTTCCGCCGAGCGCGTAGACGTTGGTACCGAAGCGGGTGAAATGCAGCAGCACGGCGCCCACCGCAAACACGACGAGCATGATCATCGCAATCAGGGGCAGCCGGCCGCCGCCCGGCAGATAGATCGTGAGCAAGCCGATATCGCTGTAGAGCGGTGCATTGATCGGGATCGACTCCGTTGACATCAAAAAGGCTGCGCCGCGCGCCAGGAACATGCCAGCCAGGGTGACGATGAAGGCCGGCATTTCGAAGTAGTGAATCACCGCGCCCATCGCCGCGCCGAACAGCAGGCAGATGACAAGGACGATGGCGAAGGCAACGAAGGGCGGAATGCCCAAGTGTTCGATCGCGATGGCGAGAAACACGGTGGTGAAGCCGATGACCGACCCGACCGAAAGGTCGATACCACCGGAAATGATGACGAAGGTCATGCCGACGGCAACAATGCCGAGAAAGGCATTGTCGGTGAGAAGATTGGCGACGACCCGCGTGGACGCGAAGTTCGGGAACTGCAGCGAGCAGAGAATGAACCCGACGATGAAGACAGCCGTGGTGACCAGAACGGGAAGCAGACGGCGCATCAGGTCGTCCCCTTGCTGTTGAACCAATAACCGAAACCGGCGAGACGCGGCGACTGTAGCAGCAGAACCGCGATCACAACGACAGCCTTCACCACCAAATTGAGCTCCGGACGATAGCCGCTGAGCAGGATACCGGTGTTCATGGCCTGGATGATCAACGCGCCGAACACGGCGAGTATCAGGCTGAAACGCCCGCCGAACAAGGAGGTGCCGCCGACCACCACGGCGAGGATGGCATCGAGCTCAAGCCACAGACCGGAATTGTTGGCATCGGCGCCAAGAATGTCGGCGGCGGAAATGACACCGGCGACCGCCGAGCAAAGACCGCACCAGACATAGGCGGCGATGGTTATCGCCTGCGTGCCGATGCCGGCAAGTTCGCTGGCGCGGGCATTGGCGCCGACCGCCTCGATCAGCACGCCGAGCGCCGTGCCTCGAACCAGCAACAAGGTCAGAAGCAGCATCCCCAGGCTGATGGCGATCGGCGCGGGAATGCCAAGAACCGATCCGTTGCCGAACCAGGCAAGCGACGGCGAGGAGAAGGTCACGATCCTGCCCTCGGTGATGAGCTGGGCGATGCCTCGTCCGGCGACCATCAGGATCAAGGTCGCGACAATCGGCTGGATCCGGAGCACCGCCACCAGAAAGCCATTCCACAGACCGCACAGCAACCCGACACCGAGGGCCGCGCCGAGCGCAACCGGCACGGAGTGGCCGTCGACCAGACTGGCGGCGATGGCACCCGCAATGGCCATAACCGCGCCGACCGACAGATCGATGCCGCGCGTCGCGATCACCAGCACCATGCCGAGCGACAGAAGCGCCACCGGCGCGCCGCGGTTGAAAACATCCACCAGACTGCCAAACAGTCGCCCGTCCTGCAGGCGGATGTCGAAGAACTGCGGCGAGACCAGCCGGTCCGCCATCAGGATGGTCAGAAAGGCCAGGATTTGCGGAGTGCCTATCCTTGGCAGGCGAAACGACTTCACGATCATCTTTCCTCAGGCCACGTGGGGCGTTTCGGCGGCGATCGTCGCCAGCACCGCCGGCACCGTGATGGCGTCCCCGCTCAAGGTCATAACGTGGGCGCGGTCCCGCAGCACGATGACCTCGTCGGCATAAGTCACGACCTCCTCGATCTCCGAGGAGATGACGAGAAGGGCAAGCCCGTCGGCGCAAAGCTGGCGGATCAGGCGTATGATCTCGGCATGCGCGCCGACGTCGATGCCACGGGTCGGCTCGTCGAGGATCAGCAACCGCGGCTTGGTGGCTAACCAGCGTGCAAGCAGGGCCTTCTGCTGGTTGCCGCCCGATAGCAGGCCGATCGGCCGTTCCGGATCTGCGGGTCGGATGTCCAGCAGCGTGATGAAGTGCCGCGCGATCTCGTCCTGTTCCCGCCTGGAGAGCGGCTTCATCCAGCCACGCCGCGCCTGAAGGGCGAGCACGATGTTCTCCCGCACGGAAAGTTCGGCAATGATGCCCTCCGTCTTGCGCTCTTCCGGACAATAGCCGAACCCAAGGCCGACGGCATCGCGCGGCGAGCCGACGCGGACTTTCTCGCCGGCAACCTGCACCGTACCGGTGTCGGCACGTTCAACGCCGAACACCATCCGCGCCGTCTCGGTTCGACCCGAACCGAGCAGACCGGCGAGCGCCACGACCTGGCCGTCTCTCAACGCCAGATCGAACGGCGCCAGATAGCGCCGCTTGCCGAAATGCTGGAAAAGCGCGTATGGCGGCTTGGACTCGTCGATCGGCCTGTGTTCCCGGTCGGCGGTCACCTCCGACAGCTCTCTGCCCAGCATCATGTGGACAAGGTCGAGCCGCGGAAGTGCCGCCGTTTCACGCTGACCGACCAGCTGGCCGTTCCGCAGCACGGTGATGCCATCACTGATGGCGTAAACCTGATCGAGGAAGTGCGTGACGAACAGAATGCCGATGCCGCGAGCGGCGAGCTGACGCATGATGCCAAACAGAATGTCGACCTCATGCGCATCAAGACTCGCGGTGGGCTCGTCCAGGATCAGCACGCGCGCGGACATGTCGACAGCCCGGGCGATCGCAACAAGATGTTGCACAGCGACCGAATAGTCGCCGAGCGGGGCGCCGACGTCGATGGCGAGCCCGAAGCCGCGCAAGAGAATAACCGCGTTGCGGCGCATTTCGCCATCGCGCACCAGCCCGAACCGTGTCGGCTGCCGGCCCAGAAACAGGTTCTCGGCAACCGTCAGATTGGGCAGGAGATTGACCTCCTGATAGACGGTGGCGATGCCGAGCTTCACCGCCTCCTCGGCATCGCGCGGCATGATTTCGATGCCATCAAGCTTCACCGTCCCGGCGTCGCGCTGGACAACCCCGGTGACCGCCTTGATCAGCGTCGACTTGCCGGCGCCGTTCTCACCCAGCAAAGCGTGAATTTCGCCGGAATGCAGCGTCAGATTCACGCCATTAAGAACACGTTGTCTCAGGAAGCTCTTGGTCAAGCCCGTGACTTCGAGCAGGGGGCGAGCAAGTTCCGGACACGAAGCCATCGTCGACACTTTCCAACAGGACGCAGTGAGAACGGCCGGGCAAGGCCCGGCCGCGCCGGTCCATGGCTCAATCAGTAGCCAAGACCCTTCTTGCTGTCATAAATCTTCTGCGGATCGTCGGTCGGCGTATAGAGTTTCGATTCCGTCTGGATCCATTTCGGCGGCACCGTTCCCTTTTCCTTGTACGCAATCAACGCGTCGAAGGCAGGCCCCGCCATATTCGGTGTCAATTCGACCGTCGCGTTCGCCTCGCCGGTGATGAACGCCTTGAAGATATCGGGCACCGCGTCAATCGAAACGACGAGGATGTCCTTGCCGGGCTTGAGGCCTGCCTCCTTGATCGCCTGAATCGCGCCGACGGCCATGTCGTCGTTATGGGCATAAAGCGCGCAGATATTCTTGCCGCCGTTTTCCGCCTTCAGGAAGCTTTCGGTGACTTCCTTGCCCTTGGCGCGGGTGAAATCGCCGGTCTGGCTTCGGATCATCTTGATGTTGGAGTGCTTTGCGATCGCCTCATCAAACCCCTTCTTGCGGTTGGTGGCGACGCTGGCGCCGACAGTGCCCTGCAGTTCGACCACGTTGCAGGGTTTGCTGCCGACATTCTTTGCCAGCCATTCACCGGCGACTACGCCTTCCTGAACGCTGTCGGATGTGACCGCGGTCAAGTAGAGGGACTTGTTCGCGGTCTCAATGTCGCGATCGAGCAGGATGACCGGGATCTTGGCGTCCTTGGCCTCGTTGAGCACAGCATCCCAGCCCGTCGCAACGACAGGCGCGAGGAAAATGGCGTCAACGCCCTGAGCGACGAAGGAGCGAATGGCCTTGATCTGGTTCTCCTGCTTCTGCTGAGCGTCGGCGATCTTTAATGTGATGTTGCGCTTTTGCGCCTCGCTTTTGGACACCGAAGTTTCCGCCGCGCGCCAGCCTGATTCCGAGCCGATCTGCGAGAAGCCTACCGTCAGACTGGCGGCGATGGCGCTGGTTGCCACAAACGGAGTAAGCGCGGCGAGCGCGGCGACAAGAGACTTTTTGAGGGGCATGAGGTTTCGTTCCCTGATTGTTGAGCCGCCGTCCTGCTTCTGCGAGCAAGATCAAAGCTGGCGGCATACTTAGTGCCATAATGTCCAATGCCTGTATAGGCAGTTTGTATTATTAGTATGACTAATACGGTCGTGCATTGAGACGAAATGATCGGGCATTCGCGGAGAGCGGTTGATTTGGCTATAAATCCCAAGGAGTTACCGATTGCAGAACTTGCGCGGTCGACGGCTTCACCGATGACAACGACGCCGTCGATGAGATCGAAAGCCAACGCGACGAACGCCGCCGAAATCGAGCGCTGGCAATCACGAACTTCCTGATATGTCACCGGCACAGTTCGCGCGAGATTTCCGGCTCACATTCGAGGAGCTGACATCCGAGACCTTGAAGAGATCAGCCAGGCGGCCGCTTTCTTGATCGCGACCCCGCTCCAACCGCTCGGATCCATTCGCGGCCCAAATGCAAATCCCCGCCGGTTTTGGCCGACAGGGATCAGCAGAAAAGTTGACAGACGGCGAGTGGCATCACCCGGTGGCCCGTCAAGGACCTGCTCAGTAATTGAAGTCTACCCTACAAATCCATGCAAGACTATTTTGTGGGCAGAATCATCATACGGGTACACTTGGCGTTACGGCACAGCCGATGCTCTCCGATCGCCGATGGAAGGCATTATCGCCGCCCCACTACCGCTCCTAGAACTTGCCTTTCGACGCATCCTTCGCAGCCGACATGACCCCGCCGGTGATCTGCCTCATATGTTCTCCGGCATTGGTAAACTGGCTCTTCAAGAACTCCGATTGAATTTGCAGGGCTTCCTGAAGATCGGTCGCGTGAACCAGCTTGCGCGCATGTTCGAACGCAGCCTTCATGTTCTGTTCGGTGAACGACAGCGCCTGCCTGGAAATCTCCGTCCCCGGGGTCGGGACCGACACCATCGACTTGCCCGCAGCATCAAAAAACATCTCGAACGCTTTTTCCGCCTGATCGATGGTCTTTTCGGCCAACTCGCGTAATTCGGCCGGGACTTCCAGTTTCGGTTCAATCATGCCGTCATCCTCCGGTTTGAACGGAGCGTTACCACAATTTCAGAACGGCGTCTCCCGCTTGCTTCTCCCGCTCGCACGGCGCGTACCGGAGCTTGATCAAGGTCGAGGCCCTGCATTCCAGGCGGCTCAGATCATTGCTCGCCGGATCGGATCTGCATTTCGACCAAGGCCATCATTTGCAATGTCCTGGGGTTACTTTCGCCTTGCTTCGCACTCCGAAGAATGCTCTCCGCGAGGTTTCGCACGCGCGTCGAACTCACCGGATGCGGCAGCGTGGCTACCGCCCCCGCCAGCGCTTCATCCATTGCGTTGATCAACTCGGGAGAAAACGAGGCATTCGAAAAATCTTTCATCCGCTGCGTCCGTTTCCGATCCTGAGGGATCGCCTGCAAGGACAAGCCGCCGGCCGACCGCATGTTCCCGACTTGTTTCGAGTCGCGGAACAAATCACACGCGGCGGTCATTATCCCTCGTCGATAGGAGATGCCCCCAATGCGCCGCGCCAGGCCCCAACCGATCCGCGACAAGATCGATCTGTCTGACCCCGCGCAATTGCGCGCCTGGTCAAAGCGGTTGGGGATCACGGCCGATAACCTTCGGCGCATTTCATCGGAGTGGCGTTTTATTACCGGCCGGACTGGATCAAATGGGGGCTGCGAACAGCGACGCATGGCATAGAGGCGGTCGGCGACGCTCTGCCTTCCCCTTGGGGCGATCGCATCGAAATCGTTCTCAGAGAGCTCGGCGGGTTCATCTGGATTCAGATCACTGTCCTGATCATCTTCATTCGCGTGGTCTTTTCGAGCATTGCGACGGGCTGGCGGTACCGAAGACGCGAATACTTGAAGCCCCCAAGCACGGACGGCTGGCGCGCTGAGTCTACGCAAACGGAACTCCGGCACAAACGGAACCCCGGCCCGGTTTCGCGGTTGTTAACCGATGAAAAGAGATCCTTTTGAGTCAGCCATAGATGAAATCCTGGCGAGTGCCGATGGCGATGTGCGGCGCGCATTGCGTGCCGTGCTTGTTGAAAATATCGAGCTGGAATCGGAACTCCGAAGCCCGTATGCGGCGTCGGAGCATGGCAAGACCATCGACACCAAGAACTCCCTGCACTAACTGTGCGATAACCACCACACGCCACCGTCGCAACACATCCGGATGAGATATGCCCCGGGGCCGAGGATTCGACGTCGGAACCATCGGGTGAGCATGCTGTTGTGCTCAGGCAGCTTGGCCTGCACGACGAAAAGACATGTTTCCATGGTATTCGTCGGCGATGCTGATCCTGAAGTCGAGCCGCATGGTGGGCCTGCGAATGACGAAACTCACGCGCGGAGGCAGCGAGGCCGGTGTCGGGGCCAATATGATGGTCACCGAGAAAATTGCCGCAGCATTCGAAGCTGTCGAAACCCTGTTGACGGGTGGAGGCCTCTCCATCGTTATTGACCGCTACCGTGAACATGTCACTGTGAATGCAACTCGCCTCGCCCGCTAAGACCGAGCCATGCCGGCGATCACCCGCAAACGCCGATGGAAGACGACTGCAGTGCTGGCGGCCCGTCGCTACATTCGGCGATTGGGACCTTACCAGTCGCTTGCATTGATGCTTTTGCCGATCCTGCTTGTCGAGCCGCTGAAGATTGTGGCCATGTTCGTCGCTGGCCACGGACATTGGCTGACCGGGACCGGAATGCTGGTTGCGGCTTACGGAATCAGTCTCGTGGTCGTTGAACGCCTTTTCAAGGTGGTCAAATTCAAGCTGACGACCATGAACTGGTTCGCCGATCTGTGGAGATGGTTCACCGCCGTGCGCGACAGGGTGTTCGGACGCCGACCGGGCCAAGCGGTCGGGCAACCCATCGACAGGGCCGATGCCCCGTTCTCTCAAGAAGGCTCCGCTCGTGCCGAAGCCGGACTTATCGGCTTGCGCAGAGGCTCAACCTCTGCCGATATCTCGCATCGCCCACATCGCAGTCCGCGGAAGTCCGGCTAGGATTTTTGGCCCGGCGGGTCGCCGCCCCTGTCCTGACGGCTGACTTGCTGGGCGCGCGCTTTGTCGCGCGGCTGCTCCTGTCCCCGCTCGTCGCGCACAATGCCTTGGTCCTTGCCCCCCGGTGGAGGGGGCTCAGGTTTGGGCATGCCCTTCTGGCCGCCATGTTTGCCGCCCCCATCCTGCGCACCTGCCAGATCGTTTTCCTTTGGCATCGCAGTCAGACCCTTTCTTCCTTCGCAGACGAAACGGCTTTGAACTTTTCCCGCTCGTCCGGTGCGAGTTAACGCTGCTCTACGCTGCCACGTTCCATCGGTGGGAAGACAAAGAAAACCCGCCTCGCGAAAGCCGCGCAAGGCGGGGGGTCCAGTTGGGGGAAGTCTCGGGAGTGAAAACTTCCAATCGATAAAGCTTTCGATCGGAGCCCGTTCCCCGATGCTGCAAATTTAGCGCGATCCCGCCGCGTCGAGCGAAGGCAATGTGGGACCGGGCGCTGCCGATTTCAAAATGAAGTCCGGAAAGACTAAATCCAGCAAGATGAAATCTGGCACGGCCACCGGAATGAATCCTGGAGCCCACAAGGGGAGAGAGTGCGGCCGAAAAAACAAAGGAGTTTGAGAGCGTCATGGCGAGCAGCGGCCCGCGCCGCCTTCCCGTTGAGCCAGCCTAAGGCTCGACCGATCTCTTCATGTGAACCACCTCGCCACCCGCTGCATGCGGCTCACGCAGGAATTCCTCAAATCCGCGATGCGCATAGAATGCTATGTTCGCACCAAACATGGCATTGGTATACAATCTCAACTCATTCAATCCGAGTGATCGCGCAATGGTCTCAGCGCGCCTGAGAAGCAAGTCCCCAATGCCTTTGCCGTGCCGATCTGGCAGGACGGCGACATTCTCGATCAGCAGATGCGAAGGCTTGGGGATCACCTCAATCAGCGCAATTGGCCGGCCAGCTTCTTCAAAGAGATCGATGACATGGTCGGCCGCAGCCTGCACGTAATTCGCCGTCATTGGCTTTGGTTCTCGGCCGATCACTGGAATCCACTTTGAGCAGGCGGCCCGCGTGATTTCACGAACAGTGCTTACGTCCGCGGATGTCGCTCGCCTGAAAGTCTGTTTCTGCATCCGGTGTACAGCCATCGCCGACAAATCGCCTCAATGCTAATTGATCACAGTCTAAGCCTCCTGACCAAATCTCGGAGGCTGCACAGGCGACGTGTTTCACGTTTTGGTGCCCCATTCGACCTGACGGTCTTCACGGGCACTGGAATAAACGACCCGCGCCGATGTTTCCCATAAACTGAAGCAGCAGGAGAGATCTCGCGATGCCCACGGCTGCCCTCGTTTCGCTGGCGACATCGGTCCCTCCTCACGTGTTCTTGCAGAAGGATGTTCTCGCCGCGGCCTGGGATGAACTCGGACCCCGCTTTCCTGAATTCTCGACGTTCTCGAGTATCTTTGCGAACACCGGAATCGTCAAACGTCACGGCGTCAGGCCATTCGAGTGGTATCTCAAGCCGCGCGGCTGGCCGGAGCGTACCCAGGCGTTTCTGGAGGGGGCCGAGGCGCTGTTCGTCG
>Ga0137413_10000800_pt1 | contig 11325 bp, 9 predicted proteins | sample CZODoug2_1_16fun_FD_108280 | JGI IMG/M metagenome (GOLD analysis project Ga0137413, IMG submission 108280) | Vadose zone soil fungal communities from Angelo Coast Range Reserve, California, USA - CZODoug2_1_16fungal (Illumina Assembly) | ecosystem: Environmental > Terrestrial > Soil > Vadose... | reverse complement strand
GTGGCCAGCACCCGGAAGTAACTGCCGGGTGAGGTGAGTTCGGCGTAGGCGAAATGTCGCCACTTCCGCAGCAGCCGTTGGACCGGTTCGAGGTCCTGTTCGCGCCTCGCGGTGTCCAGCACGACGTCCCACTCACGATCAAACTCGGCCGCGACGTTCGGCGTCAGGCAGGCCCGGATAGCCTTCGGTTCCAGAGGTGGCGGCGTCGGGCGTCCCTGCGGCGGGGGAGCGGCGGGCGAGGCCATCGCGACACTGTAGCGCTGCCCGCCCGCTGGGTCTGCGGAAGACGGTGACAAGGAAGACGTCAGGTGAACTAAGCCAAGCCCGCCGCCGCGTCGAGGATCAACGTCACTTGGAGATGGTGGGGCCGTCGGTTTGGGGTGGCCTGTCCGGGGCACCGGCACCGACGGCTCAGTGGAGCTGGTGGAGCGTGAGGTCACTCGCAGTTCAGCGCATACGCGGATTATTCGAGCCCCGCAGGAGTCGGCCCTGCGCCTGGTGAGCTCGTTCGCGGCGCCGGAGCTGGTCGCGGTGCTGTGGGACGCGCAGCATCCGTGGCGGCACGGCGAGACACCCGCGCGGACCCGGGCCGTCCTCGGCTACTTCCAGATCAAGGCCGCGGCACGCAAGGCCGACCGGACCCCGGTCCCCCTGGCCAGGGCGCGGTTCCCCTGGACCAGTGCGGCGAGCTCCTCCGCTCCTGGTCGGGCTGGGTGTCGCTGGAGTGGGAGAAGGCCTGGTACCCGGCGATCGCCCCGGTCGACGCGCCATTGCCCGCGGCCGCCGAGTGGCTCCGGCGGTGGTGACGGGCCGGGACAACTGCCCGCGGGTGCGGGCTCGGCCGCACGGTGAAATAGCGCCCTGCGCTATCGACCCTCAGGCTGCCCCAGCTCAGCCGGGACAGCGCCCGGCGGGCCGAGGATCACGTCGCCGAGCTCCGCGCACACCGCCATGAACAGTTCGGTGTTCAACTCGGTGTCCGGGGACGCCAACTCGACCGGGGTGGCGGTGCGGGCGATGACCTTGCCGAACCCGGCCGGGGAACTCAGCGTGAGCGCCCTGCCACCGTCCGGCCCGGCGTGGATCGCGTGCGGCACGTTCAGCCCGATTGTGTAGAAATCGCCGGGACGCAGGGTGACGTGCTCGCTGGCGGCCCACAGCTCGAACGACCCGGCGACCACCCAGATTCGCTCCTCGTATTGGGAGTGTAGGTGCAGCGCGGACATCGCACCGACCGGCATGACCTGGTCGGTGAGGTCGAACTGGTCCTTGGTTTCCTCGGCGGTGGTGAGGATTCGGACTCGCAGTTCCTGGCCGAGAACGTAGTCGGCGACGTGCTCGGCGCCGGCGTTCAGGTCGCTCATCGGTGGATCCCTCCCGATGGAGTCTCGGTGCGCCGCCCCGGTGGGCTGTTGCCAAGAGGTAACCAGGTTCGACATAGACATCCTGTAAACGACCTTGTCGTCGCACCGAACGGGTGGCCAAATGAGTCGCGAAGACGTAGTTCGGCGATTCGTGTCGGAATGGGCGAAATCAATTAAAGGTAGTTGGCGGTGTGAACGTATTGCTCATGCGTCGGCGGCCGTCACTTCGATCTCGATCATGAGACCCGGGGCGAAGAGTTTCTGCACCTCGACGGTGGTGGACGTCGGGAACGGGCCGTCGCCGTAGATGCTCTTGCGATATGTCATGTGCGGGAGCAGCTCGTCGATCGACGTCACGTACATGTTCTCGCGCACGACGTTGCTGAAGTCCAGGCCGCAGGTGTGTAGCGATTCCGCGATGCGTTCGTAGACGTACCGCATCTGGGCGCCGAGATCGCCCGGGCTCACCGCCTGGAACTTCTCGTCGAGGGCGGCGGTCCCGGACACATAGACGGTCGGTCCGACCCTGATGGCCTGTGTGTAGCCCAACGCGTGCTGGGTGTCGGTCCACATGTTGAAGTGGTCCTCGCGGGTCATCACAGGCTCCTTGGTCGTCGACGAGGCTGGCTCAGAGTGTGCGGACGGCGTTCTCGAAACGGTCGAACAACTCGAGCACAGCGTGGTCACCGAACGGCAGAATCTGGGTGACGAGGACCCCGGCGTCGCCCCTGTCGCGATCGACCCAGTAGTACGCGTTCGGCAGCCCGGCCCAGAACAGGCTGCCGGCGGATCGCCCTCCCGGCGTCTCCTCGACGTTGAACAAACCGAGCAGGCTCCACTTCTTCGTGGTGCCCGGCAGGAACTCGACGTCGTTCGAGCTGCCCGGATCGACCGTCGTGATCTTCCCGATGGTCAGGTCGCCGATCTGGTTGGACAGCGCCTCGGTCAGGGTGTCCTCGCGCAGGATCCGGACCCCGTCCAGCTCGCCGCCCCCGAGGATCATCCGGAGCAGGGTCAGGTAGTCGGCGGGGGAGCCGTACATCGCGCCGCCGGCCATCAGGAACTCCGGGTCCTGAGTCATCTCGAACTCGATCCGCACCAGGCCGTCGGGCGACCGGAAGTTCATCGCGGCCAGCTCATCGCGCAGCGCCGGGCCGAGCCGGAAACTCGTGGCCGACATCCCCAGCGGATCGAGGACCGAGCCGCGCAGGTACTGCTCGAGGTCCTGGCCGCTGACGGCCTCGATCGCCTTCCCGACCCAGTCGATGTTCATGCCGTACTCCCAGGCCGTACCCGGGTCGAACAGCAGCGGGGTGGTCAGGGTTGCCTCCCGGCACTCGATGATGCCGGGCAGCCCCTCCGCCTCCTGGTACCGCAGGACGTTCGCGTTCCAGAAGTGGTAGCCATTGCCCGCGGTGTGCGACAGCAGTCGTCGCAGCGTGACCGCACCGTGTGCCGGGCGGACCCTCGGGCGGCCGGCGTCGTCGAAACCCTCCAGGACTCTGGGCTCGGCCAGAGCTGGCAGCACGGTCCCGAGATCGGCGTCGAGGTCGAGCCGCCCCTGTTCGACCAGTTGCAATGCCCCGATCGCGACGATCATCTTGGTCATCGAGCCGAGCCAGGCGACGGTGTGCTCAGTCCACGGTGCCCCCTCGGCGCGATCACCGAACGAGCCGCTGTAGCGAGTGCCGTCCCGGGTGACCGCCAGTGCGGACAGGCCGGGGATCTCACTGGCGTCGACGGAGGCAGCGAGGAACCGGTCGATGTCCTGGGTGCTCACAGTCGGTGCGGTCATGCCGGTCCTCCACCTCGAATCTGGAGCAACAAACGGATCGATTATTGTGTAACAATCTCACCCGGTCAAGAAACCCGGCCGCAAGCCTCAGTGCGACAACGCGCGCGCGACCGTCTCGGCCCGGCGGAGCGCCACCAGCAGGGCGGCCCGTCCGGCCAGCTCCAGATCGTCAGCAAGGGCCTGGACGGCGACGTCACCGCCGACGAGCAACTTGTCCACGAGCTGGCGGTGCAGGGTGGCCAGGCGACGGGCGTCGAAGTCCGGATGCAGGACGGCGAGCAGGGTGCGGGTCTCGTCCTCGCAGCGGCCGTAGGCCGACAGCAGGTGCGCGTTGTCAGCTGCCGCGACGATCGCCCGGTGGATGCGAGCGTGTACCTCCGTCAGCTCCCCCCAGGGCGGCGCCGGGTGCCGACCGACCAAACCTTCGAGTTCCTCCACCACCGCCACTACTGGCGTGAGATCGGCGCCGTTCGCGAGGGCCATGCGCAGAGCACCGATCTCGAGCACCTTGCGGAAGTCGAAGATCTCATCGATCCGGCGCTGCGTCAGCGGCGGCACCACGGCGCCCCGGTTGCGCTCATGGACGATCAGGCCCCGCTCCACCAGCAGCCGGATAGCGGAGCGCACCGTGTGCCGGCCGACGTCGAATCGCTCCGCAAGCTCACCTTCCCGCAGGCGGGTGCCAGCCGCGTACTGCCCGTCGAGCAACTCATCGCGCAACTGCATAGCGACCCGCTCCGGGGCGGTGGAAGGCGATGCAACACTCGTTGCCGAGGTAGCCACGACGACCATCGTCCCCGATCACTCCTTCACCAGATGCGGCAAGAATTGTGACAGGATACCTGGACTTTTTGTGTCACAAGCTCGGTGGAGCGCCAGTTATGGCAATCCCCACCCGCATGGGTCGGGCTGTCCCCTCGGTACGCGGGGGCCTGCACTCTCGCTGCTAGGGATCAGCACTGTCAGCCTGGTGAAGAGGCGATTGTCCGGCCGAACGGGCCGGTCAAATCAAGGCTCGCGGCCGGGTGCCGCGAGAGGGGGGACCGAAAGCACATGACGAACCCGCAGGACACACCGGATGCACAGCAGTCCCAACAGCCGCAAGCCGGTTCATCTCAGTACGGGCAGCCGTATCAGGGGCAGCAGTTCGCCCGCCAATCGGCGTACCCGCAGTCGGACCACCAGGGCTACCAGGGTCACCCGCGGCCGGACTATCCGGCACCGGGATACCCGCAGCCCGGTTACTCCCAGCCGGGAAACATGCAGTACGGATACACCCGACTGGGATCCTCGGCGGCGGATGACCCTACGGACGTGGTCGGCGCCCGCGTCGGGCAATACATCGTGGACGGGCTGCTGGCGGCCGTGCCGTTGATCGTGTTATGGATCGCAATCATCGGGTTGATCGGGACCGTCGCAAGCAGTTACGGCAGCGACGGTGGCGCGACGGTCGGTAGCCTGTTCATGGGCGCGTTGGGCCTGATGGCGGTGCTCAGTCTGGCCGTCAATTGGCTGGTGTTTGCCTGGTGGCCGTCCACGCATGGCGGCCAAACCATGGCGATGCGCTGGTTCAAACTGCGGATCATCTCCGAGGACGGCGGCCAGCCAACCCTTGGTGCGCTCACCCTGCGCTGGGTGCTGCTCGTCGTGGACGGTTTCTTCGGCGGCCTGGTCGGATTGATCGTCATGCTGAACAGTGCCCGCCACCAACGGCTCGGCGACAGCCTTGCGAAGACACTCGTGGTCCGCGCCTACTGATGCCTCCCAGCTCGATCGGCGGGTGGTGGGTTGCCGCCCGAGGCGTCGTCGCTTAGTGCCGTGTGCCACTACACGTCGAACGCGGTGGTTTATCCGCCGGCGCCTCGTGCGGCGGTTCAGTGGACCACGGGCTTTTCTCCGCTGGCAGGGCTACCGGATGGCAGAAGGAAGGACATCCCGGCGGCGAGGAAGCCCAGGACGCCGCAGACCAGGAAGACGTTGCTGTAAGTCTGGGCCGCGACCTCGCTCTGCAGCTGCTCCCAGAGTGGTAGCAGCCCGCTCGGTCCCTGCTTTAGCATTTCGAGGATCTGTGGGTTGGTGTTGGCGCCGCTACCGGACAATAGTGCCGAGCGGTCCGCCATGAGCTGATGTTGCTGGGTCGTCGCCATTGCGGTGAGGATCGCAAGGCCGAGTGCCATGGCTACCCGCTGGGTCAGCGTGCTGAACGTACTGCCGGAGTTGATGACCGCTGGCGGGAGCGAGGAGATGCCGCCGGTCATGATCGGCATCATCGCGATACCAAGGCCACTAGCCCAGATCATCAGGTAGATGATCAGTTCTGGCCTGCTGATGTCAATATTGACCCGGCTCAGCAGCAGCGAACCGACGCCGACCAGCAACGACCCGCCGAATGCCGGCCAGCGCGCACCGAACCGGTCGTAGAGCCGACCGGCCACCGGCATCAGGATCACCATCATCAGCGCTTGCGGTACCAACACCAGCCCGGTGTGCCATGGGGTCAGGCTCTGCCCATTCTGTAAAAATTGCGGGATATAGAACACGATCGCGAACAATCCGCTGCAGAGGAAAACCGTCAGGATCAGCGAGATGACAAACGGCCTGCTCGCGAACACGCTGACGTCCAGCAACGGGTGCTCTGTGTGCAGCGTTCGGACCACGAACAACGCGATCAAGTTGATCGCGGCGGCGAACAGGATCAGGATCGAGTAGCTGGTCCAACCCCAGATCGGTCCTTCTGATGTGGCCAGCAGCAACGCGAAACAGGAGACCGCGATGCACACGAAGCCGGGCAGGTCGAAACGGTGACCGCGGGCGCCGGCGATGTGTGGCAGGACCATGATCGCGGCGATTGTGCCCAGGATGCCGATCGGCACGTTGATGTAATAGATCAACCGCCAGTCGACGTACTCGACCAGATAACCTCCTAGCGACGGGCCTATACCCGGCGCCACAACCACGCCCAGCCCGAACAGGCCCATCGCGGCGCCGATCTTCCGCGGCGGCACGATCTTGTAGATCATGGTCAGGCAGGTGACCTGAATGACGCCACCCGGGACAGCCTGCAGGATCCGGAACAAGACCATCGTCTCAAGATTGCCGGACAGTCCGCACAGCGCGGAGATCGCGGCGAATCCAAGCATGGACCAGATATAGAGTCGGCGCAGCCCGATCCGGTCACCCAGCCAGGCACTGGCCGGCACGACCACGCCTTCGCAGAGGCTGTACGACGTGGTGATCCACTGTGCCTGATCGGTGCTGACGCTGAATTGCTTCTGGATCACCGGGATGGCCACGTTCACGATGCTCGTGTCGAGAACCGACATGAACATCCCGACGATCAAGATTGCCAGCGGCAGTCCCCAGCCCTTTTCCTTCGACTGTTGGGGCGCCGGAGCTGGGAGCGTCTGCCCCGGTGGCGTCGGTGTCGGTGTGACTGGAGTCAACGACTGGGTGGAGCCGGTCTCGATCAGCTCCGGGACCGACGCTTCGCCGACACGCGGACTGGCCATGAAAACCCCTTGGTCAGTGAAGAGTCTGAGCGACACACGGCACCGGGCGATCTGGGGACCTCCCCCCAGATCGCAACCGTGACCGTCACCACTCAATTCCCCGACCCGAGGTGGTCTGAGTCACACAGCCCGGCTGGCGGCGCCGACACAGGCTTCTTCAGCGACCCTTCAGTGCAAGACCCAGGACGACCGGCATGCTCAGGGTTCACTCCGCCGCGCCCGTTGTAGGGCGCGGACGCGTTGTAGCGCGGGCTGGTCGCGAACCGTGCTGTCGTAGAGGGTTGCCAAGTCGGCCTTGAGCGCGGTGCGTGCGTTGCCGTCCAGGTAGACCATGTGACCGGACGGGTAGAACTTGACGGTGAGGTTCTTGCGGACGTTGGCATCGCGCAATGGCATGTTCTCCAGGTCGGTGACCGTCTGGGAGAACGGCGTCACGGAATCGAAGTACCCGTTTGCCGAGAGAACCTTGAGATCGGTGTTCAGTGCCATCGTCGCGGCGAGGTCGCCCGCTGTGTAGAGCACGATGCGCCCGTCGGCGTCCTTGCCTTTCTGGGCTCCGGTCGGGTCGGTGTGCCCGAAGTCCCAGTTCTGGAACGCTTGGTCGTTCAGGTCCGTGAACGCGGAGGTTGAGCTGAACTTCAGTCCGTCCTGGAGGTAGCTGTTCCACATGGCGGTGTATGCGCCGTTGACCGCGGTCATGGTTGGGTCGTTGCCACCGGACAGCGGGTCGATTGTCGCGGCGATTCCGGTGTCCACGCCGAGCACCCGTCCGTCGTAGGCGCCGAGGGCCATGCCGCTGGAGCGCATCAGCGTGGTGAGGAAGTGCAGCGTGCCCCGATTGTCGGAGTCGGCGACGTTGAGGCCTTCCCAGCTGGTCAGCACCACAGGCGAAATTCCGGTGTAGTCGCTGAGCGCGTGCACCGTGGCCGGATCGGCATCGGGGAACGCGGTGAGGGCCTTTGCGTAGTCGTTGCGGGCGAACGGGACCAGCGCGTCCATGAATGACGGCAGGTCAGCCGGTGGGGGCGTGACGGTGATCTTCTTGTGGAACCAGGCGTCGGCGCACAGAGTCGGCAGGAGCCCGACCGGGTTGCCGGCCTGCGAATAGTCCAGGATCGACGACAGCAGCGTGACGCCGTTCAGGTCCACGCCATCTTCGTGCAGGAGGTAGGCCAGCACGCAACTGCGTGCCGTCCCATACGATTCCCCGAATAGGAACTTCGGCGAGTTCCAGCGGTCGTAGCGGGTCAGGTAGCGCTTGATGAACTGACCGAGCACCCGGGCGTCCTGGTCGACTCCCCAGAAGTCCTTGTTGACGTTCGGCGCGATGGCCGCCGAGTAGCCAGTGCCGACGGGGTTGATGAACACCAGGTCGCTCTTGTCGAGCAGGCTATCCGGATTGGGCTCCAGGGTGTACGGCGCCGGCGGCGTGAAGCTCGGCATGCTGGTCTTGAGGCGCAGCGGGGCAAATGAGCCGAGCATGACGTACACCGAGGACGAACCTGGGCCACCGTTGTAGAAGAAGGTGACCGGGCGGTCGGTTGGTGTAGGAGTGTCCGCTGTGAACGCGACGTAGAAGATCTTGGCGGCGGGGTGCGAGCTGCTCGGATTGACGGTGACCAGGTGACCGGCGGTTGCTGTGTAGGCGATCTCCTTGCCGCCGATCTCGGCGGTGTGGTGGGTGATCGCGGCGCTCTCGGTCGCGTCGGTGATCGAGTCAAGGGGGCCGTTGCCGTATGCGGTCGTGTCCGACAGGGGTTGATCCGCGGCGCTGGGTGAGGTTGTCATGCCTACGTCCTCGGTTGTCGGTGGATCGCTGTCCGAGCGGCGCAGGCGCGGATGTCATGGAACTCAGGAGGTCAGGTTGCCGGGACGCTGTCGAGGGTCACCGTCACTGTGTGTGTGGCGCCGGCGCCGCTGGTGAGTGCGACGGTGACGGTGCTGCCGGGCGTGGCAGAGTTGGTCGCGGCTTGGAGTGCTTCGGAATCGGTGATCAGTTGGTCGCCGATTTTGCTGATTACATCGCCGGGGTGCAGACCTGCCTTCGCGGCGGCCGAGTCCGGTTGCACGGTGAGGAGTTGGGCCCCGCTTGGCGAACTGTCGCGGGCGGTGACCCCGAGTTTGGCCTGGTCGGCGTGACCGGTGGCGATGAGCTCGTCGGCGATGCGTTTGGCCTGGTTGATTGGGATCGAGAAGCCCAAACCGATCGAGCCTTGGGTGCCGCCGAAAAGTCCTCCGAGAGAGGCGAGCGCGGTGTTCAACCCGACGATTCGGCCCGCCATGTCCACCAGCGGCCCACCGGAATTGCCGGGATTGATAGCAGCATCGGTTTGGATCGCGTCCATCGCCGGGCCCGCGGGGGCCGGCTGGGGCTGGCCCGGGAGCGTGCCCGAGCCCCCCACCCCGCCGGGATCGTTCTGGCTCGGATCCGGTGACGGGGCGGCGATGACCGGCCGGTTCAACGCGCTGACGATGCCGCTGGTGACTGTGCCGGTGAGGCCGAGGGGTGCACCGATAGCGAGCACTTGCTGACCGACTTGCAGACCGTCGGAGTTGCCGAGCTGGATGGGAGTCAAGCCAGATACGTTCTGTGCCTGTACCACGGCCAGGTCGGCGGGGGTGTCGATGCCGATCACCCGCACCAGCGCGATGTTCCCGTTCTGGAAGGTCGCGTTCAGGCCACCAGGACCGCCGGCTTGAAGCACGTGCGCGTTGGTCAAGATCAGCCCGGTGGTCGACAACACCACACCTGAACCGGCGCCCGAGGAACCGGAAAGCTCGACCACGCTGGGCAGCACCTGCCGCGCGACCACCGCGACAGGCCCAGGCGGTTGGTTACCCGTGGGCGGAGTGGGCTGGCTCAGCGTATCGGCGACCGGGCGGCCGGCGGGAACAGCATTGTGGCGGTCAAGCAACCCGACAATGCCTCCGCCGAGTATCGCCGCGATGATCGCGACCACGATCAGCTCGCCGACACGTGCGCGGCCTCTGGTGGAGCCGGAAGCCGCGGAGGGGTCGAGAGGGTCGGTAGCCTCGTCCGGACGGTCGGCGGGCTCGCTGGACATGAACCTATTGTCACCCCGGCCACCTCAGGGCTGACAGGCGGCCTCATGCCGCCCTCCAACGACGGGACATCTGTGGCTGCTGAAGCTCCCGCGGTCCGGCGCGGGAACGTTGTCTCCATTGCTGTGCCTCGTAGCGCTGTTGGTGAATGCCGGGGTAGTGGTCGGGTTTCAGATCTCGGCGGCCCGCGTTTCACGGAGCACGAGGACAGCAATGGTGGAAAACAGCGCCGCGGAGATCACCCAGAATCCGGCTGAGACAGGCAAGCCGGTCGCCGAGATGAGCGACGCGGCGATGAGAGGAGCGAAGCCGCCAAATACGGCAGAGGCTAAATTGTACGCTGAGCTGAGGCCGGTAACCCGGATGCGGCGTGGGAATAGCTCGACCAGGACGGCGGGCATGCAGCCGAGGAACAGTGCGGCTGAGCCGGCGAGGGCCGACTGGACCAGTACGACCACCAGGAGCGAGTGGGTGGCGAGCAGCACTTGCAGGAGCGGGTAGGTAAGCACGAGGACCAGCAGGCAGCCGGCCAACATGCCGGGCTTGCGGCCGACCCGGTCAGACAGCGCCCCGGAGCCAAGTACCACGACGATCACCACGAGGCTGGCCACGGTGTTCGACCACAGCGCCTGCCCGGCTCCGACGTGCTTGCCGCCTACGTCGACGTATCTGGCCAGGAAGTTGGGGAAGTAAGAGGTGAAGGTGTACACCGCCGCCGACTGCATGCCGACCAGAAAGAACGTGTGCATTAGCTTCAGCCCCAGCTGGCCGCGCTTCAACGCGACCGGTGGAACCGAGGATGGTTCGGTGTCCTGCCGCTTCTGCTGCTCGGTGAACAAGGGGGTCTCCTCCGCGCGGGCCCGGAACGGCAGAGCCACCAACGCGAGGAGGCCGCCGATGAGGAACGGGATCCGAAATCCCCAGTCGGCCATGAAGTCGTCCCCGAACGCCGAGCTCATTCCGGCGATGAGGACCGATCCGAGCAGTGTTCCCACGAAGATCGTTGCGACATGAAAGCTGCCAAACAGCCCACGCTTGTTCTTCGGCGCCCACTCGACCAGGAACGACGCCGCTCCGCCCCACTCGCCGCCAGCCGCAAAGCCCTGAGTTAGGCGTGCTGCAACAAGCAGCAATGGCGCGGTGAGACCGATGACGTCGTACCCAGGGATGAAGGCGATCAGGGCGGTCGACACACCCATCAGGCTGATGGACAGGATGAGGGCTGGCTTCCGTCCCCGCCGGTCGGCGTAGTAACCGATTACCAGGCCCCCGACCGGTCGCGCCAGGAAACCGACACCGAACGTTGCGAAGGTGAGCAGGAGAGGGGCGGCGCCACCTGTGTGGTCCGACCCGGTGAAGAAGTGGGCCGCGATGATCGAGGCGAGCAGACCGAAGGAGACGAAGTCGAGCCACTCGACGACGTTGCCGAAGAGCGCTGCGACGATTGCCCGCCGCCGGAGCACGTCCACCGAGGGAGCACGTGTTGTTTGCGAGGTCATCTCTGCTCTCCGTTGAGTGAGGTGCCGATCTGACGAAGGCCAGCCCGTCTATCCGTGGCTGCGGTGCGATCGCGGTGCGCACGCCCCTGGGATAC
>Ga0137413_10000797_pt1 | contig 11337 bp, 9 predicted proteins | sample CZODoug2_1_16fun_FD_108280 | JGI IMG/M metagenome (GOLD analysis project Ga0137413, IMG submission 108280) | Vadose zone soil fungal communities from Angelo Coast Range Reserve, California, USA - CZODoug2_1_16fungal (Illumina Assembly) | ecosystem: Environmental > Terrestrial > Soil > Vadose... | reverse complement strand
TTCGAGTTTTCCTGCCGACTGCGCCCGCCGGCTGAGGACGACGCAATGGTGGTCTCTGCCGCGGTGATCTGGAGCGCCGCAGGAGCGGTGCCAATCGGTGCTCCCATCCAGGTCTGAATGCCAAATGCCACATTCCAGGGTAATTGGACGATCACGAGCAACACGACACCGGCCGCGAGCAGCAGCCGGGACAGCGGCGTCCTGCGGTTGAAGTATTGAAATCCGAGCACCACGGCGGAGCCGGCGAGAATGCCGAAGTGTTCCAGCAGGCTCTGGATCCACGTGATGCTGGTATCGCACGTTGGGCACCGGTCCAGACCGAACGCCATAGCACTGAGCCAGACGCTCAGGACATACAACAGGACGAGACCGGCGACCAGCACGACGAGCTCGACGGCATTTCGGGTCACCGCCGCCACCGCCGCAGCCGGTACCAACAGGCAGACGAACAGGTAGAGCTCCTTGTAGACCGCGTAACCAAAGGACGGTACGAACCGGAATCCCAACGCCATCTCATCCACGATGTTGACCACCAGCATCGGGACACAGACCGTGACTGCCACAAACAGCAACTTGGCGAGCAGCAGGTCCGTGCGGCTCAAGGGCCTGATGAGCCAGTCCTGGTCGACTCCGGGGATGGTGTCTTCATGAACGGCAACAACGGCCAGGGCAATGACGCCGATGTACCAGGCTGGTGTCAGCAGCCGCATGATTTCGCGGGCAACCGGTGATACACCAAAGAAGCCAAACTTGTAGGACGCCCATTCCAACGCAACCTGGATGAGTGTCACCAGGACCGCCAGGGGCCACAGGAGGGCCCAGTCTTTCCGCAAGACAGCCCAGATCATCGAATGGCCCGCGCGGCATTGACCATCGACACGAAAATCGTGCGCAATGAGCCTTGCCCACTCACGTTCAGCCCGTCCGGCGCGTGCCCGGCCCGGGGATGTCCCGTCCGTGAAAAGACTTCTTCACGCGCATGCTCGCGCAGCTCGGGGAGCGTGCCTTGAAACAGGAGCCTGCCTTCATCGAGGAAGGCAACATGCGTACACAGGCGCTCGACCTCGTCCAGCTCATGGGACGAGATCAGGATCGACATCTCACGCGGCTCGCGGAGGAACTCCCCGATCATTTCGTCGCGCGTCAGTGCATCCAGCCCACTGAACGGCTCATCGAGCACCAGCAGCCGCGGCCGAAATGACATGGCACACGCCAGCGCCAGCTTCAGCCGCATGCCGTGCGACAGCGCGTTGATTTTGCGGGCCGGAGGCAGACGCAACTGGCGCCGCAATTGCAGCTCCAGCCTGGAGTCCCAGCTCGGATAGCAGGGTCGCAGGTAGTCGAAAAACTGTTCCACCCGCAACCGCCCCGGCAGCGCCTGGCTTTCGGACACATAGCCGACCTGCGACAGCAGGTTTGGACCGATCGAGCGCGAATCCACCCCCAGTATGGTGGCGTGACCGCGGGTGGGCGCGATCATATTCAGAAGAATCTTGATGGTGGTGGTCTTGCCGGCGCCGCTTGCCCCCACGAGGGCAAATACACCGCCTTCCGGCATCGACATGTTCAGACCATGTAATGCGCCAAACTGTCCGTAATTCTTCGCCAGATCGTGCGTTTCGATGACAGCGGGCATGGATTCGCTTTACGTGGCAGCTCCCCCGAGGGCGAGGAACAATTGTACCGTGTCCATGTAGCGTTGTGCCTGGGCTCGCACAAACCCGAGGCGGGCGTTCTGATACAGACGCTCGGCATCCAGCACCTGGAGCACTCCGACGTTGCCCTCGTTGTAACTGCTGCGGGTCAGATCCACGTTCTCGCGGGCCGCGCTCTGGGCGTGCGCCTGGGCGTCGAGCTGCTCAGCATCGTGATCCAGCGCCTCCAGGGAGTCGGCGACCTGGCCGAACGCGCTGAGAACCGTCTGCTGATAATTGGCAGCGCTGGCCTGCATGGCGGCAACCGCCGCCCGCTTCTCAGCGCGCAGCGTTCCGCCATCAAACAGGGGCGCCGTCAGCGAGCCAATGCCGTTGTAGGCATTGTTCTGGCCCTCAAACAGGCGACGCAGGATGGTCGACTGCATCGTGAGAGACCCTGACAGAACGATGTGTGGGTATAGATTTGAGGCCGCAACGCCTACCGCCGCCGTCGCCGCGTGCAACTGAGCCTCGCTGGCCAGGATGTCCGGGCGGCTGTGCACCAGCTCGGACGGCAGGCTCACCGGCAGGTTGTGTGGCAGTGTCACACGTGACAGATCAAACTCGGGCGGCGCCTCATTGCCCGGGAATTGTCCCATGACAATAGCCAGGGCATGCCGCGCCTCGCTCAACTGCTGGCGCAGCGGCGGCAGCAATGTCGCATCACTCGCCAACTGACTTTCGGCACTGACGACATCGGTGCGCGCGACCGAACCCGCCGCGAAGGCAACCTGCACCAGCTTCCGGTTCTGGCGGTCCTCATCGAGAATGGCCTCGACTGTCGCAATCTCGCCCTGGAGCAACGCGATCCGCAAACACTGCATGACCGCGTTTCCACTGACCATCAGATACGCGGCGTTGAGTCGCTGCTTCTGATATTCCGCCTGTGCAAACTGTTCCTCGACGGACCGCGCAGTTCCACCCGTGTAATCCAAGGCATAACTGACTGTTGGACCGAGCGCGTAGTAGGTGAAAGGGGGCAGCTTCTGGAAGGTGCCGAAAAACTGCGCGCCATACTTCTGGCGGCCGAGACCCGCCGTCATGTCGACCTGGGGATACAGCGAGCCCGCCCGGGCGTTTGCGAGCTCGTTCGCCTGCGCCAGGGTCGCATTGGCCGCCACGAGCGAGCGATTGCCCGCCAGTGCCCGCTCGACCACCGCGTCGATCTCGTCGGACTGGAACAGATGCCACCATTCGCGGTCCAGAGCCGCTCCCAGCGTGACCTGTTGATCGAGGCTCGATGACTCGACCTGCAGCTTCTGGGAGGTATAGCGATCGGTAGCAGGCGGGTCCGGACGCTTGAAGTTGGGGCCGACCTTGCACCCCGCGAGCACCGCGGCAAGCCCCAGCAGCGCAGCCATTGCAGCTTGCTTTCTCATCATTCAATCACCACCGCCGCCTCGGCCGCAGCGTTTTTTGCTGTTCTCAACAACAGCACCGCCGGCACCGCAAGCAGCGTCAGAATCAACATCATCTTGAAATCGTTGTTGTACGCGATCATGGTTGCCTGGCTGGTCACTGTGTGATTGACCGATGCAGCTGCCGCGGCGGTCGTTGGTGGCGTCGCATGCCACGGGTTGAAGTAGGGAGTGACGCTTTCGGCCAGTCGCGCATGCATGATCTGTGTGTTGCGGGTCAGCAGTGCCGTGACGACCGAGATCCCGATGCTGCTGCCGATGTTGCGGATGAGACTGAACATGGCCGTGCCCTCGTTGCGAAGGACCGGCGCCAGCGTCGTGAAAGAGACCGCCGCGAGCGGCACATAGACCATGCCGGCTCCCAGGCCTTGCAGAACGCCGGACCAGACGACCCTGGTTTCATCCATCTGCAGGTAAAAGCCGGTCATCATGTAGAGCGACACCGCTGTAATGAGAAATCCCGAGGCGATTACGATGCGGACATCCACTTTGTGGCGCAACAGCCATTGCACGAGAAACATGGCACCGAATGTGCCGGCGCCGCGCGGCGCGGTGACCAGGCCCGTCAACACCACGGGATAGTTCATCAGGTCCTGCAACAGCGGTGGCAACAAGGCCAGCACTGCGAACAACACCGCGCCGACAATGAATATGAAAACACTGCCGGTGAGGAAGTTGCGATCCTTGAACAGGCCGGCGCTCACAAACGGCGTTTCCTTCGTGGTCAGCATGTGCACCACGAACAGGTAGATCGACAGGGCCGCAATCGCCGCCGTGACACGGATTTCGGTGGAGTTGAACCAGTCTTTCAACTGTCCGCGGTCGAGCATCATCTGGACAGCGCCAATCCCCAAGCTCAGTGTGGCGAATCCGAAGAAGTCAAAGCGCGACTGACGCGGCTGCGTCTCGGAAATGAAGCCCATGGTGCCGAAGGCTGACAGCAGGCCGAACGGCACATTGATATAGAAGACCCAACGCCAGTTGTAGTTTTCGGTGAGCCAGCCACCGAGCGCCGGTCCCAGGATGGGACCGATGGTCACTGCCATCACCCAGATCGCCATGGCACGGCCGTGTTTTTCCGGTGGGTTGATGTCGAGCAGGATGGCCTGCGACATCGGCACCAACGCCGCTCCACACAGGCCTTGCAGCAGGCGCGCAATCACGATTTGCGGCAGTGATTGCGCCAGCCCGCACAGGGCGGAGGTGATTGTGAAGCCGATGATGGAAGTCAGGAATACGCGGCGGCGGCCGATCCGGCCGGCGAGCCAGCCGCTCAGCGGGGTCATGATCGCCGCGGCGATGATGTAGGACGTGAGCACCCAGCTCATCTGGTCCTGGCTCGCCGACAAGGAGCCCTGGATACGCGGCAACGCCACGTTGGCGATGGTGTTGTCCAGGGATTGCATGAGGGAGGCCAGCATCACCGTGATGGTGATGAGGATGCGGTGGGGGGCAGCAGCGTTCACTGGGCCGCTGCGAGCTCGCTGCTGGAATCACTCGAGGCCGCGCCACCACCGGGCCCATGGGCACCGGCGCTCGGGCTCCTGCGGCGCGGCGACTCATCCGCCCCAAACAAATGCCGCTCGTACCGCGTATCCACATTCACGGTGGCACTCAGCCCCCCGTGCAACGGATAGTCCGGATCCACATTCTGCAACTCGATCCGCACCGGCAACCGCTGCACCACCTTCACCCAGTTGCCGGTGGCATTTTCCGCAGGGAGCAGCGAAAACTGCGAGCCCGTGCCCGGGCTCACGCTCGCCACGGTGCCTGCGAATTTCCTGCCCGGATAACTGTCGACACGCACTTCAACCTGCTGCCCCACCCGCATGTGGGCCAGCTGGTTTTCCTTGAAGTTGGCCTCGACCCAGGTGTCGTTGGCCACGACCAGGGCAAACACCGGCGCCGATGCGCTGATATAGCTACCCGCCTGCAACTGCTCAACGCGCGTGACGATGCCTGCAGCCGGCGCCTTGATAACTGTGTACGATAGATTCAACTTCGCGCGGTCCAACACCGCCTGCGCGTGTTGAACCGTTGGATGGCGCTCGACTTCGACGTTTGGATTGCCGCCGAGGTTTGCAACAACGGCGTTCGCCGCCTGTTCTGCCGCGGCCAGCTCGGAGCGTGCACCTTCCAATGCATGCACGACGCGATCAACCTGCAATTGCGAAGCAATGCCCGCGGTCAACAACCGCTTTTGCCGATCCGTCTCGCGCTTCTGATATTCCAGGGTCTCGCGCGCCGCGGTTAATTGCGCCTGCTGCTGCCGATAGCTGGCCTTGAGCGACTCGACCTGCAGGCGCGCGCTCGCGAGCTGCGCCTGCGCCTCTTCCACCGCAATCCGGAATGGATCACTGTCCAGACTGAACAGCACATCGCCTTTGCGCACTGTCTGATTGTCGTGGACATTGACTTCCAGCACCCGGCCGGCGACGTTGGAGCTGACAGCGACGTTGGCAACCTGTACGTAGGCGTCGTCGGTGTTCTCGTACCGACCGCCTGTCCAATAAAAATAGGCCACCACGACGCAGGCAAACGCCGGGACGCCGATCATCAGGGGCAATCGCAACCGGCGGCTCCTGGCAGACTCACTCATGATCGTTGCTCAACTTGAAAATGTTGTCGTAGAGGCGCTCGAGCACATCCATGAACTGCTCGCGCTCGGCCTTGCTCACCCCCGCGAACAGCTCCGCGCGGATCTCTTCGCTGAGGCGCCAGATCTCGCTCAGAATGGGCTTGGCCTTGGCCGTGAGGTAAAGACAGCGGGCGCGGCGGTCGGCTGGATCGGGCCGCCGTTCCAGCAGCCCTTCCGCTTCCATGCGGTCGAGAATCCGCACCATGGTCATGGGATCGACTTCGGCCAGCTCGGCCAGCCGAGCCTGGCTCACGCCCTCATTTTTTTCCAGGCGTACCAATGCTTTAGCCTGCGCGAGATTCAGGGAGATCTCGCGCGCGCGCACCTCGAAGCGGTTGACGTAGCGGCGGCTGACCTCCTTCAGGAGGAATCCGCAGTTGCGCAGGCGATCGTCCATAGGAAACGGGGGAGTCTGGGAGATACTATCGATCTATATAGTAACAGATGTGATGATATCAGTCGATACGCCCCCGTCAATCGCTATTGCTGTGACGCAGCTTCAGAAATTCACGCGGCGCAGCACTCCGTCTTGCAGGCGGGCAACCACATCCAATAGGTCCAATTGCGCGCAATACTCGACCTCATCCATGAGGCCCTTGTCCCGCATCATCAAACCAACACGGCTGCCCGCGAGGACGGTCTTCGGGTCGTACGCGCGGCGCAGGAGTAGTGCCCCGCGCGCGCCATCGTTCAGTTGATAACCGCCCTGATTGCTGCCTTGGCCTGCGAACAGCTCGACGAAATGACCGGCGCCGTAGAAGTCCTCCAGGTTGAACATCCCGATCGACCCGGAACAGACAATCAACACCGAGGCGGCGGGATGCACCTTCCTGATATGAGAAACGAGCGCCGCAGCGTTCAACAGGCAGCCTACGTATACATCCTGCGCACCGACCGACGCGCGCAAGGCAACGGTTCCGTTGGTCGTGCAGTAAACCAACTTCCTGCCGCGCAACGGTTCCCGACTCAACAGCAACGGCATGGCGGGCGAGAACCCGGGCAGATGCTCGGCCAGATACTCACCTGACTTGATGCAGTCACCGACACGAGCGGCAACTACGTTGGCATCCTCGGTGTTGAGAGCCGGCCAGATGCCGGCAACGCCCTGGGAGAAGGCGTGCACCATGGTCGAGGTGGCGAACAGGATATCCAACACAATGACGACGCGGTCCTGCAGATGAGTCGGCAGCAGATCTTCTTTTTTCAACAGGACTTGCAGATTGGGCATGGGCGGATTGGGCATGGCTGGCGGCGTTGTGGCTTGCGAGTGGCTGATGACTGCAGTATATAACGGCGAACACGCAGGAGCCTCGACATGTCCCTCTTCGATCTCACCGGCCGGGTCGCTGTCATTACGGGATCTTCGCGCGGCATCGGGCGCGCGGCCGCGGAGCGCTTCGCCGAGCAGGGGGCGAATGTCGTCGTGTCCTCGCGCAAGCTCGATGCCTGCCAGGCGGTAGCGGATGCCATCAATGAGCGGCAAAAGACCAGCGAGCGCGCCGGCCGCGCCATTGCCGTCGAAGCCAACATTTCGGCAAAGGAGGCACTCGCGCAGCTCGTGGCACGCGCCCGCGCCGAATTCGGCAAGATCGACATTCTCGTCTGCAACGCCGCGACCAATGTGCACTTCGGCCCTCTCGCCACCATCAAGGACGAGCAGTTCCGCAAAATCCTCGATAACAACATCCTGTCGAATCACTGGTTGATCCAGATGGTGGTGCCGGAGATGATCGAGCGTCGGGATGGCGCGATTGTGATCGTGTCGTCGATCGGGGGCTTGCGGGGCAGTCCGCTGATCGGCGCTTACAACATCTCCAAGGCGGCGGATTTTCAGCTCGCCCGCAATCTCGCGGTGGAATACGGGCCGCACAACGTGCGCGTCAATTGCGTGGCGCCCGGCATCATCAAAACGGATTTTGCCAAGGCGCTATGGGCCAATCCGCAGATCGCCAAGGCCGCTGAGGCCAGCATGCCGCTGCGGCGACTCGGCGAAGCCGACGACGTCGCGGGTGCGATCGTGTTTCTGGGCTCGCCGGCCGGGCGCTACATCACGGGCCAGAAAATCGTAATCGACGGCGGAACACTGTGCGCCACCGCCTCACTCGGTGACTGACCGGGCGATTGAAGCAGCGTCTTTGACAAGGCAGCACGGCAGGCGATAATGGTTGGTCTGATGCGGAAAGTTGTTCCGCACAGCGAAACTGTCAAGGTCCAACAGGAACGAGCCCCAGCCCTATGGCGACCCCCAAATCTCCCTCCGGTCCTGCCAACGCAGTGGCCGTTATCAAGCTCGACAACGCACCGGTCAATGCTCTATCGCATGCGGTTCGACAGCATCTGGTCAATGAGCTGACGAAGGCGGAAAGTGATCCCGCCGTCACTGCAGTAGTCCTCATCGGTTCGGACGAATTCTTTTCCGGCGGTGCCGACGTCAAGGAATTCAACTCGCCGCGGGCGAGCGCCGAGCCCTCGCTGGACAATATGATCCGGCGCTTCGAGCTCAGCCCCAAGCCGACCATCGCAGCCATCTCGGGCACCTGTCTCGGCGGTGGCTTCGAGCTCGCCCTGGGCTGCCAGTTCAGGGTTGCGAAAGAGTCGGCGCGCGTGGGCCTGCCGGAAGTCAAGATTGGATTGATACCGGGCGCCGGTGGGACTCAACGCCTGCCACGGGGGGTCGGGTTGGAAATTGCGGTCAACATGATTGTCGGCGGCGAACCGGTGCGTGCCGCGGACCTCGCGCAGACGCCGCTGTTCGATCGCGTCGTACCTGACAACGAATTGTTGGCGGCCGCCCAGGCGTTTGCAGCCGAAGTGGTGGCGCAGAAATTGCCACCCAGGCGCATCAGTGAAATGCGGGTGAGGTATCCCAACCACGAGGCCTTCATGGGATTTGCCCGCAACATGGTGAAAGCCAAGGCCGGCCCCTTCCCTGCCCCGCTCGCCTGCCTCGATGCAATCGAGCAGAGCGTCACGGCGCCTGACTTCGACACCGGCAAGCGCAAGGAGCGCGAAATCTTCATCGGCCTCCTGGAGGCGCCCGAATCGAAGGCGTTGCGCCACATTTTTTTTGCTGAGCGCGCGGCATCCAAGATTGCCGGCGTCCCCGGCAACACGCCCACCCGAAACATAGCGTCGGTAGCCGTGATTGGCGCCGGCACCATGGGTGGTGGCATTACCATGAATTTCCTCAACGCCGGCATCCCGGTCACACTGTTGGAAGTGAATGCTGCCGCGCTGGAGAAAGGTGTTGCGACCATCCGTCGCAACTACGAAAGCTCCGCCAAAAAGGGCAAGCTTTCCGCGGCGGACCTCGAAAGGCGCATGGGCCTGTTGCAGACGACGGTCGCCTACAGCGATCTGCGGGATGCGGACCTCATCATCGAGGCCGTGTTCGAGGAAATGGGTGTCAAGGAGAAGGTCTTCAAGGAGCTGGACTCCGTAGCCAGGGCCGGTGCCATCCTGGCAACCAACACATCGACGCTCGATGTAAATTGCATCGCAAACTTCACGCGCCGCCCGGCCGACGTCGTGGGCCTGCATTTCTTCAGTCCCGCGAATGTCATGCGCCTATTGGAAGTCGTTCGTGGCGACAGATGCGCGAATGATGTGCTTGCCACCGTGATGCAGCTCGCCAAAAAGATCCGCAAGCTGGCGGTTGTCTCCGGCGTGTGCGACGGGTTCATTGGCAATCGCATGATCCACCAGTATTTCGCGCAGGCATCCGCCCTTCTGGTGGAAGGCTGCCTGCCGGCGCAGGTGGACAAGGCGATCGAGAAGTTTGGTTTCGCCATGGGGCCGTTCCGAATGAGCGATCTGGCAGGCAACGACATCAGTTGGGCCATTCGTAAACGCCACTACGCGCAAGCCGGCCAGCCGGCACAGCCGAATATCGCCGACCGCCTGTGCGAAAAAGGTCGCTTCGGCCAGAAGACGGGTGCGGGCTGGTACGACTATCGTCCCGGGGATCGCACTCCGCAGCCCAACGCCGAAGTGGATGACATCATTGTCAAACACTCGCAGGAGTCAGGTGTTACCCGGCGCAAGATCACCGATGTGGAGATTGTCGAACGCCTGCTGTACTCGCTCGTCAATGAGGGTGCCCGGATCCTCGATGAGCGCATCGCGCAACGGGCTTCGGATATCGACCTCGTTTACCTGAATGGCTATGGATTTCCGATTTGGCGCGGCGGGCCCATGTTCCATGCCGACAGCGTTGGATTGAGCGAAGTTGTCAGTGCCATCACGCGTTACGAGCAGTTTGCGCCGGCGCCCCTGCTGGTGCGCCTGGCCGAAGCGGGTGAAAGCTTCTCATCCTTTGACCGTTCGAACTCGAGATCTGCCTCATGACCGATGCCGTAATCGTATCCACAGCCCGGACCGCTTTTGCCAAGTCGTGGCGCGGCGCTCTCAATATGACCTATGGCGCGACGCTGGGCGCTCATGCGGTTCAACACGCGGTCGAACGCGCGAAGATCGATCCGGCTGAAGTTGAAGATGTCATGATGGGTGTTGCGCTCGGTGAAGGCACGACCGGCGGCAACGTCGCCCGCCAGATTGCGCTGCGTGCGGGACTGCCCGTGACAACGGCGGGTGTTACTGTCAACCGATTCTGTTCGTCGGGACTGCAAACTGTGGCCATGGCGGCCCAGCGTGTCATGACAGAGAAGGTGCCGGTCATTGTTGCCGGTGGCCTCGAGTCGATTTCGTGTGTGCAGAACGAGCTCAACCCGCACATGCGTGCCGATCCCTGGCTCGTCGAGCACAAGCCGGAAATCTACTGGTCCATGCTGCAGACGGCCGAACAGGTGGCGAAGCGTTACAACATCTCGCGCGAACGGCAGGATGAGTACGGTGTTCGCAGCCAGGTCCGGGCCGCCAAGGCACAGGCTGAAAGCCGGTTCGAAGCCGAAATCGCGCCCATGAAAGTCACCATGGGCGTGGTGGATGAAAAGAGCTCCCGCATTGGTACCCGCGAAGTGGTCCTCAGCCGCGATGAAGGTATCAGGCCTGATACGACTATCGAGGCAGTCTCCACAATCCGCACGGCATTGCCGGGTGGTGTCATCACCGCCGGTAACGCAAGTCAGTTCTCGGACGGTGCGGGCGCCTGCGTGGTGATGGATGCCAAGCTGGCCGAGCGACGCAATATCGAGCCGCTCGGTATCTTCCGCGGCTTTGCCATTGCCGGCTGCGAGCCGGACGAGATGGGCATTGGCCCGGTGTTCGCGATACCCAGACTGTTGGAGCGTACGGGCGTCAAACTGGACGATATCGGCCTGTGGGAATTGAACGAGGCGTTCGCGGTCCAGGTGCTGTACTGTCGTGACAAGCTCGGGATTCCGGACGAGCGGTTGAACGTGGATGGCGGTGCGATCGCCGTCGGTCACCCCTATGGCGCCTCCGGCGCGCGATTGTTGGGCCATGCTCTCATTGAGGGCCGGCGGCGCGGGGTCAAATACGTTGTAGTGACCATGTGCATTGGTGGCGGCCAGGGGGCCGCCGGCCTGTTCGAAATCTGCCAGTGAGCTTCGAGCCCTCCGACAAAGTCAGTGCGCTGGTTCAGCGCCTGACTGCGTTCATGGAAGCT
>Ga0137413_10000791_pt1 | contig 11367 bp, 10 predicted proteins | sample CZODoug2_1_16fun_FD_108280 | JGI IMG/M metagenome (GOLD analysis project Ga0137413, IMG submission 108280) | Vadose zone soil fungal communities from Angelo Coast Range Reserve, California, USA - CZODoug2_1_16fungal (Illumina Assembly) | ecosystem: Environmental > Terrestrial > Soil > Vadose... | reverse complement strand
CCGCCGGCATGCATCTGGAGGATCAGGTGTCCGCCAAGCGCTGCGGCCACCGCCCGGGCAAGGCGCTGGTGCCGGCCGCGGAGATGGTCGATCGCCTCAAGGCTGCGGTCGATGCACGCGCCGACGGCGAGTTCGTCATCATGGCGCGCACCGATGCGCATGCGGTGGAGGGCCAGAGCGCGGCGCTCGCGCGTGCGGCGGCGTACTCGCAAGCCGGCGCGGACATGATTTTCGCGGAAGCCCTGCAGACCCTGGAGGAATACCGGCAGTTTGCCGCGAGCCTCGCGGTGCCGGTGCTCGCCAACATCACCGAGTTCGGCCAGACGCCGCTCTTCAGCACCGCGGAACTCGGCAGCGCGGGCGTGCGCCTGGTGCTGTATCCGCTGTCCGCCTTTCGCGCCGGCGCCAAGGCAGCGGTCACGGTCTACGATGCGATCCGCCGGCACGGCACGCAGAAGAGCGTGCTCGATCTGATGCAGACACGCGCCGAGCTCTACGAGGTGCTCGGCTACCTCGCGTACGAGAAGAAGCTCGATGAGCTGTACGGGAAAGTGCGCAATGACTGAGACGAGCGCCATCAAGCCCAAGAAGTCCGTGGCGCTGTCGGGCGTGACGGCGGGCAACACCGCGCTCTCCACGGTCGGGCGCACCGGCAACGACCTGCATTATCGCGGCTACGACATCCTGGAGATGGCGAACGTCTGCGAGTTCGAGGAGATCGCGTACCTGCTGATCCACGAGAAGCTCCCCAACCGCGCCGAGCTCAGCGCCTACAAGGCGAAACTCAAGTCACTGCGCGCCCTGCCGGCGGGGCTGTGCACGATACTCGAGCAGCTGCCCGCGACGGCTCATCCGATGGACGTGCTGCGCACCGGCACCTCGGCCCTCGGGTGCCTCGAGCCGGAGCCGGAGGATCATGCCGCGCCCGGGGCACGCGCGATCGCCGACCGCCTCATCGCCTGCGTGGGGTCGATGCTCACCTACTGGTACCACTTCAGCCGCGCGGGTAAGCGCATCCGGGTCGAGACCGGGGAGGACTCGGTCGGGGCGCACTTCCTGCACCTGTTGTACGGTAAGCCCGCGCCGGCGTCCTGGGTGCGCGCCATGCACACCTCCCTGATCCTGTACGCCGAGCATGAGTTCAACGCCTCCACCTTCGCCGCGCGCGTCATCGCCGGCACCGGTGCCGATGTGTACTCCTGCATCACCGGTGCGATCGGCGCGCTGCGCGGACCCAAGCACGGCGGCGCCAACGAGGTGGCGCTGGATACCCAGCTACGCTACGACACGCCCGCGGCTGCCGACGCCGACATCCGCGCGCGCCTCGCCCGGCGTGAAGTCATCATCGGCTTCGGGCACCCGGTGTACACCCTCGCCGATCCTCGCAACGAGGTCATCAAGGAGGTCGCGCGCGAGCTGGCGCGCGAGGCGGGCGATGAGCGCATGTTCGCCATCGCCGAGCGCATCGAGACCGTGATGCGCGAGGCCAAGGGCATGTTCGCCAATCTCGACTGGTTCTCGGCGGTCTCGTATCACATGATGGGTGTGCCGAAAGAGATGTTCACGCCGCTGTTCGTCATCGCCCGCACCACCGGCTGGGCGGCGCACGTCATCGAGCAGCGCATCGACGGCAAGATCATCCGGCCGGCCGCCAACTACACCGGCCCGGAGAACCTTCAGTTCGTGCCCATCGGGCAGCGGCCCTGAAGCCCGCCAAGCCCCGAGGTCACATGTCCGCACACGACGTCAAGTCCGCGCAGCGTCCGGAACCGGACGCCGTGCTCGGCGCCATCGCCGACTACGCCCGCAATTTCACCGTCGCGAGCGAGCCGGCGTACGAGACCGCGCGCTACTGCCTCATGGACAGCCTCGCCTGTGCCTTTCAGGCGCTGAAGTATCCGGCCTGCCGCAAGCTCCTGGGTCCGGTGGTGCCGGGAGCGGTCATGCCGGGGGGCGCGCGGGTCCCGGGCACCTCCTTCGAGCTCGACCCGGTGCAGGCGGCCTTCAACATCGGCACGCTGATCCGCTGGCTCGACTTCAACGACACCTGGCTCGCCGCCGAGTGGGGCCATCCATCGGACAATCTCGGCGGCCTCCTCGCGGTGGCGGACTACCTGGCGCGCAACGCCGTCATGTCGGGTCGGACCCCGCCGAGCGTGCGCGCGCTGCTCACCGCCATGATCAAGGCACACGAGATCCAGGGGGTGCTGGCGCTCGAGAACAGCTTCAACCGCGTGGGACTCGATCACGTGCTGCTGGTGCGCGTCGCCTCGACCGCGGTGGCGGCGGGCATGCTCGGCGCCAGCCTCGATCAGATCGTGAACGCGGTTTCCAACGCCTGGATCGACGGCGGCGCGCTGCGCACCTACCGGCACGCCCCCAACACCGGCTCACGCAAGAGCTGGGCGGCGGGCGATGCCACCAGCCGCGGGGTGCGCCATGCGCTCATGACGCTCGCCGGGGAGATGGGCTACCCTTCCGCGCTGTCGGCGAAGACCTGGGGCTTCTACGACGTGCTCTTCAAGGGCAAGGCGTTCTCGCTGCCGCAGCCCTTCGGCAGCTACGTCATGGAGAACGTGCTGTTCAAGATCTCCTACCCGGCCGAGTTCCACGCCCAGACGGCGGTCGAGGCGGCGATGACCCTGCATCCGCAGGTGCAGGGTCGGCTCGGCGACATCGAGCGCATCCTCATCGAGACCCAGGAGCCGGGCGTGCGCATCATCGACAAGGTGGGGCCGCTCGCCAATCCCGCCGACCGCGATCACTGCATCCAGTACATGGTCGCGGTGCCGCTGATTTTCGGGCGCCTCACCGCGGCGGACTACGAGGACTCCGTCGCCGCCGATGCGCGCATCGACGCGCTGCGCGAGCGCATGCAGGTGCGCGAGAACCCGACGTTCACCCAGGCGTACTACGACCCCGACAAGCGCTACATCGGCAATGCCGTGCAGGTGTTCTTCCGCGACGGCAGCCACAGCGCGCGCGTGCAGGTCGATTTCCCGATCGGCCACCGCAAGCGCCGCGCCGAGGGCATGCCGGTGCTGGTCGGTAAATTCACCGCCTCGGTGGATGCGCATTTCGCGCCGAAGCAGGCCGAGCGCATCAAGGCGCTGTTCGCCAAGGCCCCCGAGCTCGATGCCTTGCCGGTGAACGAGCTGATGGCGGCGCTGGTGACCAACGGCTCGGCCGCCTAGGTCCGCCGCACTTTCCGGGTTCAGCCCACCCGTACCGGCACGAACAGCCGCGAGTCGCCGCGCTGGATCAGCAGCGCGATGTGCCCCTTGGATTTCTCCACCGCGCTGCGCAGCTCCTCGGCGTTGGAGACCGGGGCGCCGTTGGCGGCCAGCACCACATCCCCGGGCTGAATGCCGGCCTCGGCCGCCGGGCCGCTGGCGCGCTCGACCACCAGCCCGCCCTTGGTGTTGGCGCCACGCTGCTCCTCGGCGGTCAGCGGACGCACCGCGAGTCCGAGCTTGCCGCCCTCCTGGTGCGGCCCGGCGTTGGTGGCGACGCGCTTGTCCGCCAGCGCACCGAGCTTGACCGTGATTTCACGCGTGGCGTGATTGCGCCAGATCTCCAGGTTCGCATTCGTGCCCGGGGTGATGGCCGCGATCTGTACCGGCAGCTCGCCGGAGTCCTTGAGCGGGGTGCCGTTGAGCTTGAGGATCACGTCCCCGGATTGGATTCCGGCTTGCTCCGCCGGACCGCCCTTCTCCACGCTCGACACCAGCGCGCCTTCGGGCTGCGGCAGGCCGAAGGAATCCGCCAGCCCCTGGGTGACGGGCTGGATCAGCACGCCGAGCTTGCCGCGGGTGACGTGGCCGCTGGTCTGCAGCTGCTGGCCCACCTGCATGGCGACGTCGATCGGGATGGAGAACGACACGCCCATGTAGCCGCCGCTGCGGCTGTAGATCTGCGAGTTGATGCCGACGACCTCGCCGCGCATGTTGAACAGCGGGCCACCGGAGTTACCCGGGTTGATGGGCACGTCGGTCTGGATGAACGGCACGTAGCCGGATTCGAGCGTGCGGCCCTTGGCGCTCACGATGCCCGCGGTGGCGCTGTTCTCGAAGCCGAACGGCGCGCCGATCGCCAGCACCCATTCGCCGACCTTGAGTCCGCGCGAGTCGCCGATCTTGACCGTCGGCAGATCCTTGGCGGGGATGCGGATGACTGCGATGTCCGATTTCTGATCGACGCCTACGACCTTCGCGATGTACTCACGCCGGTCGGTGAGGCGCACGGTCACTTCGCTCGCGCCGTCGACGACGTGCGCGTTGGTCATGATGACGCCGTCGGGTCGGACGATGAATCCCGAGCCCTCACCGCGCATCGGTTGCGGCTGCGGCATCTGGAACGGCAGGCCGCGGAAGAACGGCGCAAACGGACTGTTGGGACCGAACGGATTGCCGTTGGGGCTGTCGTTGGGGTTGGCGTTGTTGTCGTCGGAGTTGTCATCCCCCTGGGAACTCCAGGAGGTCGACACCTTGGCTACCACGCTGATGTTGACCACGGCCGGACCGTACTTCTGCACCATGCTGCTGAAGTCCGGCAGCATCGTCGCAGGGCTGGCCGCGGCGGGCGCCGGCGTCACCGGGCTCGCGGCCGCAGCGGCGGTGCTCGCGGCGCCGGGGATCGCAGCGCTGCTTGCGGCGGTGGCCACCGCACGCGTCGCGCCCGCCAGATACAGGGCCCCGGCCGGCGCGGCAATGGTGACCGCGCCGAGGATGGCGGCAATGAGCGGTTTCCTGATCAGACTCAGCAGACTCATGGCAATACTCCGTAAGGGATGGGGCCTTGGCGGCTAACTTAGAAAAGGCGCCTTATGGGAGCCTTAAGGCCTCTGGGCCTGCCCGCGTTATGGAATACCGGGGGGCTCAGGCGCAAGTTCCCGCGCCGCCTGCGGTGTAAGTACCCGCGTCAGTGTGCGGTGAGCCAGGTATAGGGCCGCGACTCGGTGCTGAGCGCGGGAGTGAGGCGGCTGAAGTACTGCGCGATGGCCGCGACGTCCTCGTCCTTGAGGGTCGCCGCGAAGCCCTTCATGACCGGATTCTTGCGTCCACCCTTTCGGTACTCATCGATCGCGCGCACCAGGTAGTCCTGGTGCTGACCTGCGAGAGACGGGTACATCGGCGCGATGGCGACGCCGTCCTGGCCGTGGCAGGAGACGCACAGCGTCGCCGCCTGCGGCACGCTTCCCTGCGCCTTGCCCGTGGCGGTGAGCGGCTTGCCGGCGAAATACGCGGCGATGTCCAGCATGTCCTGGTCGGAGAGCTCCGAGGCCTGCGCATGCATCGTCACGTGCGCGCGGTCGCCGTCGCGATAGCCATGCAGCGCCGCCGCCAGATAATCGGGGTTCTGTCCCTCGAGCTTCGGCACGCTGTACATCGGATAGGCGTTCTTGTAGCCGTCGATCCCGTGGCAGCCGAGGCAGGTGTAGGAGATGGCCTTGCCGTGCCTGGCGTCGCCTTGCGCGGCCGGTTCCTGCGCCCACGCCGTGCCCGCGAACGTAGCCACTGCGATCGCGGCGATCGAAAGTCCCGCGTGCACGGCAGAACCTCGCCTGCGCCTCTGCATCAGTGTCTCCGCTGCTTAAAAAACGGCCCCGAATGTTACGGACTCACCGGGCCAAATGCCACACAATCCAAAGTGTCATGATCGCTCTCATCCAGCGCGTCACCCGGGCCGAAGTGCGTGTCGGGGGCGAAGTCGTCGGCGCCATCGACCGCGGCGTGCTGGCGCTGATCGGCGTGCGGCGCACCGACACCGACTCCGCGGCGCAGCGGCTGCTCGAGCGCGTGCTGTCCTACCGCATCTTCCCCGATCCCGAGGGCCGGATGGGTCTTGCACTGCGCGAGGTCGGCGGCGGGCTGCTGCTGGTGCCGCAGTTCACCCTCGCCGCCGACACCCACAAGGGCACCCGCGCGGGGTTCAGCCTGGCGGCCGCGCCCGAGGAGGCACGGCGGTTGTTCGCGTTCCTGGTCGAGCGTGCGCACAGCGCCTATGCCCCTGTTTCCTCTGGCGTATTTGGTGCCGATATGCAGGTGGCGCTCGTCAATGACGGCCCGGTGACGTTCTGGCTCGAGACCCCCTAGGACGCGGGCGTGACTTGGATAGCGGAATCGAGCGAACTTGTGGGGTTCCGGGGCTCATTTGACCTATCATCCAGGGGTTTTCTCTGCACGGGCGGAGAGTTACGTGGAGTCGTGAGTCATGGGTGGTCTAGGAATGCGCGAGCTCGTGGTGATACTGCTGGTCGTGCTCGTCGTGTTCGGCGCGAAGAAGCTGCGCACGGTGGGCTCGGATCTCGGCGCCGCAGTGCGCGGATTCAAGAAAGCGATGAGCGACGGCGAGGAGGAGCAGAGCGCCGCGCCGAAGCAGATCCGTTCCGAGGGCACGGACGCGGAGTTCCCGGAGGTCGCGAAGAAGAGCGACACGAAGAACGAACGGAGCACCTGATCTGTTCGAGGGCCGGTTCTCGGAGATTCTGATCATCTTCGTCCTGGCGCTGATCGTGCTGGGGCCGGAGAAGCTGCCGCGCGTCGTCGCCGAGATTGGCCGCTGGGTCGGGCGCGCGCGCGCCATGGCGCGGCAGTTCCGCGAGCAGCTCGAGGAGGAGGTGCAGCTCGAGCAGGCCCGCAAGGTGCAGGCACCAACCACCCCGGCACCCCAGCCCCCGACCTCCTCAACACCGCCGCCACCACTGAGCGCGGCGGCCACCGAGGCCCCGGTCGCGCCCCCCGATACGTTCTCGCACGCCCACCCGACCGACGCCACCGGCGCGGACCCTGAAGCGGTCCGGACCGACGCCGAGCGCCGATGAGCGGGGAACCTGAAAAGCTCGCCGAAGGCACGCTGATCTCGCACCTGCTGGAGCTGCGGGACCGGCTGCTGCGAGCCCTGGTGGCGGTGGCGATCGCGTTCGCGCCGTGCGTCTATTATTCCAACGACCTGTTCAGCTTCGTGGCGCAGCCGCTGCTCGCCAAGCTCCCGCAGGGAGGCAACCTCATCGCCACCGGGGTGATGTCACCCTTCACGACACCCTTCAAGCTGTCGTTCTTCGCCGCCCTGCTCATCGCGATGCCCTATGTCATTTACCAGCTGTGGTCATTCGTCGCTCCGGGCCTGTACCGCAACGAGCGCCGCTTCGGGGTGCCGCTGCTCCTGTCCTCGATCGTGCTGTTCTACGTCGGCATGGCCTTCGCCTACTACTTCGTGTTTCCGGTGATGTTCCAGTTCTTCGCCAGCACCACGCCCAAGGGCGTGGCGATGATGACCGACATCAACAACTACCTGGACTTCGTGCTCACGATGTTCTTCTGCTTCGGACTCGCGTTCGAGGTGCCGGTGGCGGTGGTGCTGCTGGTGTTGATGGGCATCGTGCGGATCGAGAAGCTCAGGGAGCACCGCGGCTACGTGCTGATCGGCATTTTCATCCTGGCAGCGCTCCTCACCCCTCCCGACGCGATCTCGCAATGCTCGCTCGCCATACCGATGTACCTCCTCTACGAAGGAGGGATCCTGATGGCGCGCCTGCTGTCACGCCCCAAGGGCGCGCAAGCCGCGGCCAAGGCCGGCGACACATGACTGAGGCCGCCGACGCCGCCCTCGCCGCGCCTGCCGCGCAAGCGAAGACGATCTTCGGCCAGCCGCGCGGCCTTGCCACCCTGTTCCTCACCGAGATGTGGGAGCGCTTCACCTACTACGGCATGCGTGGGGTGCTGATCCTGTTCATGGTGGCGGCGGTGTCCAAGGGTGGCCTCGGGCTCGACGACAAGACCGCGAACAACATCTACGGCATGTACATCGGCGGCACCTATCTCTTCGGGCTTCTCGGGGGCTGGATCGCCGACCGGCTGCTCGGCGCGCAGCGCGCGGTGCTCAGCGGCGGGTTGTTGATCATCGCCGGCAATCTCATGTTGGCCTTGGGCAGCACGCAGGTCTTTTTCCTCGGGCTGTTCGTGATCACGATCGGCGTGGGGCTGCTCAAGCCGAATGCCAGCGCCATGGTGGCCTCGCTCTACCCCGAAGGCGGCTCGCGGCGCGACGCGGGGTTCTCCATCTTCTACATGGGCATCAATCTCGGCGCGTTGATCGGGCCGCTGCTGGTGGGCTGGTTCGCCGACCGGCTCGGCTGGCGCTGGGGCTTTGCGCTGCCGGCGCTCGGCATGGCCCTGGGACTCGCGCAGTTCGTATGGACGCGCCAGCACCTGGGAAGCTCGGGTCTGAGCTCGAGCGCGGCGCAGAAAAACTCCTGGAAGCCGGTGCTGGTGCTCGGCGCCGTCTTCGCCCTGATCGCGCTCCTCGCGATGACCGGCGTGCTGAAGATCAACGCCGTGGTCATGGCGACCGCGGCGTCGTGGGCCATGGTGCTGCTGGGCGTGGTGTATTTCGCTTATCTGCTGTTTTTCGCGCATCTCACGCCCGTGGAACGCAAGCGCGTGCTGGTGATGGTGGCGCTGGTTGCCGCCTCGGTGACCTTCTGGGCGGGCTACGAGCAGACCGGGGCGTCGATGAACCTGTTCGCCGAGCGTTACACCGAGCGGCATATTTTCGGGTGGAACATGCCCGCCGCCTGGCTGCAGGCGGTGAACCCGCTCTTCATCATCGTGTTCGCGCCGGTGTTCGCGGTGCTGTGGATCGCACTCGGCAAGCGCGCTCGTGATTTCAACGCGGCCGCAAAATTCGGCGCCGGCCTGATACTGCTGGGCCTCGGATTCATCGTCATGTATTTCGCTTCGCAGTATGTGCTCGCCGGCGAGACCGTGTCGCCGACCTGGCTGGTGCTCGCTTACCTGCTGCATACCTTCGGCGAGCTGTGTCTGTCGCCGGTCGGGCTCTCGTACATGAGCAAGCTCGCCCCACCGCGCTTCGTGGGACAGGTCATGGGCATGTGGTTCCTGTCCATGGCGCTCGGCAGCAATCTCGCCGGCCAGCTGTCCGGCCAGTACGACGCCGGCCACCTGGAATCGCTCCCGGGCCTGTTCCTGAACATATTCTGGTACGGAGCGATCGGCGGCGCCGTCATGTTGCTGCTGACGCCGTTGGTCAAACGCATGATGGCGGGCGTGAGGTAGCGCGGTGCCTTCATCAAGACTGGTTGCCTGCGCCGCAAGCGGCGCGCTGATTCTGGCGCTGGCAGGGGGCTGCGCGCCGCCCGGACCGGGTACCCCGGCGCCCGCGGGCGGGGTGTCCGGGCGGGCCGGCGCTGCGCAGAGCGCGGATGAGTTCGTCGCGCGCGTGAATGGCGAGCTCGCCGCGCTGTCGCAGGAGGCGCAGGCGGCCGGCTTCACGCTCGACACGTTCATCACCCCCGACACGCAGCTGCTCAACGCGAAGGCCAACGATCGCTACCTCGCCTACCTCAGCAAGGCGGTGGCGGAGGCCAGGCGCTACGACCCGCACGAACTCTCGCCGGCGAGTGCGCGCGCGCTCATGAAGCTGCGCCTGAACGTCGCCGCGCCCGCGCCCGACGATGCGCACAAGCGCGCGCGCCTCACGCAGCTCGAAGCGCAGCTCGAAGCCAGGTACGGCGAAGGCAAGTACTGCCCCCAGGGACCCGCCTCCTGTCGCAACCTCGATCAGCTGTCGGACACTCTCGCCAGGAGCCGCAACTACGACGAGCTCACCGAGGCCTGGAAGGGCTGGCACGGCGTCGGTGCCGGCATGCGCGCGGACTACCGCGAGTTCGTGGCGCTGGCGAACGAGGGCGCGCGCGAGCTCGGCTTCAAGGACCTGGGCGTCATGTGGCGCGCCGGCTACGACATGTCGCCCGAGGAGTTCGATGCCGAGTCCGAGCGGCTGTGGCAGCAGGTGAAGCCGCTGTACGACGGGCTGCACTGCTATGCGCGCGCCCGGCTCGCCAAACGCTATGGCAAGGACAAGGTGCCCGCCGGCAAGCCGATCCCGGCGCAGCTGCTCGGCAACATGTGGGCGCAGCAGTGGAACAAGATCTATCCCGACATCCTCAAGCCCTATCCGGGGGCCAGCATTGAAACCGCCGACGCGGCCCTGAAGACCCAGAAGTGGGACCCGCTGCGCATGACGCACTCGGCCGAGAGCTTCTACACCTCACTGGGATTCCCGCAGCTGCCCAAGACATTCTGGCAGCGCTCGATGTTCGCGCGGCCGCGCGATCGCGAAGTGGTCTGTCACGCGAGCGCCTGGGACATGGGCAGCACGGGTGACGTGCGCATCAAGGCGTGCCTGGAGCCGACCGAGGAGGATCTGTACACCGTCTACCACGAGCTCGGGCACGTCTACTACTCCCTCAGCTACGCCAACCAGCCCTACCTGTTCCGCGACGGCGCCAACGACGGCTTCCACGAGGCGATCGGCGACACCGTCAATCTGTCGGTCACGCCCGCGTACCTGGCGAAGATCGGGCTCATTCGCGCGCTCGCCCCGAGCCACGAGGCGCTCATCAACCAGCAGATGAAAATGGCGTTGGAGAAGATCGCCTTCCTGCCGTTCGGTCGGCTGATCGACCAGTGGCGCTGGCGGGTGTTCTCGGGCGAGATCACGCCCGAGAGCTACAACAGCAGCTGGTGGGAGCTGCGCCGGCGCTACCAGGGCATCGCGCCCCCCGTGCCGCGCTCCGAGGCCGACTTCGATCCGGGCGCCAAGTACCATATACCGGCCAACACCCCGTACACGCGCTATTTCCTGTCGTTCATTCTGCAGTTCCAGTTCCACAAGGCGCTGTGCGCGGCCGCCGGCAACCAGGGACCGTTGTACCAGTGTTCGAACTACGGCAGTGAGCAGGCGGGCCGGCGCTTCGCCGACATGCTGAGTCTGGGTGCCTCGCAGCCCTGGCAGGACGCCCTCGAGAAACTCACCGGCACGCGCCGCATCGACGCGGCCGCGATCAGCGAGTATTTCCAGCCGCTGATGCAGTGGCTCAGCGAGCAGAACCAGGGACAGCCGTGCGGGTGGTAGCGCTGCGGCCGCAGGCGCCAGGTCCTGGCGCCCGCGGGCATCCTCGCACGCCCGCCATAACCCAAGGGGGATCACATGAAGAGGCTGCTGTCACTCATATTGCTCGCAGGGGTGTTGTTCGCCGCACCTGCCTTCGCTGCAGATCCGGTCGTCGGGAGCTGGAAGCTCAATGTCGCGAAATCGCAGCTCGCGGACGCGGCGCTCACGGGGGGGACCCGTGTCTACACCGAAGCCAACGGGCTGTACACCCTGGACCAGAAGCTGACGGGCGCAGACGGCAAGGAGAAGTCCAGCCGCACGCAATACCGCGACGGCAAAGAGGAGAAGCAGGCCCCGGGGGGACCCACGGACGTGACGGTCGCGAAGAAGATCGATGCAAACACCTGGGACTTTGATCTCAAGAAAGCCGGCAAGGTCGTGGGCCACGTT
>Ga0137413_10000789_pt1 | contig 11371 bp, 15 predicted proteins | sample CZODoug2_1_16fun_FD_108280 | JGI IMG/M metagenome (GOLD analysis project Ga0137413, IMG submission 108280) | Vadose zone soil fungal communities from Angelo Coast Range Reserve, California, USA - CZODoug2_1_16fungal (Illumina Assembly) | ecosystem: Environmental > Terrestrial > Soil > Vadose... | reverse complement strand
TGAAGGAAATCAACGACCGCTACGGGCATCTGACGGGAAGCCATGCGCTCTGCCGGGTCGCCGATGTTTTGAGTTTCTGCCGGGACATCGATACGGCGGCGCGCTACGGCGGGGACGAGTTTGCGGTTGTGCTGCCGGAAACAGACGCAGAGGCGGCCAACAACGTGGCGCAGCGTATTTGCGAAAGCATTGCCAATGACGGAATGGAACCGATTCTTTCCGTCAGCATAGGTGTTGCCGTCTATCCCCATGACGGTGAAAGAATCGAGGCCCTCTTACGCGCAGCAGACGTGGCTATGTACTTGATGAAGGCCAAAAAACACAACCTGCTTGAGGCGCGGCAACGTGCTTCTCATGAGATGTAGCCGCACCATTGCCGAACGGAAAGATTGAACTTGACCGGTTTCTTGCGTCTGCGAGGAGCGGTGTAGATGGTATCCGAGCGCCGTAATGGAGGAGCAGACAGACTTTTGGGATGGGCACAGCTGCCGTTTGCCTCGGAATCATGGTGGTACTCGCGTTCGATCATGAGCCACCTCGAGTCGCCCTTTCGGACTTGCGTTCCGGCAGAACCTGGCGTTGCGCCGGCGTCGCAATTCTGCGCGCCACGGCGAGCATCTTTACGCGCCCGTGCTCGTAGTGACGTTTGAGGAGTGTCGTAATCCGCTGCGCGTACTCGGAGGGACCGGCCGTCGCGGAAAGGACCGTGAACCAGGCCGGCAACACGTTCTCCCGGTCCACTCCGACTTGCCATGAGCCGCCTTCGTCAGCGAAGTACAGGATGTCATCGGTACATTCGTCGATCTTGCTTAGCAGACTAAAGATAATCTCCAAGGCTTGGCATACTGTCGCGGGATCCTCTTTTTTCCCCTGAGCCACACACCGCTCAAGAAGGCGGTGGCAATCGGCAATCCAAGCCAGCGTGCCGCTGGACTTTTCCGTGTAGTTCTTAGAATTGACGGCGAAAGCCTGGTAATACTTGCCGGCCAGGCTCGCCTTTTGGAACGCCTTGACTTCAGCGAGAAGGCTTTCCTTTATAGCGCCGTCCGGACGATGCTTGGCCGGATTCAGGTATAGTGCAATCAGCTTGCAGAGCTTAGTTTGCGGCAGAAGGGTGATGGCATCGTCCAACATATAGAAGACGTATTCGCTGCCCATCCTGCGAATGGCAGCCCGGAGCTTGTCTCGATCAATATGTTGGCCGGCCATGGACCACCTTTCCCGCCCGTCGGGTGTCTCTTGGTCTATTATCTTATTCTCAGTTGCTGGAAGGAACCGGGATGGGACATTACTGCAGGATTTGCGGGCGCGAACGTCCGAACGAGCAGTTTTCCGGCAAAGGTCACAAAATCCATGTGTGCAAGCGTTGCCAGGCCAGGCCGAAGAGCGAGCGCCGGGCCATTGAAGACAAGGACGACATCTTCGGGTTCCTTGAGCAATCGCACATCTCCGAAAGGAACGTGGCCCGCCTTGAACGGATGGCGAATTCGGACAATCCGCAAGTTGCAAGCCTCGCCACGATTGTTTTGGATGTCGCCCGCGTTAAACCGTACAAGACGAGAAGACTCAAGTTCCTTGCCCAGAAGCATCCGGAACGGCTGGGCAAGTTGCGGGATACGGGTTTGATTCTTGTCCACCACTGGCGAGCGTCTATCCCAACGAATTGTTGCACTCCCCATTGCAGGTCTCCTTTCTTCTTGAGCCGACTTCAAAAACCTACATCAAAAGGAGCGCGCTGTCATAATGCGTGGATTGTAGTCTCCAATTATGCGACACAGGAGTCAGCAAGACCACCTTATGGCGGTGCCTTGTGGGATCACGTGTGTGGTCTCGAAATCAAACTGGCTGGCGAATGATGCGCACCAACATTCCCGAAAAGCTCTCGAACATTGTCAAAGAGATTGACGATCGCGGAAGTGCAAGTCTGACGAAACTGATAGTCCTGAAAAAGTGGTTTGAGCGAACAAAGCGACTTTCTGCTTTCGCCATCTGGATAGCGACCAGAGCAGTTTCGCGCCAAGGCAAAATCAGCGGCGCGGCGGCAAAACTCTTCCGGGAAGTGCGCGGGATGTTGGCAGGTTTGGACAAACTTCGTCCACAATTGGACCAGCAAATGGCTCAGACGATGCATGACCGTTTGCGCGATTTTCAAAACGAATACCGGAATCAAAGGTGGGGAGCGGTACGCATCATTCACAATTGGAACCTCATGCTGCTGGAGCATGGACTGGACATCTACCTATGCCATCTGGACTCTCCGACATATGGCTACAAGCTGGCTGCGGATTACTGCCAACATTACGACGCGCGTTACGGAAACGGTCTGATCGGCCCAAGTCGGACGAAGATTCAAGAACTCGTCCGGTTCCTGTTCACCATTGAAGCCTTGGAAGATGTCCCGAGATGAAACCGCAGTACACATCCCGGCAAGGCCAGTTTATGGCCTTTATTCACCAATACACCACCTTGCACGGGCGCCCGCCTGCCGAGGCGGAGTTGGTGAAGTTCTTCCAGGTTTCGCCGCCAAGCGTGCATCAGATGATCCTGACTTTGGAACGGCGCGATTTAATCACACGTACACCAGGTCAGGCGCGGAGTATCAGGCTAACCCTTCCGCCCGAGAAACTGCCACCGCTGCCAGGTGCATCTGCATCTGCATCTGCATCTGCGTCCGCATCCGCAGGCATTCAACCCCCCGTGCGCCAGTCCGAAGGTCAACAGTCCACCGACACGGAGGCAGCCCTGTTGCGTCTCGGGAAAGTGCAGATTGAAGACTTGTTTGCGCATAACGATCGGAATCCCCTCGACGACTCGGAATTTATTCCTCTTCTGGACACACTGATCGAATCATTCGCCAGCGCAGGGTTGAGCGCCTTGGCGGTAAAAAATCTGCGCCGGCACGCGTGCGGAATTTATCACCGATATTGCCAGGAAGCCGCACCGGAATCCACGTTTGAAGCAAACTTAGAGCTTATGTTCAGGTGTCTGCGTGGATCAAATCGGACACTCTGGTTGCGTTCGATGTGACGGCGATGGCGGAACAGGCGCACTCGCTGGAACCAACTGACTGTGCACGTCTAACCCCACCGTGGCAGCCCCAAGAGGCTTCATTCAATGAACTCTCTCATTTTCCCAAGGAAGCCGCGTCGATTCCCTGCGGTGGCCAACAAAAAAACAATTCATTCTCGGGGAGGCTCTCCGCCGATATGCTTGCGCTGCTCATCGCGCGGACTGTCAAACAATTCACTTGACCGTCGCCCCAGTCCGGAGCCATCGGTGCGGTCCTTGAGGTTCTTATAGCCGCCTTTTACCGCCGCGAGAAATCGCTAGGGCAGGGAGGCCGAACAAACCAGTGCATCCTCTCTGTCAGATGGGAACTGAATGGAATGGTTGTGTAGCACAACGATTCACTGGAGTGATCCGGGGGAGCATTGACGGATCAGAATGTCGGCGAAAGGAGCCCCGCTTTGTTTCGCCTTTGTTGCCATGGAGAACACGTCCTTGCGAGCATCCTGGGTTATGCCCAGCGTCGCTGCAGCCCTCAGGAAGTGACTATAAGTATCGATCACATCGATTCCGGACAGCTCGTATCCGTAGCCTTCGAGCATTCGTTGGATCGCGATGCGCGCTACCTGCAGACAGAACTTGGCATCTTTTTCAAGCAAGTCGCGCGAAGCGCGACTGAGCGTGCGCGGGTCGGTCCTGCCAGTTTGCGCAAATTCCAGCGCCAGATCGAGGAATCCGGCGTCCTTGGCAGCCACAAACCAGTGCCCGGAATCACCGCCGGATTCGGCCAGGTCCAAAAGAATCTGCTTCGGATCGCGGGCCGGATACTTCTTGGCGATCATGAGGTAGGTAGCCAGCCCCGTTGAAGACGCGCTGGCGGTCAGAGCATACTTTTCGTATGCCTCCGTCTCTCGGCCGGCATCGAGCAAGATTCTCTCGCAGGCGGCATCGATAGCGGCCTCCGGTTGATTCAATCCCCGTGAGGCTTCGGCGTATGCCAGAGCCTCTTCGATCCGGCCTTCGGCAAGCAGCGCTTGCACGCCGAACTTGCGGTAGTGCCAAAATGGAAAGCGCTGCAAGGCCAGTACGTCGAGCAGGTCTTTATGACGGCCGGCCGCCAGCAAACTCGACAAGCACATGCTGGCCCCCCGCACGTAGTTGCCTGGCCGGGGATCAGACCAAGCGGTTCTAAGTTGGGAAAGGAATTCATTCGCCCAATGCGAGGCCACCTCGCCCCAACCGCACAATTCGCCCCAACGATCCTGCACCAACCACAGGTAATCGACGCCGTCTTCCTCAATCGCTTGCCATAGCCGGGCCAGCCATTGGTCTCGCGTCTTGCGGTCCGCAGGAGCATTGATCACGACGGGCAACAACTCGGTCAGAGCCCTGCCGACGGCCGTACCAAGGGCTCCAGAAGAAGAATCTACGGATTCCAACGCAGGCCAAATCCTCTCCACCAACATGACCGCTCCGTCGGCGGCCGTGACAAGGTCCGCTTTGGCGAGTCTCTTGATTTCCGCCACCGCTTCCTTCAGACGCTGACAGGCCAGACGAGAAGATTTCCATCCGAATGCCCGGGAACGAAAACGCCCCTTGAATGTCCAGGTGTGCTTTGGCATGGGCGTCTTCACGAAGCGATTGTTGCACGAGGGATAGCACAGAGGGAAGATCGCCTTCCCAAAGATTATGCGATCCAGCCAGCATGCTCTGGATGGTATTCTTGTTCGGAATTCAATGAATGTAGACCAGATCCTCTCCCAGCTGCAGCACATTGAGGGCCATTTCGCCAACGACGCCGTCCTGGAAGCGGTTGCCCTTCGCGAAGAAATGATTCCCGCGTTGCTCAGCGTCATTCGTGACGTAGCCGAAGTATGGAGCTATCCGAACTGTTTCGGAAGAAGGGATCGCCATTGTCGTTTACAACCAATGATAGATCGTGGGTGGTGGGCCATAGAGCGAGTGCTTGAAAGCAGTTGCGGAATCGACTGTACAGTTCATATGATCGAACTAATGAGTAAGCATTGTTGTTTCCGCCCTCCGAGTGCGTGCCAATTTTGGCAGGCTCCTGCGGCAGGCGAAGGATGAACGTCGTTCGCTCGTTATCGAGAAGCGTGGAACTCCTCGGGCAGTGCTGCTAGGGATCCGCGACTATGTGCGGCTTGCGGCCACGGAGCCCGAGGTCCTCGGGATCATCGGCGAGGAATCAAAGGCGAAGAGCACGGACAACCGCAGCTCGCAGCAGATTGACAGGACTATCCGGGCTACGCGCACAAAGAAAACAAAGCGCTGATGATTCCGCTTCGACTCGTCGTTGACACCAACATAGTTGTTTATCCAGCACTTTAACCCGAGGGATTGCAGCGCACGGTTCTCCTACTTGCGATCACTAAGCCATGGCGGCTCTACGTATCAGCGGCAATACTCGCGGTATATCGGGACGTGTTATTGCGTCTAGAGCTCCGAATTCGCAAAGGCCTGCGACAGCAGCTACTACAACTCATCGGGAAACGCGCCCGTTGGGTTGTTCCGGCGCGGCGCCTGCAGGTTACGAGTGACCCAAGTGACAACGTTCCTTGAATGCGCTGATGTTGCGCGTGCGGATTATCTCGTGACTGGAAACACGCGGCATTTTCCGTCCTCGTCATCCACAACCCCTACACGGACCACTACACGTCGTTCCAAAAGTGGCCTCAGGTATCGATAAGATTGGTGGACGAGAGGGGATTCGAACCCCCGGCCTCCTCGTTGCGAACGATGTAAATTAAAACCTAAGACGTGGTATTGCAATCACTTAGGTTTCGCAGAGGGGCCTTAATTGGGCTACCCGGGCTACCACGTAAAGGGTGGGGTGGACATTAGACTTAAGACTTACACCGAAGGTGGTCGCATGACGCTGGGAAGAGAAGGGAATCGGAAAGTTCAAAACTTCCCAAGGTTCGGGCAAAGACAAGCGAGACAACTCGACGATACATTTCTGGCATAGAAAGGCTTAGCATTCCCGTGGACGTGTTGCAGGCGGGGCCCTATGAGAAGAGTTGATTTCTTGTTCATTCTTGTGGGCTTGTGGGCAACGCCCGTCTCTAGTGGAACGAACCCAGACGACATCGAGTTCAAAATAAAGTTTGTTGGGGATAAGTCCTTCTTTCACATCGGCGAACCGATCGAAATCGAAATTTCGTACTCTACGCAGAGTGAAAAAAAATATCTCGGAGGTTGGACTTCACCCAGTCCGGGGCTTGAGGGCGTAACCCCAGCTCTCACACCGACAGATGGAGTGCTCGATCTCCGTGCCGTGCGAGATTACATGAGTTTTGCAGGATCTATTCTCTCCGGCACTGGCTTTCTTGGTTCTCAACCAGTTATTCAGCGATTAGATCTGGGAGATTGGTATCGATTCCAGAAACCGGGACACTATGCCGTAACTGTCGAGAGCGGTGAGGTATCGTGGGCGAAGGGGGCAGAGGAAGGCGGCGGCCGGGAACACTTGTCCCTGGAGTCCAATCCGCTGGAATTTGACGTCGTGGCAGATCCCGCCTGGAGCGTGTCCGAAGTCGCGGAGATCGAGCGCGTGCTCAGGAACAAGGAGGACCCAGAGCGATATCGTGCGCTGCATCGCCTGATTCTGCTCGATACGCCACCGTCGGTCCGGAAACTTGTTCAACTCTATTTGTCCAAAGCAGATGTCACTGACGCTTCCGGGGGTGTCGTGTATCGCGGCTTGCGTGAGTCATCCCAGATCGACGTGATCATCCCTCATCTCGAGGCGGCTTTGTCTGATCCGCTGGTCGAGGCGCGTGAGGGGATGACCGACCTTCTCGGGGGACTCCAGGTGCGGAAGGAACTCGGGGTTCTCCCGCCGAGGCCTCAAGATCCCGCCGGACAGACAGAATGGAAGGATCGCTACGACGCGCGCACCAAGGTTTTTCAGGAATACCTCGCGAAGGCGAACGCGTTTGTCCTCCAGAGCATCGAGCGACGCACCGGACCAGAGCGCGCGACGGCGTTATACCAAGCATGGTTCACAGCGGAACGTCAAAACGCATCGAAGCCCGTTGGGCCTGAAATTTTGTTACGGCTGCGCTCCGAAGTATTGTCCACAGCCCTGGAGCTGCGACCCGGCGAGAGGGTGCAGGTCCTTTATTCGATGTGGCCTAGGGAGCCGCATGGGCAGCTCAAGCCCATTGTGTTAAGCCTGGCGGAGAGTCGACGCAAAGAAGATAGTTTTTACTTAGACGAAGGGTACAAATTCTGGTGTGAGGGGTGGCCGCAGGAGTGCAGCAGGGCCATTCTCTCTGATGCGATCCACCCAGGGTCGGCAACGAGCAAGAATGCGGTTTTTATGATGGCCGAGTCGGAGCACCCTGAGTTGGATGAGATTCTGAACGCGCGGCTGAAAGATCCCGGGATGATTCAAGATTCCTGGGAATCGCAGAGGGTCGCGGCAATAATTCTGCGCGCCGGCAGCAGAAAATTACGGCCAGCCGTAGACGAGTTTCTCGACAAGTACGTGGCTAAGCCGAGGTACGCTTGCGAGATAGAGGGTTACCTGATCGGCTATCTGTTCCGAACTGCAGTCGCAGACGCTACGAAGCGATTCAGCGAGGAGACAGGTAGTGGGGATCATCCTTGCGCGAGCCAATTGTTGCGAACCCTGGACACTGTCCGCTATTCCGATGAACTAATCCTCTTGGCCAGTAAGGCTCTTGATTCAGGCGATCTTGGGTCGGCGGGAATGGCGGCTACCTTTCTCGGGCTTCGAGGACCGGCCACGGTGGAACCGGCACTATGGAAGCGGCTCGGGACGCTTCGAGAAAAGTGGCGGGAGCGAGCGGCAGAGCTACGCGGAGCGGACACGGAGATCTTGGATGGCGGAGTACGGGAACAAGCGGCGCAGCTTGAGCGGGCAAGAACGGTGCAGCTTGAACAGGCCCTTGTTTCCGCGCTGGTCAGAGCCGCGAACTGGAAGCTTAAAACCGGAGAACAGTATCGGTTGCGCGAGGGCTGCCTAACCGAGAAATGCCGCGACATTGCGGATGGAAAAATGTCGATCGGGTTTTGAAACAACATTGAACATAAACAGATACCTTCCGGGTTTGGAGACAGCCCCTGAGGATGAGCATTGGGAATGAGTTAATGACACGAAGCGAGCGCTTGAAGTATTCATCACCGATATGGGACGCTGTGCCGGTATGAAGTCTTCTTCGAGAAATCAGCGTGTGATCTTCAGGAGCATCGTTTTGCTGTCATTTCTTTCAGTCTTGGTGCTAGGCGCTGCCTCTCAATCGCCTCGTAAGCAGCGGCAACAGGAAGACCCAGTTCTCGGCCATAGAATAGCCAAGGGAATCGTGTTGGACGGAAAACTGTGGCTACGTGGAACCGATGTCTCGCGCAAAGGTGGCCCCGGAGAACTGATTTCACTAAGGCTCACCGATGATTCCAGATCAGTCCATTTTCAGCGGGGCGTCGTAGACATCGAAAAATCTGGCCATGACCTCTGGGTGCTGCGACAAGTCGCCCCAGACGTTCACGAGTTTGTCGTTTGGATTTGGAGAAGTGGGGCATTCGAGGATCTGGCGCGTTTTACATCCACTGATAAAGATGAACCCATTGTTCTCCTGAACGGTGCTATCCCATGATGCGCTTCGGGTCCTGTCTGAAGAGCATCACGGACTGGCAGCCCATCGCATTGAAAGGGCAGCTCCGTTGGGGCGTTCAGGTCAGCGTTGCTTCGCCAAGGAGCGGCAAGAGTATCTACGTCGGCGTCAATCGCGGTGAGTGGGGAGGTGGACTCCAACGAGTGGATGTTCAGACTGGCGTAGTCACGAACGTCGAACGCCGTGACACTAAAGACTTGTGCGGCGGCCCTTTGAACAGCGACTGCGATCCGGTGACGTTTACGCAACGTGGTGAGGAGTGGGACGGCCAACGGGGGCGGCTGTCGCTATGGATTCGCGACAGCAGAGAGGAAGTTATACGCTCCCTACAGCTTGAAATTCGGGATCGAGTCGCTGCATTTCGATCGAAACTGCCAGCGTCCGTCGACGGTTTCGCTATCTCACAGGAGTCAAAGCTTCCCTTCAAAGCGGTATCGTGAGGCGTTGTTGTGGCGTATGAACGAACTGAGCTCAAGCGCCTACGAAAACCTCGAGAAGGACTTGCTTGCAGCCGGTATTCTCCTAACGCGTGGGTGCGTCGAGACGGCTGCGGCGGTTTGGTATCTGTGCGGCAAACTTGAGGCCGTGACCGATTCCGGGTCGATAGGGGATGTTGACCAGGAGCTAAGGAGCCTGCTGATGGGGAGCAGAAACAACCCCGACTTGCCGAAGGCCACCAACGTTTTGACGTTCGTCGATCGCGTGGATAAGGACGTGAAGGGATTTCGCGACCAAAATGATGGACTCAGTGAGTTTGCTCATCCAAATTGGAGCGGAACCACCCTGCTGTATTCGAAGCCCGACCCGCAAAACCTAGGCGCTAAGTTGGCCTCGAACATTAGGTCGTCCGAAGCGGCGAAACTAATCGCCGTAGTGAACTTAAGCGTTGCCCTCATGATTTTTGAGAGGAGCTACAACCGTATCTCGGAAATAGTGCCTGACTTTGTGTCGATATGCGAGTGCCGTGCGACTCAAGGTGACTCTTGACTGGGAATGCGCCGCTCTGACCACCCGCAGTGGTAGAGTTCCCCAGCGCCCTGCGCCAAACAGGGTCGTGGATTCGACCCCCTGCCCAGGCAACCTTCCTACTCACTCATTGTGCGGCTTCGACTGTCAGCCTCAACCCGATCGCCTTGGTGACGGCTACCAGCGTGGACAGGCGAGGGTTGCCGTGGACCGACAATGCCCGGTAAAGGCTTTCACGCTCGATGCCGGCAGCTTTGGCGACTTTTGCGATGCCTTGGGCTTGGGCGAGGTGGCGCAAGGCAATGAGCAGAACGCGGGGCTCGTCTTCATCTTCCAATGCCGCTTTGAGGTACTCGGCGGCAAATTCCGGGTCCTTCCGGAGCCGTCGAATGATGGTCTCGTCGTGCGAGATGCTGGCTTTACGTTTCATGAGGTTCCGGCCCTTTCTTTGTAATCTTTGAGGTATTCCAACGCCCGATCAATGTCTGCCGACTGCTTTCGTTTGTCGCCGCCGCAGAGAAGCAATACACATTCCCTACCGATCATCGCGTAATAGACTCGATAGCCCGGTCCCCAATCGATCCGCAGTTCGCATACACCCTGTCGTAGGGGCTTACAGTCGCCAAAGTTCCCGGCGGCAAGCCGGTTGATTCGGGTTGCAATCTTCGCCTGTGCGCGGGCATCCGCCAGTTGCGTCAACCAATCGTCGAAGACATCTTTTCCGGCGCAGTTGACGTAGTGACGAATCTCAATCACGTTTTCTATTGTAACCTATACATCACAATATGGCAATTCGGCTTTTGTGAAATCGACAAGCATATCTTTCCGGACTGCCGGACCCTGCACATCATCCAAAAAGCCAAGCGTGGTGATATCCAGCAGTATCTTAAGACTAAGCACGGCAAACGCTACGTTGACCTGTGCACGCCACTTGCGGCGATGCTGAGGGACTTCATCGGCACGCGCACATCGGGGCTACTGTTCCAAACCTCGACCGGTGCCCAACTCCTTCAATCAAACACGCTCCAAGACAGTCTCCATCCGATTCTCAAATCCATGAAGCATGTGCAGGGTGGGTTCAATATCTTCCGGCGCTACCGTCTCTCCTACATCGACAAGTCGGATTGCCCTGAGGCGCTTAGACACTTCTGGTCCGGGCACGCTCCGCGACACGTCTCGGAGCGATACATAAAGCTCATGAACGATCGGCAGTACCGGTTGGATTGGGCTGAACGGCTAGGCACGGGATTCCAAATTCCGGGCTCAGTTGGGCTACTTGGGCTACTCCGCGTTGTTCCAAAGATAGCGTAAATGTGCTGTAAGCTATTGAAAGCAGGAAAGTAGTTTGGTGGACGAGAGGGGATTCGAACCCCCGGCCTCCTCGTTGCGAACAGTGGGGAAAATAAGCTAAGGCAAGGCGCCACAATCACTTAGCTATTTTCATGAGGCCCTGAATTGGCAAGTCTGGCAAGCCGGCTTTCTCTTTGTCTTTTCAGTGCAGTTCGACGGTGAAAAGCCGGATAAAATCACGCGCGGGGCCTGTGCCTGTAACGACGACAAAGTCATTTTCGCGAACCCTCTGAATTGGACAACCCGGAGTTTTATTTTCGCAAAGCAGAGGGAGTACGAAAATGGGCCTCCCACTCGGGAGCCCAGTGGCGAAACTATCGTGCGAGGCCGCGACCGAGGAAAACGCAAAGAGGCGGAGCTTTATGCCCCGGACCCAAGTTACCGGTAAGGCG
>Ga0137413_10000785_pt1 | contig 11390 bp, 13 predicted proteins | sample CZODoug2_1_16fun_FD_108280 | JGI IMG/M metagenome (GOLD analysis project Ga0137413, IMG submission 108280) | Vadose zone soil fungal communities from Angelo Coast Range Reserve, California, USA - CZODoug2_1_16fungal (Illumina Assembly) | ecosystem: Environmental > Terrestrial > Soil > Vadose... | reverse complement strand
GCCAGCCAGCCGGAAATACCGATGGTTGCTGGCCTCGATGACACCGGCCCCGCCGACCGCGACCCTCAAAGGGCATCGGCGCGCGGAATCCGACCCTCGGGTGCGCTGGGGGAGGACAGACGTGATGTCGCTGCTCGGCCCGCTCGGGGCGGCCGCCCGGCCGGTGGCCCGGGTGCTCGGGCGCGCGGCGGCGGCGCAGGCACGCGAGATGGCGTTGATGGCGGCGCTCGTGGCGATGGCCCCGCTGGGCCGCGCGGGCGACAGCGTCGAGCGGGCGATCGAGGCGCTGCTGCCGAAAGCGGCGCACAGGGCGCCCACGGCGCGCCCGGTGCTGCTCGTGCACGGCTTCGCGGGCACCAAGTCATGCTGGTTCGCTCTCGCGCGAGCGCTGCGCGAGCGCGGCATGCCCGTGGACGCGATCAATTACTCGACATTCGGAACCTCGGTGGAACGGCTCGCCGACCAGCTCGCGGCCAGGGTGGACCGGCTGCGGGCGGAGACCGGCGCGGACAAGGTCCACCTGATTGGACACAGCCTGGGCGGGATCGTCATCGCGCAGGCTTTCGCCGACGGTCGCCTCGACGGACAGGTGGACACGGTCGTGACCATCGCGACGCCTTTCGGGGGCTCGCCGTGGGCGAACCTCTGTCCGCTCGGGGCGACCGTTCGGGCGCTGCGGCACGGATCGCCGCTGTTGCGCCGGCTGGCTGAGGCCCCGGTACCGGACGGCGTGCGGTGGCTGGCCTTCACCGGTACCCGCGATGTGATCGTGCCGGGCCGCCGGTCCGTGCCCCGCCACGCCGAAGTGCGCAGCGTCACCGTGGATGACGTCGGCCACGTCGGAATGCTGCTGAGTCCGCTGGTCGTCGAGCACATCGTTGCCGCGTTGCCGGCCGTCGAGCGGGCCGTGGCATGATCAGCGGCGGCGATGTGGTGAGCGTTCCCAATGAGGGGAGTGTTTGATAGTGATCAACCTGTACCTGTCGCACCAGTCGCTTGCCGCGGCCCGCGCGGTGGACCCGCACGTCTCCCCGGCGGCGGTGCACGCGGCTGTCGAGGTCGCCGTCCTCGAGCAGCTGCGTGAGGTCGCGGCGTGTTCGCCGGACGAGATCCGGGCACGGATCGAGCGCATCGAACGCAGCGAGTGAACTAGATGGGCCAGGCCGGTCAGCGGGCTTCGAGGTAAGTGATCACCGCAAGGACCCGGCGGTGGTCGTCGTCGGTCTCCGGCAGGGTGAGTTTGGCGAGAATATGGCGGACGTGCTTCTCCACTGTCCCCTCGGTGACCCACAGCCGACGGCCGATGCCGGCGTTGGAGCGCCCCTCCGCCATCAGCTCCAATACCTCACGCTCCCTTGGGCTGAGCGCGTCCAGCGGATCGTTGCGCCGGCGGGTGGCCACCAACTCGCGCACCAGCCCGGGGTCCACCACCGAGCCGCCCCTGGCGATCCGCCCGAGCGTCTCGATGAACTCCGTCACGTCGGTGACCCGGCTCTTGAGCAGGTAGCCGATCCCCGGGCCGCTGGCGAGTAGCTCCATCGCGTGCTCGACCTCGGCGTGGGCGGACAGGACCAGAATGCCGATCTGGGGAAGCTCCTGGCGGATCACCCGGGCCGCCTCGAGCCCCTCGAGGGTATGGGTCGGAGGCATCCGGATGTCCACTATTGCCAGCTCCGGTGCATTGTCACGGACCAGCGCCAGGAGCTGCGCGCCGTCGCCGGCCTGCCCCACCACCTCCATGTCGGAGCGCTCGAGCAGGCTGGCCAGACCCTCGCGGAGCAGGACGTCGTCCTCGGCCAGGACCGTCCGGAGCCTCGCCATCACCGCCGCTCTCGGGCAGGACGGCGCGGCATCGACTCCGTCGTCATGGCCAGCATCATTGGCTAGCCTCCTCGCTGCGAGAACACTTCGGAAGCCTCGACCCAACCGGAGGCCGACGTGAAGGGCGGACTGACCCGTCGGACCGTCGTCGCGAGCGGCCTGCTCGCGCTGCTTGTCGGGGCGGCGTTCGCGTCCCTGCTCTTCACGGTCGCCGAGCTGCGGGAGGTCGAGCGGCGGGCGAGGCAGTCCCAAGAGGTGCTCGTGCTCGCCAACCGGCTCGAGCGGCTGATCGTCGACGCGGAGACGGGCCTGCGCGGTTTCGTCATCACCGGCCAGTCGGACTTCCTCGAGCCGTGGCAGGCCGCGCAGGCAGCCTTTCCCCCGCAAGCCGCCACCCTGGAACAACTCGTCGCGGACAATCCCGACCAGCAGGCCCGGGCGGAGCGAATCATGCGGGCCGCCGCGTCCTACCACGAGGACTACGCGGTCCCGTTGGTCGAGTCCGCCCGGCGAGACCCGGCATCCGTGCGGACCGTCGCCGCGACCGAAGCGGGCAAGCGGCGCCTCGACGCGATCCGGGTCGAGTTCGACCGCTTTGTCGCGACCGAGGACGACCTCGCGGCGGCCCGGCAGGCTCAGTCCGACGCGGTGACCAACCGGGCGGTGATCGCGGCGGCCGGTGGTTCGGCGGGCTCGGTCCTGCTCATCGTGCTGTTCGCCGCCTATCTGAACCGGGCGATCGTCCGGCCCGTCCGGCTCGCGGCCAGCATGGCGTGTCGGCTCGCCGACGGCGATCTCGGCGTTCGGCTACCCGAGAGCGGGCGCGGCGAGATCGGTGTGCTCGAGCGCAGCTTCAATACGATGGCCGCCTCGTTGCAGGAGAGCCGCGAGCAACTCACCCGCTCGCGGGCCCGGATCGTGGCCGCCGCCGACCAGGCACGGCGGCACATCGAGCGGGACCTGCACGATGGCACTCAGCAGCGGCTGGTGTCGCTGGTGCTCAACCTGCGCGCCGCCGAGGCGGCCCTGCCGGCTGAGCCGGCGGAGCCGAGGAGGCAGCTGGCCGAGATCGCCGACGAACTGGCCAGCGCAACGGACGATCTGCGCGTGCTGTCCCGCGGCATCCACCCGGCAATCTTGACCGACGGGGGGCTACAGCCGGCGCTCACCGCCCTGGCCCGCCGTTCGGCCGTGCCGGTGGAGCTCACCGTGGATGTCCCGGCGCGACTACCCGAACCGGTCGAGGTCGCGGCGTACTACGTCGTCTCCGAGGCGCTCACCAACGTCGCCAAGCACGCCAGGGCGAGCCTCGCCCATGTCGAGCTGCGGGTGTCCGCCGAGGGCCTGCACCTGTCGGTGCGCGACGACGGTGTCGGTGGCGCGTCCCCCGGGCCGGGCTCGGGACTGATCGGGCTGATCGACCGGGTCGAGGCGATGGGCGGGACGCTCTCGCTGACCAGCTCGACCGGGCAGGGCACCGCCCTGGTGGCCGATCTCCCGGTCGATGACCGGGATTCCTGCTAGCCGGTAGGGCGGATGGGCGCTGACCGCGACGACACAGCCCCACCGGATCGTCACTCTTACCTGTATGACACAGCAGGCAGTCCTGGCCCCGGAGTGGGCTGCACCCGTGGAGGGCATGGCGCGGGCAGCCCGGTTCGAGCGGGACGCGATGCCGCTGCTGGACCAGCTCTACGGCGCGGCGCTGCGGATGACCCGCAACCGGGCGGACGCCGAGGACCTGGTGCAGGAGACCTACCTGAAGGCCTTCGCCGCCTTCGACTCGTTCCAGTGCGGCACCAACCTGAGGGCCTGGTTGTACCGGATCCTGACCAACGCCTACATCAACGGCTACCGCCGCCTCCAGCGCCAGCCCGCCCGGCATCCGGCCGAGGAGATCACCGACCGGCACCTCGCGCGGGCCGCCGCCCACACCCCGTCCGGGTTGCGCTCGGCCGAGGCGGAGGCGCTGGACCGGCTGCCGGACGGCGACGTCGAGGCGGCGCTGCGGGCGCTGTCGGAGAACTTCCGGATGACGGTGTACCTGGCCGACGTCGAAGGGTTCGCCTACAAGGAGATCGCCGACATCATGGGCGCCCCGGTCGGCACGGTGATCTCCCGCCTGCACCGGGGCCGCCGCCAGCTGCGCAGACTGCTCACCGACACCGCTCGGGACCGGGGGTTCCTGTGCGCGGAAGTCGCGTCGTGAACCGCCAGCCGCGTCGGCTCCCGCCGCGCCGACCGATGAAATCGACGCGCCCCGCTGTGCCGTTCCGCTCCCCGCAACGGCGCCGCCCCCGCCCGAACCTTGGGGGCGGCGCTGGCGGTAGCGGCCCAGGACGGCGACCATGGTGAGCATCGTGCCGGTGGAAAGGCCGGCGGCCGCCGGCCCGCGACCTTGAGGTTATGGTGAATTGCCTGATCGTGGATGACAGCCCCAGGTTCCTGGACGCGGCCCGGAACCTGCTGGAGCGCGAGGGCATGACGGTCCTGGACATGGTCTCGACCAGCGCCGAGGCGCTCCAGCGGGCCGAGGAGCTCCGGCCGGATGTCACGCTGGTCGACATCGAACTCGGTGACGAGAGCGGGTTCGAGCTGGCCGGTCGGCTTCGGGAGGTAGACCGGCACCAGGGCTGGGTCATCCTGATCTCGACGCACGCGGAGGACGACTACGCCGAGCTGATCGCGGCGAGCCCGGCGTCCGGGTTCCTACCCAAGGCCAGTCTGTCCGCCACCGCAATCCGGCGACTGCTCCGGGATTGCGGCGACACCGACCTGGGGTAACTCAGGCTCGTCCGTCGGAGAGGGCTCCCGGCGCGGCTCCGGCTGCCTCTTCGGTGGCTGCCTCCTCGGTGGCTGCTTCCTGGGTGGGTGTCTCGGCGGCGGCTGGCAGCAGCAGGGTGAAGATCGGCGGGGTGGGGTGGGTCAGTCGAAGACGCCCGCCTTCGGCCTCGGCCAGGCTTCGGGCCAGCGCCAGCCCGATGCCCTGTCCATTCGCGTGCGGGGCGTGACGGGCGAACAGGTCCGGTTCTTCGGTGGTGATCCCGCCGCCTTCGTCGCTGACGTCGATGGCCACCGCGTCGGCGGCCTCGCGGGCGGTCACCGTGATCGCTCCGGCGCCGTGCACCACCGCGTTGTCGATCAGGACGCCGAGTATCTGACGAACCGCCGCCGGCGAGGCGGTGGCGGTGGGCAACTGTGGGGCGATGCTCACCGTGAGGGTTCGGTCGTCGGCCGCGACCCGGGCGGCCCAGGTCCGGGACAGGTCGTCGAACAACGCGTCGAGGTCGAGTTGGCCGGAGGCCACACTGCGCGAGCCCCGGGCCAGGGTGAGCAGCTCGTCGATGGTCTGCTCGAGTCGATCGGCCGCGCCGACACTCGCGGTCATCGCCGCGTGCGAGTCCGCGCTCGGGTCGGCCAAGGCCGCTTCCAGCTGCAGGCGCAGCCCGGCCAGCGGGGTGCGCAGTTGGTGGGAGGCGTTCGCGGAGAAAGCCCGCTCCCGGGCGAGCATGTCGTCCAGCCGCACCGCGGTGGTGTCCAGCGCGGCTCCCACGGCGTCGATCTCCCGGATCCGGGTCCGCGGGCTACGGACACTGAAGTCGCCCTCGCCCAGCCGCAGCGCCGTGGTGGCGAGTGATTCCAGCGGCTGTGCCAACCGGTGGGCCAGCCGGCGGGCCACCAGCCACACCAGACCGATCACCGCGGCGGTGAGCCCGAGCATGGCGAGCCAGATCAGGCCCATCCGCTGGTAGACCTCTCCGCGAGGGCTGGAGACACGTACCGCGCCGACCACCTCGGTCTCGTGGGTCACCGGGACCGCTACCACGATGTTGCGGGCGAGCTCACCGAGCGGGCGGGCGCTGGCTTTGCCGTCCAGGGCGTCCGAGACGTAGGAATCGGCCTGCGGCGGCCCGGAGCCGGCCACCCGGGTGCCGTCGTGGTTGTAGACGGAGATGCGGGTGTCCTGACCGTGCGCTCGGGGGGCGGCCACCGGGTTGTCCCTGAGCAGGTCGGCGGCCACGTCCACCGCCGTGTCGTCGGCGTCCTGGCGCAGCTCGGCCTCGCGCGCGGACAGCACGTACTGGCCCACCGCGACGAGCAGAGGCACCTCGAACAGCCCCACGGCGAGCACGGCCACCAGGACCGCGAGCCTGACGATTCGCTTCCGCACGTTGCCTCCCTGGTTGTTCCCAGGATGCCGTGACCCGACCAAGGCTTTTGCGGCAGTCGGGCCGAACGCGCGGATCAACAGGATCTCCGTGGGGCCAGTACCGGCACTCGGGCCACGCCGAGGCGGGGCGTTAGGCTGCCGGAGTGCCACGGTTGCTGGTGGTGGAGGACGACGAGATCATTGGTAGCGCGCTGCACTCCAGTTTGCGGGCGCAGGGGGACTACGAGGTGGTGTGGCAGCGGACCGGGCGCGGCGCGCTGGCCGAGGCCGCCCGCACCCCGTTCGACCTGGTGCTGCTGGATCTCGGGCTGCCCGATATGGACGGCGTCGAGGTGTGCCGCCGGCTCCGTATCCAGCTGCCGGCGAGCGTGCTGGTGATGCTGACCGCCCGCACCGACGAGATGGAGATCGTGGTCGGGCTCGAGGCCGGCGCGGACGACTACCTCACCAAGCCGGTGCGGTTGGCCGAGCTGCTGGCCCGGGTGCGCGCACACCTGCGCAGATCCGTTCCCACCCAGTCCCCGCCGCCGACCCTGGTGGTCGGCGATCTCGTGGTCGATACCGCCTCCCGCCGGGCCAGCCTGGCCGGCCAGGAGATTTCCCTGCGTGCCAAGGAGTTCGACCTGCTCGCGCGCCTGGCCGCCGCCCCCGGGGTGGCGGTGAGCCGGGACAGCTTGATGAGCGAGGTGTGGGACGAGCACTGGTTCGGCCCGACCAAAACGCTGGATGTGCACATCGCCGCACTGCGCCGCAAGCTCTCCGGCGCCCAGCGCGGGGTGGTGCCGAGGATCGCTACCTTGCGCGGACACGGATACCGGCTCGAGCTGCCCGCCTCCTGACAGACCCGCCCCACTGTCCTGCTCATTCCGGGCCGCTGACAGCCCAACCGACGATCCTGTCGCCCGCCCTTTTGGCTGCCCGCTCGAACGGGTGGACCAATCTCGCGCAGATCAGAACGGCTAGTGCCACCGTCCGGTCGACCGCCATGTTGACCTCTATCCTCTGTTGCGCTCCGTGCGTAGTTCGGGTGAATCAGTGCCGGTGAATCAGTGCCGGTGAATCAGGTGCCGGTGAATCAGGGTCGACCGCCGGGCTCGGGCCCTTTGTAGCCATCCGCGGACGTGTCATCCATGCCGACCTCGTAACCGATCGCGGGGTTGAGCTTGTTGCCGTTCACCCGCGCCCCGGTCGAGCCATTCTGAAAGGCGAACGCCTTGTCGATACCGCCGGTGATCTCGTTGTTCGTGACGGACACATTGCTGACGTCGTCGACGAACACGGCCTGGCCGGCCCCGTTGTCGCAGTAGTTGTTGCTGAACACGAAGTTGGACGACTGCCCTTCGCCGCTGCCGTCTCCGGCCTCGCTGTTCGGGCCCTCGGCGATGAGGCAGATGTTGTCGATTCGTTCGAATCTGTTGCCGTCGATCACCACGTCCTGACTGGCCGGATGCTCGGGATCCGTCGCGTAGGTCTGGATCGCGTCGGCGTGATTCTCCGTGCGGCCCCGGGTGTCCGAGACGAGGTTGCGCAGGATCTTGATGTCCTGACCCCAGAACCGGATGCCGTCACCGTCCCCGCCTCGCGGACTGATTACCGCGCTGTTCTGCACGGTGAGGCTGGTGCCGCTGAGCGCGATACCGGGGGCCTCCGGGCCCTGCGCGCGCACCCCGTCGATCACCACGTGGCTGGCTTCCACGGTGATGCCTCGGGTGACCGTCGCGCCGCCGCCGAGCACGACGATCGGCTGGTCCGGCTGGCCAGACCGGTTGATCGACAGCCGGGCGTCGCCCATGTCGCCGTCCAGGCAGATCCGGTCACCGGGTTGCGCCTGGTCCAACGCCTGCCGCATGGCCGCGGCGGTGTTCGCCTGCTTGGTGCAGTTGGACCGCGCTTGGGGCTGGTCGGTGTTGGGGGTACCGGACGGGGTGGAGGCCGAGGGCGGTCGCGGCGCGCCGGACGGGGAGTCGGTCCAGGACATCCGGGAGATGACCACTAATCCGACGATGAGACTGAGGCCCACGCCGAGCACGGCCCAGCGTCGTGCTCCGGTTCGACGCGCCGCGCTCGCGCCCTGGGGAGCCGGGGGCCGGGACCTCGGTCCGTGCAGTCTCATGTGATCGACTCTAGGAACGGCCGCGTTATCCGATCCGCCAGTTCTGGTAAACGGACGGCAAAATCGTCCGCAAACCCGCTCCGACCTGGGCGAACAGACCTTCTGATCAGTACATTGGTTGCTTTATTCAGTCATGGCTGTACTGTTTGCCAGGTGGAAACCGAGGTGCGGACGCTGCCGTACGCACAGGTGCTGGCCCGGTTCGGGCACGCCCTGTCCGACCCGATCAGGGCGCGGCTGCTGCTGGCGCTGCGGGACGCCCCCGGGTACCCGGCGGAGCTGGCCGAGCTGCTCGGCACCTCACGGCAGAACCTGTCCAACCATCTGGGCTGTCTGCGCGGGTGCGGTCTGGTGGTGGCTGTGCCGCAAGGGCGCCGGGTGCGCTACGAGCTGGCGGACGCACGGCTCGCGCACGCCCTCGGTGACCTGCTCGGGGTCGTGCTGGCCGTCGACCCGGAGGCCTGCCCGGGCGGCGACGACAAGGTGTGCTGCTGATGGCCGGCGAACCCGTCGAGGTGTCGATACCCACGCTCACGCCTGGGCGGAGGGACCAGCTGACCAGGACCATCCGCCTGCTGGTCACCGCGACGATCGGCTACAACGTCGTCGAGGCGGTCGTGGCGATCACCGCCGGGACGGTCTCCTCGTCCACAGCACTGATCGGTTTCGGCCTGGACTCGGTGATCGAGGTGTCCTCGGCGGCCGCGGTGGCCTGGCAGTTCGCCGGGTCCGACCAGGCCAAGCGGGAGAGGACCGCGCTGCGGATCATCGCGGTGTCGTTCTTCGTGCTCGCCGGCTACGTCACCGTCGAATCAGCGCGGGCCCTGCTCGGCGCTGAGCACGCCGCGCACTCCACCGTCGGGCTGCTGCTGGCCGGGCTGTCGCTGCTGGTCATGCCGGTGTTGTCGGCCGCCCAGCGCCGTGCCGGACGCGAGCTCGGCTCGATCAGCGCGGTCGCCGACTCCAAACAGACCCTGCTGTGCACCTATCTGTCCGCCGTGCTCCTGGTCGGCCTCGGGCTGAACAGCCTGCTCGGCTGGTGGTGGGCCGACCCGATCGCCGCGTTGGTGATCGCCGCGGTCGCGGTGCGCGAGGGCCGAGGCGCCTGGCGCGGCGACAGCTGCTGCACACCGGTGCCGACCGCGCCGGCCGGGGCGAGCCGGCCGGAGGCGTGTGGCTGTTGCCCGGCGCCGACCCCGAAGGACCCGGGTTCTGGATCAGATTTTGCCGTCGGCTAACCCAGTTCACCTGCGCGGATAACCCTCACATACCTACGGTCAGCGTGGGGCCCTCGCTGGGCACGGGCGACCGAGGAGTTCGTATGCGTACTGCGTGGGGTGCCGCTCTCGCCGCGTCGGTGTCGTTGTTCCTGGCCGGATGCGCATCCACGGGTGCACCGCCCCCCGCCGCGCCGAATGCCCCGTCTCCCCTGCAGTCCGGCTTGGTGAAGGAGGTGACCGGGGCTGGCGCCTTTACCCATCTGGAGGCGTTGCAGCGGATCGCGGACCAGAACGGGGGCAACCGCGCCACCCCCAGCCCCGGATACGACGCGAGCGTCGACTACGTCGCCCGGGTGTTGCGCGAGGCCGGTTATGAGGTGAGCACGCCGACGTTCACCTTCGAGCGGGATGGCGGCTCGCCGGGTAGCGCGCGCAACGTGATCGCGCAGACCCGGACCGGGAACGCCGAGCACGTGGTGTTTGCCGGGGCGCACCTGGACTCCGTGCCCGAGGGCCCAGGCATCAACGACAACGGCTCGGGCGTTGCCTCCCTGCTTGAGATCGCCACCCGCCTCGGCGGGTCACCGCAGGTGGCGAACGCGGTGCGGTTCGGCTTCTGGGGCCTGGAGGAGGAGGACCTCAACGGCTCCACCGCCTACGTCGAAGGACTCGCCCGCGCCGAGCGGGACAAGATCGCGCTCTACCTGAACGTGGACATGGTCGCCTCGCCGAACGCCGGCTACTTCGTCCAGGCCGGCCAGGAGAGCGAGTCCGAAAGCGAGAGCCCGCCGGAGTCGTCGGCGGTGAGCCGCGTCCTGACGGATCAGCTCGGCAACACCGGTATCAGCGCGCAGCTCGTCGGGTTCGACGGCGGGTCGGACTTCGTTCCGTTTGTGGACGCGCGGATCCCCACCCTCGGGGTGATGACCGGTGACGCGGGCACAAAGTCGGGGAAGCAGGCCGAGCAATGGGGCGGTCGGGCCGGTGAGGTCTTCGACAAGTGCTATCACCAGAGCTGCGATCGGGTGGATAACATCGACCGGCCCGCTTTGGACCGATTCAGCGACGCAATCGCCGGCAGCCTGGCCCACTTTGCCTCGTCAGCCGACATGCCCGCTCGACGATAGTTCGGGCCATCATCGACAGATATGCGCAACGGCCCCGCGCTGGCTCCGGTAACGGAGTTCATCCGGTGGCGCACTCTGGGTCACACTAGCCGCAGCCCGACATCCCGGCTGGTACACGTGCACGGGTGACGTGCTGTCAGCGTGGGCCCGGCCCGCGCCGCCTCGGCGAAAGGGTGACATGCGTCTGATCCTGGGGGCGACCTTTGCCGCGGCCGCGATCTCCTTGGCCAGCTGCGCGCATCCCACCGAACCGACGTCTCCATCGGTACCGCCAGCTCAGTCCGGTCCGACATTTCAGCCCGGGCCCTGCGCGGGTGACTACACCGGCGTCCCCAACAAGATCGAATGCGGCACCCTGACGGTCGACGAGACGCGCGGGGGACCCAGCACCCGCCGGGTCGCCCTGCCGGTGACCATCGTCAGAGCCAGCGCGGCCAAGCCCGGCGCGGTCCCGGTCATCTACCTGCACGGCGGCCCCGGCGGCGGGGTGGTGGAGAACGTCGGCGGGCAACTGACCGGCGTGGGCGGGCGCGAGCTGATCGCGGTCGACCAGGACTGGATCTACTTCGACCAGCGCGGCGGCGGGGTTTCCTCGCCCTCCCTGGACTGCGGGTCAGCCGCCCTCAACGACGCCGGACCGCTGAACGACGCCGCCGCCCAAGAGTTGATCGCCTGCGCCCAGCGTTTCCAGGCCTCCGGCGTTGACCTGTCCCGCTACAACGCCGAGGAGGTGGTCAAGGACCTCCAGGACCTGCGCAAGACCCTGGGACTGAAGCAGGTCGACCTGTTCGGGGTCTCCTACGGCACCCGCATCGCCCTGGCGGTGCTGCGGCACGCGCCCGAGGGTGTCCGAGCCGTGGTGCTGGACTCGCCGTGGACCCCCGAGGCCAAGTGGGCCGAAGGCGGGCCGGAGATGGTCTCCGACGCGGTCAAGGAGG
>Ga0137413_10000783_pt1 | contig 11395 bp, 7 predicted proteins | sample CZODoug2_1_16fun_FD_108280 | JGI IMG/M metagenome (GOLD analysis project Ga0137413, IMG submission 108280) | Vadose zone soil fungal communities from Angelo Coast Range Reserve, California, USA - CZODoug2_1_16fungal (Illumina Assembly) | ecosystem: Environmental > Terrestrial > Soil > Vadose... | reverse complement strand
TGGCCTTGCCGGTCCGGCTGGCCCGATTGGCCGCGTTGTCCGGGCTGGAAGGCTTGTCCCGGTTGGCCTTGCCGGTCCGGCTGGCCCGATTGGCCGCGTTGTCCCGGCTGGAAGGCTTGTCCCGGTTGGCCTTGCCCAGGTTGCCCAAACTGCCCAGGCGAACGCGCACCGCCCCCAGGCGGGTTAACCGCGCCGCGTGCACCGACGATACCCGGAGCATTGAACGCCGCCGGTCTCGGCGTTGCCGCAATGGCGGGATGACCGCCGTTGGCTCGCGCCGCAAGCGCGGGATTTCTGATCGCTTCTTGTACGTGTTGGTGTTGCATCGCCGTGTACGGCACATGCTGCTCTCTTTCGGCTGCTCTTTCCTGCGGCGTCCACGACCCGCGTGTGCCGCCAGGCCCGCCGTTATAGCTCACCCTATTAGCGCGGACATTGTTGACAACGGTTTCGTTGTACGTGTTGTGAATGACCGTCACGTTCACGTTATTGACCGCGCGGTTATAAGCGAATCGGTTGCCCTCCCAGCGCCCGCCTGCAAAACCAACGCCGACATAGCCATAGCCGTAATTGACGCCGCCGTAGTACCCGATGTGCGGACCCCAATAGCCCGCGTGGAAGGCGTAGATCCCGCCTGCGAAGCCCCAGTATCCGGGCGTCCATAACACGCCAACCCGAGGTGGCTGCACCCAGGTTCCCGGAACCCAGTAGTACTCCCCCGCGCCCCAGGCCCAGTATCCGGGCGTCCACATGTAACCGTCTTCGGGACAGGGGGGTTGTTCGTAGTCCGGCAACGGAGGCGGCGCCTCGTATGCCTGTACCTCCACATCAGCCGCCGGCTGCTCAGCGTAGTCAACGTAGGCAGGCGGTGGTGGCCGTTCGTACACCCGCTGAGGGGGCGCCATCACGCATCCTCCCAGCAGCGTCGCTGCAGCCAGGGCCAGGGTCGTGCCGACCATCGAACATCTTGAATTTACAGGGTTTTTCATAAAGGTAAGCATCGTAGCCCGCCGTTTTGATGTTGATACCCGCAGCGTACTGTTAAGAACGCTGTCCGTAGAACACATAACGTCACAATTCACAGAATGACTAGTTCTGTGAAGGGAATGTAACGCGCCCCGGACGGATACTTCACCGGTCAACATCAGGTGCCGATGCGAGCGGTGGACGTTGGACGACATGTGATTTCCGGCCTGCGCGTGGGAAGAGGCCACAAGGGCCACAGGACCGAGGATGGCCCTTCAGGGGCTAGTCCTCCTGCACCGTGCTGTTGGCGATCCCGCCTGAAAGGTCTAGGGGATGGGAAGCTTCACGGCAACTGCTCTTTCGTTGCCGTGAGGCTTTCTATCACCCAGGCCATGCGACGCACCGGCCAATATCACGGTGCCAAGGCGCTACGCATCGATGGCGCGCTTGAACGTCTCGGGCAGAAACAGCAGCCCCAAAACCAAAGTAATCCCCGCGACCACGATGGGATACCAAAGCCCATAGTAGATATTCCCGGTTGCCGCCACCATCGCAAATGCGGTGGTTGGAAGAAAGCCTCCGAACCAGCCGTTGCCGATGTGATACGGCAGCGACATCGCGCTGTAGCGGATTCGGGCCGGAAACAATTCCACCAACAGCGCGGCAATCGGCCCATACACCATGGTCACGTACAGCACCAGGAGGAACAGGATGAGCACCACCATCGGCTTGTTGATGGCTGCGGGGTCCGCCTTCTCCGGGTAGCCCGCCGCCGATAAAGCGGCCTTCACTTGCTTCTGGAAAGCCGAGATGGCCGCTTTGCGGTCGGCGCCCGTCACAGCCTTCGGATCGGGCGCGGTAAAAGTGTTGCTGCCGCTGCGAATCTTCGCCACGGTTCCGGCGGGCGCGTCCTCGCGCTGATAGGACACGCTGGCCTTGGCCAGAAAACTCTTCGCAATGTCGCACGAAGTCGAATCGAAGGCATTTTTTCCGATGGGGTCGAACTGAAAGGAACACTCTTTCGGATCGGCAACCACGGTTACCGGAGCCGAGGACTGAGCCGCGTACAGCGCCGGATTGGCATAGCGGGTCAATGCCCCGAACAGCGGGAAGTAAGTGAGCATGGCCAGCAGACAACCCACCATGATGATGGGCTTTCTACCGATCTTGTCGGACAGCCAACCAAAGAAAACAAAGCCCGGAGTTGCCAGCACCAATGCAATAGCCACCATGACATTGGTCGTGGCCCCATCGACCTTGAGCGTTCGCTCGAGAAAGAATAAGGCGTAAAACTGCCCCGTGTACCACACCACCGCCTGCCCCATGACCGCGCCGAGCAAGCTGATGAGCACGATTTTCAAGTTCGGCCAGCGCCCGAACGCTTCGGTCAAGGGTGCCTTCGACGTGGTGCCCATATTCTTCATCTTCACGAATACGGGGCTCTCGGAAAGCTGCATGCGAATCCACAGGGAAACGCCGAGGAGAATGACGGAAATCAAGAACGGTATGCGCCATCCCCAAGCTTTGAAAGCATCCTCACCCAGATTGGTGCGGGTAACGATGACGACGATCAACGCGCCGAACAAACCCAGCGTTGCCGTGGTCTGAATGAAGCTGGTAAAGAATCCGCGCTTCCCCTGCGGCGAGTTTTCGGCAACGTAGGTTGCCGCACCGCCATACTCGCCTCCCAACGCCAGCCCCTGAAGCAGGCGCAATGCCAGCAGCAGGACCGGTGCGAGCACGCCGGCCGTCGCATAATTCGGCAGCAGTCCAACGGCGAAGGTCGAGCCGCCCATGATTCCCATGGTGATGAGGAATGTATGCTTGCGGCCCACCAGGTCGCCCAGCCGTCCGAACACCAACGCGCCGAATGGCCGCACCGCAAAGCCCGCCGCAAATGCCGCCAATGCAAAGATGAATCCGGTGACCTCGTTGACGCCGGAGAAAAATTGCGAGCTGATCACGCTGGCAAGCAGGCCGTACAAGTAGAAGTCATACCACTCGAATACCGTGCCTAACGATGATGCACCGATAACGAGCCATTGACTCTGTGTCGCTGCCGTTGATTTCGGCAATCCTGCATCTGCGGACGTGGTCGCCATTGTTTTCCCCTGCTTTTTTTAAAAACGTGCGTCGCAAACCAAACGTGTACGAAATGGAATTTTCTTACTGATGCTTGAGCGGCGCTGCGGTGACGATGGTTCGCAGTTCCGTCAATTTCGCCTTGATGGCCTGCGCATTCTCCGGCCCCATGCGAATCAACAGCTTTTGACCGGCGGGCCGTGCCTCCAGCGCCGGATCCGCAAAGGTATACATGACGTTGGGGCGCACCAGCTTGATCGGCCCCTTCGGATCAGGCGTTGCCAGCATGACGTCGATGACCTCGACGAGCCGATCATTGAAATACCCATTCGGATAGCCGAGGTTCTGATACGACTGCTGAAACAAGGGATAGAAGTGGATGTACACCGCACCCAACTGCTGCATGTCGAGCTTGCGTATCACCGCCACCAGCGGCTTGTAGCGTTCGAAATTCCGCTGATTGAGCGTGGCCCGCAATTCATCGCCGTCGGCGGCAAACGATCCCGCGGTGGCGTTTACGGGCCGCTTGTCGACGGCGACTTTTTGCCGCGGCAGATTATCGATGGTCACCACCATCCGGCGGATCACATCTTGCGGCACCAGATAGTCCTTCACGGCGTCCGCACCGCCAAGTTGAGCGAGTGCATCGCGCAGCGGCGAATCGCTGTTGGCCAGGTCAGGCAAGGGCCCCGAGGCCGCTGCATTCCCGGGAGCGTCCGGCAAGGGATGCGCGATCGCCGGTTCTCCGGCTGCGGGAGCCGTGCCGGCCGGAGCGGTGGGTGCCGCGGGCAGAGGCGTATTGCGGCTCTTTAGGTAGTACACGCCACCCGCCGCAAGCACAAAGATCAAGGCCGCCACGCCGATAATCGGTTTATTGATCATGCATTACCCTCGCCTCTACCCCGCATTGAGCATACGAAGTTGCAGCTCGTGCCGGCGATAGTCAATGATCAGGGTGTCGAGCAGCCCCAGCGTGTCCATGCCGATCAAAATCGCCGGCTCATTCGTCAGCCGCCACTGCTTGAATATATACAAATCGCCGAACGTCACGCCAGGATCACGAATGCTGATGGCGCCCAAACCTATGGCGGGCGTGTCCATCAGTTCACCCTTTTGAATGTCCTTGGTCGCACCAATGATCGAGTCGATCTTTATCCTGGGCGTAGCGCCCACGCGCGCCAGCGTCAGCGCGTCTTTCAGCGCCATGTTCGCGATCGTGACCTGCCCACCGGTGTCGATGATGGCCTTGCAGCGGACTTGGCCCACGAATGCGTCCACGACCACCAAGGTACCGCGCAACGAGTGGAACGGCACACTGATGAAACCAGGACCGGAGCGCTCATTCCTCGAATACGCGATATTGATCCGATCATGACGAAAATCGATGAAGATGCGCTTGCCCACCAGCCCCTCGGAACCCAGCACCCCTTCAGCACCGCCCAAGGCGTCCGGCACAATGGGTAGAATCGTCTGATCGACCGCCACGTCGCCCACGCTCAAGGTATCCACGCGTATGGTCGGCACGGTGGCAAATCCAGTGACGCCGCGCAGGATCACCGGCGGGGAGCGGTCCGTCGGAATGCCCAGCGCCAATGCGACCAGGGCAGTAATCGCGCTGTGGCTGGCACCCGTATCGAGCACCAAGCGGAAGGGTCCGCGTCCATTGATCATTACCGGCGCCCAAATGCGCCCGATTTGGTCTCGGCGCGTCGGCGACACGTAGCGCGGTTCGCGGGCCTCCACCATGATTTCGGTCAACTCGTCGATGGGATCGACAATCGGCGTCGTCGGCGGCGACACTTCAGGAGCGGTCGCACCCGTCCATCCCGGCCAGGCCGCCAGCGCGCCGGCGACCAGCGATGCACCGAACCAGCGCATGCGTTGATTCGATGGCGAGAAAAATGTCCGTATTATGTCTTTCAAGTGCCCGCCTCAACGTTTCAACGTCGTTATGTTGTCGTCGAATCGCCTGCCCCGAAGAACTGCCGTACTCTGCTGTGTGCAGCATAGCACCGCGCTTCCTGCGCACCAAAATACTTGGGGCCGCGCCTTAAAATAGGCTCGCAGGCGGGCAAGAAGTGCAAGGCGTGCGGTCCACACAAGCGGATGCCTGTGCGATCATAGCCGGACAGGGGTAAGCGTGAACACGTATCAAAATTTAGCCGAGCTAAAAGCGCTGGTCGGTTCCTCCATCGGGACCAGCGACTGGCTCACCGTCGACCAGGCGCGCATCGACAAGTTCGCGGATGTGACGGGCGATGATCAATGGATTCATGTGGATCCTAAGCGCGCCGCCGCCGGCATGTTCGGCAGCACCGTCGCACATGGTTTCTTGACGTTGAGTTTGCTGCCTTACTTCATCCGCAGTTCGCACAAGGTCGGCGGCGCGCGGATGTCGGTCAACTATGGCCTCAATCGCGTACGCTTCCCGGCACCGGTTCCTGTCAACAGCCGGCTGCGAGCGCATTTCAAGCTGCTGTCTTTCGAGCCCATTGAAGGCGGCGTGCAGGTCATTACTGAAGTTACCGTCGAACGCGAGGGTCAGGCAAAGCCTGTGTGTGTGGCCGAGAGCGTCGGCAGACTCTACACCTGATTCCGCTGCGGCTCGGACAGCGCCCTGACATGCGCCGCCGCGCTGCGGCCGAGCGCGGATAAGTGGTAGCCGCCCTCGAGCATCGAAACCATGCGACCCTGCGAATGCCGAGCCGCCACCAGCTTGAGTTCGCGGGTCATCCACGCGTAGTCAGCTTCGATGAGCGCCATGCCCCCCAACAGATCTTCTTTGTGCGCGTCGAATCCGGCGGAAATGAAAATCATCTGCGGCTTGAAGCTCTCGAGTGCCGGCAGCCATTGCGTTTCCACGGCTTTCTTGACGGCGGCGCCGCCGCTGCCGGCGGCCATGGGCACATTGATCATGTTGGGCGCGGGATTCGACGTGCCGCTGTAGGGGTAGAAGGGATGCTGAAAGAAACTCGCCATCAGTACCCGCTTGTGCCAGTGGGTTGGGCTGAACATATCTTCGGTACCGTTGCCGTGGTGCACGTCGAAGTCGATGACCGCGACCCGCTCAAGTCCCTTTTTTTCCAACGCATAGGCGGCCGCAACGCCGATGTTGTTGAAGATGCAAAAGCCCATGGAGCGGACCTGGGTGGCATGATGGCCGCAGGGGCGAACTGCACAGAACGCATTGGATGATCGCCCCGCCATGACCTCATCCACCGCCAGCACCCCGGCACCCGCCGCGCGCCGCGCAGCGGCCAAGCTGAACGGATTCATCGCCGTGTCAGGATCCAGCTGTACATAGCCTTCACTGGGTGCGTTCTCGAATATCGCGTCCACATAACCTTCGCGGTGCACCCGCTTCAGATCCTCGGCGCTCGCCAGCGGAGCTTCGAGGCAGCGCAATTCACTGAGCAATCCCGACGAGCGCATCTCCTCGTTGACGGCCTTCAATCGATCCGGAGATTCCGGATGTCCCGCACCCATCTCGTGACGCAGGCAATCAGCATGAGTGATATAGGCCGTATGCATAGTCTTCGATCTTACCCCGTTAGCCCGGAAGCCCGCTCCTTGATGAGCGCCAACACCGCGCCGACCAGCGGGGTTTTCACCGCTGTGAGCCGGCCCAATTCCTGCACCGCCCCGACGAGCGCGTCGATTTCGAGGCTGCGCCCGCGCTCCAGGTCCTGCAGCATCGACATCTTATGGTCGGTGGCCGACGCGGCGCCGGCAAGCCTTCGATCCATCATCTCGGTCGGAATATGCACGCCGAGCGCTTCGTTGACCGCCTGCGTCTCCAGCATCATGGTCTTGCACAATGCCCGCAACTCCGGATTGCCGATCATGCGCCCCAGGGTGGCACCGGTCAGCGCGCTGATGGGATTGAAGCAAACATTGCCCCACAGCTTCAACCAAATGTTCCAGCGGATATTGTCGCGCACGGGCGCGTCGAATCCCGCCGCGGTCAACACCCGGCTCAATTCCTCCACGCGGCTCGTTCGGCTGCCATCGGGTTCGCCGATGATGAAGCGATTGAACTGGTGGTGCGCGATGACTCCCGGCGCGATCACTTCGCATGCAGGCTCGACCACACAGCCGATCGCGCGCTGCGGCCCGATGCTGCTCCATTGGCGCCCGCCGGGATCGACCGTCTCCAGGTTCTGTCCCTCGAAGCGGCCGCCGCTTTTGTAGAAGTACCACCAGGGAATGCCGTTCATCGCGGTCAACACCGCGGTGTCCTGTTTGAACAGCGGGGCGAAGGACTCGGCGCACTCGAAAGCTTGATGCGCTTTGAGTGCGCAGATCACCATGTCCTGGGGACCAAAGGCGCGAGGGTCCGAATCGGCGGGCACCCTCGCCACTTTCACGCGGCCTTGGATCTGCAGCGTCAATCCCCGCTCTTGAATGGCCTTGAGGTGAGCGCCGCGTGCAATCACGCACACGTCCTGGCCTGACAGCGCCAGCTCCACTGCGAGGTATCCACCGATCGCGCCGGCGCCGTAAATGCAAAACTTCATGCCGAAGAGCTTAGTTCGCGGCTCCCGACAAATGCCACTCGATCGTTCGCGAACACTGCCGCGTGAATGGCCTCGCCGATTTCGTGCTGTGAACAAGGTTTCGCCAGTCTCGCGATCCCCAAGCTCACAGGATCGACCGGCAGCTCCGCGTAACCGGTCGCCAATATGATGGGCAAACCGGGAAATTTCTCTTGAATATATCCGGCAAGCTGCAGGCCGGTCATGCTCGGCATGACATGATCGGTCAACACAACGTCGACCTTGAGACCGGAACCCAGCAAGTCAAGCGCCTCGGCCCCGGAGTGTGCCTCGACCGGCGTGTGGCCCAAATCCGAGATCATTGCGGCGGTGCCGGTCATGACGAGCGAATCGTCATCGACGATGAGCACCTTGCAAGGCGTGGTCACGGGCCGGCTCTGGGCCGGCAACTCCGTCGAGCGCACGAGCGTGGCGGGCGCGCAATTGGCCCTGGGCAACCACAGCTCAACGATGGTTCCCGCGTTCGGCTCGCTGCGTATGCGCAGCAGGCCGCCCGATTGCGCCGCCAGGCCGTGCACCATCGACAAGCCCAGGCCGGTTCCTTTGCCCGGACCCTTCGTTGTAAAGAACGGCTCGGTCGCCTTGGCCAGGGTGGATTCGTCCATGCCTATCCCGGTGTCGACGATGGTGATTCGCACATAGTCCCCGGGCGCCAAGGAGCCGTCCACCGCTTCACCGACAGGCTTGGCGCCGCCGTTGGCTGTGCGAGGTGAGTTTGAGGGTACCGGCGCTCTCAAGGTCTCGGCCTGCGCCGTGATCTTGACGCTGCCGCCGTCCGCCATCGCGTCGCGGGCATTCAAGGCCACATTGAGCAGTGCCAATTCGAGTTGATTGGCATCCACCAATACCGGCGGCAGATCACCCGGGAATTCGCTGTTGAAGGCGATTGCATGTCCCACCGCGCGCCTCAACAGCTCTTCCATGCCGCGCACCAGCAGCCCGAGGTCGACGGCCTGGGGCTTGAGCTGCTGACGCCGTGAAAAAGCCAGCAGGCGCTGCGTCAGCGCCTTGCCGCGATCGGCGCCTTGAATGGCGTTTTGCAGCAACCGCCGCGTCTGCGGATCCTCCGGCAGCCGCTTCTCCAATAGCGTCAGGCTTCCGAGCACCGCCATGAGCAAATTATTGAAATCATGCGCCACGCCGCCCGTCAGACGGCCGATGGTGTCCATTTTCTGCGCCTCGAACAGCTGCGCCAGCGCGAGTTCGCGTTCGCGCGTGCGCTCCTCGATGCGCAGCTCGAGTTCCTCGTTGAATTTTCGCAATTCAGCGGTGCGCTCCTCGACGCGCCGTTCCAGGTCGGCGTTGAACTGTTCGAGCTGCCGGGTTTTCCGGTACAGCTCCACGAAGACCTTGACCTTGGCCCGCAACAATTCAGGGACCACCGGCACGGGCACATAGTCCACGCCGCCCGCCTTGTAGCCGCGCAATTGATCGATGTGCGCCATCATCACCGCGGAGACGAAGATGATCGCCGTGCTTTGGAAGCGCGGGTGCTCGCGGATCATGGTGGCGAGTTCGAATCCATCCAGGTCCGGCATGCACACATCGATGAGTATGAGCGCCACTTCGTTTTTCAGCAGGCACTCGAACGCTTCGCGCGCAGAACTTGCCTTCAGGAGATTTTCGCCGATCTCAGCGAGCACGACCTCGTGGCTCAGCAGTTTCGCCTGCTGATCGTCGACCAAGAGAATATTCACCTTGTCGGAGCCGTTCATGTTTTTTTCGCCCACTAGCGATGCAGCCACATCCGCAATGCAGACATCAATTGCTGGATGTTAACCGGTTTCGCCAGATAGTCGGAAGCTCCCGCATCCAGGCACTTCTCTCGATCACCCTTCATGGCCTTCGCCGTCAACGCGAGAATCGGCAGGCGGCGATGGGCGGGATCGGCGCGAATCGCCTGCATGGTTTCATAGCCATCCATGCCGGGCATCATGATATCCATCAGCACGATGGCGACATCGGGCCGTGCACCCAACACCGCGATGGCCTCGCTGCCGGTGGTCGCGGTGAGCACTTCCATGCCGCGCCGCTCGAGCACACTGCTCAAGGCAAAAATGTTCCGTGCATCATCGTCCACCAACAGCACGGTGCGCCGCATCAGGTCTTCGTCCGAACTGTGCAGGCGCTCCAGCATGCGCTGCTTAGGCAGGGGCAGATCGCCTACGACGCGATGCAAGAACAGCGCGGTCTCATCCAACAGCCGTTCCGGCGATTCCACCCCCTTCACCACCACACTGCGCGCCATGGTATGCAGTTTGGCCTCTTCATCCGGCGAGATCTCACGGCCGGTGAACACCACCACCGGGATATCGCACAGCGATGCATCGTCGCGAATCCGCTCCAGCACCTCGAACCCGGTCATGTCCGGCAGCTTCAGGTCGAGCACGACGCAATCGATCGAACCGTCACGCATTTGCAGCAGCGCGCTTTCCCCCGTGTCCGCCGCCATAATCTCAATGTCATCCGAGGCCAGCAACTCCGCGACGCTGCTGCGCTCCGCCGCGTCATCCTCGACCAGCAACAAGCGCTTGCGCCGCGATTTGGCGTAATCCTTGATGCGCGCAAAAGCGCTCTCCAAGCCTTCCGTGGTCGTCGGCTTTTGCACGAACGAGAACGCCCCTCGCGCCAGCCCGTGATGGCGATCCTCATCCAATGTGACGATCTGCACCGGGATATGCCGCGTCGTGGGATCTTGCTTGAGCTGGCTCAGCACCGTCCAGCCGAGCATGTCCGGCAAGAAAATATCCAGAGAAATGGCGCTCGGATGATGCGCACGAGCCAGCGCGAGTGCATCCGCGCCGCGATGCGCGACCAATACCTTGAATCCCTCATCTTTCGCCAGATCGACCATGATGCGCGAATAATGCGGATCGTCCTCGACGATGAGCACCACGCTGTCGTGCGGCGCGAGATTGTGCCGGTCATCGATGATCGGTTCGGCCGGCAGCTCGGCGAGGCGCATCTGGGCCATGGCGCCGCTGTCGGCGCCCGACGCGCTTGCGCCGGCTGCGCCCGCCCTGGCAGAGGCGCCGCCGAGATAAGTGAGCGGCAGATACAGCGTAAAAGAACTGCCCGATCCGGGCGTTGAGCGCAATTGAATTTCGCCGCCCAGCAGATTGGCAAGCTCGCGGCTGATCGCCAATCCTAAGCCGGTGCCGCCGTATTTGCGGCTGGTGCTTGCATCGGCCTGCTGAAACGCCTCGAAGATGATGCGTTGCTTCTCGGGCGGGATGCCGATGCCCGTGTCCGACACCTCGAAGGACACCACCGACGGTGCATGCTTCAATATCGCATGATCGGCGTTCCAGCCGCTCACCGCCCGCGACACCGTGAGTTTCACGCCGCCCTCGGCGGTGAACTTGAAGGCATTGGACAACAGGTTCTTCAGCACTTGCTGCAGGCGCTTCGAGTCGGTAATGATGCTGCGATCCAAATCGGGCGAGATCGCGATCTCGAACTGCAGCTTGCGATTTTCCGCCTCGTGGCGGAACGGCCGGCCGATCATATCCAGCAGGTTGCTGAAATAAACCTCTTCCGCGTCCACCGATACGGTGCCCGATTCGATCTTCGACAAATCGAGAATGTCGCTGATCAGGTTCAAAAGATCGGTTCCGGCGCCATGGATGGTGCGGGCGAACTCGACCTGTTTATGGCTCAAGTTGCCTTCCGGATTTTCCGTGAGCTGTTGGCCCAGAATCAGAATATTGTTGAGCGGCGTGCGCAATTCGTGCGACATGTTCGCCAGGAATTCCGACTTGTACTTGGAGGTCAGCGCCAACTCGGTGGCC
>Ga0137413_10000782_pt1 | contig 11396 bp, 9 predicted proteins | sample CZODoug2_1_16fun_FD_108280 | JGI IMG/M metagenome (GOLD analysis project Ga0137413, IMG submission 108280) | Vadose zone soil fungal communities from Angelo Coast Range Reserve, California, USA - CZODoug2_1_16fungal (Illumina Assembly) | ecosystem: Environmental > Terrestrial > Soil > Vadose... | reverse complement strand
GCGGCCAATGCCATCGAACTGAGGATCATTCCAAAACTCACAGGCGGGTTATCCTTCCCAGCATGCTGAGTCCCTGCATGGAACTTACTCTCTCCCTCACTTGGGATGTGGATGTCGATCGCGTCCCAACAATCGTCGTAACGAGGATGATACGACGCTTGGTTCACGTGCTCTTCCAAAGCCCTTGTATTCCCCTAACATCAATTCGCTACCGAAACAATGCATCGACAAAAACAGCCTCTCAGAAGCCCACGAGAAACTCCGAAAGTTTAAGCTATTCGTTCTCCGGATGATGTCTTGCCAAGGATGCTTTGTATTCGTTTCGCAGAAAGTGATTGACGTTTCAACACTAGGTTGTGGTTGCAGCGCAAGTCGCGCCGAACTCTTGATACGATGATGATTGTCTTTCTCGGCCCGACTTCTTTCGCGATCGAACCTAGTCCCTTTGGTCTATCTGATGTGCTGTTATCTTTTTTCATCTGCGGTGCAAAAAAAGCATCAGCCAGATGCGCCATGCGACGTCTTGTTTTGCGGCGCAGAAACCTGCGTCGCTGCAAAAAGGCTCGCGACGAAATGTCGTTCGTCGGCTTCCGGAAGTCATGTTGTCCGGTTCCAAGAAGTGACAATTGCCCACCCTTACGATAGGCTTCGGCAAAGAGCGTTTGAGGTTGACACGCCGTGCAGACAAAACTGCGCTTTCCCCTGGCCCTCGTTGTCGCCGCGATCGGACTATTCGCCGGCTTCGTGATGGTCGATCGCGCCCCGGGCGGGTTCGGGACGATTCGTCTCGTGCCCGACGCGGATCCCGTTGCGCTCGGTACCGCGCGGCCCGTGCTGTCGGATCGGCTGGCCGAGATTCACCGCGCCCTGGTCATCCGCCCGGAGCAGGAGGGTGCATGGCGCAGCTTCGCCGACGCAATGTTTCAACTCGATCACCTGACGCGCGAATTCGAGCGGCTGCCAGCGGCCCGCGAAACGCTCGACGAGACGAGGGAGCGCACGCGCCATGCCCTCATCTTGGGTTACGCCTTGGGGGAGATCGAGAAGAGTCTATCGCCCGAACAGTTCGTCATCATCCGCCGCGCAACGGACGATTTGACGAGCAGTGTCATCTGCAGGGGGTTGGCGAGCAGTTAGGGCAGCGGCTGCTGCCAGTCTGTTGAGAAAAGGAGCCAATAACGAGTTCGCGCGCGGTGAGCGTCCCCATGGCGGCCGCAAAACGGAGAATGTCAGCTATCTGTTATCCGCCTGTGTCCACCGCGATGAGAGCGCCAGAACGCGTAGGTCCGCATGGACCCACGCCTGGAGAATGCTCATAGGCCACCCGCCGCGCCCGCGGACGGCTCGGCGGCAAGCGGTCGATCCTGTCGCTTAGAGCGGTCGTTCCAACATGCGGGCCATGTGTCGGATCGTGGGGTGATGGAACGTCTCCATTACCGACGTCGATCTGCCCAGTTCCGCCTCGATAAGCGACACGAGTACTGTCGCGAGCAGCGAGTCGCCCCCGAGATCGAAGAAGTTATCGTCCAGCTCGATTGCCTTCACCCCAAGCACCTCGCGCCAAAGGTGTCGCAGTTGGACCTCAATCTCCGATCCCGCCGACGTGGAGATGACTTCATCGCCTGTCGGCGGTGGCGGCAGCTTCGTCAGGTCGATCTTGCCACTCGTACTCAGCGGCATGACATCAACTCGGATGAAGTGCTTGGGCATCAAGTACTCCGGGAGCCGTCGCACAAGATAGTCCCGCAACTCGGCCACATTTACGCGCTCGCTGGAAGCAAAATACGCGCAGAGCAACGACTGTTGTGCTGCTCCCTTCCGGACCACCACCGCGGCCTCCTGCACGATCCCTCGTGAAATGTCGCGCGGGGTATAACCGAGCTCTGACAGGATGCTCCCGACGTTCTCGCCGCCGACATGGCTGCCAAGCTCTTCCGCCGCCTCCTGCCGGCTGGTTATTCCGAGCCGGACGTCCCAGCTGAGGGGGGCAGCATAGTTGTGATAACCTTTCTCCATTCGGTGCACATGGATGCCAACATCGTTGATCCTACAGTTGGTGGAGCAGAGCCCGGTGTCCTTGGGCGCCAACCAGCGCTCATCTCGCGACGCGAGATAGTGCCGCACATCGCGCGACGGTGAATTATCGTAGCGAAAGAAATCAACGTAGCGGATGCTGTCTTCCTGTCGCGCCATAACTTCCTTCAGACCGACCGAGCGTGCGATCGGATCTTCGCGAATGTTGAACAGCTGTCGATGAGTATCGAGCCGCCGGTCGATATCCGCGGGATCAACAACACCCTGCTCGAAAAGCCGCTTCAGCTTGGTCTCGAAAATCTGACCCCGCGAAAGCCCGGTAATGACGACGTTGGTGCCCCGCTGGCGCGCCAGTTGAGTGCTGAGAAGGGTGAGAGCCCGAAAGCAACCTCCGCAGACCGTGCTTTCATGCCTTAGGCTCTCCGCGAAGACCTGCTTCATTTGTGCCAGCGTTGCAGTGACGTGGGGCACTCCAAGTTTGCGGGTCGTACGCTCGATATTCTCCAGCGCGGTGCGTGAAATGTAGCCGTTATCGAACGTGAAAGTAGCGACCCGGTATCCGAGGTCGATCAGCCGCAGAAGTACATAGCTGCTGTCCTTGCCGCCGCTGTAGAGGAGAAGGCAATCGTGCTCGCCACGTCGTTCGATCCGCGCCGTGTCCATCAATCTGATGAAGTCTGCTTCCAGACCGAAATAGCGGGTGGCGCTGTCCCGATGGGTATCAAATCCGGCGCAAACCGAGCAGAGCCCATCAGTCACTGTCACCCCGGGATGGCGGGTGTCGAGCACACATCGTTCGCAATAAGCCACGTCTCTATCGGAGCCGTCGGCATTTCGCCCGAACTCACGCAGAGTGAGTTCGATTTCGGCAGGTTCAATCCGCACATTGATCCGCTTTTGACGACCAGGAAACTGCACGGCGAGCAACTCAACGGCGGGCGGGATCTGCGTCGACCAGGGCCGGAATGCCGTAGTGTTCCCGCCGGCATTGGGAAAGCAAATGAGGCGAACGGGCGCGGCCGGCGAACCAGCCATTCGGACGAACCAGTCGCTTGCGGGCCTAGTTTCCGACGTGTCTGATAAGCAGCGGGTAGGCGGCGTTATGGAGGACGATCTGGCAGGTCACAACCGAACATTCCCGGGAGCTACATTTGCGAACCGATGCTCCGAAAGCGCCGAGGTGGCGCTGCTGAAAGTGCGCTGCTGCCGGCATGGGGTACTTCAAATCGTCTCGATCGAGATGGCGCTTGTTAAGAGTCGATTCGAGTTTGGCTCCCGGCTACGGAGATTCTACTGGCAGTCCCCCGGTACGTCGAACCTGCCTTTTCGATTGCGGCCTCTTGTTTGTTCGCAGCCGCTCTACGATTGCGGCGTATCGCAAACGAAAGGGCCCAAGCTGCTCAATCAAGTTAAGCCCCCCACGTCAGCACCTGATTGAGGGGACATGAAGTTCCGTATCTGTCGCAGTCACCCGCGATCCATGAAATGCGCGGTGTCCCGTCATCCCATCGGCTTTTTTCTGTTGAAGTCTGATATCAATTTTCGGGCCTTCGGACGGCTCGACCGCCGCCGCAACTGAACTTAGCTCTTTCGAGATACTCATCTGCTGCTATCTTTTGCCGGGAGCGGTGCAAAAAAAGCATCACCGAGCCAGCCGTGGCGCCAGCTCCAGCATTTGGAAAACGCATAGAAAACCCATGCGCCCGATCGCAAAGTTCAATCGACGCCTCTGTACGGTGATCGACACCTATGCGCGCCTTCGATGTCCGAACGGTCAAATTCTGAAACCAAAATCCTTGCGGTCTAGGGGAGATGCGGATATCGATTGGGGGTCAGTATTTGCCAGGATCTGCACAACCTGACTCACCCCATCATCCCGGAGAGCATCATGGAAGCAGCTGAAAGCCGATCTTCGACAGAGACGGAAGCATTAAGGATCGTGAACTCGTACATGGGCTGGTCGGCGGGTGCCGGGCTGATTCCGCTTCCGCTGATTGACTTGGCCGCCATATCCGGCGTGCAACTGAAGATGATCCATGCGCTCTCGAAGTTTTATGGCATCCCCTTTTCTCGTGATGTGGCGAAGTCCGTGATCGGCGCCCTGGTTGGCGGCGGCAGTTCGACTCTGCTCGCGGCCCCAGCAGCCAGCGTGATCAAGTTCGTCCCAGTCGTCGGACAAATTGCCGGCGTCCTCACGGAGCCGGCGCTTGCCGCAGCGGCCACCTATGCCTTGGGCAAAGTGTTTGTGCAACACTTCGAGACGGGCGGGACATTCCTCAACTTCGATCCCGAGGCCCTGCGACAGCACTACAATGAACAGTTTGCCATGGCGCCTCAAGAAAGCCGGTCGCGAACCACAGCAGCAGCCAAGGCCGATTGACTCCAGAGCCAGGCTCTCGCTTTGACGGGCGAAGCTCGCTCCGAGGCGAGCGGAATGAGTTGCACTCAGTTGAGACGGCCGAGGTGGCCGCACGGTGTTTCGTGTGTTGAAGGCAATATCATAGCGATATCACAAGTGGCTCATCTGCGGCTCCGGATCGAAGAGGGAGCATGCTAATTATCATCATCTACCTGTTTGCGTGTTGCGTGGTCGGCTTTGCCGGGCGGAAGCGCCGACCTGGGTTTGCCGGGTATGTCCTTCTATCAATGTTTCTGACGCCGGTCGTGCCGCTTATCTTTCTTCTGCTTACCCAGAAGAGCTTCCTCCAAGATCAAGCCGCTAAGACCTCTTCGATAGCGGTTTGTCGCAATTGTGCGGCCACAAAAATCGGTGCGTCGGCCTATTGCATGCGCTGTGGGGCGCCTCTTTGACTTTGCTTTTCGTCTGCCGCTAGTCTCTGTTGGGCTAGCCCCACATGCACGGGTGAAAGCGTATGCATCTTCTGAAACTCCTGCGTACGGTACATGCACGCAATTTGCGACGCATTGTCGTCATGGCTGTTGTCGCTGGATTAAGTAACGTCCTCGTGCTGGCCATAATCAACTCAGCGGCCAACCTCGGCAGCCATCGGGGGGATCAGAGCGTGCGTCTGGCGCTGATGTTCGTCGTTGTCGTCGCGACTTTTACGATCTCACAGCGCTATTTGATGTTCGAGGCTGCGAAGGTGGTGGAAGGCATCATTCATGACATTCGCAGTCGGTTGATCGAGGCGGTGCGACACAGTGAGCTGGCCGACATAGAGCACATCGGGACTACGCGTATCTTCAATGGCATAAGCAAAGAGATTCAGACTCTTGCTCAGTCGAGCAACGTTATCGCGTTGATGTTTCAGATGGCGTTGCTCGTGATTTTTACGACGATTTATCTGATGTCGCTCTCAATGACCGCATTCTTGCTTGCCGTCGGCTTCATGTCCGTGGCGGTCACGCTCTATCTCGGGCGGATGAAGCGCATGACCAGGGCTGTTCAAGAGGCGGCTTCAGCGGAATATGGATTGCACGAGTTGCTCACCGGCACGCTGGACGGTTTCAAGGAGATCAAGCTCAACAACCGGCGCAGCCGTGCGCTGGGACAGGATTTGATGGACGCCTCCCTCCATGCGGCCGTCGAACGCGTCAAGGCAGAGACAGAGTTCGCGCGCAATTTTGTTTTCTCTCAGAACGTCTTCTTTCTCCTACTGGGAACGATGGTATTCATTGCGCCTGTTCTGAGCAATGCAGCTGCTTATAGCGACACTCTCCTGAAAACAACAACGGCCGTATTATTCATAATAGGCCCTATTAGTGGCGTAATCGGAGGAGTGCCTATGTTGGCGAACGCCAACACCTCGGCGGGCTACATCATGGAGCTCGAGCGGCTGTTGAGCCAATCTGCCATGCCACCTGCTGGCCAAAATGACCCCGCAAAGCCGCCGCTGGCGTCGTTCCGCGAGATCGAATTTCGTAACGTCGTATTTCGTTTCGAGGATGGTAAAACCAAAGACCCGTTTCAGGTCGGACCGATCGATCTTACGCTGCGTGCTCAGGAGATCGTTTTCATCTCGGGCGGCAACGGCTCGGGCAAGTCGACATTTCTGCGGTTGCTCACCGCGCTGTACTTGCCGCAAACCGGGACTATCTTCGTGGACGGCGATGCGGTGACACAAGCGAATGTCGAGTCATATCGCGCGCTTTTCGCTGCCGTGTTTTCCGACTATCATTTGTTCAAACAGCTCTACGGTATCGAACCGGATGCCGCGGCTGAAGTGCCGGAATTGCTGAGTTTGTTCGAGCTCGATGACAAGACGGGCGTGCAGGACGGCGAGTTCACGACTGTCGATCTGTCTGCTGGGCAGCGGAAACGCCTGGCGCTCATCGTTGCGCTGCTGGAGCGACGGCCGATCTGCGTGCTTGACGAGTGGGCAGCCGACCAAGACCCGATCTTTCGGCGCAAGTTCTATCAGGAGCTGGTGCAATTATTGAAGGCGCGCGGTATTACTGTGATCGCGGTGTCTCACGACGATCGCTATTACGATCGTGCGGAACGCCGCATCCACATGGAGTACGGCCGGGTGCTTGATGTGCGGGAGGCGGCCCGTGTTTAAGCCTGTCTGGCTGCGTTTTCGCCGCTACGTGTTCGAGCATGCGCCGGAGCTGGCGGTGTTCGTTTTGCTCGGCGTCCTTCTTGCGATTGTCCTCGCACCCAGAATGATCTACACGATTCCAGCTGGCCATGTCGGCGTGCTCTGGAAACGTCTCGACGGGGGTACTGTTCTCAACCGTACGCTCGGCGAAGGAATAAAGGTTATCCTGCCCTGGGATCGGATCGTCCTCTACGATGTGCGGATGCAGCTTCTGGATCAGGATTTTGACGTGTTGGCCGAAGACGGCCTTAAAGTGAAGATTAATGTCGCGTATCGATTTTGGCTTAATCGGGAAAAGGTACCGCAGCTCCATAAATCTGTTGGACCGCAATATGCGAATCTGCTGCTGTCTGCGGCGATTGGGGCGCAGGCGCGAGATGTATTCGCGAAGAACATGCCGGATGAAATATATTCCCGTCGACGAGTCCAAATTCAGGAGGAGATACTCAAGCAGGTCCAGGATAGTCTGCAGAAGACCTTCGTTCGACCATCGGAGAGTAATACGCAATTCTTAACGCTCGAAGACGTATTTATTCGCTCGATTACTCTACCGTCCGCCGTCGAAGCCGCGATCACTCGCAAGAACGAATGGCAACAGAAAAACGAGGAATACGATTACCGCCTGTTGCTGGAGTCGAAGGAAAGTGAGCGCAAGCGCATCGAGGCGCGAGGGATCAAGGAGTTCCAGGACATTGTCTCCAGCGGAATTACCGAGAGCTACCTGCGGTGGCGCGGGGTGGACGCCACACTGGCGCTGGCGAATTCGCCGAATAGCAAGGTCGTCATCATCGGTAGCGGAAAAGACGGCCTGCCTATCATCCTTGGCAATGCAGACGGTGCGACGGGAGGTGCGCAGGTCCCGAGCACCGTTCCGAACCCGTTGGGCAGACTTCCGTTGCCTTCCCCGGCGGGACCACCGGCATCTCCGAGGCCAATTGAACAAGGCGGCTTGACGGGCTCGTCTCCGCCGGTTCGCTGACATGCCGATGGCCAGCGCCCGCAAGACAGAGAAATTAGGTGATCCCCGATGTCTGCTCGGTGCGGCGCTGTTTCTGACCCTGTTCGTCGGGGGGATGGCGAGCAGTCCTGCGGCCTGGGCAGCCGACACCGGTGGGACGACGACGAACGGCTCCGTCTCGCCCGTCAGTCAGCCGAATGATCGTGTGTTGCTGCGAATTGCGGGGGACGAGATTCTAGCGTCGACCATTGTCGTTCCGATCGCACGAAATTACCTCGAGCGACGTGGAGCACAATCAGTCCGAGTTACGGCAGCTGGCGCGCCATGGACCACAGAAATCAGCGGTCGCCTGTTGAACGGAGACCGTGTCGCAGTACTCGTCCGCAGCAGTTCGACCGAAGACGGTTTTCGCCAACTTGCCGATGGCACTCTCGACATCGCGCTTGCCGGGCGAAAGATCAGTCCAGAAGAATTGCGCGATATCCCATCTCGCGGAGACGCGGTAGACCCCACGACCTCGCTTGCGATGGCGCGTACCGCTGTGGTGGTGGCGGTCCATCCGATGAATCGTGTACAGGCCATTACCCTGCAGCAGCTTCGCGACATTTACGCTGGAAAGCTGACCGATTGGGGGGAGCTTGGCGGCACTCCAGGCGAGATTCATGTTTTTTCGCGACAGGTGGGCTCAACGGTTCGCGATCTCTTCGATGCTGCGGTGATGGGAACGGTGCCGGTTGCCAAGTCTGTTCGTGAGCTTCCTACCTTTGCAGCCATGCGCGAAATGCTGTTTGCTGATCGGAACGGCATCGGCTATTTGGCTATCCCCGAGGGGCTAAGAGAGCTGCGCATCGATCTGAGAGGGCGGGCTGACGTCTCTCCGCCGGATAATTATGAAGTGGCAAGCGGAGACTATCCTGTCAGCCAGATCCTGCACTTCTACCGTAGGCTCGGTAGCGGGAACTCAGAGGCATTGGATTTCTTTCGTGAGGCCGTTACGGTGTCGTCCCAGGTCGCTGTCTTGTCGGCTGGTTTGTCTGAACTGGCGCCGCAACTCGTCTTTCCAGAGAGGTTTGCGTCGTCCTCCGGCGCGTATCAGGTGCTGACGCGCAATGGCTTGCGCGTGAGCACGACGATTCGTTTTGCTGATGGCTCGACGGAAGTCGACGCCGCGACTGGCCGTGCTCTTGATGCGCTGTCGCTGTATCTCCGTCGTCTCCAAGTAAGCGGAGACAAGCTGATACACATTGCCTTTTCTCAGGACACTGGTGATCCGAAAGAAAACATCGCCATTTCACAGCGGCTTGGACAGATCGTTGTCGACGAACTGCGGAAGCGTCGTGTCGTGCCGGGCGACATGGTCCCGCTGGGAGCCGAAGTACCGCTCGGCAGTGATGCGACCCCGGTGGGGCGCGAGCTCAATCGTCGAGTGGAAACCTGGATCAAACCCTAATCTCGTGCCTATGATGCTAGCTGCGTTGTTGCGACATTAGCAGGAGAGATGCGCGCAAGTTGATGGAGCGCGTTGGCCGTCACCTGGTCCGTGCGAGCAACCAGCGTTCTGCCGTTGCGGAGTCGCACTTCAAGAATCATGCGTCGGGGATGAAGGAAGCGTATGCCACCTCCCAGTAGAATTCCGATCGGGCCCAAGAAAGTGCCGACGCCCCATGCCCAACCGATTGCGCTCAGGGCGCGGTGCTCGTGACGATCGGGGGACGCGACGATCGACTCGATTTCGGATTCGAGATTGATAAAATCTCCCGCGGCGGAGACAAACCCTATGCACCCATCAACACCAAGGCGCTGGATCGACCTCACCCCAGTCCCGAGATTGCCGCCCAGCAGTTCGAGCTGGCCTCCGGTGGCTTGCTGCGCTCGCTCTTCCGGCGTGGTGCCGAGCTGTTGACGCACGGAGCGTGTCGCTTTGTCCTTCATCGAGGTCAGGCTTTCCAGGCCCTGGTTGAGGAATTCGCGCATCGCGCCTGTATCGCCTGAGGTGGCCGTGGCCGTGGGCGCGTCTGCGTCAATTGTCGGGGCGCTTGAATCGACAAGTGGGTCATTCAAAATGGTCTTACGCTTCGGCATTTTGGCTCCTTTGGCTAGCCGCTAGTGCATGGCGAGGATTTCGGATGCAAGTGCTCGATAGTCAGCTGCGCCGTTGCTCGCTGGAGCATAAACGGCGATCGGAGCACCAAAGGACGGTGCTTCGGCCAGTCGGACATTCTCGCGAATGATGCTGTTCAGTACCAGGCGAGGGAATTTGGCGACAAGGCGCTCTCGGACTTCGGCGCAGTGGCGGGTACGGGCATCGAACCGACAGATCACGAAGCCTATCAGCTTGAGTTTGGGGTTGAATTGCTCCTGGACCAAGCGGATCGTGGCCAAGATTTGGACCACACCTGACAAAGCGAGAATATGAGCCTCCACGGGAACGAGGACTTCGTCAGCCGCCGCCAACGCATTTAACGTGAGAAGGCCGAGTGCGGGCGGCGTGTCGATCACCACATTTTGCCAGGCTGCCAGATTGCCTTGTGACATCTGGCGGTTAAGCAACAGCTCGGCCGTTTGCGCGCCGGCTAAGATCCGCTCGGCCGTGGCGAGCAGTCGGGAGGCCGGTATCATGGCGAGGCCGTCTACGCTCGATCGCTGGATTTGGCTGTCGAATGATTGCCCTTGAACAAGTACCGAGTACATTCCGGCATCGCCATTAACGCCAAGCCAGGCTGAGGCACTGCCTTGCGGGTCCAAGTCTATCAGCAGCGTTTGCCGATTCCGCTCGGCCAAACAAGCAGCGAGATTGACGGCCGTCGTTGTCTTCGCCGTTCCACCTTTGTGGTTGGCAATGGCAATAATTCTCGGAGCCTTCATGACCTTTTCCGCTCCGCTGCCGGTTGCCTATTTGGGGTGCCCATTTTTGGCGCGATTACCTTAGATCCATCGTTGAATCACCACATAGGGCCGGGGCCAACGCCTCCAACGGCATTGTTTGAACTTTACACCAAGGACGACGTTCGGCAACTCAATGTGATCGGCCAAGGATTGAGCAGTAATATCGCGTTGAGGCTACCTCGTCCTGATCGCCACAACTCCTCGGGGCAAGAGTTCCTCGCAACGGTACGTCGCCAAAAAATCCACGGATAGACAAGTTGGAAGACAATAGCCGAGGTCATCAGCATTTCTTTCTTCGTAAAGTGATGAATTTTCAGGCATTTACGTTACATTGGTGGCTGCAGTGTTTCCGACTGCGCAAAAAGCTGCAGTCTTAAGAGGGATCGTTGAATGGAAAGTAGCAGCAAGTGGTAGAGCGGCTCTCAGGAACTGCAATGCAAGCCAACGCGACGCCTGTCGATCACTTGGGGAATGCGGTCCATGTCTGGCGCGTGCCGTTGTCTGCGAGCAGCAGCGACTTGTGCCGGCTTGAGCGGAGTCTTTCCTCCGACGAGGCGGCCAAAGCTGACACCTTCTTCTTTGCACGGGATCGAAACCGGTTTGTCGTCGCGCGAGCAAATCTGAGAGCGATACTTGCACACTATATTCGGGGACATCCCGGCGATGTTCGATTCAGTTATGGCCTTTGTGGAAAACCCACGATCACCGCAACGGAACCAGACGAGAAAATTGAATTCAATCTCTCGCACTCGGGTGACTTGGCGATCGTCGCCGTGGCGCTCGGATTCTCGGTCGGCGTTGACGTCGAACAGGTTCGCCCAGAGTTTGCGACCGCGGAACTGGCCGCGCACGCGTTCTCGCCGGACGAGCAGATCGCTCTCGCAGCTACCCCGCAACACCAACGTGCTGCGGCATTTTTCAAGTGCTGGACGTCGAAGGAAGCATATATCAAAGGC
>Ga0137413_10000781_pt1 | contig 11399 bp, 10 predicted proteins | sample CZODoug2_1_16fun_FD_108280 | JGI IMG/M metagenome (GOLD analysis project Ga0137413, IMG submission 108280) | Vadose zone soil fungal communities from Angelo Coast Range Reserve, California, USA - CZODoug2_1_16fungal (Illumina Assembly) | ecosystem: Environmental > Terrestrial > Soil > Vadose... | reverse complement strand
GCAACCAAATTGATATAAACCCGGCAATCTCAATAGGTTGCCGGGTTTATTTTTGACCCGGCGTCCAATTGCAATGACGTCAATTACTTGGTTCCGCAACCGAGCGCAGTCGGCAGGCGACGTGTGCAGATGTGGGTATGCTTCCGGTTCGTTCGGCACCGCAATGCATCCGCCGCGACATGCCGTTGTGTCCGGAGGGCCAACTTCGCTCACGCCGGACCGGTCGACGCCGCCGGGGCGGATCATCATCCACGGCGCAGCTCCCTGCGTCGCGCCGGTCTGTCGGATCCTACAGCATCAGCACGATCCAAAGGGGAGATCGCGGCCCCGCAATCTTCCTCGGCGGATAGCCCACCGTTCATGGCTATGGCGCATGACACGATCGAGCGCCGCCCGCGAACCCAGTGTTTTCTCGGGCATGCAGGTGATGACTGCGTTCCGGTCCTCGATGCCTTGCTCATCAACGATCCATGTCCGCAGTTCCTCACCGGCGAGCCGAGCGGCGATCCGGTCAGGCGTCGGATCAATGTCGTTGGACACCATCACGTTCATCACTATCCGGCCGCCCGGTGCCAAGCGCGAGCGGATCGCGTCGCAGGTCTCGGCATCGAACTCATCCGTGAACCGAAATCCCGGTCCACCGACATCGACCGCAATGCCGTCGTAGTACGTGCGATCATCGAACACGAATTTCCTAAAGTCGGAGACGATGCAGGGCAATTCGTCCGGCAGGTCGAAAAACTTGTGTGCAAGTACGAAGCTGATCGGGTTGTTGTCGACGATGGTCAACCTCTTCCCGAGACGCGACAGTCTTGTCGCAAGATTTCCGCCGCCGCAGCCCAAAACGAGGATTTGCTCCGAGCGGGACAGTAGTTCGTCCATGAGCTTGACGTAGGTGAATACGCTTTCGCCATCGGGTGTTGCCTGGCTTTGCCTCACGCCCCCTTCGAAGTACACGCGTGTTCCGTCCCAGGAACACTCAACGATTTCGATTTGCCCGTTCCGCCCTTGATAACGCCCCAGCAATTTCACGGCCGACAACCACATTAAGAGTTGAGCATCATAACACATGCGCTAAACATCTATTATCATGTGACGTTCAATGCGCCAACCGTTTCGGAATTGCACATAATGTTTCCGTACCCTTGCGAGAAAATCGGGTAAATGTGCTCGCGCACCTAAGTTTGTTTCCAATGAATCAGATTTTGTATATGATATACGTTGCATCTAAACTGATGCTTGAAACAATGGTTTGGATATTATAGATATATTCGATGTAATATCTCACTGGAGACGGCCATTACATGATTACGGCCAACCAACTGAGGGCGGCCCGTGCGCTCCTGAACATGGATCAACGGCAAACTGCCGATCTTGCAGATCTTTCAGTCCCTACCATCCAGCGCATGGAGGCGAGCGACGGCGTTGTCCGCGGGAACGTCGATTCTCTGATGAAGCTGATTTCCGCGCTGGAGAATGCCGGGATCGAATTGATCAATCCGGGTGTTACGAGTTCAGCCGGTGGCCGCGGCGTTCGCCTCAGGGAAGACGTTAGGACGCCAAAGATGAAGAACATGAAGCAGTCCAAACCCTCGCTGCTGCGGACTTTGGCGCGGACTCGATGAATAGTGTGGTTCTCGAACAACAGACCGGATCGAAGACGACAAAAGAACGCTAAAAAGAAATATTGCTGCAAGCGGACTCTGGCGCTCTAAGACGCTCAGACAGCATTTCAAAATCAATACGCGGCGTCGGTTGCGGCATGCGCGTTTGCTCCGAAACTGGCCACGCAGACGCTCGCCAGTGCCGACCACAATATGGGCGCGACAGCGTAGGGGCCGAGATGCCAATTCATCGCCACAAGGATGTCGGGAGGCGGCTGCAGGGCAAACGACGCGCATCCGAGAGATGCAAGGAAGAGACAGATCGCGAGTGTGCCAGCTAAACGATCCGGCTCGGAAGGCGACATGAGGTGCGAAGCGTAGCGGATTCGCGTAGTCGTCAATGTGACATAGCGGTGCTTTGTCAGGGCCACCCCTGCGGCGAACACCACGTAAATCAATGGCAGCAACGAGATCAATGAGACCGCCGGGTCGCGATCGGATACGCTGGAATCATTATCCCGATATTGTGCAAAAAGGATCGCCAACGGCGTTATCATAAAGACTGTTGCGGCTTGAACACACCCCGCGATCAAGCCGGCCTGGAATAGCCGAAGTCGTTTCCAGAGCCTCAAGTGGAAGTGGCGCTTTTTGCCGTTCGATCGAGTAGGGAAAGAAGTCCCTGCAAAATCGTAACGGGCGGTGGCGGACAGCCCGGAATATGAAGATCGACGGGAACGATCTGCGAGACCCCTCCGACCACCGCGTAGCTGCCGGCAAAACACCCGCCATCTCGTGCGCAGTCTCCGAGGGCAATGACCCATTTCGGGTCGGAGGTCGCATGATAGGTTCGCTCCAGTGCATCGCGCATGTTCTTGGTCACGGGCCCCGTGACCAAGAGAACGTCGGCGTGGCGTGGAGAGGCGACGAAGCGAATACCAAAACGTTCGACGTCGTAGTAGGCATTGCTCAGCGCATGGATCTCCAGCTCGCAACCATTGCATGACCCGGCGTCGATTTCGCGGATCGAGAGGCTTCTGCCGAGGCGTCGCCGGGCGGCACGCTGCAAGGCCGTGGCGAGTTCTTCGACGGCGGCCTCGTCGAGCGCGGGAGCCTGTTCCGTGAGCGGACCCCGGAAGAAATTTTGAAAGAGAAGTTTGCGCATCGTCTTCTCCTACAGGTCTTGGCCGGCATAGGAACAATTGAACGATTTGTTGCAGAGCGGGAAGTCGGCGACGATGTTGTTTTCGATGGCCGCTTCGAGCAGCGGCCATTGAAACCAGGATGGATCGCGAAGGTGGCAGCGGTCGACCCGGCCACCGTCGAGCCGGAGCCAGACCAGGATGTCGCCCCTGAAACCTTCGACCAGCGCCATGCCCTCGCGCGGCTCAGCCACGGAGGCGATCGGTACGCTCAGCGGGCCGCCGGGAAGCCGCTCCAGAATCTGATGTACCAGGGAAAGACTCTGCTCGACTTCCCGAATCCGGATCCAGACGCGGGCATTGACGTCACCCTCGTCGAGCACCGGCACCTCGAAACGCAGATCGCCATACGGCGGATAGCCGGGAGTGCGACGGGCATCGAACGTCCTCCCGGACGCGCGACCCACATAGCCTCCCGCACCGTATTGTTTTGTCAACGCCGCCGTGACGATACCGGTGTCGACGGTACGATCCTGAAGCGAGGCGGTGTTGTCGTAGAGTTCGACCAAGACGGGAAAGCGAACGTGGACATTGTCGAGTACCGAGCGGATGCTTGCCTGCCCCTTTTCGTCGAGATCGCGAACCAGCCCGCCGGGCACGATGACGTCTCGCATCAGGCGGTGACCGAAGGCTGTGTTCGCGGCGCGGAGAATGTCCTCACGCAGCACGTTGCAGTGGGCCTGCATCAAGCCGAACGACGCGTCGTTGCAGATCGCGCCGATATCGCCGAGGTGATTGGCAAGCCGCTCAAGTTCGGCCAGCAGCCCCCGCAGCCAGACCGCGCGGTGTGGCACTTCCAGTTGCAGGGCGGCCTCGACGGCCTTTGAAAACGCATAAGCATAGGCGACGGTGCTGTCGCCCGATACACGTCCGGCGAATTGCGCGGCGCGCTCGATACTGGCACCTCGCATCAGCCCTTCTATGCCCTTGTGGGTATATCCCAGCCGCTGTTCCAGCCGGACCACGGTTTCGCCGCTGGCGGTGAACCGGAAATGTCCGGGTTCGATAATGCCGGCGTGCACCGGACCGACCGCAATCTGGTGCAGGCCATCGCCTTCCGTCGGCAGGAAGCTGTAGGGCGAAGTCGTCGCCAGCGCGTCGATTCGACTTCCCAACGGGAAGCGCACGCCCCAGCGGTTGTGATCGAGCCAGGGCCGGGTGTCGGGCAAGCCTTGCGCCGACAGTCCGAACAGATCATTGACCGCGCGCTCCAGCCGAAGCGCCGGCGGGTGGTACTTGCCGACGGAAGGGTAAACGCGATCAGGGCAGTCCAGGCTGACGACCGCGATATCAGCGGTACCCCGGTCTATAATCGCCATGTGTACCGCCGAGAGTTCACCCCAGAGCCCAAGCAGGCTCCAGCGTCCCTGTGCCAACTCGCTTGCTGCAAATTGCCAGACCGAAGCGTCAACCACGACGCGCGGCCATGGATGATGTTGCTGGATCTTGCGGCCTTCCAGCATCAGGTCAATCAGCGATGGCATGTCACGTTTATCCTCCGCTATCCAAGGAGACGAGCCACATTCTGGAACCAGACCACGAGCGGCGCGGGCAGATAGATTCCCGCGCCCAGAACCAGTGAAAGATGCGCAAACATCGGCACGTAGGAAGCTTCCGCCGACGCCGTGCTGCCGCGGGGCGCGCCGAAGGCGACGCTGGTCAGGCGCAACGTCAATGCGCCAAACGCCAGCAGAAGCCCGAACACCAGCACGATCGCCAGCAGCGGCTGCCGCGCGAAGGTCGAACTCACGACGAGAAATTCGCTCATGAAGATGCCGAGCGGCGGCAGTCCGGCGATCGCGACCACGCCCACTACGAAACCCCAGCCTAGTGCTGGATGGGTCACCGTCAGGCCGCGGATCCTGTTGATCCGCTGCGTGCCCTTGATCTGCGAGATATGACCGACGGCGTAGAAGATCGCCGACTTGGTCAGGCTGTGCATCACCATGTGCAGCAATCCTGCGAAATTGGCCAGCGGGCCGCCCATCCCGAACGCAAACACGATGATGCCCATGTGTTCGATCGAGGAGTAGGCGAACAGCCGTTTGATGTCCCGCCGGCGGTAGAGCATGAAGGCGGCAAAAATCAGCGAGACCAGACCCATCGTCACCATCAGCGGGCCCGGAGCGATCGCGGTAGGATTGGCGGCGAGCAATATCTTAAAGCGAAGCAGCGCATAGAGCGCGACGTTCAGAAGCAGACCGGACAGCACCGCGGATATCGGGGTCGGGCCTTCGGCGTGGGCATCGGGCAGCCAGGCGTGCAGCGGCGCGAGGCCGACCTTGGTCCCGTAGCCGAGAAACAGGAATATGAAGGCAACATTGAGCAGGGCCGGATCGAAGGCCGCAGCATGCTGGATCAACAACGTCCAGACCATACCGTCCTGGCCTTCGCCGACGATCGGCCGCGCCGCCATGTAGACGAGGATGGTGCCGAACAGGGCGAACGCAATTCCGACGCTGCCCAGGATGAAATATTTCCACGCCGCTTCCAGCGCGGCGTGGGTGCGGTAGATGCCGACCATCAGCACGGTGGTGAGCGTGGCGATTTCGACCGCCACCCACATCAGGCCGATGTTATTCGACACGAAAGCCAGATTCATACCGAACATCATGGTCTGGAACATGGCGTGGTAGAAACGCAGATACACCGGCGTCAACCGCTCGGTATCGAGTTCGTGGGCGATATAGCTCGCGCTGAAAATGCTGGTCGTGAAGCCGACGAAGGTATTGAGCACGATGAAGACGATGTTGAGATCGTCGATCAGCACGTAGGGTCCAGGCTGCGGTCGCTCGATGACGAAGAGGGAAAGCGCCGATAGAAACGTCGCGAGACTTGCAATGACATTCAGCCGCGCCGTCAGCCGGTAGCCGGGCAGGATGGCCAGCAATGCTGCCGAGCCGATCGGAATCAGCAGCACCGCCGCCACGGGATCGAAGGAAGGCAGGTTCATCGGTGCTCGCCCCGGTAGTCGTCGAGCGCGGAAACGTCGACGGAATCGAAGCGTTCACGGATCCGGAACAGGAAGATACCGATGACGATGAAGGCGATCAGGATCGAGAACGCCACGCTGATTTCGACCACCAGCGGCATGCCCCTGGCGCCGGTGGCCGCCAGCACCAGTCCGTTCTCGAGCGACATGAATCCCACGACCTGGCTGACGGCATTGCGCCGCGTCACCATGACCAGAAGTCCGAGCAGTACGACCGAGAGTGCGAAGGCTAGATCCTCGCGAGCCAGCGGATCGGCCTCGGCGGTGACCCGCAGCATCAGCACCATGGAGAGCGCGACCAATGCCATCCCGGCCAGCATGGTCAGGCCGATCCCCACGGCCGACTCGATGTCGCGATGAATGCCAAGCTGCTTGATGATACGATGCAGCGCCACCGGAATCACGATCGCCTTGAAGACGAGGGCGATGGCTGCCGTGATGTAGAGATGCGGCGCTCCCTGAACGAAGGCTTGCCAGGCGACCGAAAGCGCCAGCACGACGGCGTGCAACGCAAAGACGTTGAGCAACGAATAGAGTCGATCCTGGTACAGCATCATGAAGCTGATCAGGACCAAGCCGCCGGCCAGCGTGTGTGAGACGTCGAAGGCGAGGCTGTGCATCTGCATCAGAAGCTCCTCGACACGAACAGCAGCAGCGTACCGAGCAAGCCCAGCATGAGTGCGGCCCCAAGAAATTGCGGAACGCGGAAAACGCGCATCTTCGCCGTGGCGGTTTCAAACAGCGCAAGGAAGAAGCCCGCCGCCGCAAGTTTGACGATATAGGCGCCGGCGCCGACGGCATACGACAGCGGACCGGTACCGAAGACGGCGATCTTCCAGGGCAGGAACACGCAGGCGATCAGCGAGATATAGAGCAGCAGTTTGAGGAACGCGCCGAATTCGATCATCGCGAGATGGCGTCCGGAATATTCGAGCACCATCGCCTCGTGCACCATGGTGAGTTCAAGATGCGTGGTGGGGTTGTCGACCGGGATGCGCGCGTTCTCGGCGAGCGCCACCATGATCAGCGCGATCACCGCCATCCCCAGCGATACCCGTAGTCCGACGTAGGACGAGGCCATGAAATTGGCCACGGTCGAAAGCTGGGTCGAGCCGGCTACTAGTGCCAGGCAAAAGAAGATTAGCAGCATCGCCGGCTCTGCGAGTGCTGCGATCATTACCTCGCGGCTGGAGCCGATGCCGCCAAAACTGGTGCCGACGTCCATTCCTGCGAGCGCCAGAAAGAAGCGTGCGCTTCCGAGCAGCGCAACGATGGCGATCAGATCGGCGGTCCAGTTGAACAGCAGGCCTGTCGCAAAGGTCGGCACCAGCGCGGCGGCAACCCAGATCGCGGCAAAGGTCACATAGGGTGTCACGCGGAACAGCCACGAGGCGTTGTCGGCCAGCACCACCTCCTTGCGGAGCAAGCGCAGGAGGTCGCGATACGGCTGTAAGATCGACGCTCCCTGGCGCAGCACCAGTCGCGCCTTGATCTTGCGCACGAAGCCGGTCAGCAGCGGCGCGAGCAGCAGCACCAGCAGCATCTGCACACCCTGTACCACGATGTCTGAGATCACGACCATATCGCGAGCACCAGCAGCAAGGTGACGAGGGTGGCAAAGACGAGACTGAGATATCGCCGGATAGTCAGGAACTGGAGACGGTTGAGCCGATCGGCTGAAAAGCCGACCGCGCCCGCGATTGGCTGATAGATTCCCTCCCAGACCAGATCATGCAATTCGATCCGCAGCCGCGCCGGCCTGGTATCTCCGGGTGCCGGCATGTCGACGTGGTCGCGCGCGCTAAACACGAGCGTGCCGAAAACACGGCGGATCGGCTGTGCGAAGCTTCCGGCCGAATACTGGGCCGCAGGCGTCGGGTCGGAGAAACCGCAACCCCAGGCGGGTCCCCGCCGCAGCGCATGCGAGGCGAAGCGATGGATAACGAAGACGGCAAGAGAAGCGGATATGGTGATGAATAGCATCACCAGCAATCCGTTGTACGAACTGCGGCTCTCCGCAATCGGCACGATTGAAAGCCAGGGTTCATTGGCCTGGGTCGGCATGCGGCCACCGAGGATATCGGTCGTGATCGGCGAAAGCGCATCGATCACCAGTCCCGGCAGGATTCCGGCCAGCAGGCAAAGCGCGGCAAGGATAAACATGGCTGACAGCGAGTAACGGTCGACCTCGTGGGCGGTTTCCGCGGCCGTGCTGCGCGGCCGCCCGAGAAACGCTATGCCGTAGGCCTTGACAAAGCAGGCCGCGGCCAACGCGGCCGCCAGGGCCAATAGCGCGCCAACCGCGGGCACCGTGATCTTCAGCGCCCATTGCGGCAACTCCGGACTTTGCAGCACCGCCTGGAACATCAGCCATTCCGAAACGAAGCCGTTGAAGGGCGGCAGTGCGGAGATCGCGACGCAGCCGACGAGAACGACGAAGCTGGTGCGCGGCATGCGATGAATGAGGCCACCCAGCCTGTCCATGTCCCGCTCGCCGGTCGCGGTCAAGACCGCGCCGGCGCCGAAGAACAGCAGGCTCTTGAAGAAGGAGTGATTGAGCACGTGAAACAGCGCCGCCGTGAAGGCCAACGCCGCCGCGAGCTTCAGCCCGTTGGCCTGGAAGGCCAGGGCGAGGCCGAGGCTGGCAAAGATGACGCCGATGTTTTCAATCGTGCTGTAGGCCAGCAGGCGCTTCAAATCCTTTTCCATCATGGCGTAAAGGATTCCCATGACGGCGGTGACGCCGCCGAGGATCAGCACGACGACGCTGGCCCACCAGGTTGGTGGCCCCAGCAGGTCAAAGATGACGCGAATGAAGCCGTAGACCGCGACTTTGGTCATGACGCCGCTCATCAGCGCCGACACGTGGCTGGGGGCGGCGGGATGCGCGAGCGGCAGCCAGACATGCAATGGCACGAGACCGGCCTTTGAGCCGGCGCCGAGCAGCATCAGGATCAACACCAATGTCGCGGCGTAAGGCGTGTGTTGTGCGGCGCGGATGGCCGCGAATCCGTAATCTCCCGCCGGTCCCGCCAGCAGGCCGAAAGCCAGCAGCAATGCGAGCGTGCCGAAGCTTGCCATCACCAGGTAAACATAACCCGCCTTCGCGTTGCCCGGTCCACGATGGTGCGACATGACCAGCGCCCAGGAAGCGAGCGACATGAATTCCCAGCAAAGCAGATAGGAAAACGCGTCATCCGCCAGTACCACAAGATTCATCCCGGCCAGAAAGGCAGGGAAGAAGGGAAGGACGCGGTGCGGCGCCGGATCGTGGTGGCCATAGCCAAGACCGTAAAGGCTGGCCGATGCGCCTCCCAGATTGACGACGACAAGGAAGAACGCCGCCAGCGCATCGAGGCGGAAATGGGCGCCAAGCCACGGCAGTCCGATCGGCAAGGTCAGGCCGGAGACATTGAGAACGTCACCGAGCAGATAGCGGATCGACCCGAACAATGCGGCCAGGGAAACAGCCATGGTGACGCCGTAGACAATTGCCGTGGAACTCTTTGCGCCGCTCAGTACGAGTGCAAGCCCGGCGATCCCCAATAATCCCGCGGCACATGACATCTGCAAAACAACGGGAGACATCAAGCGCTGCCCCGCGTTCCGTTCGATGCTTTGTGTTCTCGTTGACTGTCCAAATCGGCTTTAGCTGAATGCGAATTCATTCTCAGTCGCACGCCGCGTCCCTGCGAATTGCTGAGGGCTCCTTCGTCGATCATCTCGATCCCGGCGGCGTCGAATGCGGCAATCAACTTGACCAGCGAATCGACATTGCCTCGAACCAGCGTTTCGCTTGCCTCCATTCGCTGGATGGTCGGCGCGGAAAGTCCGGAGAGTTCTGCGAGTCGGCGCTGATCGATGCCGAGCAGCAATCTAGCAGCCCGCAATTGAGCTGCCGTGATCATCGATATCTGTTTCACCGTCGGGATCCCGGCCAATATCAAACATCATTTTCCATCTTAACTAATGATGTAATATTGTCAATAATTGATATCTAAGATATCTATTCTAAGGGATGCATTTCAAGCGCTGGAATACGCGTTTGCGGGATATCGATCACCGCGCAGCTTGAGCGAGACATTCTGATCGCGCAGCAAACGGGCGTGCCCCAGAGTTTCTCAGGGCTGGTTGGAGGGCGAGAGGGGGCCTGCTATTTCGTTCAGACTTGGCCGCTGATTGCCGGCCTTGGCTCAGATCAGCAAGAAATACTCTAATCTTCTCAAAGGCCGCCGAATGAGGGCCAACGACGCTTCAAATGGCCACCGTCAGCGAATGTCGGTATCGGTGGTTGCGCCTCCCCGCAACCAAGATAAGCCTCTGATTTCATGAGGTTTTCAGAAAGCCGCCCAAAACGGGCCGCTTTCTTGTTTTCACCCGTGTCGCCACCGTGTCGCCGCCGAAAACGAAGCCTCTAGGCATCCGCTGAAAGCGAGTGCGGCTATCCGGACGTGCGAATTTCCAAGAGCGATTTCGGCGACCAGTGTTGCCAAGCCTAATCGCAGCGAATGCGATTCATTCTCCGGCCCGCTGCTCCGTTCGAGAACTAGTCGTTCCAATCGCCTCCGGGCCGTCTCCGCTTGCGGTTGGCCTGAGCGGCCAGTCGCGCGCATCCCGCCAGCCCACCGGCCGCGTGGACGAATTTCCGGAATTCCCTCGGCGGGATACCAACCTCCGCTGGGCGTCACTGTCGCCATCGATATACCCTTGCGTGGTGTGGATCGAGCGATGACCTGCAAGCAACTGAACATCGCGCAACGAACCTCCGGCTTTATGTACAAGCCGAGCTGCCCGCGTGATGAATGTTCGGCGGCCCGAATGCGAGGAGCAGCCGTCAAGACCGAGAGTTCGGTAGGCGCGGCTAAACCAGATGACGATGCTGCGCGCTTTCATCTTGCTGCCCGCTCCGAAAGCACGATGGGCCGTGAAGGTTCGGATTTCTCTCGGAGCGCAGAGAGCGCCTCTCGAAGATCGGCATGAAGAGGGATTAGTCGGCCATGGCCCTTCTTTGCTGCATGGTCTCGCAGCTCCAATACCCGATGGCACCGGAAGGATCGAGGACCATTTCCCAGGTAAGATTTGCAATCTCAGCGGCTCGCAGACCAGCTTTCACGGAGAACAAAACGATCACGTGGTCTCGAAGCGGATACCGAGTCGTTTCGGCAAACAGGAGGAGGTTGTCGATCTGGTCAGAGGCTAAAATTTTTGCCTGCTTGCCCGGCATTTTCTCAGTCGGTTCAGTTAATGGCTGATTCTACCAATTACGACGAGCAATGCAATCGTGCTTCTTCAACGTAAAAGGAGCCCACGTGGATCGTCGAGCAACGAATGTGGCTGATGTCCGCTCTTCTCCCAGCAACAGACTCTGGTCGGACATCGCGCGAGGTCCGAAAAGTGCCAAAAGCAGACATCACGCTCGTGCCGAATAGGCTATTATCTTCTTTTCAACGTATCTTCTTTTCAACGTCATAATTCTTCGCTGCACTGTTTTTCTTACGCGGACGCGCTGAACGACGGCAAAGAGCGTGGAGAGGAACTGAGATGAGCAAAACATTCAAGGAGGATCTCCCATGGCTTGGCTCTTCCTGCTCGTTGCTGGCCTGT
>Ga0137413_10000777_pt1 | contig 11407 bp, 7 predicted proteins | sample CZODoug2_1_16fun_FD_108280 | JGI IMG/M metagenome (GOLD analysis project Ga0137413, IMG submission 108280) | Vadose zone soil fungal communities from Angelo Coast Range Reserve, California, USA - CZODoug2_1_16fungal (Illumina Assembly) | ecosystem: Environmental > Terrestrial > Soil > Vadose... | reverse complement strand
GCGGCATACCGTCCTGCATCAGGTCGATCAGACGCCAGCCGGCCCATGGCAGGCCGCGAATGAGCACGTTTTCGCTGCCGCCCTCGCCGCCCGACGCCTCGACAGTGATACCGGGCGTGTCCTTGAGCAGTTCGGTGATGCTCTTCGGCGCCATCTCCTGGATTTTGGCCGGGCTGATTGTGGTGATGGAGTACGGAGCCGTGAATTTATCCTGGCCGGTTTTGGTTCCGGTCACGACTACCTCCTCCAGGCCGAAGATGGAATTGTCTGCCTGGGTGCTCGAGGTGCTGCTCTGCGCGGCATCCCCGCTCTGAGCCCAGGCGAAATTCGCCGTTGCGATACAGATGAGAGCGGCTGCCGAGAGCAGGCCGACGGCCGGTTTGTGGAAACTACGCATGGTCAAGGCCCCCCTTGTGGATTGCTGAAAATCATCAAATGCAGGGGTCGCCAGACGAGCTCGCAGGGATGCCATGGCATCATGGCGCCTGATTTCGTTTGGTTTTCCTGCTGAGACTAATTTAATTCTTGTCGAATACTATTCGTACTGTATTATATTTTCATGAAGAGTCAATGACGCATGGCCACTGATCGAGTGCCTCTCGGGGAGTTGACGCCGCCGGAGTGGATCAAACCCATCAGCAAGGGTGGGCGGGCGATGCTGGACCTTCTGTTGAAGCGCGGGCCCCTGTCCCAAGCCTCATTCACGACGCTGCTGGAGTTATCCCAGCCGAGCGTGGCCCGGCTCGTCAGCGGGTTTGAAAGCGAAGGAATCGTTCGACTGGGTGCGAGAAGAGCAACAGGGCCCGGACACCCGAGCGTGACTCTCACACTGAACCCGGACTACGCGTATAGCCTGGGTGTTACGTTGGAAGGGGACGCGCTTTCCATGGCGATATTGGATCTCTCCGGCAACGTGAGGGCGCTTCAAACGGTTGCCATGCCCGACATGAGCCGGCGCCCTGTGTTGGATCGCCTCGCATCGCTCAAACTCGATCTCATCCGCGAAGCAAAAATCAACGACCGGCGGATCGTCGGCTCCGGCGTCGGCTTTGCGGGCTTTTTCGTAGTGAACCCATTGAGCTTCAACCCGGCTGATTTATTGTCTGATTGGACTCGCGCCGACGTCGCGGCCACCCTGGCCCCGGTGCTTGGGTCATCAGTTGTATGCGACAACAGCGCCACGACAGCGGCGATCGCTGAGAGCCTGCTCGGCGTCGGCCGAACGTGCGCGAATTTTGCCTACTGCCATCTCAACAATGGTTTCGGCGGCGGCTTGGTTTTCGATGGCCGGATCATGCGCGGCGCCAACGGCAACGCCGGTGACTTCGGGGGTGTCTGGTGGCTGTTGAACAAGGGCTATCCCAACCTGGACCGGTTGCGATTTCACGTGTCAAAACACGGAACCGTTTTTAAAACCGTGGAAGAAATGTCTCACGCGCTGGGTCCAGACACACCCGGTGTGGAAGACTGGATCCTGGAAGCGCAACCGCCGTTCGCCCTGCTTGCCTTTTTGCTCGGCCATATGGTCGCTCCCGAAAAAGTGGTGATCGGGGGGCGCATGCCGGGTTGGCTGATCCAGCGCCTGGCCGAAAGGATTGTGTTACCGGCAAGTCCGCCTCGCAACGCGATGCCGTTCCCCCTTCCCCGGATCGTGGCACGGGAAGTCGAAGGCGACGCGGCCGCCATCGGTGCTGCGGCAATGCCGCTGCAGCATTTTTTCTTTGCCTGAGCCTGTTTCTTTACATGCAACAGGCGCGTCCGGAAGGCGCGAGTGGCGTCTCATCGGCTATGCCAGCGGCAATTTCGGCAAGAACCTGGTCTGGTCCACCGCTGACATCACGCTCCTGTTCATTCTGACCGACCTCGTCGGGATGCCGGTGGCCTCGGCCGCCCTGCTGATGACCATCGCCGTCGTCGGCGACCTGATCTTCGACCTGGTGGCGGGGGCCATCTCAGCGCAGGTAAAGGCACATGGTGCAGGCTACCGCTGGCTCATAACTTATGCCGCGATACCCTGCGGCATTGCCTTCATGTTGCTGTACGCCCTGCCCTGGTGGGGCGAGCACCGCTTCTGGACCATTGCAGCAGTTGTATTGGTGTTTCGTGTTGCATTTGCCGTGGTCGATGTTCCCCACTTTGCAATGATGGCCAGCATGGCAAGCGACAGCCGCGCAAGGGGACGGACGGCAGGCTACCGCAGTTTTTTCAGCACCATTTCGAGTCTCATCATTGCAACGTTTGTAGTCCCGTTTGCCGAAAAATCCACCAGCTCAGGTGATGCAGCGCCACTTGCCGCGTTTGGCTCGTGCGCTGCACTCATATTTTCCGTAGTCATGGCGATTTCCGCGCACGCTGGAAATCTCCCGCCTGCCGGAAGATCGAGCCGGAAAGCCATTTCCCTGCGACTTTCAATACCGAAGTTAGCCCCCTGTTTCTGGCGATGCTCGTCATTGCGGTGGTGATGTCGTTTGCAGTACCCATGTTCAGCCGTACTGCAATCTATTACTCCACCTACGTTCTCGAGCGCCCTGCTTTCGCTGGTCAGATCCTGACTGCAATCACGATCGGACAATTCGGCGGAGTCGTGGTTTGGACCAGTCTGGTCCGTCACTGCGACAAAACCAGGCTACTGATAGCGAGCCACGCCTCGACTTTGGCCGCACTGTGCATTTTTGTGGCCGCGGCCCCCAATCAAACTGCCATGCTCGTCGCGTCAACTCTGATGGGCGTGGCACTCCTGGGCGTCTACATGCTTCCTTGGGGGATCTTGCCCGATGTCGTTGATTTCTGTGAGCTCCGGCAGGGCTTTCGGCAGGAGACAACGTTGTTTGCCCTGTTCCTCGTCGTTCACAAGGCGAGCGGCGCCGCTGCATCGGGACTGATCGGGTGGGTGCTCGCGACCACAGGATATGTTCCGGGTGCCCAACAATCACATCTCGTTGTCAACGCAATCGTCTGCCTCGCTTTCGGCGTTCCGATAGTGGGAGCGCTGTCTGCCGTCGCAACACTCCTGCCTCTCAATATCGGTCACCGCCGGCACGCAGCGGCAATCCGCAAGCTCGCGTTTAGAAGCGTCAAAAGCTGACGCGCACCGTGCCCCGGATGACGCGGGGCAACGCCGGTTCTACATAGCCGCCGGCTACATACTCAGCGTTGTATTTCTTATCCAACAGGTTGTCGACTCTGACAGAGGCATTCCAGGTGCCCTTCGCGTCCTCGAATCCCAACGTGAGGCCAACCAGGTTGACCGGATCGCGGGCCGTGGAGTTTTCAGTATCCCAGTATTGCTTGCCGAGCAGCCGATAGTCCAGGCGTGTGACCAGCCGGAAAGTGTCCGCGATGGGCACGGTGCGATATTGAGCGCCGGCGTTGAAAGTCATTCTGGGAACATAGGGCGCCCAGTTGCCGACAGCAGTTGCATCCACAGCGTAGCGATTGATACGGCTCTGGGTCACCCCCAGGCCGCCGAAGACATCGAGGCCGGGTGCGATGAGCGCCTGGGCCTCCAACTCGCCGCCGCGCAATCGAACCTTGTCGATCGGCACGAGGACCTGTGCCGCTATGGCCCCTACGAAGACGAAATATTGTTGATTGTCCACATCGGTCTGGTAGACATCGCCGCTGACACTCAGGCGATTCGAGAGCCACGAGCCTTTGAAGCCCACTTCTGCCGTGGTGGCTTTTTCCTGGGGCACACGGTCTGAAACACCGTTTACTCCGACTGCAGCGGCGGCTTGTGCGGTTCCGTTCTGGTTGAACTCGCCGCTGCGAAAGCCAATACCCCACGAACCATACAAGTTGAGGTCGGAGCTCGCTTTGTACATGGCGGTGAATTTGGGCTGTCCCTGGCTGAAAGTCGCCCTGTTGACCGCACCTGGAGACCCCGATGTGTTGTAGGCTGATACGAACTGTGTGCGTCGATCGCGGTCATAACGATATGCCGCGGATAACTGCAGTTGTGGCAGTACGTCGTAGTCGACATTGGCGAAACCGGCTGTGGCGGTGTTGTGATTGTTGTCCCCGAGGAAGCTGAGGGTCGGGTTGATGGAATCCGGGCCGGCGGGAATGGTTTCGACCTGGAGGATCCCCAGGCCGTTATTGAAGCCGGTCGTTGTCGAGATGTAACGGTCCGTGTACAGATAGTATCCGCCGATCATCCATCGCAGAGGCTGGTCATTGCGAGAAGTGAGGCGTACCTCCTGGCTGCGTGCGGTAACATCGAGATACTGGGTCGCGCTGGCGTCCACATCAAAAGCGTCAGAGCCTGGAATCAGCCGCAGCGTGGTGGTGTTACCGTAAGGATAGCCGTCGCCCCCGTAAAACTCCTCGACATGATTCCAGGCGGAGACTGAGCTGACAGTGGCGAAATCGAGATCGTACGCAACCTTCAAAGAGACTTCGCCGATGGTGCGACGGTCGGTTCCGATGTCGCGCGAAATGAAGGTGTCGCGGACCAGGTTGGCGTTGCCGGGAATGCTGAAGTTCACAGGATTGGCCGGGTCAATGAGCCCGTTCGGGAGCAGACCGGCACCCTGGAAATGATAGTTGAGTGATCCACCGTTGGTGCGGGAAAAGGAGCCGCGCAGGTCCGCGGACAACTTGTCGTTGGGCAACCATTTCAGCAGTCCCTGAACGGACACGTCGCGAAAGGGATCCTGATGCCTGTCGAGAAAGACATTGTCGAAATGGCCGCTGCGGTCGACGTAGTTGGTACCCAGGCGGAAGAGCAACTGATCCTTGACTATCGGACCGCTCACCACGGCTTGCGTGTTGAATTCTTTTCCCGAGCCACCACCGGCGTCGACGTGTCCCTCGAGCTCATTGGTAGGCTGGCGGGTGGTGATCAGGATTGCACCGCCTTCGGCATTGCGCCCGTACAGGGCGCCCTGGGGCCCCCGCAACACCTCGATTCTCTCGAGATCGAAGAGCTGCTGTGTCAGCTGATATGAGTTGACCTGCTCGACCCCATCGACGACCACTGCGACCGGCGACTCGCTGTTGCGCACCTGGGTGATGCCACGAATGGTCAGTGCGCTGTAGCCGGCGTTCTGGGCCTGAACGATCGAGACGTTGGGAGTCAGGTTGATGAAGTCCCCGACCTCGCGGATATGCGCAGCCTCGATTTGCTTTTGCGTGAGGGCGGAGTCTGAAATGGGGACGTCCTGCAACTGCTCCGACCGACCCCGAGCGGTGACGATGACTTCCTGCAGGACGTCGTCCTGCGCAGCGGACGGCTCAACCCAGCAGAGCGTGGCGCACCAACAAAGAGCGATCTGAAGCCTGGATATCATGCTCATTCTCCCCCCGAACATCGAATTCCGTACACTGCTTCCGCTCTGCTGGCAGAGACATAGCGGTTCTCCAGGTCGCTGCGCACCCTTCCTGCTGTGCGCTCGCGCGCCGGTCCGAAGCCGCCGCCACCCCCGGATGCGACCGTAATGACCGTCCCCGCCTCGAGCGGGCGAGAATTGACTTTCAGGGCGCGGGCCTCCGAGCCATCCATGCCACGCACAATCACTTCGGGGCCGAGGCCCGGTTCTCCGCCGGCTAAACCCCATGCTGGCGTAATCGATCGTTCGAACCACAGGGAAAGATTTGCGTCGTCCAACAGCAAATACTGCCGCACCGTGCCGTTGCCGCCCCGGAATCGGCCCGCCCCACCGCTGTCGGTACGAATAGCGTATTGCAGGATGCGCACGGGATACTTGCGCTCGAAGATCTCCACGGGCAGGTCACGGAAGCTGCCGTTCACTTCATTGATCAGCGAGTCCTGCCCGTCTCCCTTCGACCAGGCTCCCCACCCTCCGGTGGTAGCTTCGATGGTCAGGAAGCGGTTGTTGGTGCGCCGATCAACTCCGCTCAGCGCAATTACCATGGAGTCGCCATAGTGAGCGGCAGCGACCTGATCGGGAAGCACCGGTGCCAGGGCCTTCAGAAACAGGTCGATGAGCAGGCCCAACGAGGAAAAGTACCAGGCACAGGCGGCGGGCTCCTGTGCGTTGAAAATTGAATTGGGCGGCGCCACGACCTCGAGAGTGTGAAAGGTACCCCCGTCGACCGGTCGCGTGGGGTTGATGAGCAGCTTGAAGGCCAGGCGCGCCGCGGAAATGGTCTGGGTGAAGCCGCAATTGACGGATCCTCTGGTCTGCGGCGAGGACCCCTCGAGATCCAGAAGTATTCGATCGCCGCGAACGACAATCCTCACTTTCACCAACACCGGCCCGGACCCGGCGCCATCGTTATCAAGGCTGCCCTCAGCGACATAAACGCCGTCGGTGAGCGCGCTGACCGCCTCACGCTCGAGACGTTCCGACTGGGCGAATATGTGTGTTCGGGCCGTATCGACGGTGTCGTAGCCAAAACGATCCATGAGGGCGCGCAGGCGACGGGCGCCCGTCTCGCCGGCTGCAATCTGCGCATGCAGGTCGCCGATGAGCACGGCGCCAAAACGGCTGTTGCGCCGGAGAAACTCCAGAATGTCCCTCCGGGGCCGACCCGACTCATAGATTTTCGTTGGCGCCCAACGCATGCCTTCCTGGTAGATTTCCGTGGAATCGATCGAGAGGCCCGTATCTTTTCCGCCCACATCCAACCAATGCGCCCGTGAGGCGGCGAAACCAACACGCTGGCCATGCCAGAAAATCGGCTGGATGACCGTCACATCGTTGAGATGCGTGCCGGCGATATAGCTGTCATTCAGGAAAATGACATCACCTTGCGCAAAAAACTCCCAGCCGTGCAGTTGCGCCGTTGCTTGCACGCACAGGGAGAGATTTCCCAGGAACAGGGGTACGCCGAGTGATTGCCCGAGCACGTTGCCGTCCTGATCCAACAGAGCGACGGCGCAATCCTTGCCCTCGTAAATCAGTGGACTGTAGGCACTGCGGATCAACGCGGCATTCATGTCTTCGGCGATGGACACGAATGCATTGCGCAGGATCTCGGTCGTGATAGGGCTGGCGCCCGCAGCGTTGTGGTCTGTGTTCATACTTCTCTCTGGATCAGCAGGTTGCCCCAGTCATCGAGCCTGAAGGCGTAACCCGGCGGTATGAATGTCGTGGCGCTCTCTTCCTCGATCACGGCCGGTCCGCAATAGCGAGTCTGGTCAGTGAGCAATCCACGCTGGAAGATGCTTGTGCGTAGAGTCTGGCCGCCGAAGATGACCTCCCGCTCGCCAACCACTGGGGAGTGCGCCTGCGGCGTGGAGGTGAATGCCTGACGCTTCCGGGCAAGATGCCCTACCGCGGCCAGCCGAAGATTGACGAACTCAACCGGATTATCCGGCTGAGCGTGCCCGAACCGGCGCTCGTGCGCTGCGTGGAAGGCCTGCAGAATAGGGGGTACGGTACTTTCGTCAGTGAACGGTATGCTGAGAGTGTTCTCCTGTCCTGCGTAGCGCAGATCGGCCGCGAAGGCGAACCCCATGTTCTCGGACAGAACATGCTCCTGCCCGAGCAGAGCCCGGCCCTGCTCCTGCAAAGATGCGCAGACATTGCGCATGAGAGTGAATTCAACTTCATCGGCCGGGACAAAGAAATTGCAGGTGAAGTCCGATCGAATATCGCTCTGCAGCATGCCCCAGGCGGAGAAGGCGCCAGGGAATCGGGGGATGAGGACTTCACGGATCTCCAGCTCGTAAGCCAACTCAACAGCGTGCATTGGCCCGGCACCGCCGTAGGCAACGAGAGTGAAGTCGCGCGGGTCGATCCCCTTTTCAACCGTGATAGTCCGCATTGCATCAGCCATTTTGGCGTTACTGATCGCCAGGATGCCCTCCGCCAACTCGAGCTCACTGATACCGAGCGGTTGAGCGATCTTCGTCATCGCTCGCCGCGTAGCGTCCGGTTCCAACGTCATGCGCCCGCTGAGAAGAGAATTGCTACCGAGCCGCCCCAAGTAGAGGTTGGCGTCGGTGACTGTCGGCTCGGTTCCGCCACGGCCGTAACAGGCTGGGCCAGGTTGAGAGCCCGCACTCTTGGGTCCAACTCTGAGGCCGCCGGCCTCGATCCAGGCGATGGAACCGCCCCCGGTGCCGATAGTGTGAATGTCGACGACGGACATCAGCAGAGGTAATCCTTCCAGAGTCGCTTCCGTCGATAGCTGCGGCTGGCCGTCGATCACAAGGGTCAAGTCAAACGAAGTACCGCCCATGTCGATGCCCAGCAAATTGGCGCGCAGAGTATCTTTGGATAGTTGTACGCAACCGATCGCTCCCCCGACAGGCCCGGACAACAGGGTCGAAATCGGCTGGTCGCGCGCCATGCGGTCAGTCATCACTCCGCCGTTAGAGCGCATGACGTGGATTGTCTTATCCATGCCGCCTTTGCTGAGTTCTGTCCGCAGTGTCTTCAAGTAGAGCTCAACCACCGGCGCCACGTATGCATCCATTGCCACCGAGGATGCGCGCTCGTACTCACGCCATTCCTTGGCGATGTCACTTGACAGGGAGATGGAGACATCGGGCAGCGCAGCTCTGAGAATGTCCCGTGCGCGGTGCTCATGCGCCGGATTTGTGAATGCGTGCAGGAAACAAACCGCGATGGCTGTTACAGCTTCTCGCTTCACTATATCAATCACAGCGCGCAGATCGTCTTCGTTGAGCGGCGCAACGACCGATCCATCCCACGCCAGGCGCTCACGGATGTCATGGACATCCCGACGCGGGACGAGCTGCTAGGTTTTGCGATACTGCACCTGATAGAGTTGAGTGCGATGCCCGCGGGCAATGGTGTAGCTATCAGAGATACCCGCCGTCATCAGGAGCAATACACGCGCTCCCCGCCGCTCGAGGAATGCATTCAGTCCAACAGTGGTGCCATGTACGAAGAAATCGATCTTGTTGAGGGCCGCGAACTGCGCATTCAGTCCCTCGAGCACGCCGCGGGAGGGGTTCTGGGGAGTTGTCGGTACCTTTCCTATGTGTGTGTCACCTGTTTCGTCCTCGAAGACAAAATCGGTGAAGGTCCCGCCAATATCCGCCGCGACCCGGAATCGCGTCATGACGGAGTACCCTCACTCGTGCCCGACGTGGCGATAATTTCGCAGATCGAGTATTCGAACTCACCGAGCCGTTTGAGGTTCTCCACCAACTCGGCCTGAACACTGGCCGCATAGAAGGCGTTTTCGAACGTCCGTCTGTCCGGCCACTCGAGGGTAGTAACGAAACGAAACCGCGGTTTGGCTCGATCGGGCCATGCCTGCGCCACCTGGGCGAAGTCGGTGCGCACAACCCCCGGCAGCGCGGCGTTGGCGCCCTGATGGTGATTGAGCCGCCAATCGAGAAAAGCGGCCTCGTCGGCACCCTCCGGCAGGTTGTACATAACAATGAGCCTGATCATCTGTGTTGCTCGTTCGGGCGGCGGCAAAGACAGGCTAGCGGTGGCAGGTACGGCGACGGAACTGCGCAGATGGCTAGGATTGCGCCTGAGAAGGATAGGTCGCCGACTGGACAGGCGCCGCAACGGCGGTCAGGCTACTGTCGGCAGTCGAGGTGAGAGTGATGGCCGAGAGCACGACGGCGGTGGACGGCGCTCCAGCGGAGGCAGAGCACGAATGGAGCTGGTTCATACGCGCAAAACTGGCCGCTCCAGTCCATCAGGTCAGATTGGTTGCACGCGAGCACCTCCTGGCAGCGCTGGACCGACTTTCAGGTAAACGACTCGGCCTCATTGTCGCACCCGCCGGATTCGGCAAGACGACCGTCCTGATGCAGTGGCAGGCGCGGCAGAGAACCGCAGGGACGGCGGTGGCCTGGCTGACACTCGACGAGGGTGACGCAAACCTTCATCAGTTTGTTTCCTATGTCGTGCTCGCCCTGGCCTCGGCTGGAGTGGACCTCGGATCTCTCGAGGCAGCCGCGGAACAGGGAATGGTGGGCGGGGCTCTGCGGCAGGCACTCTCCCTGCTCCTGGATCGCATTGCGACCCATCGAGGTTCGATTGTTCTGATCCTGGATGACTACCACAGGCTCGGGTCGCCCGGTAATGACCGGTTTCTGACGGAGTTGATCACCCTGGCTCCTGCCAACTTCACTGTTGTTGTCAGCAGCCGCGTGCGCCTCAACCTGGATGTGCCACGGCTCATGGCCGGCGGCTTGGCCATGGAATTCGGCGCGGAATTCCTGCGACTGACGCGTGCGGAGATGGCGGATGCGTTCGATCGTCCGCTCACATCGGATGAGGCCGATGTTGTTTTCGGCCGGACCGAAGGTTGGTTCGTCGCCGTGCAGTTGGCGCGGCTTTTGATCAAGGATGGCGACTCCATCCAATCGTGCCTGGTGCGTTTCAAAGGCGACTCGGGGCATGTTGCCAACTATCTGGCCGAGCAGGTGTTGTCCAATCTCGAGGCGCCGTTGCTGGCCTTTCTGGTCAGAACGTCCATCCTGGAATCGCTGTCTGCTCCCTTGGCGGACGCGTTGTTGATGCGATCCGACAGCCTGGAGATGCTGCGGCGACTCGAGCCGTTGAATGCCCTGCTCGTGCCGCTGAGCGAGATGCCCGGCTGGTATCGGTTTCACCACCTCTTCGCGCAATGTCTCCAGGACATCCTGTTACGGCGGCACGGCGCTGAAATACCCGAACTGCATCTGCGGGCGGCAGATTGGTTCGAGCGCCAGGGCAATGTCAGCGAAACGGTTTATCATGCCGGCGCGGCGCAGAATTTTGACCGGTGCGCTGCGTTGATTCAGGACGCGGGTGGCTGGGAGCTGATCCTCTTTGGTGGGATCGGCCATCTGCGCAACCTGCTTTGCTACATTCCTCATGCGGTCCTCAAACGTTATCCCCGGCTGCAGATTGCCAAGGCCTATCTGAGTGCCAAGGATGGCGATCTGGCCGAAACGCGAGCCCTGTTCAACTCCGCGCGCGCCCACGAGCACGATGCCAAATCGAGCTCGCTCCTGGAGCGGGATCTGCTCAACGTCGGTGCGCTTCTGGAAATCTATGAGGATCGGCACATGCGAGCTGCCGACCTCGCGACCCTGAAGGGACGGATTGAACGTCATCCCAGCGACGATCCGCTGAGCGTGGCGATTCTGACTTGTCAGTACATTCTGGCCTGCATCGCATTAGGGCGATTCCCGGAAGCGGAACAGCAAGCCCAGGAAGTCATGCGCGTGATGCGGCAGGCGCGGACTGTACTTGGACTCAACTACTGCTTCCTGCATGCTGGTTTGGCGGCGTTGTATCAAGGGAAGCTCGACATCGCCCAGGCACACTTCGGTGTCGCGCGAAGCATGGCAGAAGAAAATTTCGCATCCGATCCCGGGTTGCGCGCCCTCTCAGGAGTGCTTCATGCCACGTTACGCTACTGGCAAGGTCGGTTGGACGAAGAAGATGCCGATGAGGTCATCACATACATCGACTATGTGGAAGCCTATGACGGCTGGTTCGAGCTCTACGCTAATGCT
>Ga0137413_10000775_pt1 | contig 11417 bp, 9 predicted proteins | sample CZODoug2_1_16fun_FD_108280 | JGI IMG/M metagenome (GOLD analysis project Ga0137413, IMG submission 108280) | Vadose zone soil fungal communities from Angelo Coast Range Reserve, California, USA - CZODoug2_1_16fungal (Illumina Assembly) | ecosystem: Environmental > Terrestrial > Soil > Vadose... | reverse complement strand
AGTTCCAGGATGGTGACCTCCATCAGTTTCCATTGAGCGATGCCGCTTTGGATCAGGTCATGGACAAGGCTCCTTTGGGAGTTCCCAGCCTCGAAGCCTTTTCAATGGGTGGGCGCACCCCGACAAATCCCACCCCCAGTCAGGGTCACATCTGGTTCTCGCCGATCATCCCGATGTCCGGGGAGGCGGTGCAGGAGGCCGACAAGGTATTCCGTGCGGCATTCAAAGAGTGGGGTGTTAACCCCCTCGGCCTGCCGTTGCCGCAGCTGTATCACGAACGCACGTTTTTCCAGATCTATGGGTTTCCGATTACGCATGACCCCGAGATCAACCGGAAGAATCGCGATACCTTCAAACGGATGATCCAACTCGCCGCACAACACGGCTGGGGGGAGTACCGTACGGCTCCGGCTTTCATGGATACGTGTGCCGATGTTTATTCGTTCAACAATCACGCACTGCTTCGGTTGCAGGAATCCATCAAGGACGCCGTCGATCCGAACGGAATACTTGCGGCGGGCCGATACGGAATCTGGCCGAAACACCTGAGGAAGCCCCGGCAATGAATCCAGCTAATCGGCTTTTGATGATCGCTGGCCTGGCGGCTGCACTGACCGCGCATGCCGACGAGGCGACAACCGCAAAGGGCCAACACGTATTTGGGCAGTGGTGTAGTGCGTGTCATGGCCCGGGGGCGGATAAGCCCGGTACCACCGGACTCGCAGCGAAATATAACGGTAGACTTGCGGCTCAACTCGAACAACGCACCGATCTGACGCCTGCGATGATCAAACAATATGTGCGGCACGGGTTCGCGATGATGCCTCCATTTCGCAAGACGGAAATCGGCGAAGCGGACCTCGATGCGCTGTGTGCGTACTTGAGCAATAAAAAGAAATAGCGACAACGGAACGGGCGCGGTTTATCAGATCGCTCCGGGCCGGCCGCGCGGCAGACGGGCGCTCCCCTTCGCGGGGCGCGAACGTGCCGCGGTGATCAGACCAACTACTGCAAGCAGCGCAATCACGCTTCCCATGACTCGCCCGGAGGAGTCGTGAACGATACCGACCGCAGCACTGCCGAGTGTTCCGAGCAGAAACTGCATTACGCCCAGCAGGGCGGACGCAGCGCCGGCTTGGGCGCCGGCCGAGGAGATCGCGGCCGCCATGGCGTTACCGGCAATGAAGCCGATCGTGGCGACTAAGGCGAAGAGGGCCACCGTCAGGCCGATGACGCCGCCTGTCCCCGTGAAGACGACGAAGAGCAGTCCGATGGCGGCCGCCACGGCTGCGGTCACCGCATACAGGATAATGTTGTCAGGGGAATACCATTTCAGAAGGAAGGCATTGAGTTGCGAGGCGATTGCCATGCTGAGGGCGATTGCGCTCAAAAGGAATCCGCAGACCGCAGGAGTCAGTGAAAAGTGCTCGATGAGTACCGACGGCGCAGCTGTGTTGTAGGTGAACTGACAAGCGACGGCACACGCTCCCGTCAGTGCGAACGTCGTGAAACGACTGTTGCGCAACAGAGCGCCGTAGGTCGCGATGACTCTCGAGAAACCAACACTCGATCTGCGACCGGGCGGCAGAGTCTCCGGCAGCCAGATGGCGACCGCGGCGACACTCGATGCTCCGACCAGGGCCATCGCGACAAAGATCGCCCGCCAGCCGAAATGGTCCAGCAGGAGTCCTCCCGCCGCGGGTGCGAGGACCGACGTAAGGGACATGACCGTGATCGCCGTAGAGAAGACTTTAGCCGTATCGCGCTCATTGCAAGCGTCTACGGCGATCGATCGCCCCAGCACGATGGCGACACCATAGCCGAGTGCCTGGCACAATCTGAAAACACCGAATGTGAGAAGGGTCGTGGAGAGCGCGGCCGCCACGGCGGCCAACGTATATACGCTCAGGCTGACGAGGAGCGGCCATCGGCGGCCGTAACGATCTGCAATGGCGCCAAATACGAATTGGCCGACAAACATCCCGAGGAATATCGCCGTGAGTGTCAGTTCGGCGTGGAGCGAGTGCGTGCCGATCTCATTCTGGATGGAGGCTAAACCCGGCAAAGAGAAATCAACCGTTAACGGTCCGATTGAAAAGAACAGACTCGTGAGGATCACGAGTGTCGTCGTCTTCACATGGACTTTTTCGGTATTCACCGGGAGATCCTCGATCATTGATGTGCGTGCGCCAGGTACGTTGCCAGCGCCGTTAAATCAGCATCGCTGATTTCAGTTTTGCGAAAGGGTGGCATGACTGATACGCCGTGACGTACGTAGAATTTCACCAGCTGCTCGGTCAAGTCGGATCTCTTTTCGAGCAGCGCGGGCAGACGCCCCTTGTATTTAGCTTGCAACGCGCCCGTTCCCGGCTTATCGGGTCCCTCACCGTGACACGCTACGCACCAGTGCTGGAAGACCTGCTCCCCTGTCGCGGACCGTGATTCAGCGGACCAGGCCAACTGGGACGAGGTGCCGATCAGCGCACACAGGAGCCCAGATAGAATTCTCATGCCGCCGGCTTCCTGAGGTGTTTCGGCCAGATCCCGTATCGGCCGGCCGAAAGAATACCGTTAGGGTCCACGGCGTCCTTGATCCGCTCGTGCAGTCGCAGCAGGGCATGATTGTTGAAGGAATATACGTTCATGATGTCGTCCATGAACGCGGGGGCGGTGCGGTACTCTCCCCAGCCGTGATCGGCCGCGAGTTTGATCATGCGGCGGATGATCTCGCGCGTCTGGCGATTTGTTTGTGCGTCTTCGGAAAGCGCGAAACCGAATAGAAGGTAAAAAGCTCTGGGGTGGTAGAGCTGCGGCAAGGTGCGATACAACGGACGGATGCCCCAGTCCCTGAAGGCCTGTGCGAAGACCTTCTGTGCTTCGAGCACATCGGGTGCGGACAGGGGGATAATCGGTGAGAGCCAGAAATGTCCGTGGCTTGGGACGGGATTGGCATCCGAACGGGCGCCGACGAAAAAAGCACCGAGGGAGGGAATGCCCAGTGATGCTTTATCCATGACCTGCGCAGCCTGGGTGTCCGTCAGTGGGAAACGCACCAACTCGCCCTTCGAGAAACGGGCTTCCGGCAGCTTCTGCGTGAAGCGTCGCACTGCATGAGCCCACTGCGCTTCGACGACTTCAACCCCGCCGTAAAACTTGAGATCGACAGTCCAGTACGGTAGATCGTGCGTCATGCCGTAACGCTCGAGCTCGGCCGGGGTTACGTCCGGATTGTCCAGGAGAGCGGCATGTTCCGGATCCGGTGGAATGCCAAATACACGTCCCAATTGCAGGGGGCTCCCGAGGCGGGTTGTCGCCGTCATACCGTTCGAATTGATGAGGGCGCAGAACTCATCGAGCAGCGGGGCCAGATCATCGTGGCGATAGACCTGTACGGTGCCGCTGAGATAGGCCTCCGGTTCCGCCATCAGCCAGAAACCCATCTTCGTCACGACGCCGGCGTTGCCCTGCGAAAACAATCCATCGATGTCCGGGCCGAAGCCGTACTTCGATTGCTGCCATGTTTTGGCACCGGGTAAGGCACCCATGCCGGTTCGCACCAACTCCCCGTTGGCCAGCACCACCTCCATGCCGCAATGCGCCCCGAAGTGATCCCGGTACGGGGCCATCGTGTAGCCGTTGCCGTGATCCAGCGCATTACCGATCAGACTTCCCCACCCCGGATCCGGACAGTCGATCCACAACTTCAGGCCCCGCTCGCGAATGTGCCGGTACAGGTCAAAGTAGCTGACGCCCGGTTCCACCAGGCAGCTCGCGTTGCGCTCGCTCACCTCCAGAATCCGGTTCATCCGCTTCAGATCCAGCACCACGCTGCCCGAATACACCGGCGCGGATCCTCCGTAGCCCAGGTTGCGACCGGTGGAGATCGGGTAGATCGGAATCCGATGCGCATTGGCTACGCGCAACACCTGCTGAACCTGCTCGACGCTCTCAGGGGCCACCGCCGCGCTCACCAGCCGCTCCTCCGGCTCCCCCCAGAAAGGCGAGTACGCATCCTTGTAAAGCTCTACATCCTCCTCGCTCGTGTACACCCACTGGCGCCCCACCGCCGTCTCAAACCCCGCAATCGCCTCGGCAAATACCGAGCCTTCCACTCCAGGCGGCACTCTCATACATCAGCCCCGGGTTGCAGGGGCAATCAACCACGAAGTGAGCGGTCGCTCCAGCCAGCCGGGTGCGTCCGCCGAGTTGGATTCGACGATTTTCTGCAAGCGATCGCCCGGTTCAGATGGGAATGTTGCGAGTATTCGGGCGGTCCGCGACGCCCACGCACTCGGATTTTGTTGGTACAGTCGCTCAAATTGGCTGACCGCTTGACCCGAACCTGTCAACCGATGCGTCACGTGGCCACTGTGGGCAGGGACATGCTGCGCCTTGTAGATGACCTTCATTCCGTGATCCCACGCCAGCCGTTCCAGACAAAACAGTGACTCGGGCGAAGTCAACCCGGCGATCGCGACCGGTTGCTGGATCCAGCGAGGATGTAGATCATGAAACCAAAGCGACGTGATGTCGCTCCCGCCAATGTGTGTTGCGAGGCCTATTCGAGCAGCGGTCCGCGCGAAGTCCCTGCTGGGAGCTGAGTGCATGTCTGCCACGAGCTTGTAGACGTCGATGTGTTGAAGCGATCCCGATGCCAACGGGATACTCGCCGCGAAGGCCGGTGGCGCCGCAGCTGCCAAGGCAGCTAATTTGAATCCTTCCTGCAGAAACTCGCGTCGTGTCCCCATTCAATCGCCTCCGCATAAAATTCGGAAATCAGACCGCTCGAACATCCAGGCCCTCGAGAATGCAGATGTCGATGGGTGCAGCCAGATGCTCCATGATGCTCCCCCGATAGGCTTTGTAGTGTTCGCTCGCCCGATGTGCGTCCAGGGCGGCGGCATCGCGATACTTCTCCAGAAGAACGTAGATCCGCCGACCGTCTGTGGTCGAATGAAATAGATCGTAGCATTCGCAGCCGGGCTCGAGTCGGGTCTTGGCGACCATGCCCCGCAGGATCTGTTCGACGGACGGGCCGCTGCCCTCCTTGGGGTGAAATCGAACCAGAACCAGATTGCCCATGTGCGCTCTCCCGGCGGGATTGGATACGTTGACCGCGTGAGCTTTATTGTGGTCGTTTCACCCGCACAACCACCTATCGCTCGGATAGGTGGCCGACAGGTGGGGCCGGGTATCGTGTGCGGCAGCTTCGCCCTCTTCAGGCGGCATCTGGCAAACGGACCGGGGAATGACAATGATTGAGAATACCGAGCCATTCGGGATGAACGCCGCGCGTTTGCAACACCTTACCGCCGTAATGCAAGCCGACATTGACCGAGGGCTCTACTATGGCGCGGTGATTCTGGTGGCCCGTGCCGGCAACGTGGTGTTGCACGAAGCGGTGGGGTACCGGGATCCGGTCGCGAAAGTGCCGATGACTCGCGATGCGGTCTTCAGCATCTTTTCGGTTTCGAAGTCTTTTACCGCGGTATTGACGCTGCAGGCCATCGAGCGAGGGCAGTTTGCCCTCACGACCAAGGTTGCGGAGGTCATTCCTGAATTCTCGGGCGGCGTCCGGGGCGACATCACGTTTTATCACCTGTTGACGCATACCTCCGGACTGCCGGTCATGTTCCAGCCCGTACCGGACATGTACATTGACCGGCTCGATGAGGTGATCGAGATCATCTGCAGGAAGGTACAGTCCGAAGCGATGCCCGGCGAGGTTGCAAGCTATGCACCTATGGTGGCGCACGCTCTCATGGGTGAGGCCATCCGGCGCACCGACCCCCGCAAACGGGGTTTCCGGCAGATCATGCAGGAAGAGCTGCTGACACCTCTGAGTTTGAACGACACGGCAGTGGGGTTGCGAGCAGACCTGAGACCTCGCCATATCAAGCCGACCTGGCTGTTCGACAAGGGTGCTTTGCGGCACCTCGGTCACGCGAACCTGGGCACGGATGGTGCTTTCGAACAGGAAGACGCCGAGATGCCGTGGGTCGGAATCGCTTCGACCGTCGGCGATCTGTTCCGCCTGGCCGAAATGCTGCGCCGGGGTGGGGAGCTCGATGGCGCGCGCATTCTATCGCCGGTCACAGTGGAGCAGATGCTCATCAATCGGACCGGCTCGAAGATCAACCAGCTCTACGGCAAGAACGCGATCGCCCGCAATTGGGAACCGCCGCCGGCCTACCTCGGACTGGGCGTCGGGCTGCGCGGCGATGCGATCTGCCATCACCAGTTTGGCACGCTGACCTCCCCCAGAACGTTTGGCCAACATGGTCAGGGCAGCATGTTGTATTGGGTCGATCCCGAGAGGCAGGTGACGTTCGCTTGTCTGTCACATGGAGTGCTGCCCGAAGGAGCGAACGTGGAACGGTTTCAGAAGCTCTCGGACATTGCCATTACAGCGGTCGTCTGAAGATGGCTACCGCGGCAGGCTACTTCATGAGCCCGAACTGCCGGGCTTTCTGCGCCGCGAGAAATCGGTCGCGAACGCCAACCTTGTCGAAGATCTGCTGCAGGTACCACTTGACCGATCCTTCTGTCAGGCCCAGCTTGCTGCCGATCTGCAGGTTGGGCATTCCGGTCGCGGCCAGTTCCAGAATCTGGATCTCCCGGGAGCTCATGCGTCCGCACAGGGCGGCCTGCTCGTCGGTCACGGTCTCATCGAAAAGATCCACGCGTTTTAACTCACTCTTGAAACAGCTCAGGAGCTCCTGCATGAACGGGTTGTTGTCGTCGCTGCCGCGGGAGGCAGTGCGGGTCATTTGCAGCAACATCTGGGCGACGGCTTCGCCTTCGTCCAGGAAGGGTCGGATCAGGCGCGGTTGCGCGGCCTTCGCAGCCGCTTGCGATAAGGCTCGATGGGCCGCAAGTCGTTCGCCGCAGAGCATCAGCAACTGCGCGATCAAAATGTCCCACCGAACAGTCTCGTAGACTGCCTGGGCGTTCGCAACCACGCCGCGCCACCAGCGTGCGAACTTGAGCGCCTCGCCAATTCGGTCGTGTGTTGCGGCGAGGCGGCACCAGATCGCAGCAGTGGCGCCATCCAACCGCGTCATGTTCCTGACTGGCGCCAGTTCGCCCGGGCTCTTACGGCCGTAAAGATTGCATGAACGGGCAAGTTGGGTCGCGTCGTCCGGCCGCCCAATGCGTAGCAGTATGGCGACCGACTCGATTTGCGCCATCGTCTCGAGCCGGTCGAGAGCGTGTTCTCCCGCAAACTCGACAGCGGAATCGAGCGCCCGGAGCGCCTCTGCGTACTTCCCCTCGAAACACAACAGTCGCGCGCGGGTCAACCAGCCGCTCACGAGTTGATCGACGAACCCGATCGCAGTGGCCGGAAAATAACGATCCAGCAGTTCAGTGGCCCGCTGGGTCTCGTTCATTTCATAGTACACCTGGGCCAGGGGAATGGCCGCGACCGCGCCCAGCTGCGCGCCGCGCCCGGCCAATTCCTCCGCGATCTCCAGTCCCTTCGACAATATTGCCAACGCCTTCTCGGTGCGTCCGGCCAGCAGGTAGGAGGGGCCGGTGATGGCCGCGCGAAACACCTCGTTGTGACGGCTCCCGGAGCGCTCCACTTCAATCCGTGTGAGCTCGGCCAGCCGGGAGATCCGCTGCAGGTTGTACTGCTCGCGCTCTGCGTACTGCAGTGAGTTGAAATAGCTCGCCAGAATGTACGGATCGTCGATGCTCTTCAGATCCCCCGCCAGCACGGTACAGTTCGCTTCGAGTGCACTGATTTGATACGTGGCGTGCGCGAGTTGACCTTCGCGATGCTGAACCAGAAAATTCAGGCGCTCGAGCTCGCTGGTATCGATCCTGCCGCTGAGTTCGAGCTCCGCCACGCGGGTCTTGCTGACTTCCGCGAGATTGCGCGCTTCGGCCACCTGCCATTGCATGCACAGGCGCCAGGCGATGGCCAGCATGATGCGCGGATGCAGCGCCTGTACTTGGGGTGGGATACGGGAGGCAAGGCGTTGGAACATCTCCTGCTGGCCCGCTCGCCACATCGAATCGCAACTCGCCTCGAGTATCTCGGCCGCACGTAGCGTGTCGCTGCCGCGCATCGCATATTCAAAGCCCTCCACGTGGTGGCCCGCTTCCACCATCCAACCGGCGGCCTGCAGGCACAGTTGCCGGCGCTTCCCCGGCATCTGGTCCTGCAGGCATCTGCCCAGGTATTCTGCGAACAGGGGGTGATATCTGTACCAGGTGCGTGTTTGATCCAGCGGTACGAGGAACAGCCCCTGGTGCTCGCACTCATCCAACAGTCGGCGGCTGTTGGAATTGCCGACCAGGCGGTCGCACAACTGCGGGCAGAAGCGCTCGAGTACCGAGGTGTGCAGCAGAAATTCCTGCAGCTCGCGTGTTTGCCGCGAAACGACGTCTTCGGAGAAGAAGTCCGCTATCTGGCGGCGCTCGCCGCTTGCACCCTCGAGCAATTGAAACGGTTCCGCATCGGCGCGCAGCGACATGCTCAATAACTTCAAACCGACGATCCAACCCTCGCTGCGTTCCTGAAAGTGACGAAAATGCTCGGCGGTGAGATTCTGGTGCCCTTCGAGCTCCAGAAACTTCGCCGCTTCAGCGGGCGCAAAGCGCAGGTCATCGGCCCGCAGCTCCAGTACCTGGCCCAGCGCCCGGGCGCGGCCCAGGGGAATTCCGAGGTCCTGGCGCGTCGCGACGATCAGATGAACGTTGGGCGGCACTGCCTCGAGCAGAATCTGCAGACATTCCAACGCCTCCGATTCCCTCAGGTGATGTGCATCGTCAATGAGCAGGTAGCTGGGATGTTTGAATTCGAAGAAACCATTGGCGAGCTGCGTGACTAACACTTTCCAGGAGTAATACTTCTCGCGGCTGAGGATCGCGGCGATGCGCGGGGCTATCGGGGAGCCTGCTTCCTCGAAGGCCTGTACCAGGCACTCCAGGAAGGCGGCGGGCTCGCGCTCGGTCGAGTCCGCGGAGATCCAGGCGACCTGGCCGTGATTTTGTGCCAACCGCTCGGCCCATTGCTGCAGCAGTATGGACTTGCCGTAGCCGGCCGGCGCCTGGATGACTGTAAGTCGCGCATCACGGCGCTCTTCGAGTCGGTCGATCAGGCGCCCCCGATCGATCAATCCCCGCGGATGGGCGGGTACACGCAGCCTGATACGGCTGTACGTTTGCAATGAATCCGGCCGAGTGTTCACCGTCATCCCCCTGCTGCATTCGCCGGGTTTCATAGTGCCAGAAACTGCGCGTCCGCGGGATTGGGTCTTGGCGTCAGTCCCGCACCCTCAGCTCCTATCCTCGAGATAGGTCTCGCAGCGCCCGATGTCGACGAAGATCGCCCGTGCCAGTATTTGGCAGCCCTTCAAGACATATTTCGATATGGACTCAGCAATGGCCGAGGCGCAGGCAACGAAAGACCTATCAGCCGAGCGGCTGCAGTATTTGCGGGATGTGATCGAAGCCGATATCCGCAGCGGCTCGTATCAGGGCGCGAGCATCATCGTGGCCCGCCATGGTCACATCGGACTGCACGAAGCACTGGGCCGGCAGGGCCGCGACAACCCTGAACCCGTGCGCAAGGACTCGGTGTTCAGCCTCTTCTCGCTGACCAAAGGCTTTACCAATGTGCTCGTCTTCAGGGCGATCGAACGGGGACAAATCGCGCTGACGACTAAAATATCTTCGGTCATTCCGGAGTTTTCCGGCAAGCCCAGGGAGGACATTACCGTTGCGGATCTTCTGACCCATCGCGGTGGGCTACCGGGTGTGTTCACGCCCCGGCCCGGCATGAAAATTGACGTACTCGCGGAAATTATTGAGGCGATCTGCAAGCATGTCCATTCGGTGGAAGCGCCAGGCGTGCGCGTGGATTACTCGCCAATGGCAGCGCACGCGCTGCTCGGTGAAACAGTCAGGCGACGGGACCCGGCGCGTCGATCGTTCCGGCAGATATTGACGGATGACCTGCTCGAGCCGCTCGGGCTGCGTGATACTGCATTGGGTGTGCGGGCGGACCTGAAGTCACGTCATGTGGTGCCGGAGTTTCCCAGCGGGTTTCCGGCGACCCATCCCGGGCATGGCGATCTGGGTCCGCACGGTGCTCTGCTGGAGGAGAACTCGGAAATGCCCTGGGTCGGCATGGTGTCAACAGCCGCCGATGTGTTTCGCTTCGCGGAACTGTTGAGGTTGGGGGGCGAGCTCGACGGCCGGCGACTCGTCAGCCCGCGTATTCTGGACATGGCGACGCAGAACTGGACCGGCGAGCATCCGAATCAGCTCTACAAGGGCATCGCTCTGGCGCGCGGCTGGAAGCCTTTCCCTGCGTATCTCGGCCTCGGCTTCACCTTGCGGGGCGATATCATCTGCCAGCATCAGTTCGGTACCATGGCCTCGCCGCGTACTTTCGGCAGTCATGGCGCGGGCAGCACGGTCTTCTGGGTCGATCCGGTGAAGGGCGTGACTTTCGTGTGCCTCACGGCTGGATTGTTGGACGAGGGAGCTAACATCGAGCGATTTCAGCGGCTCTCGGACATTGCACATTCAGCGGCGCTCTGATGCAGCGCCTGCTCTGCAGTGGGGCAGTGTGCCGGCCACAAAATCGTCAATTTGCGCGGCGACCAGCGCGGAATAGGCAGGGTCATGCGTGATGTTTCCGGCAAGACGGCGTTCATAACGGGCGGCGCGAGCGGTATCGGGCTCGCGATGGCACGAGTATTCCTCGACGCGGGCATGCGTGTCGCGGTCACTGACGTACTGCAGCCGCACCTCGATGAGGCAGCGACTCAACTTGCCGCGTACCGTGATAGAGTTCGTTTCCTTGCACTGGATGTGCGTGATCGCACCGAGTTTGCCCGTGCGGCAGACGAGGCAGAGCGTGCGCTGGGTAAGGTGCATCTGCTTTGCAACAACGCGGGTGTTGGCTCTGACCGGCCCGTTATGGACGCGCCGTACGAGGAGTGGGACTGGCTGTTCGGAGTCAATGTCGGTGGTGTCATCAACGGCGTGGTCACATTTCTGCCGCGCATGCGCGCGCTGGGAACGGAGGCACACATTGTCAACACCGCATCCCTCGCTGCACTGATCCCGCTGAGTGCGACTGCGATCTACACGGGGACGAAGTTTGCGGTTAGAGGCCTTTCGGAGGCGCTCCGGCTTGCGCTTGCTCCGCATCGAATAGGTGTGTCCGTGCTGTGCCCGGGATTGGTCCGCTCACGAATTTTCGAGTCGAGCCGATACAGGCCTGCGGATGTACCGTCTCCGCCATCGGGCTCGAGCCGCGGCGCAGATCTGATGGCCCATTTCGGTGGGGCAGCGGCGGACCCGCTCGATGTTGCGCGGCAGGTCCTTCATGGGATCCGCAACAATAACGCTTACATTTTCACGCACCCGGAGAGCAAAGACGAGGTGCGTGAGCT
>Ga0137413_10000774_pt1 | contig 11421 bp, 10 predicted proteins | sample CZODoug2_1_16fun_FD_108280 | JGI IMG/M metagenome (GOLD analysis project Ga0137413, IMG submission 108280) | Vadose zone soil fungal communities from Angelo Coast Range Reserve, California, USA - CZODoug2_1_16fungal (Illumina Assembly) | ecosystem: Environmental > Terrestrial > Soil > Vadose... | reverse complement strand
CTTGAGCCAGCGCCGCGAGGTCCTCGAGCAACTGGGCAAGCTCAAGCGTGAGGCGCAAGTCGTGTACGGCGAGGCCGGCAAGGCGCAGCCCGTGGGTGCGGATGCCGACCGCGGCGCGTTCATCACGCCCACCTTGTTGTACTGCCGCGATGCGGGCAGTGCCCGTGCGATCCACTCCGTCGAGGCCTTTGGTCCGGTGTGCACGCTCGTCCCCTATGACTCGGTCGAAGAGGCCATCGCGCTTGCGCGGCGCGGCGGTGGCAGTCTCGCCGGCTCGATCTTCAGCGCCGACGATGGGGTCGCGGCGCAGCTGGTCCTGGGACTTGCGCCGTATCACGGCCGCGTCGTGGTCGTGAACCGGCACTGCGCCAAGGAGTCCACGGGCCACGGCTCGCCACTGCCGCACCTGGTGCACGGAGGTCCGGGGCGTGCCGGCGGCGGCGAGGAGATGGGCGGCATCCGCGGCGTGATGCACTACCTGCAGCGCACCGCCGTGCAGGGCACGCCCGATGTCGTGACGGCGCTCACCGGGCGGTGGGTGAAGGGCGCGCGCGAGCTGGACCCCGGCACGCACCCGTTCCGCAAACCCTTCGCGCAGCTCGCGATCGGCGATACCTTCAACTCCGCGGAACGCGAGGTCACGGTCGAGGACATCGAGCGCTTCGCCGAACTGTCGGGCGATCGGTTCTACGCGCACATGGACGAGGCTGCGGCCGCCCGCAATCCGCTCTTTGGCGGTCGCGTCGCGCACGGCTACTTCCTGGTGTCGGCGGCCGCCGGGTTGTTCGTCGATCCGCCCTACGGCCCGGTGCTGGCGAATTTTGGGGTCGACGGCCTGCGCTTCACCAAGCCGGTGAAGCCCGGCGATCGCATCAAGGTGCGCCTCACCTGCAAGGAGAAATCCCTGCGCGCGGGCGCCGGCTACGGTGAGGTGCGCTGGGACACCGCGATCACCAATCAGAGCGGCGAGGCGGTCGCGAACTACGACGTCCTCACCATGGTGAGCGAGAAACTGGTGCCCGACGCGTAGTGCGCGACCCCTTGCGCCTGCGCCACCTCACCGAGGCTCTGAGGCTGTATGCCTCGCTGACGATCCTGGGTGCGATCTGTCTGCTATGGACCGTGGTCGCGCTTCCCTTGCTGTGGGTATTGCCGTCCGGGCCCGCGCAGCGGTGCGGGCGACTCGGGATCCTGGCGGGATTTCGCCTGTATGTCTGGTCGCTGCGCCTGATGGGCATCTATCGACTGGATCTGCGGGCGCTGCAGGCGCTGCGCGGGGGTCCGCCATCGGTCCTCGCCGCGAATCACCCGAGCCTGATCGACGCCCTGCTGATCATCGCGCACGAGCCGCGGGTGACCTGCGTGATGAAGTCCTCGCTGATGAACAACGTGTTCCTGGGCGCAGGCGCACGCCTCGCCCGCTACATTCGCCACGATCCGCCGCGGCGGATGATTCACGAGGCCGTTGCACAGCTGCGCCGCGGGGGGATCGTGCTGCTGTTCCCGGAGGGGACCCGAACGACGCACTCGCCCATCAACGCGCTTCAAGCCGGCGTCGGCCTGATCGCCAAGCAGGCCGGCGTGCCCGTCCAGACTCTCATCATCGAGACCGATTCCCCGTTTCTGAGCAAGGGATGGTCACTGTTCGAGCGCCCCTCCATGCCGGTCAGCTATCGGATGCGACTCGGGCGGCGACTGGAAGCGCCGAACGATGTGCATGAGTTCATGGCCCAATTGGATCAGTACTTTCGGGCCGAGCTGACGAGCGCCCGGCCGACGCCCGGAATCTAGGCGGGTTTGCGCGCGCGGTACGCTGAGAAGACGGCGAGCTCGACGTGCCGCTCGACCTCCACGAAACCGGCCTCGCGGACGGCTCGCACGATCGTCTCGGGTGGCACACAGGCCGCGACGGTGTCCCAGCAGTAGCGCATGAGTAAAGGCGCGTCGCGACGGGCGATGAGTGCCGCGACCACGGGCACGAAACCGTTGAGCCAGGCTTTCACGATCACACGTGGCAGGGCGCCTGCCGGCTGCGTGAACTCGAGCACGCACAAGCGGCCGCCCGGTTGGATGACCCGGTAGAATTCAGCGAACGCCGCGGACAGGTCGCTGACGTGGCGAAGGGCGTAGCCCATGCTGAGGAAGTCGGCGCTGCAGTCCGGGGCGGGAATCGCTTCGGCGCTGCCGCTCAGGAGCCGCACGCCCGCGGGCACCCGGGCGTGCTCGATCATGCCCGGACTCGGATCCACGCCGGTGACGCGCGCGGGATCACCGACAATGCGAGCGGCGGCGCAGGCGAGCAGCCCCGTGCCGGTTCCGACGTCGAGAACACTCATTCCCGGCTTCAGGCCCGCATCCCTGAGGGCTCGCCTGCGGTACCAGGAGCCGGTCCCCAGTCCGACAATGCGCTCGAGGCGATCGTAGTCGGCGGCCGCTCGATTGAAGATTCCGCGCACCCAGGCGCTGCGCTCGCCTTCGGTCCGGTAGTACGCGCCCAGTGGTGGATGAGGTGCTGGCACGGCGGCTTAGGGCCCCGATGCTAGCCGAAACGCATGTCCGCGTGTCGACACCGCCTTCACCAGCGTCCACACGGCATCGCCCGGGCGCAGGTTGAGCGCCCGCAGGGCGTTTTGCGTGATGCGAGCGAGCACCGTCTCCCCGCCCACGTCGAGCCTCACCAGCACCGCCCCGTAGTCGTCGTTCGAGATCGCGGTGACGGTGCTCGCGAGCGCGTTGCGCACGGAGAGGCCCTGCACCGGTTGAGTGGCGAGGATCACGTCGCGCGCCAGCAGCTGCAGACGCACGCGTGAGCCAACCGGGACGTCGCGCAGACTGACCTGCAGTGTGCCTGTGCCGACGGCCAGATCGGCGCTGCCGCTGTCGGGATCGAGGCGCGTGACGACGCCCTCGAGCACCGCGCCCACCAGATCCGGTCCGATGATGCTCTGCAGCTCGGGCCTTAGACTCAGCTCGTTCACTGGTCCCTGCGCCAGCACCTTGCCTGCCTCCAGCAGCACCACGTGGGTGGCCAGGCGCAGGACCTCCTCGAACTGGTGGCTCACGTAAACCATGGGGATCGCGAGCTGATCACGCAGCGCCTCGAGATAAGGCAGAACCTCCTCGCGGCGCGCGACGTCGATCGAGGCGAGCGGCTCATCGAGCAGCAGCAGGCGCGGCTGCGCGAGCAGCGCGCGTCCCAACGCGACGCGCTGGCGCTCGCCCCCCGAGAGCTCACGGGGCCGCCGCTGCAGGAGCTGCGCGAGCCCGAGGAGCGCCACGACCTCCTCGAAGCCGATGATCTGTGGTGCGGCGCGCGAGCGCTTCTCGCCGTAGCGCAGGTTGCCGGTCACGTTCAGGTGCGGGAACAGCCGCGCGTCCTGGAACACATAACCGATGCGCCGGCGCTCGACCGGCACGGCGACTCCCGCGCGTGTGTCGGTGAGCACCTCTCCATCGAGCCGGATGTCGCCCGCATCCGCTACCGAGAGCCCCGAGATGACGTTGATGAGGGTGGTCTTGCCGCTGCCGGAGCGGCCGAACAGCGCGATGATGCCGGGGGTGGGTGCGGCGAAGCTCGCCTCCAGGGAGAATCCGGGGCGCGTTCTCAGCACCGAGACCTGCAACATGCTAGCGGCCGAGCAGGCGGCGCACGCGCCGCACCAGCAGCTCGGAGGCCAGCAGTCCCAGCAGGCCGAGTGCAAACGACAGCAACGCGAGCCGCAGCGCCAGCGCATCCCCGCTGGGTGACTGCATCGCGGTGTAGAGCGCGAGCGGCAGCGTGCGGGTCGCGCCGGGAATGTTAGAGGCGAAGGTGATGACCGCGCCGAACTCGCCCAGGCCGGCGGCCAGGGCCGTGACGGCCCCGGCGAGGATCCCCGGGAGCATCAGCGGCAGGGTGATCGAGACGAACCGATCGAGGGGGGCTGCGCCCAGCGTGCGTGCTGCCTCTTCCAGCCCGCGGTCGACATTCTCGAGGGATAAGCGTATCGCGCGCACCATCAGCGGAAAGGTCATGACCGCGGTGGCGAGCGCGGCGCCGGCGGTCGTGAACGCCAGCTCGATGCCGAAGTGGCTGCGCAGCCAGGCGCCGATGGGACCGCGCGCGCCAAACAGCACCAGCAGAACGTAGCCCACGGCCACCGGTGGTAACACCAGCGGCAGATGCACGAACGCATCGAACAGCATCCGGCCCGGGAAGCGCGCGCGTGTCAGGATCCAGGCGACCAGCACCGCCAGCGGCAGGCTGAAGCCGACGCTGCGCACGGCCACCTCGAGACTCAGGCGCAAGGCATCGAGCTCGGCGGGGCTGGGCACGTCGTTCATGGGGTGCTGCGCCTGCGCACCGCAGCTTCAGGTGAGTGTCGTGAACAATCCGGTGGCGCCGAGCACGAACACCACCACACCGACGGCGGTGGCGGCCGCGCGCTGCGGCACATGGCTCGTAACCCACGCGGCTATCGGTGCCGCGGCGGCTCCGCCGATCAGCCAGGGAACCTCGGGGGCCAGGCTCATGCCACCAACGCAGCCTGCAGCGCAATGGGGGCAGGGGCGGGCGGCCGGGGTGCATAGGCGGCGAGGCCCTTGTGCTGGAGCCACTCGCGGTTGAACAGGCGTGACTGATACTTCGCTCCGCCGTCGCACAGCACGGTGACGATGGTGTGTCCCGGCCCGAGCCCCTGCGCCACCCGCACCGCCGCGGCGACGTTGATGCCGGAGGTGCTGCCGAGAAACAGTCCCTCCTCGTGCAGAAGGCGGTAGACATGGCGCACGGTGTCGGCATCCTCGATGTATACGGCGTCATCGATCGGAGCGCCCTCGAGGTTCGCGGTGATTCGCCCGATGCCGATGCCCTCGGTGATCGATCCGCTGCCGGTGGCTTTGAGCGTTCCAGTGCGCACGTAATGGTACAGGCTGCTGCCCGGAGGGTCGGCGAGCACGCAGCGAACCGCGGAGCGGCGCGACTTGAGGTACTGCGCCACGCCTGCGAACGTGCCGCCGGTGCCCGTGGCCGCGACGAAGGCATCGATGTGGCCGTTGGTCTGGGCCCAGATCTCCGGGCCCGTGGTGCGCGCATGGGTGTCGCGGTTGGCGGTGTTGTCGAACTGGTTGGACCAGACGGCGTTCGGCAGCGATGCCGCGAGGCGCTGCGCGACTTTCTGGTACTGGTTGGGGTTGCTGTAGGGTACGACCGGCACCTGGTGAACTTCAGCGCCCAGCATTTCCAGCAGCCGGTACTTTTCCGGGGACTGGTTATCGGGCATGACGATCACGCAGCGGTAGCCGCGCGCGTTGCACACGTGCGCCAGCCCGATGCCGGTGTTGCCGGCCGTGCCCTCGACGACCGTGCCTCCAGGGGGGAGCTCGCCGCGGCGCTCGGCCTCCAGCACGATGGCGCTCGCCGCCCGGTCCTTGACCGAGCCGCCGGGATTCATGAACTCGGCCTTGCCGAGGATTTCGCAGCCCGTCTCCTCGCTCACGCCCCTGAGCCGGATGAGCGGCGTGTTGCCGACCGCGCCGACGAAGCCGCTCGCGAGGCTCACGCCGGCAGTCCCGCGGCCGCTGCGGGCTCGGTGAGGGAGGCGCCCGTATCCGTCGCGGTAAAAGCCGCCACGTCGCCCACGATCAGGAGCGCCGGCGGTTCGACCTGCTGGGCTGCGGCCAGCGCCGTGATGTCGGCCAGGGTACCGCGCAGGATCCGCTGTTCGGGCAGCGTCGCGCGCTCGATGATGGCCACCGGGTGTCCGGGGGCCGCTCCGGCGGCGCGCAGTCTGGCGATGATGCCCGGCAGCTGTGCCACACCCATGTAGACGACGACCGTGTGGCGCGGGTTCGCGAAGAAGCGCCAGTCGGACAGGCCGGCATCCCCCGCGTGTCCGTTCACGAGGGTGACACTGCTCGCGAGGCGGCGGTGGGTGAGGGGCAGCTCGGCGGCCGCGGCGGCGCCGAGCGCGGCGGTGATGCCCGGGACCACGGTGTAGGGGATGCCGTGCGCGGCCAGCAGCTCGATCTCCTCGCCCCCGCGCCCGAACACGAACGGGTCACCGCCCTTGAGGCGTGCGACGCGCTTGCCCTCGCCGGCGAGGCGCACCAGCAACTCGTGGATGTGCTCCTGTTGGCCGTGATCGCCGTACGTCTTGCCGACGCAGATGCGCTCCGCATCGCGGCGTGCGCGCTCCAACACTGCCTCGCTCACCAGCCGGTCATAGAGAATCACGTCGGCGCGCTGCAGCAGCTGCAGCGCCCGCAGCGTGAGCAGATCCGGATCGCCGGGGCCGGCGCCGATGAGGTACACCTCGCCGAGCGACTCGCCGACTGCGGCCTGCGGTGCGCTGAGCCGGGAGACGAGCAGCTCGCGCGCCAGGGCGCGCTCGGCCCGCGGCTCATCTCCGGCCAGCACGTGCGTGGCGACGGGACCGGAGGCGACCCGCTCCCAGAGCGCGCGGCGGGCTCGCGGTGCCAGCGCGCGTCGCAGCGCTTCGCGCCGCGCACCCATGAAGCGCGCGAGCGCGCCGAGACGCTCGGGCAGCAGCGCCTCGAGCTGCTCGCGCACGCGCCGCGCCAGCACCGGAGAGTGACCCGCGGAGCTCACCGCGACCACGATCGGGGAACGATCGATGATGGCGGGAAAGATGAAGCTCGACAGCTCCGCATCATCCACTACGTTGACCAGCACGCGCCGCTCGCGTGCGGCGGCGGCGACCGCGGCGTTGGCCGCGCGATCATCGGTCGCGGCGACGACCGCGACCGCGTGCACGAGCTGTGCGGAGGAAAATTCCGCGGCGACGTGCGTGAGCTCCCCGCGCACGACCCGCTGCCCGAGCTCGGGGTGCAGGTGCGGGGCCACCACTGTCACGTGCGCGCCCGCCCTGCGCAGCCACAGCGCCTTGCGCAGCGCCACCTGACCGCCGCCCACCACCACGACCGGCTGGGCGCGCAGGCGCAGAAACACCGGCAGATAGTCCATGCCCGCCTCCCGGCTCAGGCCGGCACGGCCGCGGGAGGCGCTCTCGGATGCAGGCCACATTCGCGGGACTCCGCTTGCTCCCACCACCAGCGGCCGGCACGGCGGCTCTCACCGGGCTGAATCGCGCGGGTGCACGGGGAACAGCCGATGCTCGGAAACTGGCGATCGTGCAGGCGATTGTACGGCAGCCGGCGGGCGCGGATGTACTGCCATACCTCGGCTTCCGTCCAGTCGAGGAGCGGACTGATCTTGTACAGTCCGTGCTCCGTGTCCCACTCCAGCGCCTGGCCGCGGGCACGGGCCGGTGACTGCTCGCGGCGCACGCCGGTGATCCAGGCCGAGAAACCCGCGATGGCGCGCTTGAAGGGCTCCACCTTGCGAACGCGGCAGCACTCGAGGCGCGCCTCGAGGCTGTGATAGAAGCCGTTCACACCCTGCTGCGCCACCAGCCGCTCGAGCGCCTGGGCGTCCGGGTAGACGACCCGGACGGTGCGCTGGTAGCGGCGTTGCAGCTTCTCGAGGAGCTCATGGGTCTCCTCGTACAGGCGGCCGGTATCGATGCTGAAGACGTCGATCTGCGGCAGGTGCGACCAGATGATGTCGGTGAGTACCATGGCTTCCGCGCCCAGGCTGTTCGAGTACGCGAGCCGCCCGTGCTGGCCCAGGGCGTCGGCCAGCTGCGTGCGCACCGCCGCCGCCTTGTGTTCCAGTTCGAGCGCCGCCAGGTCTCCCATGGTGTTTGGGACTATAACGACGCCCCCGCGTCTCACAGAAGGAAGGATTGCTTCTGAGGGGCTGCGCGGCGGTTATGGACCGGTAACAGGACGGTGCCGGTTGGGTTAGGCTTGGGCCAATGAAGCTGCACCAGTTGCGTTATCTCGCCGCCGTCGCCCAGAACGGGCTCAACATCACGGCGGCGGCGCACAAGCTGCATACCTCGCAGCCGGGCGTGAGCAAGCAGATCAAGCTCCTCGAGGACGAGCTGGGGTTTCAGATCTTCGTGCGCGAGGGACGCAATCTCACCCGCATCACCCCGGCAGGGCAGCAGGTTATCGATCGGGCGCTGCGGATCCTGCAGGAAGCGCAGAGCATCCGCCACCTGTCGACGGAGCTGCGCGATGAGGGCAAGGGGAGCCTGTCGATCGGCACCACTCATACGCAGGCGCGCTACGTGCTGCCGGACGTGATCCGGGAATTCCGCGCCCGCTACCCGCAGGTGCGTCTCAACCTGCATCAGGGCACCTCCGAGCAGATCGCGGAGATGGTGGCGAGCGATCGTATCGACTGCGCCATCGCCACCGGCTCGGAAGCCCTGTTCTCCGATCTGACGCTGCTGCCCTGTTACCGCTGGTATCGCACGGTCATCGTGCCGAAGGGCCATCCGCTCGCCAACGGCGGACGGCTGAGCTTCAAGGCGCTGGCCGCGTACCCGCTGATCACGTATACGTTCAGCTTCACCGGGCCCTCGTCCCTGCATGAGGCCTTTGCCAGGGCGGCGCTGACGCCCAACATCGCCATTACCGCGCGCGACGCGGACGTGATCCAGACCTACGTGCGCCTCGGGCTGGGGGTCGGCATCGTGGCGCACATGGCGGTCGATGAGCGCGACCCTGACCTCACGGCGATCGACGCCTCGCATATGTTTGCGGCGCACACCAGCTGGATCGGTTTTCGCCGCGGCACGCTGTTACGCAAGTACATGTATGAGTTTGCGCAGCTGCTGGCGCCGCACCTGGACCGGCGCCTGGTGGACCGGGCGCATCGCGCTGCCGCGGCCGAGGAGGTGAACCAGTTGTTTGCCGATCTCACGCTGCCACAGCGCTAGCGCCGCGGCGTACGTCAGAGGCCTAGGCGAAGAAGCGCTGTCTGCGGATGGCCGTTTGGGGCGATCCGGGCTGATAGGCGACGTCATAGCGCTGCAGCGCGCGGCACGCGCCGTCCGCATCCTCACCCTCGGGCAGCTCCAGGGCATCAAAGCCGCAGCGCGCGAGCAGGAACACCTGGTCCTGGCGCACGCCGGCGCCCACGGCGCGCAGCTCGCCCCTGAACCCTAAGCGCTCGCGCAGCAGTCGCCCCTGCGAGTAGCCGCGGCCCTCGCTGGGGCTGGGAAACTCCACCGCCACCAGGTCCAGCCGCGGTAGCTCCTCGGCGATCTCCTCCACGCGATCGATGGGGGTGATGCGCACGCCGAGTCGTCCCGACCACTGCCACCAGCGCCCCGCGTCCTTGCGCAGCTCCGCGAGCGGCACGATCAGCGCCGCGCCGTCGGCGGCCTCTTCGCCGAGGTGAATCCAGTCGTCCGCGACCATCTCACGCCGCCGCAGAATGCGTCGCATAGGCGCTCTCCCTGAAGGGCGCAAGGCCCACGCGGCGGAACGTGTCGATGAAGCGCTCGCCCTCGGCGCGCAGAGTGCGATACGCCTCGACGATTCGCTCGATGGTTGCCGCCACCTGGGTCTTCGGCACTGAGGGACCGATGACTTCGCCGAGCGCCGTGAAGCCGTTGGCTGAGCCGCCGAGGGTGATCTGGTACCACTCCTCGCCGTGCTTGTCGACGCCGAGGATGCCGATGTGGCCGACGTGGTGATGCCCGCAGGCGTTCATGCACCCGGACATCTTGATCTCGATATCGCCCAGGTCGTACAGGTAGTCGAGATTGTCGAAGCGCTCCTGGATCTGCTTCGCCACCCCGAGCGTGCCGGCGTTGGCGAGCGAGCAGAAATCCAAGCCGGGGCAGGCGATCATGTCCGTGAGGGTGCCGATGTTCGGCATGGCCAGCTGGTGGCGCGCGAGCTCGAGCCACACCTCGTACAGCTCGCTCTGGCGCACGTCCGCGAGCAACAGGTTCTGATTGTGGGTGGTGCGGATGAGGCCGAAGCTCACGCGCTCGGCGAGCGCCGCGACCGCCTCCATCTGCTCAGAGCTCATGTCCCCCGGGTTCTGTCCGTGGGCCTTGAGCGACACGAACACCGCGCGATACCCGCTCATGCGGTGCGGACGGGTGTTGTAGCGATACCAGGCCTGGAAGGCGGGCTCGCGCCCGGCGCTGGCGTCGAAGTCCTCGAGTGCCAGGTAGGGCTGGGGTCTGAAGAAGCTGCGCACCCGCGCGACTTCCTCGGCCGGCAGGCGCGCCGCGCTGGCGCGCCCGAGCTGCCACTCGGCCTCCACCTGCTCGCGGAAGCGCTCGATACCCAAGGTCTTGACCAGTATCTTGATGCGCGCCTTGTTGAGGTTGTCGCGCCGGCCATGGCGGTTATAGACCCGCAGGATCGCTTCCAGGTAGGACAGCAGGTCGGCCAGCGGCAGGAAATCGCGGATCACCTGCCCGATCATGGGAGCTCGCCCCAGGCCCCCGCCCACCAGCACCGTGAAGCCGATGTTGCCCTGTGCGTCGCGCGCCATGTGCAGCCCGATGTCGTGCACTTCGGAGGCCGCGCGGTCCTGCGGTGAGCCGGTCACGGCGATCTTGAACTTGCGCGGCAGGTAGGTGAATTCCGGGTGCAGAGTGGCCCACTGGCGGATGATCTCGCAGTAGGGCCGCGGATCGTCGATCTCGTCGCGGGCGATGCCCGCCAGGTGATCGGCGGTGACGTTGCGCACACAGTTGCCGCTGGTCTGGATGGCGTGCATCTGCACGGTCGCGAGCTCGGCCAGGATGTCCGGGACGTCGGTGAGATTCGGCCAGTTCAGCTGCAGGTTCTGCCGGGTGGTGAAGTGACCAAACCCGCGGTCGTAGCGGCGCGCGATGTCGGCGAGCTTGGCGAGCTGGCGCGAGGCGAGCAGCCCGTACGGGATGGCGATGCGCAGCATGGGAGCGTGCCGCTGGAGGTACAGCCCGTTGCGCAGCCGCAGCGGGCGGAACTCATCCTCGGACAGTTGTCCCGCGACATAGCGGCGCGTCTGATCGCGGAATTCCGCGACCCGTTGATCGACAAACGCCTGGTCCAGCTGGTCGTACTCGTACATGCAAACCGACTATAGGCGTGCCGTTCCAGGCCTCTAAATACCGTGTGGTTGGGTGAACCTCTTTCTGGGGTTATGAGCCTATGCAACACTAGAGCCGCAGCTATCCGGAGGCGAACGTGGCGGGACTTTATTTCGAGGAATTCGCCGTAGGGCAGCGCTTCGAGCACCTGGTGCGGCGCACCGTGACCGAGACCGATAACCTCCTGTTCAGCGCCCTCACCATGAACCCGGCCGCCCTGCACCTGGACGCCGAGTACTCCAAGGGCACCCCCTTTGGGGAGCGGATCGTGAACAGCGTATTCACGCTCGGCCTCATGGTGGGGCTGTCGGTCTACGACACGACCTACGGTACGACCCTGGGGAATCTGGGCTGGGAAGAGGTGCGTTTCCCGCGCCCCGTGCTGATCGGCGACACGCTGCACGTCACCACCACGGTGGTATCCAAGCGCGAGAGCCAGTCGCGCCAGGATTCAGGCGTCGTGGTGTTCGAG
>Ga0137413_10000773_pt1 | contig 11425 bp, 8 predicted proteins | sample CZODoug2_1_16fun_FD_108280 | JGI IMG/M metagenome (GOLD analysis project Ga0137413, IMG submission 108280) | Vadose zone soil fungal communities from Angelo Coast Range Reserve, California, USA - CZODoug2_1_16fungal (Illumina Assembly) | ecosystem: Environmental > Terrestrial > Soil > Vadose... | reverse complement strand
TTTGCTACTACGACGGCAGAGAAGTGCTGCGCGAGGTGCTGGTGAGATGCACGCAGCATAATTTCGCAGTGAGCAGGCTACAGGTGGAAAAGGAAGATTCGCCCACGAGCCTCGAGGATCCCGCCAAACGCACGGTCACTGTCGCTCTGGAAGTTCAAGGGACGGGGTCTGTTTCCAAGCTGGCGTCAAAGTTGGCGGACATCGACGGGTTGGTCTCAGTCACGGCTGGGGACGTGAATGTGGTGACCGACTAGAAGCCGGCCTTATTCCTCGGCGGCGAGTTCCAAGTACTCCAGATGATCATCGCCAGCAGCGCCGCTTGGAACGGCAACCGGACGATCAACGCCCAACGCTTATTGCGCCGGCAAGTGGCGATTCACGAGGGCGATCATTCGGTCCGTCGCCAGGTGAAACAAGTCCAGACCCAAGTCCGGCAAGTCGACGAACATGGCACTGCCCTTCAGCAGCGGCTTCACGCGCAGGGTTTGCTCGATGATGTCGTCGTGCGGAGCGAACACCGTCAAGGGAGATTTAAGGGTCTTGAGTTTTTTGTCGATGGGGTAACCGCAGGCTGCGCGAAAGGCAGCCCCGGGATTTGCCGCCAGCACATGCTCGACAAAACGGCGATGCGCGTCGCCCAGATCATAGGGCGGCTCGCGGAAGGCAAGACCGCCGCGCCAGGCACCGAGCACATGGCCTCCTTCCGTCGCCGGTTTCAAGGGCTGCTCGCTGTATTTCTCGAGCTGCCGTTGCTGTTCTTCGACCGTAAACAACGGCATGCCGACCACCACGAGCCGGCGTACCTGAGAACCCAGCTGATGCGCGATCTCTATAGCCTCGATGGATCCGGTATGTATGCCCAATAGGTCGATCGGGCCCTGCATTCCAGCCGCCTTCAGTCCATCGATGGTGGCGTGCGCATATTGTTCCAGCGACAGAGCCCAGGGCGGAGCGTCGGAGAAACCGTAGCCCAGGCGATCCGGCGCATGTGTGGGCCGTTCGAATTTCTCCTGGAATGCCTCCCACATCGCACCGGAGCGCGGCGACATGTGCAGCAGCACCACCGGCACGCCCCTGCCGTCGTGGCTGCGCAGATGCATCTGGCCGAATCGAGTCGGATAAATACGGCGAATCATTCAGTGTGCGTCCAGAAAAGCTTCCACGACCGGCGCCACCGATTCCGGCCGTTCAATATGCAGCATGTGTCCGGCATTGGCGATGCCGGCGAGCTCAACACCCGGATGCGCGGCGCGCAGTGCGTCCATCGTGCCGTCGGGGCCGAGGCGCTTCAAGTAATCCGATTCCTCGCCCGTCATCATCAACAAGGGAGCGCGAATTTCGCGCCAGGTGGCCTCCGCGTCTTCACGCTTGTAGATAATCGGGTTTACCCAGTGATGGCGCGGATCCGCCGCCAGCCGCACCCGGCCATTCTCATCCGGCACGCCCCAAACGCGCGCCACGAAGGCCGCGGCTCCCGGAGAAAACCGTGGATAGCGGAATTGGATGATGGATGCCAGTTGCTCGAAGGAATTGTAGTTCTTTTCCAGCGCCGGACTCTTGATCTGATCCAGCCATTTGCGCATGCGCTTCGGCGCGTCCGTTGCCGCTGTTCTTGGCAGGCCGAGCCCTTCGAGATTGATGACGCAGCGCACGCGCTCGGGCCGAAGACCTGCGTATAGATTGGCGATATTGCCGCCCATGCTGTGACCGACGATGCGTGCAGGCAGGTCGGGCGAAACCTGATCCATCAAGGCATCGAAGTCGCCGAGATAGTCAGGAAAACCATAGCCCTCCTGCGGCCATTCGCTGCGCCCAAAGCCGCGCCAATCCGGCGCGATCATGGGCCGGTCTTTCTTGAATGCATCGACCATGAACTGGAAGCTTTCACCGGCGTCCAGCCAGCCGTGGAGCAGGAATACCGGCGGCTCCGCTGCGGAGGGCGCAGGCCCCCAGCGCGTCAAATGCATCTTGAGTCCGCGCACGCTCAAGGTCTCGTGCCGCGGCTGCCGCAGCGCTTGGTACGCCGTTACGCTATCCAATCAGTGCAATCGGATCTGCGGGGGCTTGTCGACGTCCTGCGGCTTGACACCGCCTGGTCCTGTGGGCGGAGCGGGCGGCGGCGGTGGTGCCTTATTCGGGTCGTGTCCGTTTGACATGTGGGTCGATCTCCTCGGGTGTGGCCCTCTTGGGGGCCCCGCTTTCATACACGTAACCGGTACCCGCCCGCAAGGGCGCCGTGGTTTGCAGATCGCCCTTGCCGGGGTGCATGCTGCAAAAATGATCGGAGACCGCATAGGACCGTATCGGGTACTGCGCACCTTGGGTGCCGGCGGTATGGGAGAGGTTTACCTGGCTGAGAGGGCCGACGCCCAGTTCGAGCAGCAGGTCGCCATCAAGGTTGTGCATGGCGGAGCCGTCGCCGTCGGGATGCACTCCCGGCTCAAGTTGGAGCGCCAGATCCTGGCGCAGCTGGATCATCCGAATATCGCTCATTTATTGGACGGCGGCGCGCTGCCGGATGGCAGCGCCTATATCGTCATGGAATACATCGACGGTATTGCGATCGACGAGTATTGCGATACCCATCGCCTGGATATCACCGCGCGTCTGAAGCTGTTTCAAATCGTGTGCGCCGCGGTTCATTACGCCCATCAAAACCTCATCGTTCACCGCGATCTTAAGCCCTCGAATATCTTGGTAACGGCAACTGGAGTTCCCAAGCTGTTGGATTTCGGGATTGCGAAACTATTGGATGAGCACCAGGCGGCCCGCCACACGCTGGCGATGACTCAAGCCGATATTCGGATCATGACCCCGGATCATGCCAGTCCCGAACAGGTCCGCGGACAGGCGATCACCACGTCGAGCGATGTCTATGTATTGGGCGTCCTGCTGTACAAATTGTTGTCCGGATCCAGTCCGTTTTTCATCGCCTCGACGCGCCTCGCCGAAATCGAGCGTGCGATATGCGAGAAAGATCCGCCGCCTCCCAGCCATGTTGTGCCCACCAATGACTCGCCGGAATCCGTGTCGATTGCGGAGCATCGAAGCACCAACGCGAAACGCCTGCGGCGGAGCTTGAGCGGTGATTTGGACAATATCGTGCTGATGGCCATGCGCAAGGAACCGGGGCGTCGGTATTCCTCTGCTCAGCAAATGGCGAGCGACATTCAGCGCTATCTGGAGGAAAAACCCATCATTGCGCGGCGCGACACCATGCCGTATCGCACGACGAAGTTTCTCAAACGTCATTGGCTGCCGGTCACTGCCGCCGCGGGGGTTGTATTTTTGACGCTGTCTTTCGCAACAACGACGTACATTCAATCTTTGCGTATTGCCGCGGAACGGGACCGCGCCGCCGTACAGCGGGAAAGAGCGGAACGCGAACGCGTTCGCGCCGAGGAAATATCGAGCTTTCTCGTTAATTTATTCAAGCTGTCGGATCCGGAAGAAACTCGCGGCAGCCAGGTCACCGCCCGAGAACTCCTGGATTCAAGTGCAAAACGCCTTCAGGCGGGACTTCTGGATCAGCCTGCCACCAAGGCGGCACTCATGACGACAGTCGGAGAAGTCTATGACAGTTTGGGCCAGTACCAAGACGCCGAATCAATATTGGCCGAGTCTTTGAAACTGCAACCACTGTCGGACGAAAAATCGCGAATCGGCACGCTTTTGGAGCTCGGGCGGGCGCGCGCCGGAGCGGGCGATTTGGCCGCTGCGGAAGCGCCATTGCAGGAAGCGCTGCGTTTATCTCAGCGTGGGTTTGGCGCATCCAGTCAACAATCCGCACTTGCGCTGTACGTTCTCGGGCGGCTCAGACACAAACAAGGGCAATTTGCCGAGGCAAAGGGACTCTACAAGCGCAGCCTCGACATACTGGAAATCACCCACGGACAACCGACTGATATGTCGGCGTTGCTGGACGATCTTGGAAAGATCTATTCGCGGGAACATCAATGGGCGCTCGCCAAACAATCGTATGAGCGCGCGCTGGACGCCGATCGTAGGGCGCTGGGCAACGATCATCCAAAAGTGGCGGCGCACCTGACAAATCTTGCAATCGTTGCGCAAAACATGGGCGACTTTAAATTGGCGGAAGCGTTGTATCGGGACGCGATCGTTCGCCTGCAAAGTGGCTATGGAAGTCAGCATCCGGAAACCGCCGCGGCCAAAGGCAACTACGGATTGCTGCTTCAGCGTCAAGATCGCCTGACTGAAGCCGAGCCGCTGCTGCGCGATGCAGTTTCGGTAACGCTGTCGCTCTACGGTCCTTTTAACTACAACGTGGGTTATGCGCGCGTAAGTCTGGCCATGTTGCTGCACGACAAGGGCGATTTGCCGGGAGCAGAAAGCGAATACCGCCAGGCGCTCGCCGTATATGACAAATCGTTGCCCGCCAACCACCAATACCGGGCCTCATTGCTCATGCACTTCGCCCGCCTGCTGGTGGATCGCGGTAAATATGCCGAAGCGCTTTCAAAGAGCGATGAGTCTATAAAGATCTGGACGGCGACCTCGCCGGCGTCAAGTCCTCAAACAGCATTGGCCCATGCCATTCACGCCTATGCGCTGGAACACCTCGGTAAATCGAAGGCGGCAGCCGAGGAACTCGATGCTGCGGTGCCGGTGCTCGTCAAAGCGCGGGGCCCTGATGACGCCGTCGTGCGCCGCGCGCAAAACTGGCTGAAAGCTGCAGATCCCGAGGCCGCGCAGACCGCCAGCACCGCCGTCGCAGCGGTCACCGCCGTCACCGCCGTCCCTGAGCGCCGCCACTAAAGGCGGCCAATCGGCGCCTCACCCGCCCAAAAATATCTTGTAAGCCGGATTCTCCGTTTCTTCCGTGTAGGCGTACTGCAGCGCATCGAGATGCAGTAGAAAATCCGTGCGGGTTTCCGCCGGGACCTGGATGCCCGCCAGCACGCGGCCGTAGTCCGAGCCGTGATTGCGGTAGTGGAACAAGCTGATGTTCCAGGCGGTGCCGATGGCCTGGAGAAACTTGAGCAGTGCCCCAGGGCGTTCAGGAAACTCGAACCGATACAACCGCTCATCGGTAAGTTCGCGCGCCTGCCCGCCGACCATGTAGCGCACGTGCAGCTTGGCCATCTCGTTGTCTGTCATGTCCCGAACGGTAAAGCCCGCGGCGGCGAGCGTGCTCAACAGCCCTTCACGCTCGGATTTTCCGCGTGCCAGCGCGAGCCCCACGAAAATCTGCGCCGCGCGCAAATCTGCATAGCGGTAGCTGAACTCGGTGACGCTGCGGTTGCCCAGCACTTCGCAGAATTTCAAGAACGAACCCGGCGCCTCGGGAATCTCCACCGCAAACAGGGCTTCGCGCTGCGCGCCGATGTCCGCGCGCTCCGCCACATACCGGAGGCGGTCGAAATTCATGTTGGCACCGCAGTTGATCGCAATGAGCCTGCGCTCAGTGCAATTTTCGCGCGCCACGTATTTTTTGATGCCGGCCACCGCCAGCGCACCGGCGGGCTCCGAAATGGAGCGCGTGTCTTGAAAAATATCCTGAATGGCGGAACAGATCTGATCCGTGGTCACCAGGATGATTTCATCGACGTACTCGCGCGCCAGGCGGAATGTCTCCTCGCCCACCCTCCGCACCGCGACCCCGTCGGCAAACATGCCGACGCGATCAAGGGTGACGCGCTTGCCGGCCCGCAGCGATTCGAACATGCCGGCCGCGTCCTCCGGCTCGACGCCGATGATCTTGATGCGCGGGTACAAGGATTTCGCGTAAGCCGCGATTCCCGCAATCAGGCCGCCGCCGCCCACCGGCACGAAAATGGCATCGATTTCATCGCCATGACGCTGGCGCAGGATCTCCATGGCAATCGTGCCCTGGCCTGCAATGACATCGGGGTCATCGAAGGGATGCACGAAAACCAGGCCCCGCTGGCGGGCGAGTTCCGTCGCATGCTCATACGCATGGTCGTAATCATCGCCGTGCAGAATGATCTCGCCGCCTAGGTCAGCGACTGCCTGCACTTTGATCTCGGGCGTTGTCAACGGCATGACAATCACCGCCGAAATGCCGCGTGTGCGCGCGGCGAGCGCGACGCCCTGTGCATGGTTGCCCGCCGAGGCGCAGATGACGCCGCACTGCGCCCGGCTGGCGGACAATTGCGCAATCTTGTTGTAGGCGCCGCGAATTTTGAACGAAAACACCGGCTGCAGGTCTTCTCGTTTGAACCAGACGTGATTGTTCAGGCGACGCGACAGTTGCGGGGCGGCTTCCAGCGGCGTCTCGACGGCAACATCGTAGACCTTGGATTTGAGAATGCGATCGACGTAAGTTTCTGCTGGCATGGGCGGCATCGCTGTATTTACGGCTCTACCTTAGCTGAAGCGTCCGTCCAGCGGTACATAGGCCCATATTGTGAGACGTAGCACACCTAAGCGGGGCGCTGCGCTCTGATTAAGGGATTAATTCGGTAACATAGGCGTATGCGCGCACTTAAGATTTGGCTTTTCGCTCTGTTGTTGACCTCTCCGGCGGCCTTTGCACTCTCGGGCAGCACCGTGGCCACCGAAAACGTCAAAGCGCGGTTGGTCAGCGAAGTCAGCGGCGTCGGGCCCGGTCAGGTGTTCTGGGTGGCTCTGGAACTGAATATCCGCGATGGCTGGCACACCTATTGGCGCAATCCGGGCGATTCGGGTGAGCCGACCAAGCTGGCCTGGCAGCTTCCGCCCGGCTTCACGGCCGGTGACATCGTTTGGACCACGCCGCATCGCTTCGAGATCGCGCCCTTGGTCAATTATGGCTACGCCAAGCATGCCATGCACTTGGTGCAAATCACGGCACCCAAGGATCTGAAAGCAGGCACGCCCGTAATGCTGGCGGCCAAAGCCAGCTGGCTGGTCTGCTCCGATGTGTGCATCCCCGAAGGCGCGGACTTGCAATTGACCATGCCGGCCGGCGCCCAAGCGGGCGGCATGGATCCCAAGGAATCGTCGTTGTTCAGCGCGGCGCGCAGCGAACTGCCGAGTGCGCAGCCGGCGGCGACCAGCGCTCGAATCGCGGGCGATCAGCTGGTCATTACCTTGGGCGGCGACTGGGGCGCCACGCTATCGCAGATCAAGTCGCTCGCATTCTTTCCCTACGATGAGGGCGGCATTGAATATGCCACGCCGCAAAAACTGACGCGTACCAAGGAGGCGGTTGAACTCTCCATGAAGGTCGGCTACAAGCCGCCCAAAGCCGGCGCCATCCGCGGCGTCCTGGTCGTTTCACAACAGAACGGCACGCAGTCCGATACGGTTCCGATTGAGATCGCCGCCGACTTTTCCGGCGCCGGCGCAGTCGCCGATCAGGCGAAGGCCGGCCCGCGCGCAGCGCCCCTGACGCAAGCCCGTCAGGAACCGGAACACTCGCTCATTGTCTTGATGCTGCTCGCCATGCTGGGCGGCCTGATCTTGAATTTGATGCCCTGCGTATTTCCGGTGCTGTCCATCAAAGCCATCAGTGTGGTGGAACAGGCCAAGAAGCATCCCGGCATCGTGCGCATGAAGGGCTTGGTGTTTGCCGCGGGAGTCATCAGCTCCATGCTGGCCCTCGCAGCCGTGTTGCTGGGGCTGCGCGCCGGCGGGGAAGAAATAGGCTGGGGCTTCCAGCTGCAGTCGCCGCTGTTCGTCACGCTGTTGATTTACTTGCTGCTGGCGGTGGGGCTCAACCTGTCCGGCGTGTTCGAATTCGGCGGCGGCCTGGCCGGCGTCGGCGACGGCCTCACCCACGGTGACGGCTATCGCGCGTCGTTCTTTACCGGCTTGCTCACCACCCTGGTGGCGACACCGTGCACCGCGCCGTTCATGGCGCCTGCGCTCGGCGCCGCACTCACCCAACCCGCTATCAACGCGCTGTGTATTTTCGCGGCGTTGGGCATCGGCTTGTCCCTGCCCTTCGTGCTCTTGTCCTTTGCACCGTGGATGCGCCGCGTGCTGCCCAAGCCCGGCGCCTGGATGGACACGCTGAAGCAGTTTTTCGCGTTTCCGATCTATGCATCGGCGGCTTGGCTCTTGTGGGTACTCTCGCATGAGACCTCCTCCTTTGGCTTGGGCGCCGCGCTGGCAGGAACGGTGCTGATTGGCTTGGCCGCGTGGGCCTATCAAAAATCCAGTTCGAGTTCCGGCGGCGGCAAGGTCACGGTGCTCGTCACGGCCGCGGCATCGCTGCTGCTCGCGATCATCTTGCCGGTTCGCTTTGCCGATGTAGCCTCGGCGACGGCAGCGCCGGGCGAATCGGCGCAATCCAAGGCCGGTGCGGATGAATGGCAACCGTATAGCGAGGCGCGAATCGCCGAGCTCACGGCGGCGGGCCGTCCCCTGCTCGTCAACTTTACGGCGAGCTGGTGCCTGACCTGCCTCGTCAATGAGCGCAATGCGTTTTCGGATTCCGCCGTGCAAGCGATCTTTCGCGACAAGAACGTGACCTTGATGAAGGGGGATTGGACCAATCGCGACCCCGCCATTACGCATGCGTTGGCCGCATTCGGACGCGCCGGGGTTCCCCTGTATGTGGTCTACAATTCGAAACCGGGATCCACCGAACCACTGGTGCTGCCGCAGCTTCTCACCGCCGGCGCCATACAAAGCGCGTTTTCAGACTCGCCTGCAAAATGATCGCGAGGTGTGCTTGAATGGGCCGTGGATAACGCCACAACCATTTCTGTTCTCGACTTTCGCCGCCAAAGCATGGTGCTGCAGTGGCACGCCCTCGGCGGTACGTGGACGGCCTGCGACACGCCGCCGGCACTCGTTCATGGCATTGCGCTGATCCGCCCGACCGGACCCAACATCTGCGTATACGGCCAGGGAGGACGATTGCGGTTGCAAGTCGGTCCCAATCAATACGCGCTGCAGGAAAATTCGCCGCGTATCAGCTGCACCCGTGGACTCGCGAGCTTCGGATTTCGCCGCCGCTTCACCGTTAAATCAAGCACCGGCGGCGTACTGTTCAACTATTCCTACTGGTCGGGTCAGGGCCGGGATTTCTACCGTTGGCTGGCGGACAAGGCCGAAGATCCTGATTGGCGCATCAGCTGCGGACGGCAATGGTCGGACGGCGTCCCGACCGCGACATTGCGGCCGCACTAGCGCCTCCGCACCGTGATGTTGAGCGGTGATGCGGATGGCCTGGGGGATGGGAATCACACGGCGTCCAGCACCCGCCGGTAGCGCCTCCGCACCGTGATGTTGACCGATTGAAGTATTCGTCAGGGCGACAGCTACAACAACCGGTCATAAATCACAGTGCCGAGCTACTAGCCGATCAATCCGGAAAGCTCCGTCGGCGTTAAGTGTCGCCACCGCCCCGGCTTCAACTCTCCCAAGTGAATATTCATGATTCGCACGCGCTGCAGCCGCTGTGCCTTGTATCCGAGGGCAGAGCACATCCGGCGAATTTGCCGATTCAGTCCTTGGGTGAGAATGATGCGAAAGGATCGCGCATCGATGCGGGTGACTTTGCTGGGTTTGGTCAGTTCGCCCATGATTTTCACGCCGCCTGCCATCATCTTCAACGCAAGATCGGTGATGGGACGATCCACCGTCACCAGGTATTCTTTTTCATGATTGTTCTCCGAACGCAGGATCTCGTTGACGATATCGCCGTTGTTCGTCAGCAGAATCAACCCTTCCGAATCCCGGTCCAAACGGCCGATGGGGAAAATCCGTTCCGGGTATCCGATGTGCTCGATGATGTTGTCTTCAACGTGAGTTTCGGTGGTGCAAATGATGCCGACCGGTTTGTTCAGAGCAATGTAGATTTGTTTTTTCTTGACGCCGATCAAATCGCCGTCGATGCGGACTTCATCGCCGTCCGCCACTTGAGTGCCCAGCTCGGCGGGTTGACCGTTGCACGTCACGCGGCCCGCCTCGATCCACTTGTCCGCCTCGCGCCGCGAACACACGCCCGTTTCGCTGATGTACTTGTTGAGCCGCACGGGCGAAGCTCAGGAGCCGGTCAAGAATGCGCCGATCTCTTTTGCCAGCGTTTTTGGCGCGACGTCGAACAGGTCATCCGCGTAGTCGGCGCCATTGACGAACATTGCGTTCGGCAGTGCCGCTTTCGCCTTGGCCAGACCCTCGGGGGTTTCCACCCCGGTTCTCATCACCAGAGCGTGCTGTTTCACCGCCGGCAATCGATGGGCAGCCGGAATTCCCACCAACACCAGGCGCCGCACGAGCTCCGGACGGGCGGCCGCGAGATCCAGCGCGACCATCGCGCCGCCGTGAGCACCCAGCAGGTCGATTTGCCGCAGCCGCAGGTCGTTCGCCAGGTCTGACACTGCGCCGGCGGCATCGGCCGCACTCGAGGTGGGCGGGGGATCGGATTCCCCGAAACCCGGCAGATCCGGGGCGTAAACCGACCGAACATCTGCGATCTCGGGCAGGAATCGCGCGAACATGCGGCTCGAGCTCTGATCGGGATGCAGGCAGAACAGCGTCGCCTGCTCATCGAATCCGCCGGTGGTCGGAAAGGCCGTCCGCACATGCAGCTGCCCGAATCTACAGTCAAAATAAGCGCGCCGAGTGCGCACCGCCTCGACCGGCACCGTCAATTTTGTGGGCTTTGCCACGGTTCTTCATTCTCCAACTTGGATTTACCCGCCGGTAAGGATACTAGAACCTGTGGGCCGGCCCGAAGCGGCAGTAATTGTTGTTGTTTTTGAGCTACATTAAATTTCACACTTCTTTGCAATAGGGCTAGCTTCAGTGACGGCGCGAGGCTAGAGTGTTGCTCGGACGCAATTGGACTGAGAGGGAACAAAAAAGACCAATCATCGTCGAGCGCCTCTTCAAATAAGGCGCTGCGAGAGGCATGGGGACTTGAAAGCCGGGCTTTAGGCCCGGCTTTTTTATTGCGGCAATCGGTCCCACACGCGTGACAAGGTAAATCCGTTTGAACGGCCGCCCCTGAAGCTCACTTCCTCGACCAGGCGCTGACCATCTTCCGCAATGCTGTAGTGCTCCTCGAACGGAGGACGGTCTTCGTCCGTATCATTGCCGTGCACGATCAGTGTCTTCTCGGACCAACCGCAGGTCGGCGGCGGCGTATCGCGGCGCGCCGGCAAAGGCGCGTCGCGGTCCGATGAGTTGCCGCGGTGTCGCGGGACTTTTTTTGCGTCCCCTGGCTGGCAGATGCGGTTTTTGCCTTCCGAAGTGAATGCCACGACACCGCCCACCTGCTTGATCTCCAGCTGCTTGCCCGGGAAATGCACGGCCTCGGCCAGCGCACCCATGGACGGTGTGGGGGGAGGGAAGAAGGTGGGATTGCCCACGCCCTGCGAGCCCCCGCGCCCGCGCCCGCGCCCCCCTCGCCCTCCGCGTCCGCCTGAATTACCGCTATCTCCCGCACCGGCCGCAGCCTGGCCGTTGGCGGTTTGCAGCAGGTGCAGCGGATCGTCGCTGTCGGCCT
>Ga0137413_10000772_pt1 | contig 11430 bp, 9 predicted proteins | sample CZODoug2_1_16fun_FD_108280 | JGI IMG/M metagenome (GOLD analysis project Ga0137413, IMG submission 108280) | Vadose zone soil fungal communities from Angelo Coast Range Reserve, California, USA - CZODoug2_1_16fungal (Illumina Assembly) | ecosystem: Environmental > Terrestrial > Soil > Vadose... | reverse complement strand
GAAAGCGTCACACCATAAGCCCCGACGGAAGCGAATCGTTGATCTCATGTAATTTTTTGTCAGAAGCTACGGCTTGGCAGGCACTCGATTGCGAATTGTTGAAGTCCGACGATTGAACGTTGCCGCCTTCGGCGCTGCCTGCTCGCGAAGACTTTCGGAGTCGGCTTGCCGAAGGCGGGTTGAGCGTTAAACGTTTGGCGTTTTAGAATGATAGACTTGTCCGCGTTCTCTAATTCCATCTCGATCATTATTCCAACCTTGAATGAGGAGGAAAATATCGTGCCGTTGGTTTCGGAAATTGCCGCGTGCGCTGTTTCTTTCCGGGAAATTTTGTTCGTTGACGATCATTCTACTGACGCAACTTGCGACAAAATTCGCGCGCTCGCGGGTACCCACCCGATCCGCTTAATCGAGCAGGACGGCGCAGGTCCTGGATTAGCGACAGCGATCATGTCGGGCGCGCGAGCCGCGCGCGGAGAAGTTCTGCTCGTGATGGACGCAGACCTGAGTCATCCACCTGACCGGATCGAAGATTTGGTGGCGCCACTGTTTGCCGGCACCGCAGACCTTGTGGTCGGCAGCCGCTATGTGAAGGGCGGGTCGACGCCGGGCTGGCCGGCGTGGCGGCGGGCCGTGTCGCGAGCGGGGGCAACACTTGCGCACCCGCTCACTGGTCTTCATGACTCCATGTGCGGTTTCTTTGCCATCGGACGTTACCAATTGTTGGAACTCGCGCCGCAAACCAGCGGTTTCAAAATTGTTTTCGAAACAATGTTGCGCGCGCGCGGAACACTGCGTGTACTTGAGATTCCCATCGTCTTTCGTGAACGCGCTCGCGGGAAATCAAAGATGTCGTTCGGCGTTGCCCTGCGATTTTTTCTCCGCTGGCTCCGCGCGCTGTTCGAGCATCTCGTGGCGTCTCGGCATGAAAGAAGCCCAAACCTGGCTGGCGCAGCGGAGGTTTTACATCCAGAGACTCCAGGAGAGTAGCGCGGAGGCATCGCGCCAGACTCGACTGGAGGTGTCGCCCAACACAACGACAATCACATCCCTGCCGGGACGCGTACCGCTCGCGATCAGACATTTGCCTGCGGAATCGGTGTAACCGGTTTTCATCCCGTTGCAGTATGGGAGCCGCCTGAGAAGCTTGTTGGTATTTTCAAGCTCGCGTGTGCGACCGTTGGCAAAGCGAAAAACAAGCTGCGGAAGACAAACGATCGAGCGGATTGTCGGATTTGCATAAGCAGCGCGCGCGATGAGCGAAAGGTCGCGCGCGGTGGAGTACTGTCCCGGCACTGGCAAACCATTCGGATTCACAAAGTGCGAATGCCCAGCTCCAAGCTGTTGGGCACGTCTGTTCATGACCTCCGCAAACGCTTCGATGCTGCCGGCATTATCCCGGGCCAGGCATCTTGCAACGTCATTAGGGCTTTTTACAAGCAGCGCACGCAGAAGATCGATTCGTTGATAAGCGTCGCCTGCTTTGATATTCAACTTCACCGGCTCAGCCATTGTATCTGTTGGTTGCACTGTGACCTGCCGGTCCAGAAAACCGCTCTCCGCTACAATGAGCGCCGTAAGTAATTTTTGCGTACTCGCTGCAGCCCTGAACTGATCCGGATTTTTTTCGTACAAGGTTTTGCCAGTATTCGCGTCCACCACAATCACTGAAACTGCGCTGGTCTTTGGTATTCCCTCGGGAGTGTACTCGGTCGGCGCAGGGATTGTTTCCGGTGTTTCCTTCGACTTTGCGCGGGCCCGATGTGAGCGGGGGTGAGTCGATTTCGATGTCTTTGCTTTGCGAGTCGGAGTCGGTTCGGCATTAGCGTCCTGTTCGTCGTCGGAGCGATTAGCTTTAGCGATTTTATCTTTCGCAGTAACCGCCTTCGCTTTGCGGACGGAACCGGAGACCCCACTCGGTCGTACGGCTTCGGAGGAGTCAGCGGCGTCCTGGCTCCATGCGGTTGGAACTGATGCCAGGATGAGAACGCAAAGGAACCAGAGCCAGTTACGCGACAATTTCATGGATCGGAAATAAGCGATAAAAGCTTTAACGGCGCAAGCGCCGGTCGCATATGCCATTGCTATATCTACGATTTCCCCGCGTGCTCGATCAATTCGATCTCGTAGCCTTCTGGCGCGTCGATGAATGCGATTTTACTGGTGCCGGTTGAATGCGGTCCATCGGATAGCGGATGACCTTTTGCTGCTGCCTCTTTCGCGAACTTCTCGAGATCGTCCACTTCAAAGGCGAGATGCGTAAGATCGGGGCCGACCATTATCGGCCCGCTGTCGTCAAATTTACAAATCTCAATCTCCTCGTCGCCATGGGGAGCTTTTAAGAACACGAGCTGTGATCCGCGACCAGAAGTGTGACGGCGAAGCTCCTTGAGTCCCAGCACATCCTTGTAGAAAGAAACCGTTTTCTCCAGGTCTTGTACGCGGTATCGCGTGTGCAGCAGTTTCTTGACCATGGCTTACCTTATTCTTGTGCGATGCGGATTCAAACTCACGCTCTGGGTTTTACTTCTTGTCATGTCAAGCCAAGTCGAGGGATACCGTAGCCTCATCAGCGGTTGCTCCGCGGGATTCCTCGACTACGCTTTCGCTCCGCTCGGAATGACACGCAACGAACTATGAAAAAAATCGGAATTCTTTTTGGCCAGGAACACAGTTTCCCACCGGCATTCGTGGAGCGGGTGAATCAGAAAACCGGCGGCAAAGACATCGTCGCGGAATTTGTCAGAATCGACAAGGTGATTCAGGGGGAGCCATGCGGCTACGACGTGGTGATCGATCGCATCTCGCAAGACGTCCCATTCTATCGGGCCTGGCTGAAGAACGCCGCCCTCACCGGCACGGCAGTCGTGAATAATCCGTTCTGGTGGAGCGCTGATGAAAAATTCTTCAACAACGCGCTGGCGACCAAGATCGGCGTCGCCGTCCCGCGAACGGTTTTACTCCCATCGAACCAACCGCCAGCGGACACGAACGACAAGTCATTTCGTAATCTGGGTTACCCGCTCGATTGGGAAGGGATTTTCAGCTACGTCGGCTGGCCCGCGTTCTTCAAACCGTTCGCGGGCGGCGGTTGGAAGAATGTCTATCGCTTGCATAACCCGGAGGAATTCTATCGCGCCTACAGCGAGACTGACCAGCTGGTAATGATGTTGCAGGAGGAAGTGAAATTCGACATGTACTTCCGCTGCTATTCAATCGATCAACGGCACGTGCGGATTATGCCGTACGAGCCGCGGCATCCTTATCATTTGCGCTATCAAACCGAATGGCAGGCGCCGAAAGATATTCTCCAAAGAGTCGAGAAGGACGTGCTGACGCTGAACCAGTTTCTTGGTTACGACTTGAACACGGTCGAGTTTGCAATTCGCGACGGCGTACCGGTGGCGATTGATTTTTGCAATCCCGCACCGGATGCGGAAGCGGCCAACGTGGGTCAGGCAAACTTCGAATGGGTGGTCGAAGCGGTCTCCGAAATGGTGATCCGTAAAGCGCGCGACCACAAACCCGGGCGTGATAATTTAAGCTGGGGCAAATTCGTTCAAGCGGCAGTGGCGCGACGTGCGTTCAGCGATCTCGCATAAGATCGACAATCAGCTTCGCGTGTGATTCCCAAGTCGCGAAGATGACGAGGGAGCCCACACAATAAGTTGATCACACAGGTGAACTTGTGTGCCCCACGACTCCTGTGAGATCCCTCGTTCCGCTCGGGATGACATGCGGGCATTTTTGAGGGACATTTGATACCCTCCATGGCGAATAAGAACCACACGTTTACTCTCGGTATCGAAGAGGAATTCGCCATCATCGATCCGGAGACACGCGAGCTGCGGTCGCACATCCAGGAAATTCTCGAGGGCGGGAAAGTTACGCTCAAAGAGCAGATCAAGCCGGAGATGCACCAATCGGTCGTTGAGCTCGGCACTGAAATTTGCCAATCGGTTGTCGATGCGCGTGCCCATGTCATCGAACTGCGCACCAAACTGGCGGAACTCGCGAGTGGCAGCGGACTAAAGATTGCTTCGGCAGGTACGCATCCGTTTTCGCACTGGCGCGATCAACTCATTACTCAAGGCGAGCGATATCAGGAGATCGTCAAGGACATGCAACAGCTCGCGCGTGCCAATCTCATCTTCGGATTGCACGTGCATGTCGGCATTCCGGATCGGCAAAGCGCCATTCACGTCATGAATCAAGCGCGCTATTTTCTCCCGCACATTTACGCGCTCTCGGCCAACTCGCCGTTCTGGGTCGGCCAGGACACGGGCTTGAAAGGTTATCGTCTAAAAGTGTTTGAGCGTTTTCCGCGCACCGGGATTCCCGACGCGTTCGAGAGCCTTTCCGAGTACGAAGATTACTGCAAGCTGCTGGTCAAGACCGGTTGCGTCGATAATGCGAAAAAAATCTGGTGGGATATCCGGCTGCATCCATTCTTCGATACGCTGGAGGTGCGTGTCTGCGACGCCCAGACCCGAGTAGAAGACACTCTTGCGATCGCGGGTTTGATCCAGGCCGTTATCGCCAAGCTTTTCAAATTGCTCTGGCGAAACACCACTTTCCGGATTTACCGGCGCCGTCTTCTGGATGAAAATCGGTGGCGCGCGGCGCGCTACGGCATCGACGGAAAGCTGATCGATTTCGGCCGGGAAGCGGAAGTGGAAGAGCGCAGCTTGCTAAACGAATTACTCGAATTCGTGGCCAGCGAGGCGGACGAGCTCGGTACGCACCGCGAGATGGCGCACATCGAGCGGATCATGCGTGAAGGCACCGGTGCAGATCGACAACTTGCCGTGTTCGAACGCACACATGATATGAAAGCGGTGGTCGATCATATCGTCGCAGAAACGTACGAAGGACTGGACGTGTCGCGACAAGCCGAAATCGCCGGCTAACGAAACACAAGATCAGCGACCGAGAGCCCGGTAAAGCGTAACTCGCAGCCAAAGGGTGGATGGCCGACACGCGGAAGGTGTATAGCAGGCTGGTTCGCGGTTCGCTGCATCGCCTGATTAGATCTAATCAGTTCCGACGAGATAAACACCTCGGACAAGTCGAAAACCTATTCGCTGTCCTCGCGCCCAAAAACCAGAGTAACGACGAGACCCAGGACACTGACCACCGCCATCATTCCCAGGACTGCTGGAACGCCGCACTTAGCTTTTAAGATTGGCAGCAGGAAAACACCCAGAGTCGCTCCGATTTTGGCTACACCCGCAGCGAAACCGCTGGCGGTACCCCGCAATTGCGTGGGAAACAGGATGGGAGCAAGGGTAAACGTGGTGGAATTGGGTCCGGCGTTCATTACCAAGTTGAACAGAATGAACCCGGCGAACACGAGCGGAATGTTTCCCGCGCCTGCAAAAGAATTCGATAGGGAAACAGCGATCATGAGCACCAACATGCCGAAAGCCATGCCTGCGAAACCGATGGCCTGCATTCGGATCCGCCCGAATCGTGGAACGGCCCAAATTCCGACAAGAAACCCTAACAGTAGAAAAAAATCGATTGCAGCGCTTCCTCTGGCGTCCGCGAAGTCACGGGCGATGACGCCAACCCTCTTAGCGGAGACATCAATCGCGCCGAGGATAATCGGAGTGAAAAGTCCTACGCCATAGGTGGCGATATCCATCAAGAACCAGGGGACTGCGACAAGCATGGTTCGAGCTCGATAATCGCGAGAGAAAAGAATCGCTATTCCGGGTGATTTCGGCGGCAGGACCGAATTTGCAACGTTTGGGTCTCCGCCATCGCTGGTAATTTGTAGCACTGCCTCGCGCTGCTCAGGCATGATTCGGATGAACGCCTGCGCTGCGTCGGCAAATCTGCCTCGAGTCATCAACCAATGCGGACTGTCTGGTTCCGAAAGACGCAGCAAGAAAAAGAGAAGCGCAATGACGCCTTCGATCGCCAGAAAAAGCCGCCACGTTTGGGCGCTGTGCACATTCTTTAGCAGGAAGAGTGCAATCACAGCGGCAAGCAACATACCGACTGATTGGCAGGCAATCGTAGCGACCATCATTCGCGCGCGACTGCGTTTCGGCAGTACTTCAGAAACGTAACTACTACTCGCTGGAAAATCGACGCCGACTCCCACCCCAACGAGAAGCTGTCCGATAAAGAGCAGTGGAAAGCCATTGGCCAGCGCGCTGGTCGCGGCGCCCGTGGCAATGATTATCATGTCGGCGAGCATCAACTTCTTTCGGCCGAGACGATCTGCCACCGGCCCGCCGAGTCCGGCCCCAAAGACAGCGCCAAACACCAGACTTGCGCCGATGAGCCCTACCACATCCGGTGTGAGACGAAACTCAGCGATGATCAGTGGCATCGCCACGCCAAGAACAAAGATTACGAAGCCATCAAGTAATGTGCCTCCGGTTGAAAGCACCCAAAGCCATCGCTGGATCGGTTTAAGCGGCGACTCGTCTAGTAGTCCTGTCAGGCGTTGGGATGGCGATAAGTCAGTCATTGATTATCGCGTTGTTGTAGCCGCCTTGCTGTGTCAAGGCGATCTGCCGCTTTCTTCAGCCAGAGTTCTCCTAGGCGGCCGCCTGATGATATTCGCGGCGAATCTGCGCGAGGTTCACAGTCGGCTTGGGTAATTGCATGTCCATCTCTTCCATCTGCCGGACAACGATCTGCGAAATAGCCAAGTCGCGAAACCACTTATGATCCGACGGAATGATAAACCAGGGAGCATGCTCGGTGCTCGTCTTGTTAAGCACGTCCTCGAACGCCTCGATGTAATCACCCCAATATTCGCGTTCCTTATAATCCGAGTCACTGATCTTCCACTGACGATCAGGGTCATCCAGTCGCTTCTTGAACCGGGCAAGCTGTTCTTCTTTGGAGATATGCAGAAAAAATTTGAGAATGGTTGTGTCGTTTTCGGTTGTGATTAGCCGTTCAAAATCGTTTATCTGATCGTATCGTTTCGACCAGACCTTTTCAGGCACGAGGCCGTGTACTCTTGCTACCAGCACGTCTTCGTAGTGGGAACGATTGAAAATAGCGACCGAGCCCTTGGCTGGCGCGTGCGGGTGCACACGCCAGAGAAAATCGTGCGCCAGCTCCTCCCTCGTCGGTTGCTTGAAGTTAACAGAGATGCAACCTGACGGATTCATACCGGTCAAAACGTGGCGGACTACGCCGTCCTTCCCTGCAGCGTCGAGTCCCTGCAGCACAATGAGAAGCGAATGCTTATTCTCCGCGTACATGCGGTATTGCAGTCCCTCCATCTTCCGGAGGTTCTCCTGAATCTTTGGCAAAACTGATTTGTGCGACTCATGTTTGCCGTGAAAACCGGGGTCGAAATGTTTTAGCCTGATCCTGGATCCCGATTTCACGATGAGTTTTTTTCGGTAGTTAGACATCTTGTTCTCCTTGCTTAGCGAATTGTCTCTGTCCCACGTGTCATGGGAACTCGCAGTGGCTGAAAAAGCGATCTCTTCCACGAATGAGCTGGATCGAGAATTCCATAAACCCCTAGTTTGATGATGTCCTGCACGATCATCCACACGAGGTTGTAAGCCCAAACAAAACCGATGATCCTCCAGGGAAGCGGCGGCATCAGCCAACCCTGGCTGCACATTAACACGGCGATGATCTGCGTGGCCACAATCGCAAAGAAGAGCTTGGGGTTTGGATAGGGCGGCTTCCACAAAGCCCCCCGAGTGCGAGTCACGAATAACATGAGGTGACCCCCCGCTACGAGCTGGAGGAACATCATCGTCTGCAGCTGTGGATGATCGAGGTGATGAAGGGTGTCACCCAGGTAGAGCAAACCAAAGCTTTGAATAACACCAAGTAACCCCAACACAGACGAAATCACCAAGACTCGGTCCAACTCCCATTTAACCGGTCGAGGCGGCACGCTGGCGTTATCAAAGGCGATAGTCATGATAGGCACGTCGTCCAGGAGAGCGAGCGCGATAAGCATGATCGCGGTCAGAGGAAAGAAATGGTAGTAGATCGATGCCAGCACCACAAACACCATGATGGCGATAGTCATGGCAATGCGATACAACACGTAGCTCATCATCCGCTCGAAGATACGCCTTGCTTCCGCAATCCCTTCGATAATGACCGACAAACCGGGAGCAATTAGAATTAAAGCTGCTGCCGCCCGAGCTGCTTCGGTCGCTCCGGAAACGGCGATACCTACATCTGCTTGCTTTAGAGCGGGAGCGTCATTGACGCCGTCACCGGTCATGCCCACGATGTGGCCATTCTCCTGCAATATTTTTACAATGGCGTATTTATGTTCCGGGAAAACCTGAGCGAAACCATCGGCCTGATCGATTTTCTCCGCAGCATCCAACGGGATTTGGCCTTTTGTAACGTCGCCAGGGAAGAGTTCCGTTGCCGGCTGGATATTTGTGCCCATGTTCAGTTCCACTGCGATCTGGCGGGCGATAGCCACGTTATCGCCAGTAACCATCTTTACCTTCACTCCGTAGGCGCCAGCCCTCGCGATGGTGCTTTTGGAATCCGGTCGAGGCGGATCCAGTAACGGTAGAATTCCCAGGAATATCCAGGGGCCATCGCCTTGGGCGGCAGCGACGCCAATGGTGCGATAGCCGCGACCAGCTAAACTGTCTACAGTCTGGCTGGCTTTCTTGAGGTCGCTACCAGAGAGCTTTGTCAGCGCGAGGATCACCTGCGGCGCCCCTTTGGTAACTCGAAAAAGCTTACTGGAAGTATCCTTAATCGTTGCCTCGGTCCGTTTATCCACCGGATTGAAGGGGACATATTTTTCCTGTTGATAGCTCCTAAGTACGGCAGGGTCCTTTAGGCCAGCCATTACTGCGAGATCAATCGGATCGTCATCTGCCGCGCGCGAGGCTAGCGATGCCATGAGAATCAATGTTGCCGCGTCGGTGCCCCCCCAGGGCTCTGGGTCACCGAGGGTCAGCTTGTTCTGGGTCAACGTGCCAGTCTTATCGGAGCAAAGCACATCAACGCCCGCCAATTCCTCGATTGACTCCAGTCGAGAAACAATTGCTTTGCTCCTGGCAAGCATCCGAGCGCCCAGAGCCATCGTTACCGAGAGGACGGCAGGCATGGCCACAGGCACTGAGGCTACTAAAAGAATAAGAACGATTTCGGCGAGCCTTAACAAAACAGCCCGATCGTAGTGGCCGCGCATGTCGAAAAGGCGGCTGGCCACCAAAATCACGACCAGAACCAGCGCCAGGATAATCAGGAAGTTGCCGATCTTCATCACGGCTCTCTGGAAATGGGAAACGCTTCCGGCGCCTGCCACCAGTTTTGCGGTGCGTCCAAAAAACGTGTTCACTCCGGTTGCAGTAATCACTGCGACCATTTCCCCCTGCTTAACGACGGAGCCCGAATATGCGTCCTCGCCGGACTTCTTCGTGACCGGCAGCGATTCTCCCGTGAGCGCGGATTGGTCGATACTGATGTAGTCGCCCTGGATGAGCTTACAATCGGCGGGCACGACGTCGCCAAGATACAAGCGAACGATGTCTCCGGGCACAAGCGTCCGCGCATCGACTTGCTCCCATTTTCCACTGCGAAGCACGCGCGCTTTTAAAGCCAGAGAGTTCTTCAAAGCGTCGAGCGCGTTGGAAGCTTCGTGTTCCTCCCAGAACCCTAACAGAGCGTTGAACAATAGAAGCGAGGTAATGATCGTAAGATCGCCCCAGTCTCCTACAATCAGTGCCATCAGGGCTGCGGCCTCGATCATCCATGGTATGGGCCCCCAGAAATAAGCGAGGAAAGCCGAAACCGCGCTTTTCTTTTCCTCCGGCAGCGCGTTGGGCCCGTACTTACTCAGATGTTCCTGGAGTTGACCGGGATTCAGACCCGTCCTGGGATCGGTTCCAAGCTTCGCCAGAATTTCGGCGGCGGTGGAACTAACGGATCCGGCGACATCAGACGCTGACATGAACAACTCCTCGGCTCATTCGTAGCAGGACGTCATAACTTGTCCGGTCCGCGAACACTAGAAAAAAGCTATCAGCAATAATAGCGAAATGCGCCATTCATGGCGGCGAGACCGATTACATCGCCTTATAGTCAACCGTGATTGTTCGGTAAAGCAGCTGACCGCGCTGGGCAGAGAAGTAAAAAAGCTCGAGCATCGTCGCGCCGACCATCCATTGATAGCCAACCAGCGTCTGGATGACTTCGGTGTCTGTATCGCGCGAACGTGATACCAGTTTTCCCGTGCCGTACTTTTCGTCGAAATATTTGCGAATTTCTCCCATCCGCTGGTTGTACCATTCGATCGACCGGTCCGGGTATTCGTATTGCAACTCCACCGCAACAAGCGCTCTCTGCTTAAAAGTAAACAGCGTGCGCTTTAACCCTGGATGAACCAGACCTTCCACCGTCCAGACATCCCGGTTTTCCTTTTTATCCCGCGAGGTGACCTTCGCTTTTGCGCCGCGCAGCACTGATTCCACACGCGCCATCGAGTCGTTCCAACGAAAGCCGAACGGTGGCGACAGCTCATCAACGGAATATGCCTGCGCAGTGGACAAAAGAAGGGCGATGACGCTGGTCGAAAGAATTCGGCATACTCTTCTACCCTTGTGATTAAAGAGACACTTCGTCCGCCAGTTTTTCATCTTCGTGTGCGTCGCCCGCATTTTGATCGGCATCTCAGTGCCACTCTGGAGGCGGGAAAATTGCGTGCACGGGTCAATTCGGTCAAATCGAGAGTAGCGCCCCCATGGCGATGTGAATCGATTGATCGCTTCGCTACAACGACTGCTTCTGTCACGAACAAATCCGCGGCGAGATTGTTTTTTTGTTTCCCTCGGACACGCGTGTTTCTCTTTTCTAGTCAAGAAAATTTTTGCTCGTGATGAAAAATAAAATTCTTTTTTTTCATTTTTTTTCTTGTGGATTTTGAAAGCGATTTCTAGTCTGAAGCCCGCTGGCGAGGAAGAGACAAGAGCGCGTGTGAATAAGTTGTGAACATTTCTGAGAAACTTTTAGCGGCGAGAATGAACGGAACGAAGAGCTTCCCGGAACAACGATGGAACGCGCAGGTCTGCCTGGACGCATTCAATGGATCGCTAAAGCGCGGCAGAGTCTGTTTTCCCTCGTATTTATGTGTTTTTGACATTTTTTTTCCGCATTTCTCCAGCGGATTGAGTTGGAGATCGGTTCAAGGTCGCTCCCCTTTTTGCGGACAATTATCCGCAATATCAGCGAGTGTGGCGATTGTGTAACACTGTTAACAAGTCGGCTATGGACAAGAAATGTACGCAGCTGTGGCAACGATTATCAGCCGCGCTTAAACCACAGATTAGCTCCGATAGTTTTAAACGCTGGTTCTCGGCGGTCGAGCTTGTTGAGGCCAAAGAGAAATCGCTCACGCTTCGCGTTCCAAATAACATCTATCAGTTTTGGATAGAAAGTAATTATATGCCGGCCCTGCAG
>Ga0137413_10000771_pt1 | contig 11435 bp, 8 predicted proteins | sample CZODoug2_1_16fun_FD_108280 | JGI IMG/M metagenome (GOLD analysis project Ga0137413, IMG submission 108280) | Vadose zone soil fungal communities from Angelo Coast Range Reserve, California, USA - CZODoug2_1_16fungal (Illumina Assembly) | ecosystem: Environmental > Terrestrial > Soil > Vadose... | reverse complement strand
ATCACCATCGGGCCGGTGGCGATCGGTGTGCGCAGTCCCGTCGCCCTTGCGCTCGGCGTGTCCAGCGTTGCGACACTCACCGGCCGCGCCGTCGACTTGGCCCTTGGCGCGTCCAGTCCCGCGATCGTCTCCGGATGGCACGACCGTGACTGGGCTGCGGCGCCGACGCGGATGCGCGAGACGGTCGAGGTCGTGCGGCGGGCGCTGGACGGCGAACGAACCGACTACGCAGGCAAGCTCGTCCGCACGCGCGGCTTTCGACTCCGCGTACCGCAGCCCTCGACCAGGCTCACCGTCGCCGCGTTCGGGCCGCAGATGACCCGTGTCGCAGTGCAATCCGCTGACCAACTCGTCCTGAATCTGGTCAGCCCCGGCCACGTCGCCGCCGTGCGGGCATCCATCGATGCCATCGCCGACGAGCACGGGATCGCCGCTCCGCGATTGGCGGTATGGGTGAGCGCCGCGATCGACCCGGGACCCGCGACGCATCGCCAGATCACGGCACAGATCGCGGCCTATCTGAAACCGCCCGGCTACGGCGAGATGTTCGCCGATCTCGGATTCGGCGATCTCGTCGCGCGAGCACGGGCCGGTGCTTCCCGAACCGAGCTGGCCGATGCCATTCCGCCTCGGCTTTCCGCGGCCGTCGGAGCCATCGGGTCCACCTCCGAAGTCATCGCAAGGATCGAGTCGTACTTCGAGGCAGGCGCGGACCACGTGGGGATAGTCCCCGCGACGGCGGAGGATCCGGCCGGCCAGCGGATACTCAGCGCGGTGAGCGCCCGTGGCTGACACCGATCGGCTCGCGCACCGCTTCGACGGCGACTCCGTCAGCCGCGCACTGGATCTCGTCGGCGAACGATGGACGATGCTCATCCTCCGGGAGGCCTTCTTCGGCGTGCGACGCTATGGGCAGTTCGCGAGCAACCTCGGAATTCCCAGGCCGACGTTGTCGAGCCGGCTCGCCAAGCTGGTCGAGTACGGTTTGCTCGACCGCGTCCCCTACGGCGGCGGACCGGTCCGCCAGGACTTCGAGTACCGTCTCACCGCGGCCGGCCGCGATCTGTTCCCCGCCATCGTCGTCCTGATGCGTTGGGGCGACACCCATCTCGCGGGACCGCAAGGTGCGCCCATCGTGCTGACCCACGAATCCTGCGGCAATCTCACCCAGCCCCGGCTCACGTGTGAGCACTGCGGCGAAGAGATCACTGCGTACAACGTCCATCCGGATCCTGGGCCGTCGTTCGTGAACCCCTCGCCTCTGACCAGAGACGGAGCATGACTTGGCGTTCTAACCGCCGAATGTGCCGCCACGGCGAAAACCCGGCCAATTCTTCTCCATACGTGCACTTTCGGCGCGTGAGGAGCGCGATCAGTTCGACACGAACTCACTGCCCGAGCGCGGCTAGTGTCTCGAATCGCCTTGGGCTGGTTGGTAATACCTGAGCACGTCGCGGCAGCGGTCGCGTGTTGGTGTCAGAGGCTTCGCGGTATGTCACCGACGGCGATACACCGCTCGGTGAGTAGCCGGGGCCTGCGCAACACCCGATCTACCAATCTGAAATGCATCTTGCCTGACGGCCATCTCCGACTTATGCTCTGCATGTCAACTGTTCAACAATGGAGCAAAGTAACGAGTCTTGTAAACCGCTAGGTATTGGAGTGGCCACGAATGACAGACGTTCAGCTGATGTTCGTCGCGGGTGCACAGGTCCCGGCCACCGACGGCGCAACCGAACCGGTGATCAATCCTGCCAATGGTGAGCAGATCGCCACCGTGGCACTCGGAAGTGCTGCCGATGTCGATCTTGCGGTGGCGGCTGCCGAGGGCGCATTCGACGAGTGGGCAGCCACGACGCCGGGCCAGCGGGCCGAGCTGTTGCTGAGGCTAGCCGACCGGCTCGAGGCCCACGCCGAGGAGTTCGCCCAGCTGGAGTCGGCCAATGTGGGCAAACCCATCGCGGTGGCGCGCGAGGAGGTCCCCTTCGGCGTGGACAACATGCGGTTCTTCGCCGGGGCCGCTCGCGTGCTGGAAGGTCGTGCGGCGGGCGAATACTCGCCGACGCACACCAGCATCATTCGCCGTGACCCACTCGGCGTGGTGGGCAGCGTCGCCCCATGGAACTTCCCATTGGTCATGGCGATCTGGAAGGTCTGTCCAGCGCTGATGACGGGCAACACATTGGTGCTCAAGCCGAGCGAGCAGACGCCGCTGACCACCTTGCGACTGGCCGAACTGGCCGCCGATCTGTTTCCGCCAGGTGTCTTCAACGTCGTTACCGGACACGGTGGCACCGTCGGCCAGGCACTGGTGTCGCACCCGCGGGTTCGGATGTCGTCGCTGACCGGTGACACGGCCACCGGCAAGGTCGTTGCCCGTGTCGCGTCGGAGAACCTGAAACGACTGCACCTCGAATTGGGCGGCAAGGCCCCGGTTCTGGTGTTCGACGACTGCGACGCCGAACTGGCGATCAGCAAGATATGCGAAGGGGGATACGGCAACTCCGGTCAGGACTGCATGGCGGCTTCCCGCGTGTACATCGCCGACGGCATCTATGACGAGTTCGTCGCCGAACTCACCCGCGCGGTGTCGAAAGTGGCCATGGGACAACCCGATGACGAGTCCACCGAGATGGGCCCGGTGATCTCCGGTAGCCACCTCGAGCGCATTACCGGCTTCGTCGAACGTGCCACCGCCTCCGGTCCGGCCGGCCTCGCCGTGGGTGGCCCCTCTCAGGGGCCGGGGTTCTGGTACCGGCCGTCATTGATCGTCGATGCGCCGCAGGACTCCGAGATCGTCCAGAAGGAAGTGTTCGGACCCGTCGTCACCACCACGCGGTTCAGCACCGAAGAGCAGGCCTTCGCATGGGCCAACGACGTCGAGTACGGGCTGGCGGCATCGGTGTTCACCAAGGACGTGTCCCGAGCGATGCGGGCGGCCCGCAAGCTGCAGTTCGGCACCGTGTGGATCAACGACCACCTGCCGATCGTCGCGGAGATGCCGCACGGCGGCTTCAAGCAGTCCGGTCACGGCAATGACATGTCGATCTACGCCCTCGAGGAATACACCGAGATCAAACACATCATGATCAACCTCGAGGCCTGACCAATCTCACTCAGCGATAAGCACATTGGAGACTTCATGACGCAGCCGGTGGTCGCGATCAATCTGTTCTCGATGCTTCCCGGCGTCGATCCGGCCGTGTTCGAGCATTTCTCGAACACCGTCGACCGACCTACCTGTCTCGCCCACGGCGAGGTGGTCAAGGCCTTCGATGCCTACCGCATCGTCCATGCGCCCGACGGCGCCCCGGCCGACGTTCTCGAGGTCATGCACGTCACCGACTGGTCGACCTGGGAGCAGATCCGCGACACCGACCCATCGATGCGGCCAGTCATGGAGAGTTTCAACGAACTCGTCGATCCCGCCACGGTACGAACCTATTTCACCCACCCGATCCTTGGAGACCCGCAATGACCACCCCCTACGATGCCGTCATCATCGGCGCAGGTCACAACGGCCTGATCACCGCCGGGTATCTCGCGCGCGCCGGTAAGAAGGTGCTCGTCGTCGAGGCCCGCAATGTCGTGGGCGGTGCCTGTACGAGTGAGCAGCTCATCGAAGGATCCACGTGGTCGTCATGCGCGTTCATCGCCAGCCTGCTGCGGCCGGAGATTCTCGCCGAACTGGAACTGGAGCGCTACGGACTGGAGATGTATCAGACCGAGGCCAATGAGGTCAGCATCTTCCCCGACGGCAGCCACCTGTTCATGTTCAAGGACATGGATCGCACGCTCAAGGAGATCGCGAAGTTCTCGAAGAAGGATGCCCAGGCGTTCCTGGACTTCGGGCTCCGCGTCAAGAAATTCGCCTCGATCCTCACGCCGTTCCTGCTCGCCTCCGCTCCGAGTCGGTCGGAGGTGGTGGCCGCCTTCGAGGCCGCAGGCGCCGAGGATCTATTCAACGAAATGGTCCTGCTGTCGACGAAGGATCTGCTCGACCGCTACTTCGAGTCCGAACACATCAAGGGCCTGTTCACGTTCTTCGGGATGATCTCGGTGTGGGGCGGTCCGTCCACCCCTGGCACCGCGTATGTGTACGGGCATCACTCGGTCGGCGAGTTCAAGGGCACGCTGGGTCAGTGGGGTTTCGTCAAGGGCGGCATGGGCGGCATCACCCAGGCACTGGCCCGCAGCGCTCAGGCCCATGGCGCCGAGATCCGGCTGAACGCACCGGTACGGCAGGTGCTCACCCGCTCAGGTGCCGCGACTGGCGTGGTGCTGGAGAACGGCGAGACCATTTCGGCGCGCACCGTCGTCTCCAATGCCGATCCGCAACGATCGATGCTGACCCTGCTGCCAGCCGGGACGCTGAACGACAAGCTCACCACCAAGCTGCGCAACTACGACGCGCGTGGCTCGATGGCCCGCATCCATCTGCTCATCGACGAACTGCCCGACTACATCGGCTTTCCGGCCGGTGTCGAAGGCCCCCAGCACCAGGCGCAGGCCATCCTCGGCGCCTCGATCGAGAACTTCGAGCTGGCCTGGGAGGCCGAACGGCGCGGCGAGATCCCCGACGACTTCGTCATCGAGGCCGTGATCCAGTCCACCCACGACGACACCCTGGCACCGCCGGGACTGCACACCATGACCCTTGGCGTGCAACAACTTCCCTTTGAGCTCGCAGGCACCGACTGGGACACCGTCCGCGAGGAATGGGCCGACCGCGTGCTGGAGGTGCTCTTCCGCTACAGCCCCAACCTGCGCGAGCACATCCGCGAACGAGTGATCATCACGCCCAAGGATCTGGAACGCGACTATGGCCTCACCGGGGGCAACATCTTCCACGGCGCGATGTTCTTCGACCAGCTGTTCGGCTGCCGGCCCACCCCCGAGCTCGCCGACTACCGCACCCCGGTCAAGGGCTACTACCTGTGTGGTTCGGGAACCCACCCAGGAGGCGGGGTGATGGGAGCCAGTGGCCACAACTCCGCCAAGGTCGTGATCGCCGACCTCAACGGAACAGCAGTACCGAAAGTCTTGCGCAGCAACGGGAGCGCATTACGCACCGGAGTGATCGACCGGGTGATGGAGAGCAAGGCCGGCAGGAAATTCGGCTACGGCGTCGCCTCCAGTCCCGTCCTTCGCAAGGTCGTGAAGTTCGCGGCGCGCAGCGAAAGTGCCAAGAACACCCGCGCTCGCTGACACCGACCTGTCCCAGCAGTCCCGTTCCTGGCGATGACGCCATCCTCACCAACCCCGCCACCCACCGCGCGTCACCATAAGGACCACCATGCTGCATCAGGAAGATCCCCAATCGTTGTCCACCGTGAAGGGCACACCCGACGGTCACGAGTCGCTGGCGCGCAACCAGATCGGCGTGCTCGGCATCGTGTTCTTCGTGGTGGCCGCCGCCGCTCCGCTGACCGTCGTGGTCGCCTTGTTCCCGGTGATCATCGGTTCGGGAAACGGCATCGGCATCGCAGGCACCTTCATCCTGGTCGCAGCGGTACTGACATTGTTCGCGGTCGGCTACGTGGCCATGAGTCGGCACATCACCAACACCGGCGCGTTCTACGCCTACGTCACGAAGGGCCTGGGCCGGCCACTCGGACTGGGTTCGGCGTCGCTGGCGATCTTCGGCTACAACGCAATCCAACTCGGCGTGATCGGCGGGTTCGGCTACTACGCAGCGGAATTCGTCAAGTCACACACCGACACCGCGATCCCGTGGTGGGTGTTCAGCTTCGCATCGATGGCAGCGGCGCTGCTGCTGGGTGTGCGTCAGATCCACGCCGGCGCCAGGGTGTTGGCCGTGCTGCTCACACTGGAGACCGTCATCATCTTGATCTTGGACGTCGGCATCCTCGTCGCCGGACCAACTCCGGTGAGCGAGTATTCGCTGCAACCGTTCGCGCCGTCGGCGGTCTTCGCCGGGGCCATCGGCGTCGCGCTGATGTTCGCTCATGCCTCCTTCATCGGGTTCGAGGGCACCGCGATCTACGGCGAGGAGGCCAAGGACCCCAAACGCACCGTGCCCCGCGCCACCTACGCCGCGGTGATCTTCATGGGGGTCTTCTACGCGGTGACGGCATGGTTGATCATCAACGCCGTCGGGGCCGACCGCGCCGTCGAGGTGGCGCAGACCGAAGGCGGCGACCTGGTATTCAAGGTCAGCGACGACGTGCTCGGCGGACTCGGCACCGAAGCCTTCCAGCTGCTGATCATCACCAGCCTGTTCGCAGCCATCCTGACCTTCCACAACAACGTCGCCCGCTACCTCTTCTCACTGGGCCGCCAAGGGGTGCTGTGGTCGCGACTGGGACATACGCACCCGATCCGCAGGTCGCCGGTGACCGCCTGCTACGTGCAGACCGCCATGGTCGCGGTCGTGGTGGTGATCTTCGCGGTTCTGAAACTCGACCCGTACACCAGCCTGTTCACCTGGTGGACCGGTGTCGGAGCGGCGGCGATCATCCTGCTGCAAACCATCGCCAGCATCGCGATCTTCGTGTACTTCCGCCGCTCCAACGTCGACAAGCGACCTTGGAATACCTTCGTCGCCCCGCTGCTGGGCATCGCAGGGTTGCTGCCGTTCCTGTACTACGCGCTGACCGGAATGGATCTGCTGCTCGGCGCCGGAGGCTGGTTGCAGGTGATGTTCACCGTCATGTTGTTCGCCTCGCTGGCCATCGGCATCGCCGGCGCCTACGTGATCAAAGCCCGGTCGCCGCAACGGTATGCGCGACTCAACTCCACCTTGGGCGACCGCGTCACCTGAGCGGCCATTGCGCGCGTTCGCTCGAACACATGCTTCTCCGAAGGGACGTCTTACATGTCAGCCGACGGCGCCGTCGACCTGCGCAGGTCGCAACCGCTCGATGGGGACGAAGTGCTTGCCTTGGTGGAAAGCCGGTTCGGGTTGTCGGTCGCGGATCCGGTGACACTTGGGGGTGAGTTCGACCAGAATCTTCGAGTCACCGACGGCGCTGGGCGCCATTACCTGGTGAAGATCTCGGCCGTCGTCGACTCAGAGGGGGCGACGGCGACGTGGCACGAGAGCATCCTGCAGCATCTGGCGGACACGGCACCCGAGTTGCCGCTGCCGCGGCTGATCCCAGCGATCGACAACGAGCTGCACGTCATCACGGCGACCACCAAGGGTGACAAGATGATTCGGCTACTGTCTTGGCTGACCGGGGCACCGCTGGCCGAGGAGGAACAGCACTCCGAAGCGTTGCTGACCGAACTCGGCCAGGTGGCGGGTCGGATCTCCAGGGCGCTGGCGTCGATGCCCGAGCCGGCCGCGCCGATCACCCATGACTGGGACATGCGTCTGGCCCGCGCGGTCATCGACCGCGGTATCGACGCGGTCCGAAATCCCACCCACCGCGCCGACATCGACGAAGTGATGGCGTGGTTCGACACCGTGGCACCGCTGCTGGCGGGTCTGCCACGCGGGGTTGCCCACCAGGACCTCAACGACTCCAACGTCTTGGTCGCCCGTGACCCGTTGGGCCGGCAGGTGATCAGCGGGGTTCTCGACCTCGGCGACGCGCTCTACACCGTTCGGATCGCCGAACTCGCCGTCGCAACCGGTTATGCGCTGGTACGCAAGGACGATCCGCTGCGCGCCGCCGAACTCGTGGTAGCCGGGTTCGACTCGGTCGCACCGCTGACCGACGAGGAGCTGACGGTGGTGTTCCCGCTCGCCGTCGCGCGGTTGGCGATGAACGCCGTCACCTGGACGCAGCGCACCGCCGAGTCCCACAATGCGCACGGCGAGAGGCGGATGCGCCACACCTGGCCGGCGCTGGCCGAGGTGGCCCGCATCGACCCCGACTACGCGGAGGCTGCGTTGCGCCGGGCGTGCGGCCGGCCCGCGCATCGGGACAGTGCACGGGTTGCCCGCGCGCTGAAGTCGTTGACGCCCGCACCGTGGTCGACGCGGCCACTGACCCCTCGACACATCGACACCTCCACCGGCAGCGACCTGTTCGACGGTATCGATTGGCACGATCCGGCGGCGTTCGCACCCGTGGTCGACGCGGCCATCGGCGACCGCGGCGAGAACGTCGGCGTCATCCGGCACCTGCAACCCAACCTGCTGTGGGCCGGTCAGCGCGGCACCGGCGCGGCCGAACCCGCGACCACCACGCTGGGTGTCCGACTGCTGCTGCGGGCGTTCCACCCGGTCGCAACCCCACTAGGCGGCACCGTCGTAGCCACCGAGCCCGACCTCGTCGTCCGCCACACCGTCGCCGATGCCGTCGGACCGCTCACGGTCCACTTGCACTGGCATGGGCTGTCCGGATCGAATGCGGCGCCCGGCCAGGAGCTGGTCGCGGGGCAGCTGCTCGGGCATGCGACCGGCGCCGACCGCGACGGTCCGGAAACGACTGTGGCGGTGAGCATGTCGCTGCCTCGTCGGCATCGCGGCCACACTGGTTGGCCGGCACGGATCCGGCCCAGTGAAGTCGACGTGTACAGCGGGCTGTCGCCCGATCCCTCGGTGCTTCTCGGGCTGCCCGATCATAGGGCAGCACGGCTGCGGGTCGACGACGTCCTGTCGATCCGCAGACATCGGCTGGCGAGTTCACAGCGCGCGTACTACCGCGCACCGATGAACCTGGCGCGTGGCCGCGGCGTCTGGCTCTACGACGAGGACGGCCTGGCGTATCTCGACTCGCTCAACAACGTGACCCATGTCGGCCACGCCGATCCGCGCGTGGCCGAGGCATCGCGGCGCCAGATGAGCAAGCTGAACACGAACTCGCGGTTCATCTACGAGGGCATCGCCACCTACGCCGAGAAACTGGTGGCCACGCTGCCCGACCCGCTCGAGGTGGTGTTCCTGGTGTGTTCGGGCAGCGAGGCCAACGATCTCGCCATCCGCATCGCCCGGCAAGTTACCGGACGAGACGACGTCGCGATCATCGACGGCGCTTACCACGGCAACACCGGGGTGGTCACCGGCCTGTCGCCCAACCGCTACAAGGGGCCAGGCGGTGCCGGCGCGGCGCTCACCACCCACGAGACCGTGACCCCCGACCGCTACCGCGGCCCCTTCGGCTACGACGATCCTGCCGCAGGCGCCAAGTACGGCGCTGCGGTGCGTCGGGTCATCGACGGCATGGTTGCCGACGGTCATCCGCCTGCGGCCTTCCTTGCCGAATCTCTCATGGGCTCAGCGGGAAACATCGTCTTTCCCGACGGCTACCTGGCTGCTGCCTTCGCGGCTGCCGGCAGCGCGGGAGCGCTGACCATCTCCGACGAAGTTCAAGTCGGAGTCGGCCGGATGGGTGACGCGTTCTGGGGGTTCGAGCTCGCCGGTGTGGTCCCCGACATCGTCACCATGGGCAAGCCGCTGGGCAATGGGCACCCGCTGGCCGCTGTGGTCACCACCCGTGAGATCGCTGATGCCTTCGACACTGGAATGAAGTACTTCAACACGTTCGGTGGCAACCCCGTGTCGTGCGCGATCGGAGCGAGCGTGCTCGACATCGTCATCGGCGACGGGCTACAGCAGCACGCCAACGAAGTCGGCCGGTACTTCGCCGAAAGCCTGCGCCAGCTTCAAGAGCGGCACACGCTGATCGGTGACGTGCGGGCACAGGGCCTCTACCTAGGGGTGGAACTCGTCCGCGACCGGAACACCAAGGAGCCGGCGAAGGCCGAAGCATTCGAGGTGACCGAGCTGATGAAGGAGCAGGGCGTCATCGTCTTCCCCAACGGGGTGCACGACAACGTCTTGAAGATCAAGCCGCCGATGATCTTTGCGCGCCAGCACGTCGACATCTACTGCGACGCGCTGGACCGGGTGCTGGGCCGGCTCGGGTGAGCGCGCGGCTCAAGAGGTGCGGTTGGCGAAGATGGCAGCGACCCGTTGACCGCTGACGGTCAGGATCTCGGTGAGCACCGCCCGCGCACGCTCGGGGTCGCCGGAATCCAGCGCCGCCATGATCGAGGTGTGTTCCTCGATCACGCCTTCCTGGGACTCGAATTCGCGGTCCTCAACCGAGAGCACCACCAGGAAGAAGCGGAGTTCCCGGGCGAGCTGGCCGTAGAATGCGTCAATTCGCTTGCTGCCCAACAGCGAGACGATCGCGGCGTGAAAGGCGAGATCCTTCTCGGCGATCGCCGCGGGATCGCGGGTCTCGTACGTCGTCATCAGATCCTGCAGCGCTGCCCGCACCGGAGCCAGCTCCTCGGCGGTGCGTGGCTGGCTGGCCGCGGCGAGTTCCAGCGCCATCCGCGCGCGGTACAGCTCAGCAAGGTCGTCCTGCGAGGGATCCACCACCGTCGCGCCGTGGTGCATGGTATGCCGAACCAAGCCGCCGCCCTCCAGCACGCGAACTGCCTCGCGCACTGTGTTGCGCGAAATCCCCAACGACGCGGCGATCGCACTTTCCCGGATCGGCGCCCCCGGTGGCATCTCGCCGCGCATGATGGCGTCACTCAGCCCGTCCGCCACCTGTTGCGCAGTACTGGTACGACGCAGCGTCAGGTTCTCGACCGGGTTCATAGCACGACTATAGGCGATTGCGCTCAATCGTTATACTGTTCTATTGTTGAACAATTACTGGCCGTTGACGTCCCTTCCGCTGTTTCGCTGCGGCGACTGGCGGCCGCGGTGGATCTGGGCATCCCGTGCGATTTCGGCCTCGTCTAGCCGCTTAGGACCTCGAACGCAGGGTTGGGCTCACTGCCCGCGTGCGAGCTGCTCCAGCAGCGGCCGCGTGCGGTAGGCGACCACCTCGTGCATCGCCACCGACATCGTGGTGCGCTCCACCCCTGGCACCGCGAGAACGAGGCCCGCGACGCGATAGAGATCGTCGGCGTCGGCCGCGACCACGCCGATCAACAGGTCGGCGATACCCGAGAGCCCGGTGACCTGGGTGACCTGGGCGACGGTCTGCAACTCTGCGATGCACTCATCCAGGCGATGTTGATCGACCACCGCGGTGATGAACGCCTGCAGCGGATACCCGAGGTCACGCGGCGACACACAACGGTCGATCGGCGCCAGGATCTTCTGCTGCTCCCAGCGGGCCAGCCGGGCCTGCACCGTGTTGCGGGCCAGGTTCAGAACGTTCGCCAACTGCACCCCGGTGGCCCGTGGCGCGTCACACATCGCCAGGAGTATTCGGGCGTCGGTGCGATCCAGCCTCATCATGACGCTCAGTATTGCACGCGTGGCTCAGATCACAATGCGCATATTGCTCAGTCTCGATGCCATCGCTTGCTCAATATGCGTTGCGCTGGTTCGCTTGAGGGAGCAGTACGCCCACCAGCCCAGCAACCGTAACGCCGCAGCCCGGCAAGCACGGAGAAATGGTGAGTCGCATGACAGACCTCGACATTCGCAGGCCCGACCAGCAGCCCTACGACCTCAGCGATCGCTATCGCTCGGGATCCGCTCCGGTGATCCT
>Ga0137413_10000767_pt1 | contig 11461 bp, 11 predicted proteins | sample CZODoug2_1_16fun_FD_108280 | JGI IMG/M metagenome (GOLD analysis project Ga0137413, IMG submission 108280) | Vadose zone soil fungal communities from Angelo Coast Range Reserve, California, USA - CZODoug2_1_16fungal (Illumina Assembly) | ecosystem: Environmental > Terrestrial > Soil > Vadose... | reverse complement strand
GTCGATGCGCGGATCGGCCGCCATCCGGCGCGCGGCCTGCGCGCGCTCCTCGAGCTCGCGCAGCGCGCCATTGTCCTTCAGCGGATTTCCCGGCGTCACCAGCCACCATACCCGATCGAGCTTCAGGCGCTTGATGGCGAACAGGCTGATGGCGCGGTGAGCGAGATGCGGCGGATTGAACGAGCCGCCGAGCAGGCCGATCCGCATGCCATTGGTATAGACCGGGATATCGTGAGCCAAAGACTGCGACGCGACTGACGCTGCTTTCAATGCCTGCCCCGGATGGCGTGTTTGTTCTGACTCGCCATGTTGGCGCGGGCCGGCTCCCGCGCTATTCGACAACCCCAGACCCTCTGGCAACAGGCCTTCAAGGCCGCGTCTGTCCGGTGCCGTGAATGCGATATTTGAAGCTCGTCAATTGCTCGACGCCGACCGGGCCGCGGGCGTGAAATTTGCCGGTGGCGATGCCGATTTCCGCGCCGAAGCCGAATTCGCCGCCATCGGCGAACTGCGTCGAGGCGTTGTGCAGCACGATCGCCGAATCCACCTCGTTGAGGAATCTCCGCGCCGTGCTTTCGTCTTCGGTTACGATCGCATCGGTATGGTGCGAGCCGTGGTCGTGAATATGGGCGATCGCACCATCGACGCCGTCGACGACCTTGGCCGCGATGATGGCATCGAGATATTCGGTGTCCCAATCCTCATCGGAAGCTGCCTTCACGCGGGCGTCGATCCGCTGCACGGCGTCGTCGCCGCGCACTTCGCAGCCGGAATCGATCAGCATCTCGACCAGCGGCTTGAGATTGGCGTTCGCGCCAGCGCGATCGACCAGCAACGTCTCCGCCGCGCCGCAGACGCCCGTGCGGCGCATCTTCGCATTGAGCACGATGGATTTCGCCATCGCGAGATCGGCGGCCCGGTCGACATAGACGTGGTTGACGCCTTCCAGATGCGCGAACACCGGCACCCGCGCTTCCGTCTCGACACGGGCAACGAGGCTCTTGCCGCCGCGCGGCACGATCACGTCGATGCCGCCATTCAGTCCGCTCAAGAGAAGCCCGACCGCGGCACGGTCGCGGGTCGGCACCAGCGTGATCGAGGCCTCGGGCAGGCCGGCTTCGCGCAGGCCCTGCGCCAGGCATTGATGGATCGCGCGGCAGGAGCGGAAACTGTCCGAGCCGCCGCGCAGGATCACCGCGTTGCCGGATTTCAGGCACAAAACGCCAGCGTCGGCCGCGACATTGGGCCGGCTCTCGAAGATCACGGCGACGACGCCGAGCGGCACCCGCACGCGTTCGATCACCATGCCGTTCGGCCGTTGCCAGCTTTCGGTCACGACGCCCACGGGGTCGGGAATTTCGCGCACGGTCGCAATGCCATCGGCCATCGCATTGATCCGGGCCTGTGTCAGCGTCAGGCGGTCGATGAAGGCGCCGGTCGCGCCGGAGCTGCGAACATCAGCGACGTCCTCGGCATTGGCCGCGAGGATGGCCGCCGCATCGGCGTGAATGGCGCGCTCCATCGCCTTGAGCGCGCGATTTTTCTGCTCCGGCGGGGCCAGCGAAAGCACCCGCGATGCGGCGCGGGCGCCGGCGGCGAGCTCGTTCATCAAGGCCGGCAAATCACCATTGCCGTCGATGGCCTTCAGGGACGCGGTCATATCGTTTTTCGTTTTCTGCCTTTCAATTAGGCCATGTAGTAGCATGGAAATTGCGGATTTGGCGAGGCGGGGAACCGGCATGGCTAACAAGCGCAAGGGGATCGCGCGGTTAACCATGTGCGGTTGGCTCCGAGAAACTCGGCCAATGGCCCATCCGACCGCTTCAGCCCAAATCCGTCTGCCGCAAGCCACCCACCACCAGATCGTCGCGGTGGATCATTTCCGACCGTCCGCTGATGCCGAGGATTGCCATCACGTCGGGCGAGGAACGGCCCTTGATCTTCTCGGCATCCTCGGCGTCGTAGGCCACGAGGCCGCGGCCAATCTCATGGGTGTCGGGCCCGCGCACCACCACGGCATCGCCGCGGGCGAACTGGCCATCGACCCGGATCACGCCCGCCGGTAACAGGCTCTTGCCGGCGCGCAGCGCGCTGACCGCGCCGGCGTCGATCGTCAGCGTGCCCTTTGGCTCCAGCGAGCCCGCGATCCAGCGCTTTCGCGCGGTGACGGGGTTGGCCGGGGTCAGGAACCAGGTGCAGCGTCCGCCATCGGCGATCGCCTTCAGCGGATGCTCGATCTTGCCCGAGGCGATCAGCATTTGGGTGCCGCCGGTGGTCGCGATCTTGGCCGCCTCGATCTTGGTGCGCATGCCGCCGCGCGACAGCTCGGATTCGGCCGAGCCCGCCATTGCCTCGATCTCGGAGGTGATGCTCTCGACCACCGGGATCAGCTTGGCGTCCGGATTCTGCGCCGGCGGCGCGTCGTAAAGCCCGTCGATATCGGACAACAGAATCAGCAGATCGGCGCTCGCCATGGTGGCGACGCGGGCGGCGAGACGATCATTGTCCCCGTAACGGATCTCGTTGGTCGCCACCGTATCATTCTCGTTGATCACGGGCACCGCGCGCCATTCCAGGAGCTTGCCGATGGTCGAACGCGCATTGAGATAGCGGCGCCTCTCCTCGGTGTCCTGCAGGGTCACCAGGATCTGGCCCGCGCCGATGCCGTGATTGCCCAGCACCTCCGACCAGATCCGCGCCAGCGCGATCTGGCCGACGGCGGCGGCCGCCTGGCTCTCTTCCAGCTTGAGCGGGCCGCGCGGCAATTTAAGCCGGCTGCGTCCCAGCGCGATCGAGCCGGATGACACGATCAGGATGTCGCGGCGCTCGCCATGCAGCTTGGCCAGATCGGCGGCGAGCGCCGACAGCCACGCGGCCCGCACCTCGCCCGCCTCGGAATCGATCAGCAGCGAGGAGCCGACCTTGACGACGATACGGCGGAAGTTTTTCAGCGACGGGCGGGCCATGAGGGGTTCGCATAAGGGCGTGATCTCAAGCAATACGCGCCACTTCCTGACTTTGGAAGTGGCGCGTGCTTGAGAACATTCGAGAAAGTTAAAGTGATCAGCCCATCACGAAAGCATTGAGCTTGTTGCCTTCGGGGTCGCGGAAATAGGCGGCATAGAATTGTTCGCTGCGCTGGCCGGGAGGGCCCTCGCAGGTGCCGCCGAGCGACAGCGCGAGCTGATGGACGCGGTCGACCTGGGCCTTGTCCTTGGCGCCAAACGCCGCCATCACGCCGTTGCCGACCGACATCGGCTTGCCGTCGTAAGGCAGCGCCACGCCAAAGCCGGCGCCGCCGCCCGGACCGCCCCAGGCGATGAGGCGGTCGGTCGTCATGAAACGGCCGATGCCGAGTTCGCTGCAAAGCTTGTCGTAGAATTCGCCTGCCTTTTTCAGATCATTGGTGCCGACAGTGACATAACCGATCATGACATCCTCCCTGATATGTGAAGAACCACCGGTTTGCCGTAGGAGATATGTCTACGCAAGGCTGCGTTCGGGGGATGTCGGGCCTGATCGTCACGGCGCAAAGGCCGCTGGCTATGAGGATCGAGGGTTGCTACGCGGTCCAAGTCTTCCTAGGCCGTCCAAGTCTTCCTAGGCCGTTCAAGTCTTCCTATGCCGTCCAAGGCTCCATCTGTGCCGCGCCCTTGGCCTTGACCGAGACCGGCGCTTCGCCGATCAGCTCGGCGAGTGCACGCAGCGCTTCCTTGACGCCGGTGCCGACCGCGCCCGAGATCAACAGCGGAGTCTTCTTGGCCGCGCGCTTCAGCCGGTCTTTCTGTTTCTTCAATTCGTCCGGATCGACCGCGTCGATCTTGTTCAGCGCGACGATCTCGATCTTGTCGCCAAGCTGCCCGCCATAGGCTTCGAGTTCAGTTCGCACGGTCTTGTAGGCCTTGCCCGCATGTTCGCAGGTCGCATCCACCAGGTGCAGCAGCACGCGGCAGCGCTCGACATGGCCGAGGAATCGATCGCCCAGGCCCGCGCCCTCATGCGCGCCTTCAATCAACCCTGGAATATCCGCCAGCACGAACTCGCGGCCATCGGCGTTCACGACGCCGAGCTGCGGATGCAGGGTGGTGAAGGGATAGTCGGCGATCTTCGGCTTCGCGGCGCTGACCTTGCTGAGGAATGTCGACTTGCCGGCATTGGGCAGGCCGACCAGTCCGGCATCGGCGATCAGCTTCAGCCGCAGCCAGATCCAGCGCTCCTCGCCCGGCAGGCCCGGATTAGCGTTGCGCGGCGCGCGGTTGGTGGCGGACTTGAAATGCGCGTTGCCGAATCCGCCATTGCCGCCTTCGGCCAGCACGAAGGTTTCGCCGAGCTTGGTGAAGTCATGGATCAGCGTCTCGCGATCCTCGTCGAATATCTGCGTTCCGACCGGGACCTTCAGCGTGATCGGCTTGCCGTTGGCGCCGTGGCGGTCCTTGCCCATGCCGTTGGTGCCCTTCTGGGCCTTGAAGTGCTGCTGATAGCGATAGTCGATCAGCGTGTTCAGGCCGTCGACCACCTCGATGATGACGTCGCCACCACGCCCGCCATTGCCGCCCGAGGGACCGCCGAACTCGATGAACTTCTCGCGGCGGAACGCCACGCAGCCGTTACCGCCGTCGCCGGAGCGAACATAGACCTTTGCTTCATCGAGAAATTTCATGGCTTCTAGGTAAGGCAGCGCTCCCCGTGCGGCAACCCAAAGCGAGCCTGAAAAACCGGTATTTTCCGGCGTCGTTAAGGCAAAGGCGGCGGGCGCGGCCCAGTGAAACGCGAGAGCTGGGCTAGGCCGGCCGCCGCCTGATCAGGAATTTCTGCAAGCCGTCCAGCACGAGTTCGCGGCGCTGGTTGAACACGGTGCTGCGCAAGGTCACTACGCCGGTGCTGCGGCCGGGCACGAGTTCGGAGACCTCCAGCGCCGGATAGATCGTGTCGCCGGCATAGACCGGCTTTAAGAACCGGCTCGATTGTTCGAGAAAGCCGACAAGCGATTCCTCGACCAGAAACGGAAACAGTCCCGCGCCCGGCGCGGTGTGGATCAGCGTCTGGAAGCCATGCGCCAACAGGTTCGGCATGCCGCGAGCGCGGCAATATTCGACGTCGTAATGCACAGGATGGGTGTCGCCGCTCGCGGTCTGGAACGCCGCGAATACCGCGTCCGTCATGGTGCGGCTCGGAATCACGAAGCGCTCGCCAAGGCTGAAATCCTCGAACCAGCGCTGCTCCGGCACCACGCGATGATGTGCGGGATCGAACTCGGTCATGCCTGTCTCCTGCGCCGCTCCGGCGGAAGCTTTGATCCATCGGTATCGCGGCGTGCGTATTGCTGCAATGCCGCTGCGGGAATGGCGTTGTCGGAGGCCCGAACCAACTGATAAGCCATGGCCGCGATGACCCTTCTTGCCAGACTCTCTTTCCACCATGACGAACGCTCGGCGCGCCTCGCCGGCATTGGCTTGATGCTGTTGTCGGTGTCGATGTTCTCGTTCGGCGACGCACTCGGAAAGTTCATGGTCGCGACCTATGCGGTCGGCCAGTTGTTGTGGCTGCGCGCCTGCGCGGCGTTGATCGTGCTGGCGCCTTCGATCTGGCGGCATCGCGCGGCATTCTTGCAGATGGAACGCCCCTGGCTGCAACTTGTCCGCGTCATCCTATCCACGCTCGAAGTGGCGGCGTTCTTTCTCGCCACCGTCTATCTGCCGCTCGCCGACGTCGTCACCTGCTATCTCGCCTGTCCGATATTCGTCACCGCGCTGTCGGCGATCATGCTGCGCGAGCGGGTCGGCTGGCGGCGCTGGAGCGCGGTGCTGGTCGGGTTCGCCGGCGTCGTGATCGCGCTGCGCCCGTCGGCGCAGACCGTAAGCCTGCCCGCGATGATCGCGCTCGGCGGCTGCCTGTCGTTCTCGGTGCTGATGCTGATCACGCGCAGCTTGCGCGCGACGCCCGATATCGTGATGGCAAGCTCGCAATTCGTCGGCACGTTCCTGCTCGGCATCGCGATGTCGCCGTTCGGCTGGGTCACGCCGAGCCCGGCCAGCCTGGTGCTGTTCGCGGCCGCCGGCATCATCTCCGTGTGCGCGCTGTTATGCGTCAACCGCTCGCTGAAGCTTGCGCCGGCAAGCGTGGTGGTGCCCTATCAATATTCGATGATCGTGTGGGCGGTGATGTTCGGCATCGTCGTGTTCGGCGACGTGCCGTCGGCGGCGACGATCGTCGGTGCGGCGATCATCATCGGCGCCGGGCTGTATATTTTCCTGCGCGAGCGCAGCCTGGGGCGAGGGGAGACGGTCGTGAATCCACCCGCGTAAATTTCCGTCGTCCCGGCCTTGAGCCGGGACCCATATCCACCGATGCCCGTTGCTGCGCGACGCTGGAGCCGGGGCTTTGCGCAACAACAAACGCCTGTGGTTATGGGCCCCCGCCTTCGCAGGGCGACGATTGGCTTACGGCTCGCGTCGTGTCGAACTGGTCCAGTTCTTCAGCGACGACCAGACGCTGCGCGAGAGGCGGAAGCAATCGACAGGGCTCGACGAGCCCAGCGCCTCGAAGCGGTGCAGTTCGACGCCGCTCCACTGGAAGCCGCATTTCTCCAGGATGTTGCGGGATGACGGGTTGGTCACCCGCGCGCCGGCATAGAGCAGCTCGTGGCAGGTTTCCTCGAAGAAGAAGTCGATCGCCGCGCGCGCAGCCTCCGTGCCGAAGCCCTGGCCCCAATGTTCGGTGCCGAGCCAATAGCCGAGCTCGGGCGTGTCCTGGTCGCGCCAGGTGATGCCGACCATTCCGACCGGCGTGAAATTGTTCTCGATCAGAAACGCCATGTCGCGGCGATCGTCCGCCATGGTGCGAACCAAGATCACCGCATGATCCTGCGAATAGGGATGCGGCAGGCGGCGGGTGTTTTCCGCGATGCGGCGGTCGTTGGCGAGCTGCGCAATCGCTTTTACGTCCGCGAGCGTCGGCCGGCGCAGCGTCAACCGTTCGGTCTCGAGGACGCAAGGACTTGCCTCGCGCAAAGTCGGTGTCGGGAAATCCTGCAGCATGTCGGGCTCCTGTGATCGTGGTCGGCGCGATCAAGAACCGCGCAGGACGAAATAAAAAAGGGAGGCCGGTTTCCCGCCTCCCCTTCAGGAGCCTCGTTGAGCTCCACCGGTTCTGACAGGACCCGGCGGACTCATGTCATCCACCGTCTATTCGGCCGCAGCCTCGAGTACCGGAAGAACCGATACGAACGTGCGACCATTGGCTTTGGCTTGGAATTGGACATGACCCTCGATCTTGGCGAAGAGGGTATGATCGGTCCCCATGCCGACATTAAGGCCGGGGTGCCAAGTCGTGCCGCGCTGACGCGCAATGATGTTGCCGGGAATCACATGCTCGCCACCAAAGGCTTTGATGCCAAGGCGTTTGCCCTTGGAATCACGTCCGTTACGCGATGAACCGCCTGCTTTTTTGTGAGCCATGGCCCGTCTCCGATTTAACCGACTGTTAAGTCAATTCCTTGAAGGAATCATTTCATTTTTTGTGGCGCGACTCGGGTCGCGCATCACATTTTGGCAATTTTGCCGCGATCTGCGTGCCGAAACGCCAAGTGCGGCACTAGGCCGCCTTGTCGTCGCTGGCCACCGGTTCAGCCTTCGGCTTCTTCGGCCGCGGGCCCTTGGTCGGCTTGGCGTTGTCGGCCAAAATCTCGGTGATTCGCAGCACCGTGATCTCGTCGCGATAGCCGCGCTTGCGGCGCGAGTTCTTGCGGCGACGCTTCTTGAACGAGATCACCTTCGGCCCGCGCTTGTGCTGCAGCACCTCCGCCGCCACCGAAGCGCCGGCCACGGCGGGCACCCCGAGCACCGGCGTATCGCCGCCAAGCACCAGCACTTCGCCAAGCTGCACGATCGTACCGACTTCGCCTTCGATCTTGCCTATCTCGAGCACATCATCCGGGACGACGCGGTATTGCCGGCCGCCGGTTTTGATGACTGCGAACATCGTTTGATCCCTTCGTGTTCGATCCCGGCCTCGGATCAGATCCGGGCCGGCTTTTTGGTCAGTCGTTATGGGTACTGCGCGACTGGGAACGAACCCTTTTCGGGAACGTACCATTGTTCTTACAAGTGCTATTTCGCGCAAAAACAAGCGGCGCGAGAAATCCCGCGCCGAATGGTTGCGGACTTATAGCCTGGGAACGCACAGAGTCAAGGCAAACCGGGGCAAAAACCGGCCGAAATCGACCGATTCGCCCGAAAACGCGAATAGCGAGTGGCGAATAGCGAATAGGCAGGATAGCCCATTCGCTACTCCCCATTCGCTACTCGCCCCCTGAAACCAAAGGGTTCCCGCGCCGTTGTTCCCGAAATTCCACGCGGGGCAAGGGCTGACATGGCTGAAGAGGCAATCACGACCACGGGCATCGCTCGTCACGGCGCTACCCGTCTGCCCTCGGTGGACGTCGACAGCTTCAATATCGAGCTGAAGGACGAGGACGGCTTCCTCGGCGATCGCGCGTCCAAGGGCGCGTTCCGCAAGATGTTCGACAAATGGCGCAAGCCGCTGAAGAAATCCGAGGAAGACCCGTTCGGCGACGAACCTTCCGACAAGATCAGCAAGAAGACGCTGGACGCCATTCTGATCGGCGACGATGTCGAAGCCGCCGCCGTGCTGCACAGCGCGATCGAGGAGTTCGCGCAGGAACTGGCCTATGTGACGCGCCGCTTCCTCAAGACCAAGGCCTGGGCCAAGACCGAGCGCATCGTGGTCGGCGGTGGCTTTCGCGACAGCCGGCTCGGCGAGCTTGCGATCGCGCGCACCGAGATCATCCTGAAGGACGAAGATTTCAACGTCGACATGGTCCCGATCCGGTTTCATCCCGATGATGCCGGGCTGATCGGCACACTGCATCTCGCGCCGTCATGGATCTTCGAGGGTTATGATGGCATCCTCGCGGTCGATATCGGCGGCACCAATATCCGCTGCGGCGTAGTCGAGACCGCCTGGAAGAAGATGCCCGATTTGTCGAAGGCGTCGGTGTGGAAATCCGAACTGTGGCGGCATGCCGATGACGAGCCGACCCGCGAAGGCGCGGTGAAGCGGCTGGTCAAAATGCTGCAGGGATTGATCGATCTGGCCGACGCGGAAGGGATCAAGCTCGCGCCCTTCATCGGCATCGCCTGTCCCGGCGTCATCGACGAAGACGGCTCGATCGAGAAGGGCGCGCAGAACCTGCCGGGCAATTGGGAGAGCAGCAAGTTCAACCTGCCGGCAAGCCTGGTCGAGGCGATCCCCGAGATCGGCGATCACGACACCGCGGTGTTGATGCACAATGACGGCGTGGTGCAGGGCCTCTCGGAGGTGCCGTTCATGCAGGATGTCGAGCGCTGGGGCGTGCTGACGATCGGCACCGGGCTCGGCAATGCGCGCTTCACCAACCGCAAGAAGGACAACGACAAGAAGGAAAACGGCAAGAAGGATAACGACAAGAAGGATAACGACAAGAAAGACAGCGACAAAAAAGAAAAGAAGGTCAAGTCATGATCCGTAAGAGTCCGGGGCTCGCACGCCACGCGCCTGGTCACGATCAAGAGGTTACGCTGAAATACCAGGCTACATGAAATGATGACCATCATGAGACGATCGCGCGGTAACCGTGTTCGGTTAGGTTAAGAGCGGGATTGCGTTGCGCGGAATGTGCCCGTGGCTAGGTTGCCAGCGCTGCATCATAGCCGCCGGCCGATATCGCGCCTTCCGGTCGGCAGTTCATGATGCGGCACGGGGCCGCCATTGTGTAATGCGTATGGCGGCCCCACCCGTTTTGGTTTCCGACCACAACCGATTTCAGCCCCAACCGATCTTCTTGAAGAACGTCGCGATCTGCGTGGCCGCGCGATCCGGATCCTCGCGATGCGGGAAATGCCCGACACCGGGAAGCAGCGCGATATCGAGATTGGTGAAGGTCTCGCTCAGGCGATCGGTCCACGCAAACGGAAACAGCGCATCGCGCTCGGCCCAGCGCACGCAGGTCGGCAGCTCGATCGGCGCAAGCTTGGGCGCCTGGCCTTTCATCATCTTGATCCGGCCGGCATGGGAAGCGCGGTAATGTGCGAAGCCGCCTGCGAGGTTGCCGGGCTTGAGGAAATTATCGGTGAAGGCCTCCAGCACGTCGTCGAACGCGTCCTTGCGATGCGCCCAGTGTTTCAGGAAATATCCGATATAGGCGCGGCAGCTCGCGCGCGTGGCGCCGACCACAGTGGGCGCGATCTCCAGCTGGTTGAAGGACTGGTACCAGATCTGGTTGAGCCGGTCGGGCTCGGCCATCCGCGCCCCGATGCCGGGATAGACGAAGTCGAAGAAGAACAGCCCGGCGAGCCGGTGCGGCGCGGCCCGCGCCAAGGGCTGCATTACCGCGCCGCCGACGTCATGGCCGACGATTCCCGCCTTGTCGAGCCCGAGCGCGTCCAGCAGCGCCACCATGTCGGCCGCATGCTGGTCGGGGCCGAACGGGCCGTCGGGCTTGTCGCTGTCGCCGAAGCCGCGCAGGTCGGGGGCGAGCAGGGTGTAGCGGTCGGCAAGCCGGGCCATCACCGGTTCCCAGGTCAGCCAGAACTCGGGCCAGCCGTGCAGCAGCAAGAGCGGCGGCCCGGAGCCGAGCCGCGCCACGTGGAACGCCGCGCCATTGGCGCGAAGGGTGAGATGGTCGATCATGGGGCTGCCTTTTCTGGGCATAGGGCTGCTCGGGGGCCAAGGACATCGCGGATTTCTCAATCCGCGCCTTGTCTGCTCAGCCGACCTCGCCTAGAACACGTCCCCGACCAAGGGGCAAGACCCTGATTTGGCGCCCAGGAGAGGTGGCAGAGTGGTCGAATGCACCGCACTCGAAATGCGGCATAGGTGCAAGCCTATCGGGGGTTCGAATCCCTCCCTCTCCGCCAGCAAAACATAGCGCAGTCAGGCGTAGCGCCAGTGGCGACTGGCGTTCTTTAATATGGGCTGCTGACGACCGCGAGCGACGGCGATTGCGCGGTCGGTGACGCTTGCGAAGACGACATTGCAGATCGCCGGCACAGCTCGCCAACCTCATGCCACCGATCCTCCGCCTTGGGCGGCCGCGAAGCGATTATCCGGGCACAGAGGCCAACGGCGCAGCCGGGGAGGGATTTCCTCTGGCTGTCTTATAAGTTCATCTTTACAGTTTACCTTACTATGTGCTACCTCTTCTTGCATGAAGGGCCAGCCCGATGATCGCCAAGCCGCATATGCCGCCGCCCTGGCCCAGGAGTTGCGCGCGCTGCTCGGAAAGCTGAAGCGCCGTCTGCGTGAGCAGGCGCATGTCGGAGACCTGACGCCATCCCAGGTCTCGGTGCTGCTTCGTCTTGAAAAGGAGGGCCCCGCGACGGCATCGAGCCTGGCGCGCGCGGAGGGGATGCGCCCGCAATCGATCGGTCCGGTCATCGCTGCGCTGGAGGTTATCGGCTTT
>Ga0137413_10000766_pt1 | contig 11467 bp, 8 predicted proteins | sample CZODoug2_1_16fun_FD_108280 | JGI IMG/M metagenome (GOLD analysis project Ga0137413, IMG submission 108280) | Vadose zone soil fungal communities from Angelo Coast Range Reserve, California, USA - CZODoug2_1_16fungal (Illumina Assembly) | ecosystem: Environmental > Terrestrial > Soil > Vadose... | reverse complement strand
CTGGTACTTCCCCTTCTTATCCTTGTAGCTCACTTCACAATCCTCGTCGGATTCGAAAAAGATCACCTGGCACAGCCCTTCATTCGCGTAAATCTTCGCGGGCAACGGCGTCGTGTTGCTGATTTCCAGCGTCACAAACCCGTCCCACTCCGGTTCGAACGGCGTCACGTTCACAATGATCCCGCATCGCGCATACGTTGACTTGCCCAGGCAAATGGTCAGCACGTTGCGCGGAATCCGGAAATATTCCACCGACCTCGCCAGCGCAAACGAATTCGGCGGAATGAGGCACACCTCGCCTCTATAGTCCACCAGCGACCGCGGATCGAAATGTTTTGGATCCACGATCGTCGAGTTCACGTTCGTGAAAATCCGGAACTCGTCCGCCACTCGAATATCGTAGCCGTATGACGACACTCCATAACTGATCACTCCCTCGCGCACCTGCCGGTCCGTAAACGGCTCGATCATCTTGTGCTCCAGCGACATGCGCCGGATCCAGCGGTCTGGCTTGACGGCCATCCAGTCCTCCCCGATCTGTAACTTCGATTTGTTTCTTCGATTTGTTGCCACACCAGAGTGATTCGAAATGAGTGCTCCAAAAGAGGTTCAGTGTAGATTACCCCTCACGTCTTGACAACCCACGCCGCACCCACTAGGATCTGCCTCGGAAGCGCGGGGGGATCGCGTGATCAAGCTCGATATCGTAAATGCCGTCGTCGCCACGACGAACATCAGCCGCACCAAAGCCGAGCAGGCCGTTGAGACTGTTTTCGAATCGTTGAAGCAGGCTCTCGGCCGCGGCCAGCGCATTGAACTCCGCCGCTTCGGCGTCTTCAGTGTGAAGCCGCGCAAGACCGGCATCGGCCGCAATCCCCGCACTGGGGAAGAGGTGAGCATTCCGCCGGGCAAGGCCGTCCGCTTCAAGCCCGGCAAAGAGCTTCAGGGCATCGAAGAAGAAAAAAAAGTGGATTAGGCCTGTCGCGGCAAACCCGCAATCGCTCCAAACGTACGACTGCCTCAGGGCTTCGGCCCTGGCGCGAAACCGCCCAATTGTGCTGTACTGGCAAGTGACGATTCCAAATGTAACGCCGGCCACTTCGTGAGCGCACCACTCCCAGAAAATCCTTCGCCTTCCATTCCCGTGAACGTGGATTGGCGCTCCGCTTCCTCCGGTAGCGTCCGCTACACCCCTGTCCCCTATCATCCTTCCAGGAAGATGTTGGTTCTTGCTTGTATCCTCTTGCTCCTCACGCTTTGCACGTGCCTCGTCGCCGGCACACAGTTCGCGACTGCCTACGCTCACAACGAAGCCTTCTCTTTCGACGAATTTCTCCGCTCTTTCACGCTTTTTTACAAACACCCCCTCGGCCTCGCCGCAGGCCTGCCTTTTGCTCTCACCTTGCTCACCATTCTTCTCACGCACGAACTGGGTCATTTCTTTGCCTGCCGCTATCATCGTATTCGCGCCACCTATCCTTTTTTCGTTCCCTTCCACAACTTGAACGGCTCCTTCGGCGCCTTCATCTTGATTCGCTCGCCAATCCTTACCAACCGCGCCTTGTTTGACGTCGGCGCTGCAGGCCCGCTCGTCGGTTTCGCCTTTGCCGTTCCTGCTCTCATCTACGGCGTCCTGCATGCCAAGCTTGTTCCCGGCCTCGCCGACCCTGCGAACGCCGAAGTCATCTATGGCACTCCGCTCCTGCTGCGCCTCTTGGACGCGCTTCTGCATCCTGGAATCTCGCCCGACGCGCTTCTCTTGCCGCCGGTTGGGCGGGCCGCCTGGGTCGGCCTCTTATTGACCTCGTTGAACCTCGTACCCGTTGCCCAGCTCGATGGTGGTCATATTCTTCGTTCGCTCAACCCTCGCTTGCACTGGTATTCGTCGCTCCTCTTTCCTGCTGGTTTTGCCGTGCTCGGACTCCTCGGCTTCTGGGAAGGTTGGTACTTCTGGGCGGCTATGATTCTCGCAATGCGATTCCTCCGCGTCCCACCCATCTACGATCCCACGGCTCTCGATTCCAGCCGCCGATGGGGAGCGCTCCTGGCTCTGCTGATCTTTCTCCTCTCCTTCATGCCCGCGCCTCTCTACATTCCTCCAACTTCCCATTGACCGCTTCCCATCTCCGGTTATGATGCCTTCGGTCTAAACGCGCCATGCCGCGCCAGCCTGCCCATGCCTGAACTCGTCCGCACACTCCGCTTTCGCGATCTTCTGCTCCTCTTCATCGGTTCCGTCATTGGCTCCGGCATCTTTCGAACGCCTGGCCCAATTCTTCGCCAAGTCGACGGCTCCGTCGGCCTTTCGCTTTTGGTCTGGATCGTCGGCGGCGTCCTCTCGTTGCTCGGCGCGCTCACTTACGCTGAGCTCGCTGCTGCCAATCCCGAAGCGGGCGGTTTGTATTGCTACATTCGCGACGGTTTCGGCCGCCTCTCCGCCTTTCTCTACGGCTGGTGCCTTTTTCTCGTCATCGCAAGCGGCTCCGTGGCCGCCTTGGCGCGGGCCTTCAGTGAATATCTCGCTAGGGTTCTCCCAATTTCTCCCGTGGAGCAAACCATCGCCGCCGTCGTGATGATCGGAATCGTCACAGCCATAAACGTCTGGGGCACGCGCAAAAGCTCCGACCTTCAGAACTGGACTACGCTCGTCAAGATGGGCATCATCGTCATCCTCAGCGCTTTGCTGCTGGCTCTTGGTCATCATGGCCGCGACATCCCCTCGGCCTTGGGAGCAACTCGGCACGGACTCGGACTGTGGTCCAATTTTGGCCTGGCGATGATCACCGTTCTATGGGCTTATGAAGGCTGGCAATTCGGCACCTACAGCGCCGGCGAAGTCATTGATCCACAGAAAGCCTTTCCGCGCGCTTTTCTAATGGGTTCACTGATTCTCGTGGGACTTTATCTCGTCGCCGTCGTCGCTTACCTCTTCGCCCTCGGCCCTAAAGACATGGCTTTGACGGATACCATCGCTGCCACATCGGTCGGCATCGTCCTCGGCCCCTGGGCCAGCAAAATCGTCGCGCTCACCATTCTCATTTCCACTTTCAGCGCCGCCAATAGCGTCATCCTAACGGCCCCTCGCGTTTTCTACGCCATGGCCAACGATAAGCTTTTTTTCAAGAAGCTCGCGGACGTTCACCCACGCTTTAAGACTCCGGCGGCAGCCATCATTGGACTTGGAGTTTGGTCAGCAGTTCTAGTGTGCGCCGGTGAGTTAGGCACTTTCAGCAAATTGGTCGAAGGCGTGATTTTTATCGGATGGATCTTCTACGGCCTCGGCGCCGCCGCCATTTTTCCCATTCGCCGCACCTCAGCGGGCCGGCCCATTCCCTATCGCGTTCCGGGCTATCCGTGGACGCCGCTCATCTTCGTCCTCGTCGCCGCTGTCATCGTCGGCAATGCCATTTATCTCGCCTTCCGTGACCCTTCCCAATTCATGAATCTCGCCGCCGCCGTCCTGCTGTTTCTCATCGGCCTTCCCGCCTACTTCTTCTGGCGCAAACGCGCTGTCTCCTGAATTCAGTTTTTGCAGTGGCGGGGTTTAGCTCCGCACTTTGTCGGTTCACACTTGTTGTGTCCTGAGGGAGTGTTGAACGGGACCTTCTTGTTCGGAGCAAAATCAGTCTTCAGAATGTAACTTGGCCAGAATTCTCAGAACCACCTCGCGCGCTTTGCGGACGTGTTCACTCTCTGCTCCATTCGGCTCAAGTCTCAGGTAAACATCCAGATCTTGCAGTTGCTCGCGATACTCGTGCCGGTGCCCGCAAGCATCTGAAAGTACCAGATAGGCCTGGGCGAAATTGGGCTTGCGGAGAAGAGCCTCACGCGCGCTTCTTTCCGCTTCATCCGGGCGATTTAGCCGTAGTAGCACCATCCCCAGGATTAAGTAGCCGTCGGGTGAACTCTCGTCCAACTCCAACCCCCGGCGGATGATGGTTACCGCCTCCTCTGTTTTTCCTTCCAGATAAAGAATGTAGCCGATCCCAAATTCTGCCCACGCATGCCTCCCGCCACTCAAATCAATGGCCTTTTGAAAAGCTTGCATCGCTTCATCCAAGTGGCCGAATCTCGTCTCCGCCACGCCCAGGTGATAGTAGGCCTCGTAGAAGTCCGGGAACGTTTGGACAGCCTTGGTGAAGTGGCTCAAGCTCCCAGCAAGATCTTGCTTTGCTAGGCTCCCCAATCCTTTCTCATATTCTCGCTGCGCCTTGCCGGGAATCTTCAGCTCCCGTGCTGAAACCGTGTAACTCTCTCGCGGAGTTTGCGGTATGTTGGATGACTTCAGATAAAGCACGACCTCCGAGGAAGAACCGTCGAGCTGTGTGCTAAGTTGTGCCGGCTCGTACCCCGGTTCATCGACGACGATCTCGTACCTGCTGGGAGGGAGGCTTCGCACCTCAAAATGGCCTTCAAGGTCCGTCAGGATGCTCCGGAATATTCCCGCGGCGTGCGATTTCAATTTTACGGCCACCTGGCTCGCGGGCCGATTGTTCGCTTTCAAAAGCACGGTCCCTGAAATCTTTCCGTCCCTCTGCTCGGAAACAGGCGCCTGCGCCTGCACCATCGGCGCCCAGACGGTCGCAGCTATATTGAAGAAAAGGAGGGAAAGGAATCCAGCTCTTAGACATGACTTCTTTACGTTCTGCAATTTGCACAGCATCTCGACCTGCTGCGCACTTTTGAGGCATTCCCTCAGGAGACTTGGCGGTTGGGGGAGTCAATTCGTACGGCCGCGAACAGCCACTTCCAACAGTCATCTTCAGACTGCGGTTGTGGTCTCGCTAGCGCCGCTTTGCACCATTTCCCCCGGTAACCAACCGTCGCGTGCGCGGACCAATGCCCCCATACGTGCACCCCGCATACCAAAAGTCTCATTGCCTCATTTCCACTCCAGCCGCAGGCGATGCCCTTCCTCGCCGCCAAGTCATAACGCTGCCATCTGCTTTCTTTTCAATGCAGTTCTCTCCCGCTTTTTCCTCAGCTAACTGCTTTCAGTAGCCATCTAGGCACTAGCCGATGAAACGCACTTCGATGTCGCAGGCTTTGGAAACTGTCTCAACTGGCGACACACTGTGCTAGCTTGGCTCACTTTGAGATCAAGGAGAGCCCTGCTCGGCCTGCATCGCCGCTCCGAATCTAGTGGACAGCCCCAGAGCGCATGTCCTGCGCAAAATTCTGCAGCGCCGCCAGATCCTCGGCGGAGCCGGACTCCAGGGCACTGCGTCTCTTCAAGGCCTCGCGAGCTGCCTGTTCCGGTGTCGACGTTCGCAGAAAGACGCCTTCGCGCAAATACCGCAATTGTTGCAGCGTCGCGTCGGAAGCGCCCCCATACTTGTCCGCCTGCTTGATTGAGGAAATACTCAAAAAGGGGCAAGGGAAGCTCATAAGTGTCCGGGATGTCGCGGCGTATGTCAGGAAAGACTGGAATCCAAGTCGCATCCCGGAACTGCCTTGGAGCACCTTTGCCTTGCCTCGAACCAAGCCGACAAGTTGCCCCACGGTGTGATCGAAAGGAACGGAAACTGAACAGCATCTGCACTCTGTTGTCTCCACGGACTTTAGTGCATTTTTCGGCCCTTTAGAATCAATCATTTACGCACTCTTTTGTACTCGCAAAAAAAGCAATCCCTTTCCTTCAAAGGATTGCGCACTCTTTGGAAAAAACACCCGGGTGTGGGGTACCCCCCACCGTTCGCTTGAACCGCCTTCTCGCCGAGGCTTGACCACGAAGTCCTCGTCGCGGGACTGCACCGACCTCGGAACTTTGTGTGTTCGCACGGTGTCAAACGAAGTTGTCTCAGGCCAAGGCGGAGCTTGCCTGCTCACTCGAAGGGATGGCCATGCTCGAAGCAATCGCTCTCGCGAAGTTCTACGGCTCTGTTCCTGCAGTTCGAGAAGTCACATTTCACCTCGAGCCTGGCCAGGTGCTTGGATACTTGGGCCCCAATGGCTCGGGAAAAAGCACCACGGTAAAAGTGCTCACCGGCCTCCTGCAACCCACGCGCGGCCAGGTTCTCTTCGAGGGCCAGGACATTCAAAGTGATCTGGTCTCTTATCGAAAGCGCCTCGGCTACGTTCCAGAAGAGGCCAATCTCTATCCGTTTCTGACCGGCGAGGAATATCTGGAGATGATTGGGACCCTTCGCGCCATGTCTCCAACGCGCATGAAAACCAAGATCGGCTCACTCCTCGAGCTTTTCTCTCTATTTCCTCATCGGCATGTTTCTCTGGGCTCGTACTCCAAAGGGATGCGCCAGCGTATCCTTCTCATCGCCGCGCTCATGGACAATCCCGATGTCCTCATCCTGGATGAACCGCTCTCCGGCCTCGACGTAACCTCCGTGCTTATTTTCAAGAACCTCATCCAGGCGTTCAGCGCGCGAGGAAAAGCCGTTTTCTATTGTTCTCATATTCTCGAAGTCGTCGAAAAAGTATGTTCACAGCTTCTCATTCTCCGAAAGGGCCAGGTCATCGCCTACGGCTCAACGGAAGAGGTACGCCAGCGGATCGGACAGTCCTCACTGGAACGCATCTTCCTGCAACTCGTGGAAGACACAGACGTCACCCAGGTCGCGAACGAGATCGTGGATGTCGTGGTGTCTCCCTCGTGAATTCTTGGAAGCAGTCCCTCGCCGCACGCTGGATGGTTTTCTCGCAACACCCTTCCGTGCATTTGTTGCGCCTGTTCGCCGGACGCATGTTCCACGGCGGCGGAGAACTCGGCACGGACGATCTGGAGCTTGGCATGGGTGTAGTGCTCATCTTCTTGGCCATGCCGGGGGTTCTGATCTCTCTTCTCATGTTTGAGAAGTTTGGCTCGCTCATCCGTTTCCTGCGGGGTGACGGCGCATTCGATCCCTATGTTGCCACCATTCCAGACGAATATTTCTTCATCGTTCTGTCCATGGCCGTTAGCTGCGCCGCACCGTTGTGGCGGTGGAACTCCATTTTTCTGGACCGCCGCGACTACGCAAATCTCGTGCCCCTCCCCGTCTCGCTGACCAGGATTTTTTTCGCAAATCTGTTCGCCATCTTCGCTCTGACGGCACTTCTCACCATCGTGGTGAACGCGGCTTCCTTCGTTTTATTTCCGATCGCGGTCGTGGGCTCGCAAGGATCTTTCTCCACCCTTTTCCGGTTTGCGTTTGGACATGCCATTTCCGTCATTTTCAGTAGCGCATTCAGTTTTCTGGCCATATTTGCACTCTCGGGCACTTTGATGGCGTGCCTTCCCTATCGCATTTTCCGCAAAGTCTCCGTCTACGTCCGTTTTGCGGTCGCGCTCTGTCTCCTTGCAGTGCTGGCCACAAGCTTCACGGTATCTTCTTTTCTCTCAGGCTGCTCCGGGATAATTCCCGCGCGCTTCGGCGGACTGCCTCCCTTTTGGTTTCTAGGGCTCACCGAAACGTTGTGGGGCAGAGGTAATGATATTTTCTTCGCTTCCATGACGCATAGAGCCCTGGTTTCTTTGGGGCTTGCACTTCTCGTATCCATCCTTGCCTATACCTTCAGCTTTCGCAGATCCTTCGTCCGCATCCCCGAATTTGCCGATGTTGGGCCGTTGCCGCGTGGCCAGCGCTTCCGGTCGCCTGCAAGACTTCTGGACGCCACAATTCTTCGGGCTCCGGTGCAACGCGCCTGTTATCACTTTGTTTCGCGCACACTCTTGCGAAGCGATGCCCACTTGCAGATTGTTCTGGCCTTCGCGGCACTCGGCCTTGTCGTTGCCGCACAGACTGTAGATGCTGCCTTCCATCCCGGCTTTTCATTCGCTGCACAACCTCCCTCTGTAGCACTCCTTTCTATCCCGTTTATCCTGAGCTATTGCCTCCTCGTGGGAGTTCGCTTGGCCTTCGAAGTCCCTTCGGATTTGCCTGCCAACTGGGTTTTCAGGCTCTGGGTCGAGCCTGGCGGCGAACAGCCTCGCCAAGTTGCCAGGAAAATACTCCTCACATTTTCTCTTGGCTGGATTGCCCCCCTGTGTTTTCTCTACTCAGCACTTTTGTGGGGATGGCTTACCGCGCTGCTGCAAACAGCTCTTCTCATTGCCTGCTCCGGAGTTTTCGTGGAAGTTCTGCTCGTACGGTTCCGCAAGATCCCCTTCACGTGCTCTCACCCGGCCTTTCAGAGCCACTCTACGCTTGTCCTTGTTGCTTACCTCATCGGCTTCGTTGTCTTTGCGATCTACATTCCCCAAATCGTGCGGTGGTCCCTGGTCACTCGGTGGGGAGCCGCTGGTTTCATTCCCGCAGTTCTTCTCAGCCTCGGCGGCTTGCGTCAATTCCGTAAACAGATGCTGGATATGGATAAGCAACTCGTCTTCGAGCAAGACTCCGCTTCTGGTTTCTGAGGAGGGTTCAGTGGATTTCTAGAATTGGCTCACAATAAGCTAAGTGGATCCATATCCACCAGCACGGCCGTCTGCGGAATCTCTTTGGCATCGCAATACGCCATCGCGCCGCTAAGCAGTTTCGTCAACACTGACCGCTTTGGTGACTTCAGCAAGAATTGAAATCGGTGTTCCTTCTTCAAACGCGCCAGCGGCGCCGTCGCCGGCCCCAGGATGCGCACGCTTTCCCCGTCATGCGGAGAAAAATATTCCGAAAGCTGCCGCGACCAGCGAACTGTCTTTTCCAGGCTCGTATCGCGCACGATCACGTTGGCCAGCGACGTGAATGGCGGATACGCCATCATCCGCCGGAAATTCAATTCGCGCTCGAAAAACGCGCTGTAATCCTGCTTCACCGCATCTTGAATCGCGTAATGCTCGGGATAAAATGTCTGAATCAGAACGCGTCCCTTCAACTCGCCGCGCCCCGCGCGCCCGGCAACTTGCGTCAGTAACTGAAACGTGCGTTCCGCCGCGCGAAAATCCGGCAGGCTCAGCGACGAATCTGCGGAAACCACGCCGACAAGCGTCACCCGCTGAAAATCATGCCCCTTTGCCAGCATTTGCGTGCCGACGAGGATATCCAGCGCCCCGCCAGCGAAGGCACCCAGTGTTTCCTGGTACTGCCGCTTCGTCCGCGCCGTATCCCGGTCCAGACGCGCGATTCGCGCGCCGGGAAATTCTTTGCGAAGTCTCTCTTCCAGATGCTCAGAGCCTTCGCCAAAAAAATAAACATATTTCGACTGGCATTTTGGACATTGCTTCGGTATCGGCTGGATCGAACCGCAATAGTGGCATTCCAGCCGGTTGCGTTGTTTGTGATGCGTCATGGAGATGCTGCAATTCACGCACTGCACGGACGCGCCGCAGCTCCGGCACAGAACCGACCATGAATACCCGCGCCGGTTGATCAATACCAGCGCCTGCGTGCCATTCGCCAGGCATTCCTGAATTCCCGAGTGCAGCGCCGCGGAAATCGGGCTCGTTTGGTGTGTCTGCTGAAAATCCTCGCGCAGATCAACGACCTCCACGCTCGCGAGCGAACGGTCCGCAACGCGCGAAGCTAGCGTCAACAGTTCATACTTTCCATTCCGCGCGTGGTGATACGTTTCCATCGAGGGTGTCGCTGAACCCAGCAGCGCCAGGGCGCCTTCCATCTTGGCGCGCACGATGGCCACGTCGCGGCCGTGATAGCGAGGAGTCTCTTCCTGTTTGAAGCTATTTTCCTGCTCTTCATCGACAATGATCAGCCCGACATTTTCCAGCGGCGCAAACACCGCCGAGCGCGTCCCGACCACGACCCGTGCCTCGCCGTTCCGCACGCGCCACCATTCGCGCGCTCGTTCCACATCACTCAGCGCCGAGTGCAGCACCGCCACGCCCTCGAAACGCGCGCCAAACCACGACCGGCACTGCCGCCCAATCCATAGCGTCAACGCAATCTCCGGCACCAGCACGAGTGCCGTTTTTCCTCGCGCCAAGGTCTCCTGCACCGCGCGCAAATAAACTTCGGTTTTCCCGCTCCCGGTCACGCCGTGGAGAAACTGCACGCCGAATTCGCTCAATTCAAATCGCGCGCGTATCTTTTTCAGCGCGCTCTCCTGCTCCGCATTCAATTCATGCGCAGGAGGCGCGTGTCCCGCATCAAACGGATCCTCCGCCGGATCAATCGCCTCCTCCCAACTCTTCAGCATTCCATCGCGCAGCATCCGTTCAACGAACGCTCGCGTCACCTGCGCCAGCTTCAAAAGCTGCGGCAAAGGCAGCGGCCCCCGCTCCGTCTCCAGCAGTTCTCGCACTCTTTCTTCCTTGTGCTTTCTCTGTGCACCTTGCGTCTCAGCGATGCCTTTTTCTTCGACTTCTTCTCTGCGATTCTTCTGCGCACTCTGCGTCTCTGCGTTGTTGTTTTCTTTCTTCTCCGCCGATTCTTCGGCCGCCGCAAGGCCGCCCTTCCAAGCGACGACCCGCTGCGTCCTTCGCTTAATTCCTTGCACCGTCTCCCGAATTTCGATCAATCCGCGCCGTTGTAGCCGCTGCAACGCCGAAGCATCAACGCCCAACTTTGACGCCGGACGCAAAGGCAGCGTTCCTTTCTTTTCCTTCAGCTTCGTAAGAAACGCTGCCTCGGCAGACGTGAGCCCGTGCGACAATTCCCCGCCGCTCAAACTTTCCGTCGCTTCACGCCCCGCATCCATCAGAATAATCTGGCGTTGCGATTTCAGCTCTGTTACCGGCGGCAGCATCGCACGGAACACTTCGCCGGCCGGCGCCAGGTAATACCCCTTGATCCATTGCGCCAGCTCGATCAACTTCGGCGTCAGCGCCGGAACAAAATCCAGCACGCGAGTGATCTCCCGGACTTTCGTCCCCGCCGGCGCGCTCTCCGCCAATTCCACAACGACACCAACCAGCGTCTTCTTCCGGAACGGCACGAGGACGCGGTTGCCCAGCTGCACCGTTCCCCGCAGCGTTTCCGGCACCGCATAAGTGAATACATTGCGCAGCGGCACTGGCAAGGCGACATTGCAAAATGGAGGAGTCATCCCGCCGTGTAGTGTATCAGCACGAGGAAATGTGGAAGAGAATGTGATAAAGAAGGCGGGATGAAAGGAAAAATCTACCGGCTGATGAGAAAAATTCCGGCGAAAATGGTGACGATTCCCGCCCACTGCCAGCGCGACACGTGTTCCTTGAGCAAGATGGCCGCAAGCCCCACAGTGACAGCCCCGTATAGCGAACTAAGGACGGTGATGACCGCGACCTGCTCCATTTTCATTCCGAGATTGCTGAGGACAAAGGCACTGGTATCCAAGGCCCCCATACCCAGGGCCATCCAGCGCACCTTGCCGCGTGGAAGCCGCACGGGCTGCTTGGAAATGAGGATCACCGCCGCGGTGAGCACGGCACTGGTCAAACGGATCATCCACACGGTTTGAATGGCCCCGACGCGCGGAATGACGCGAATTCCGAGCAACCAAAACAGCACCGCGAAGCCAAAGGCAGAGAAAATGGACCAGCCGATTCCACGGCCGCTCCTGCGCACGGCCTCAGCATCGTTCTCGTCCGGTGTTTTTT
>Ga0137413_10000765_pt1 | contig 11468 bp, 5 predicted proteins | sample CZODoug2_1_16fun_FD_108280 | JGI IMG/M metagenome (GOLD analysis project Ga0137413, IMG submission 108280) | Vadose zone soil fungal communities from Angelo Coast Range Reserve, California, USA - CZODoug2_1_16fungal (Illumina Assembly) | ecosystem: Environmental > Terrestrial > Soil > Vadose... | reverse complement strand
CCCTGGGCGCGACCGCACAGGCCGCCGACCTCGGCGCCCGTCCCTATTACGACAAGGCGCCTGTCTACGCCGCGCCGCTCTACAACTGGACCGGCTTCTATCTCGGTGGCCATCTCGGCGGCGTGTTCTCAGGCAATAGCACCTTCAACGGCCTCGCGTTGACCGACTCCAGCGCCCGCTTCATGGGCGGCGTGCAAGGTGGCTACGACTGGCAGCTGTCGCCGAGCTGGGTGATCGGCGTCGAAGGCCAGTATTCCTGGATCGGCAACCACCAGCTCAATGCGATCTTCCCCGGCGGCTACGCCTACAACAACAACCAGCGCGGCATCGCCTCGGTCACCGGCCGGGTCGGTTACACTTGGGGTCCGGGCCTGATCTATGTGAAGGGCGGCTACGCCTATTCCGACAACAACGAGAGCGTGACGCTCGGCGGCGCACCGGCCCTGTTCCGGCTCAGCGACGACCACAGCAACGGCTGGACCGTCGGCGCCGGCGCCGAATACATGTTCGCACCGAACTGGTCGGCGAAGGTCGAGTACCAGTATTACGACTTCGGCGACAGCCGCTTCACCGGCCCGGCTGCGCTGGTGCCGTTCGGCACCTTCCACAACGACGAGCACACCGTGAAGGCCGGCATCAACTACCGCTTCAACCTCGGCAATTTCGGCGGCCCGATGGCCGCGCGTTATTGAGACGAGCCCGTTACAACCAGGCGTGGAAAAGGCCGGCTCACGCCGGCCTTTTTGCATCCGATTGCGTGCATCAATTCCGGCATGCAGAACAAATCATCAGCCGCCAGCGACGCTCAAAAATCGCGCAGCTTTGTCGCAATTTTCCCGATTTTATTAACCCGCGACCTCGATACTGCCGCGCCGGGGAAACATCCAAAAGCAGTGGGGCACGGGGGCAATGGCGTTTCGGTTCAAGCTCGGCAAACTCAATCTCGCACGCATCCGCCTGCCGCAGATGGGCATCAGGGGCAGCCTGTTCGCGGCATTCGCCGTGATCGCGGGCATGGCGCTGGTGATTAGCGCCGGTGCCGGCACGGTGCTGCACCAGCTCGGCAGCACGATGACCGACCTCAGCGGCCGCGACATTCCGCGGCTCGCCGCGAGCCTGCAACTCTCGGCGCAGAGCGCCTCGCTCGGCGCCCAGGGGCCCGGCCTGCTTGCGGTGCAGAGCGACGATGCCCTCAACGAGCGCAACAAGAAGGTGCAGGAAATAGCGCAACTCACCAACGCAAAGCTTGGCGAAATCATTGAGCTCGGCGCCGACAAATCCGTCGTCAGCGCGCTGCAGGAGAACGTCAAGAACACCGACGAGGCGACCCGGAGCCTGGTCTCGGCGGCGCGCGAGCGGCTCGAGATCAGCGCGCTCCGCGACAAGCAGTACAACACGCTGCGCAAGGCCCAGGCGGCGTTCGTCGCCGCCGCCAGCCCGGCGATGCTCGATGCGCAGACCCGGCTCAACGCCATCCTGGGCTCGGCGGAGCTGTCCGCGGACGACGCCACCGAGGCGGCCCGCACGGTCGGCCAGATCAGCAACGTGCTCGCCACCGGTAATTTGATGGCGGCCGACATGACCGCGGCGCTGTCGGCGAATTCCAGCGAGACGCTGGATGCGATCGAAGCCGAATTCAAGGCCAGCCGCGAACGCATCAAGTCCAATCTGGAGGACCTGCCCGGCAACTCGGCGATATCGGCCGTGCGCGACACCGTGCAAAAACTGCTCGTGCTCGGCGAAGGCAAGACCAGCGTCTTCAATATCCGACAGAGGGAGCTCGACTCGATCGACTACGGCCAAACCATCCTGGACGAGACGCGCAAGCTCAATATCGGGCTTGGCATCAGCGTCCAGCAGCTGGTCGACGCCGTGCAGAAGGAGACCGACTCGTCGACCTTCCAGGCGCGCCAGCAGATCTCGTTTGCGACCATGGTGATGATCGGCCTCGGCGCGCTGACACTGGTCGGCTCGTTCCTGTTCGTCTGGCTCTATGTCGGGCGCAACATCCTGCGCCGCATCCGCGGCCTGCAACGCTCGATGCAGCTATTGTCCGACGGCGACCTCGACACCGAGATCCCGCAGAGCCGCCAGCGCGACGAGATCGCGGTGATGGCCGACGCGCTGCAGATCTTCCGCGAGAGCATGGTCGAGGGCCGCGAGCTCTCGGCGAGCCAGGACCAGGACCGCGTCGCCAAGACCGAACGCGCTTCGCGCATGGAGACGCAGATCGCAGCGTTCGAATCCACAGTCCGCACCGCGCTCGGCAGCCTGCAGTCGTCGGCGAATTCGATGCAGACCACTGCGCAGAGCATGTCGGCGACCGCCGACCAGTCCAGCGCGCTGGTCAGCGCGGTGGCTTCGGCCGCCGAGGAAACCTCGGTCAACGTCCAGACCGTGTCGGCCGGCACCGAAGAGCTGTCGTCGTCGATCTCGGAGATCGGCCGCCAGGTGGTCACCTCGGCGGAGATCGCCCGCAAGGCGGTCGACGAAGCCGGCGCCACCGACACCACGATGCAGGGGCTCGCCGACAATGCCGCGCGGATCAGCGTCGTGGTCGACCTGATCCAGACCATCGCCTCGCAGACCAATCTGCTGGCGCTCAACGCCACCATCGAGGCGGCGCGCGCCGGCGAGGCCGGCCGCGGCTTTGCCGTGGTTGCCTCCGAGGTGAAGAACCTCGCCAGCCAGACCGCGAAAGCGACCGAAGAGATCCGCCAGCAGATCGTCAGCATGCAGGAGGTGACGACGACAGCGGTCTCCGCCATCCGCAACATCTCGAGCACGATCGGCGAGATCAACGATGTCACCACCGCGATCGCCGCTGCGGTCGAGGAGCAGGGTGCGGCGACCCGCGAGATCGCCCGCAACATCCAGCATGCCGCCGGCGGCACCAGCGAGGTGTCGAGCAATATCGTCGGCGTCTCGACCGCCTCGACGGAGGCCGGCGCCGCCGCAACCGAGGTGCTGAACGCCTCCGACGCGCTGCGCCGCGAGGCCGACGTGTTGCGCGCGGAGATCGACGGTTTTCTGTCGAACATCAGGGCGGCGTGAGGGCATCAGTAGCCCGGATGGAGCGCAGCGAAATCTGGGAAATCTCAACGCGGCAAAAGTGGCCCCGGATTGCGCTTCGCTTCATCCGGCTACGGAATTCGGGTCCGCCTCTCCCCCATTCTCCGGACCGCCATCCCGATTTTTCGGCTGGCGCGTCGGCCGATGTGCCGCTAAGCCGGTAGCCATGGACACGAAAACCGACAGCATCGCCTCCTCGGCGGAGGCATTGCGATACCCTTGGGAGAACCATCCCGGCCACGACCAGGTCGTGGAGGTGGCGCCCGGGGTGCTGTGGGCGCGGCTCAAGCTGCCGTTCCGCCTCAACCATGTGAATGTCTATTTCCTCGCCGACGGCGACGGCTGGGCCATGGTCGATGCCGGCTTCGGCAACGAGGAATCGATCGCGGCCTGGACCACGCTGTTCGAGGGGCCGCTCAAACACGTCAAGGTCACGCGCCTGATCGTGACGCATTCGCATCCCGATCATGTCGGGCTGGCGGGGTGGATCACCGAACGCTTCGACTGTCCGCTGTTCATGTCGCAGGTCGAATATCTGCAGTCGGTCTATCACCAGAACCGCGGCACCGAGGAGCGGCGCAACGCGCAGCGGCTGTTCTTCCGCCGCCACGGCATGGACGAGGACCTGACCGAAAAGCTGCTCGGCCGCGGCCAGGATTATCTGAAGCGGGTCTCGGTGCTGCCGCCGTCGTATCACCGCCTCACCCATGGCGACGAGGTCGTGATCGGCGCGCGCCGCTTCAAGGTGATCACCGGCGGCGGGCACGCGCTCGACCAGGTGATGCTGTATTGCGCGGCCGACAAGCTGTTCCTTTCGGCCGACCAGGTCCTGAGCAAGATCTCGCCCAATGTCAGCGTCTGGGCGGTCGAGCCCGAGCAGAACTCGCTCGGCGAATATCTGGCGTCGCTGGCGAGCCTCACCACCACGCTGCCCTATGACGTGGTGGTGCTGCCCGGCCATGGCGTGCCGTTCTACGGACTGAAGACCCGGATCAAGCAGCTTGCCGATCACCATGAGGAACGCTGCCGGCTGATCGCCGACGCCTGCCGCGACGTGCCGCAGACCTCCAAGGAGCTGGTGCCGGTGGTGTTCCACAAGCACGTGCTGGACGAGCATCAGATGGGTTTTGCCTCCGGCGAACTGGTCGCCCACGTCAACTACATGCTGGTCGAGGGCCGGTTGACGGCCGAGACCGCCGACGACGGCGTGCTGCACTTCCGCACCACCTGAACCGTTCGGCGACGGGCAAACCGTCTCCGGCGCCGATCCAAACGCGCTGAAATCGGACCCCGCCTAGGGCATTTTGCCCACGTGCTCCTGCATGGCCGAATGTGGGATACCGCATAGACATTAGAGCTGGAAAAGCTCTAATTAGGTCCTCTAGGCCGGTCAGGTTCCGCTTTCTGGGTTCGCCGATGGATTACAACCAGTTCTTCAATGCCGCCCTCAATCGCCTGCATGACGAGCGGCGCTACCGCGTATTTGCCGACCTCGAGCGCATCGCGGGCCGCTTCCCGCACGCGACCTGGCATTCGCCAAAAGGCCCGCGCAATGTCGTGATCTGGTGCTCCAACGACTATCTCGGCATGGGCCAGCACCCCAAGGTGGTCGGGGCCATGGTCGAGACCGCGACCCGCGTCGGCACCGGCGCCGGCGGCACCCGCAACATCGCAGGCACCCATCATCCGCTGGTGCAGCTCGAGGCGGAGCTCGCCGACCTCCATGGCAAGCAAGCCTCGCTGCTGTTCACCTCGGGCTATGTCTCGAACCAGACCGGTATCTCGACGCTCGCCAAGCTGATCCCGAACTGCCTGATCCTGTCGGATGCGCTGAACCACAATTCGATGATCGAGGGCGTGCGCCAGGCCGGCTGTGAACGCCAGATCTTCCGCCACAACGACGTCGCGCATCTCGAAGAGCTGTTGATCGCCGCAGGCCCCGAGCGGCCGAAGCTGATCGTCTGCGAGAGCCTCTATTCGATGGACGGCGACGTCGCGCCGCTGGCAAAAATCTGCGATCTCGCCGAGAAATACGGCGCCATGACCTATGTCGACGAGGTCCATGCCGTCGGCATGTACGGCCCGCGCGGCGGCGGCATTGCCGAGCGCGACGGTGTGATGCATCGCATCGACATCCTCGAGGGCACACTCGCCAAGGCGTTCGGCTGCCTCGGCGGCTATATCGCCGCTAAGGCCGATATCATCGACGCCGTGCGCTCCTACGCGCCGGGCTTCATCTTCACCACCGCGCTGCCGCCGGCGATCTGCTCGGCCGCCACGGCCGCGATCCGCCATCTCAAGGCCTCGAACTGGGAGCGCGAGCGCCACCAGGACCGCGCCGCCCGCGCCAAGGCAATCCTGACCGCCGCCGGCCTGCCGGTGATGTCGAGCGAGACCCATATCGTGCCACTGTTCGTCGGCGACCCCGAGAAGTGCAAGCGCGCCTCCGACCTGCTGCTGGAGGACCACGGCATCTACATCCAGCCGATCAACTATCCGACGGTCGCCAAGGGCACCGAGCGGCTGCGCATCACGCCCTCGCCCTACCACGATGACGGCCTGATCGACGCGCTGGCGGACGCCCTGCTCCAGGTCTGGGAGCGGCTCGGCCTGCCCCTGCACAACAAACAGCAGGCCGCCGAGTAATCCTACCTTTCTCGAATTCGAAATTGGGCCGGTCGTGCGATGCGCGGCCGGCCCAATGCGTTTATAGTCCCCGTCCCGGCCCTCTCCCCGGCCGGGTAGGGAGATGAGCAGCAATGCTGCACGACTGGGGCGTGATCGCCACGGCGTTCGCCTACATCGGATTGTTGTTCTTCATTGCGAGCCGCGGCGACCGGACGCCGGCCGGCGAGCGCGGCCGTGCCAGCCAGTGGATCTATCCGCTGTCGCTCGCGATCTACTGCACCTCCTGGACCTTCTTCGGCTCGGTTGGCTTCGCCACCCGCACCAGCATCGACTTCCTGGCGATCTATGTCGGCCCGATCGTGATGATCGGGCTGTGTACGCCGTTGCTCCGCCGCGTGATCGCGCTGACCAAGTCGCAGAACATCACCTCGATCGCCGACTTCATCGCCGCGCGCTACGGCAAGAGCCAGGCGGTCGCGGCGACGGTGGCGCTGATCGCGATCATCGGCTCGGTGCCCTATATCGCGCTGCAGCTGAAGGCGATGGCATCGTCGCTGGAGACGATCCTGAGCGAGGACCAGGCCTTCTCAAGGATTCCGGTCTTCGGCGACATCGCGCTGATGGTGACGCTGGCGATGGCGGTGTTCGCGGTGCTGTTCGGCACCCGCCACACCGATGCGACCGAGCACCAGCACGGCCTGATCCTGGCGATCGCAACCGAATCCATCGTCAAGCTGGTCGCCTTCATCGCCGCCGGGGCCTTCGTCACCTTCTGGATGTTCTCCCCCAGCGAGCTCTACGAGCGCGCCCTGAAGACGCCGGAAGCGGTGCGCGCGATCGAATATGTGCCCTCGATCGGCAATTTCCTGATCATGACGCTGTTGTCGTTCTGCGCGATCATGCTGCTGCCGCGCCAGTTCCACGTCAGCGTGGTTGAGAATTCGACCAGCGCCGAAGTCAGCCGGGCGCGCTGGCTGTTCCCGCTCTACCTCGTCTTGATCAACCTGTTCGTGATTCCGATCGCGATCGCGGGCCTGGTCGTATTCCCGTTCGGCGCCGTCGATGCCGACATGTTCGTGCTGGCGCTGCCGATCGAGGGCAATTCGCAGCTGCTCAGCCTTGCCGTGTTCGTCGGCGGCCTGTCGGCCGGCACCGCGATGGTGATCGTCGAATGCGTCGCGCTGTCGATCATGGTCTCCAACGACATCGTGCTGCCGCTGGTGCTGCCGCGCAGTGACGATGCCCGCATCGGCCAGAAGGACTTTGGCGACTTTCTGCTCAAGGCGCGCCGCTTCTCGATCTTTGCCATCATGGTGCTGGCATATTTCTACTACCGCGCACTCGGCAACACCCAGTTGGTGGCGATCGGCCTATTGTCCTTTGCCGCCATCACCCAGCTCGCACCGGCGTTCTTCGGCGGCCTGTTCTGGCGCCGCGCCACCGCACGCGGCGCCATGGCGGGCATGCTGGTCGGTTTTGCGACGTGGCTCTACACGCTGTTCATCCCGAGCTTCCTCGAAACCTCGACCGCCGGGCTGATGCTGCTGCAGCACGGGCCGTTCGGGATCGAAGCGCTGCGGCCGCAGGCGCTGTTCGGTGCCGACCTGCCGCCGCTGATGCACGGCGTGCTGTGGAGCCTCGCGCTCAATATCCTGACCTATGTCGTGTTCTCGCTGGCGCGGGCGCCGTCGTCGATCGAACTCTTGCAGGCCGACGTGTTCGTGCCCAACACGCTGGCCCCGATCACGCCCAGCCTCCGGCGCTGGCGCACCACCGTGACGGTGCAGGATATCCAGAGCACGGTGGCGCAGTATCTTGGCCCCGACCGCGCCCGGGAGGCATTCGCGGCGTTCGCCGCCGACCGCAACATCGAGCTGCAGGCCTCGGCGCCGGCGGATTTCGAGCTGCTGCAGCACACCGAGCGGTTGATCGCCTCATCGATCGGGGCGGCGTCGTCGCGCCTCGTGATGTCGCTGCTGTTGCGCCGGCGCACCGTGTCGGCCAAGGCCGCGCTGAAGCTGCTCGACGATTCCCACGCCGCGCTGCACTTCAATCGCGAGATCCTGCAGACCGCGCTCAATCATGTGCGGCAGGGTATCGCCGTGTTCGACGCCGACCTGCAGCTGATCTGCTCCAACCGCCAGTTCTCCGAATTGCTGGCGCTGCCGCCGCATCTGGTGCAGCTCGGCATCCCGCTGCCCGAGATCCTCGAATTCATGGCTGCGGTCAGTCCACCGGCGGCCGGCGGCAGCGACAGCCTGCTGGAGCAGCGCCTGCGCGCCTACACCACCGAAGGCGAACCGTATCTGGAACGCTTCACCGATCGTCATCTGGTGATCGAGACACGCGCCAACCGGATGCCGGGCGGCGGGCTCGTCATCACCTTCTCCGACGTCACGCCGAGCTTCGAGGCCGCCGAGGCGCTGGAGCGCGCCAATGCAACGCTGGAAAAGCGGGTGCGCGACCGCACCGAGGAACTAACCCGGCTGAACTCGGAACTCGCGCTCGCCAAGGGCATCGCGGAAGACGCCAACGCCTCCAAGACGCGCTTCCTCGCCGCCGCCAGCCACGACATCCTGCAGCCGCTCAACGCGGCCCGGCTCTACGTCACGAGCCTGGTCGAGCGCCAGAACGGTGGCGAAGATTCACGCCTGGTCGAGAACATCGACGATTCGCTCGAGGCGATCGAGGACATCTTGGGCGCGCTGCTCGACATCTCCAGGCTCGATGCCGGCGCCATGACGCCGGCGATCACGGGCTTCAGGATGGCCGACCTGATGCGCTCGCTGGAGATCGAATTCATGCCGATCGCCCGCGACAAGGGCCTCGACCTGCGCTTCGTGCCCTGCTCGCTGCCGGTCGAATCCGACCGCTCGCTGCTGCGCCGGCTGCTGCAGAACTTCATCTCCAACGCGGTCAAATATACTCCGCACGGCCGCGTACTGATCGGCTGCCGCCGCCGCGGCGAAGGGCTCCAGATCAGCATCTATGACACCGGCGTCGGCATCCCCGTGCAGAAGCGCGGCGAGATCTTCAAGGAATTCCATCGCCTCGAACAGGGCGCCCGGATCGCGCGCGGCCTCGGCCTTGGCTTGTCGATCGTCGAGCGGCTGGCGCGCGTGCTCAACCACCGGATCTCGATCGCGGCCAACATCAGCGGCGGCTCGGTGTTCTCGGTCACGGTGCCGGTCGCGACCGCGGTCAACCACACTGCGGCCGTGACCAGCGCCACCCCGCTGTCGAAGACCCCGATGAGCGGTGCGCTGATCGTCTGCATCGAAAACGATCCCGCCATCCTCGACGGCATGAAGACGCTGCTGACGGCGTGGGACGCCGAGGTGATCGCGGTGACCGATCCGGAAGCCGCACTCGGCGCGATCGAGGCTGCCGGCGGCCGCGTCACCGGCGTCCTGGTCGACTACCATCTCGACCGCGGCAACGGCGTCGCCGCGATCCGCGAGATCCGCCGCCGCTTCGGCGACAACATCCCGGCGATCCTGATCACCGCCGACCGCAGTCCGGCGGTGCGCGCCGCCGCACGCGAGGAGAACATCGCGGTGTTGAACAAGCCGGTCAAACCGGCCTCGCTGCGCGCCCTGCTCGGGCAATGGCGCACCCAGCAGGTGCTGGCGGCGGAGTAGTTTCTCAAGGCCTGCGCAGGGCCCGCAGGCGAAGCCCGGCGACAAAGGCGAGCATCGCCGACACGATAAAGCTCGCCGGCACCCAGAACGCAGCCCGCACCATCGTTGCATCGGGAATTGCGGCCGACAATCCGCTGGCATTTGCGATCAGTCCCGCGATCGAGGCACCGAACGCGAAACCCATTTGCTGGATGGTCGGCACCGACGACGCCGCGACCACTTCGTCGCCCGCCTGTGCGCCGTCCATGATGCGATGCGCGACGAAGGGCCAACACTGGCCGATGCCCGCCCCCAGCAAGGCGATCGCCGGAACCAGCAAGATTGCCGGCGTGGCGGCATCCGGCACGAGATCGGCGAGCGCGATCAAACTCAAGCCCATGGCTGCCGACCCGGTGATCGTCAATCGATCCGGCCAGCCTGCCGACATGCCCGCTGTCGCGAGCGACGCAATGGTCCACGCCAGCGAAGCACTTGCGACGGCAAGGCCGGCCGAGAGCGGATCGAAGCCGTGCAGTTGCTGCAGGAACATCGGCACGAAGATCTGGAGCGGACTGAAGGTGATGCAGAGCAAGAATGCCAGCCACAGCCCGACGCCCGTCTGCGTGCGCCACGAGAATGCATCGCCGGGCAGCAGCCGGGTCGACGCAGAACGATCGAGCCGCAACATCAGTGCAAACGAGGCGATCGCCGCCGCGATCAACCCCAATTCCACAAGCAACGCCGCGGCGACCGATGCCGCCGACGTTGCAGCGATTGCGAGACAGATCAGGGCGACACGCCCGGCGGGCACACGCGCGGGCAACGTTCGAGGCGCCGCTGCCACCGGCGGTAGGATGAAGAAGGCGCTTGCCGCCAGCACAATTGCAACCACCGCGGTCGTGACAAAGGCTCCGCGCCAGCTGCCGAAATGGGCGAACATCCCGCCGACAAGCGGGCCGATCAGAACCGACATGCTCCAGCTGGTCGACATCAGCGCAATGGTCCGCGACCAGACCTCCTCGGGAAGCATCGCGCGGACCAGGACATAGGCGACGGCGGCTTCGAGACCGCCGCCGAATCCCTGAATGAGCCTGCCGACAACGACCCAGCCCATGTCGCCCGCTAGCGAGCACAACAACGCTCCGACGCTGAATATCGTTACTCCCGCGCAATAGACGGCGCGGGCCCCGAGCATGGTTGCAAGCGCACCGGCGCCGACTGCGGCAACGATGGAAGCCGCAAGGTACGCGGTTGTCGGCCAGCTCAGCATGGCGACGCCGCCGAGTTCGCCGACGATCGACGGCAATACAGTCGTCAGCATCAGGACGCTCATGGACTGCAGCAGCACGCCGCCGAGCAGGATCGCAAGTGTTGGAGCCCACTCGCGTTTCAGCAGCGATTCCCACCCCACCCGAACCCGGTCCTGATCCACGTCGGTGGCACTCCTTCCGGAGTGACACTGGCAGTTGCCAGCGACATCTATTCCGGTTATTTTAGATAGCACTTTGTTTCTAAAATAGACCATGAGTCAAGACGACACCCGCAGTCAGGATCGCATCCTGTTTCAGCTCAAGACGCGCGGCCCGCAGACTGCCGCCAGCGTCGGCGCGCGCCTTGAGATGACCGCCGCCGGCGCGCGCCAGCACCTCCTCAAGCTGGAGGCGGCAGGCCTCGTCGAAAGCTACGACGAGCGACAGGGGCGCGGACGGCCACGAAAGCACTGGTGCTTGACGCAGCATGGCCACGGCCGGTTTCCCGACCGTCATGCTGATCTCACTGTGGATCTCCTGCGCTCGATGCACGACGTCTTTGGCGAGTCCGGTCTGGAAACGTTGATCGCGCATCGCGAGCGCGCGAGCATCGCCGATTACAGCAGGGCTGTCGGCACACGCGGGTCGCTTCGTCAAAGGCTCACCGCGCTGGCAGGGATCCGGAGCCGGGAAGGCTACATGGCGAGCGTGGCCAACGACGCCGCTGACAGCTTTCTCTTTATCGAGAATCACTGCCCGATCTGCGCGGCGGCAAGCGTTTGTCAGGGTCTTTGCCGCTCCGAACTTGCAGTGTTCCGCGCCGTGCTCGGAACCGACGTCAATGTCGAGCGCATCGACCATATTCTCGCCGGCGCCCGGCGTTGCGCCTACCGGATTG
>Ga0137413_10000764_pt1 | contig 11468 bp, 9 predicted proteins | sample CZODoug2_1_16fun_FD_108280 | JGI IMG/M metagenome (GOLD analysis project Ga0137413, IMG submission 108280) | Vadose zone soil fungal communities from Angelo Coast Range Reserve, California, USA - CZODoug2_1_16fungal (Illumina Assembly) | ecosystem: Environmental > Terrestrial > Soil > Vadose... | reverse complement strand
TCGCCCGCTACACGACCGCGGGAGTGCTGGACCCCACCTTCGGCACCGGCGGCCGGGTCTTGACCGATGTGAGTGGGGTTGGTGACGGCATCCGCGGCCTGGTCGTGCTGCCCGACGACCGGATTGTCGCCGCCGGCGCGGCCGGGCCCGACTCGGCGATCGTGCGCTACCGGGCCGACGGGAGTCTGGATCCCACGTTCGGGACGCGAGGTGTGGTGCTGACCAGAGCGGGCCTCGCCGACCACTTCTTCGACCTCGCGGTCGACCGCGTCGGACGGTACGTGGCTGTGGGAACCGCGAACTCCGACTTCCTGGTTGCCCGCTACGACGCGAACGGCGAACCCGACGAGAGCTTCGCCGACCACGGCCGCGCGACCACCGGATTCGATGCGGGGCAGAGCGACCTTGCTTTCCACGTCGAGCTGGACGACGACGGGGCGATCATCGCGGCCGGCGAAACCGGTGCGGTCGACCCCGTCGGTTTCACGGCGTCACGGTTCGCCCTCGCCCGGTACCGTCCCGACGGCACGCTCGACACCCAGTTCGGACGAGGCGGGAAGGTCGCCACCGACATCGCCAGCGGGCCGGGCGCGGCCGCCGACGGAATTCGCGGCGCCGTACTGCGCGCCGGGAAGCTGACCGTGGCGGGATTCTGCGGCGAGGCCCACGGCATCACCAGCTTCCTCGACCCGCTCGTCGGCCAGTTTTGCGTCGCCCGCTACGACGCCGTGAGCGGACGCCTGGACAGTGGATTCGGATCCGGCGGCGTGATCGTCATCGACTTCCCCGGTGGCGGAGCCGGCGCCCGGGCCATCGTCATGGCACCCAGCGGCGCCCTGACCGTTGTCGGTGGAGCCGCTGCCCCAACCACCCTGGCCTTCGCCATCGCCCGCTACCCCCGTGAGGGCACGCAGACCACCGGTGCAGGGGGGACTTGAACGAACGCGGTCGGGCATGCTGACGCGATGCAACCGACCAAGGCCCTCGGTCCCGACTTCGCCGTGCCCATCGACGACCGGTACTTCGAGGACTACGAACCCGGCGCGACTTACGAGTACGGCTACGTCGAGGTCACCGAGGACGACATCCTCGCCTTCGCCCGACGGTTCGACCCGCAGCCCATTCACATCGACCCGGAGTGGGCGCGCACCGGACCGTTCGGTGGCCTCATCGCGAGTGGCTGGCACACCGGCTCCCTGTGCATGCGCATGTACATCGACCACTACCTCACCCACGTGGCCAGCCTCGCCTCGCCCGGCGTCGATGAGATGCGTTTCGCGGTCCCGACCCGCCCCGGCGACCTGCTGCGCCTGCGCCTCACCGTGGCGGAGAGCCGCCCGTCGCGCTCCAAGCCCGACCGCGGGCTGATCTTCACCCGCATGGAGGCCATCAACCAGAACGACGTGACCGTTTTGTCGCTGCTGGTGCTGAACATGATCGCCCGCCGCCACCCCGGCTGATCCGCGTCCCCTCACGGCGCGTGGGGCTATCAGCGCCGTCGGATACCCCGAAACGCCATGAGCAGATGGCTCTGTGACCAGCGTGTGACCACCGAGGGGTGATGGAGCGTCACTTCGGTCTCGGGCGACTGGGGGCCTTGTCGGACCGCTACTGCCGCAAACCGGTGCCGGTCGCCGGCGAAGCCAACAGGTAGCTTCTGCCGCGTCTGCGGCTATGACAACCGGCGGTCACTCCCGAACCAGCTATTCGCCTACCAGGGCGACCGCCGGTTCACCCAGCGCAGCAGAGGTCCGATGGCACGTCGCCTGTGTAGCCCGCCGCTGACCACGGCAGCACGGACGCGGATGGCCGCAGCGTGCAGGTGCCGGAGGCCCACCGGCCGGGTCTCGTGGGCGCGGGCACGGCGTCGCAGATGAGCTACGCAATCGAGGCAGACGGCGGCCTCGGGGCGAGCGCCGAGACGCAGCAGGCGACTCTCTCGCTGCTGCTTGCCGCAACACCAGCAGGAGGACGAGGCATCGCCCGAGGTGTCTATGGCGGTGGTTACGTTCACCCGCGGGCCATCCTCGTCGAGGCGCGGTCCGTCTGCTGATCCGGGCGCCGCAGGATGGTGCAGATGTCCTCTTCGGCGCAGGTTGCGGGATTGGTCTCGGCGGCCCGCCGTGCCAGGGCGCGGAGCATGGCCCGAGCCGCTCGCAGGTCTGCCAGTCTCTTCTCGATCCGGTCCAGATGCATCGTGACGAGGGACGCGACCTCCCCACAGGGGGCATGGCCGCTGTCCCGGACGGCGAGAATGCCGCGGATCTCGGCCAGGGCAAGACCGGCATTTTGTGCGTCCCGGATGAAGTGAAGTCGATCGATGGCTTCGGTGGGGTAGTCCCGGTATCCGGCATCGGTCCGAGGCGGGGGAGGCAGCAGGCCACGCGTTTCGTAGAAACGGATGGTCTTGGTGGTGAGGCCGGTGGCCTCGGCGAGGATGCCGATCTGCATTGGGCCAGGTTAGGTCTTGACCTTCCACCGCGGTGGAATCCGTACGGTCAGCGGGTGCTGCTGACGGTGCTTTCCGTGCCGGGATGCCCCAACACGAACCTGCTGGTCGGCCGGGTCCGAACGGCGCTCGGGACGCGCCCGGCGGATCTCGAGGTGGTCGTCATCAACGAAGAGGATGGTGCGCGGCGCTGGGGCATGACGGGTTCGCCGACCCTGCTGGTCGGCGGCGTGGATCCGTTTCCGGCGGCCGGGCTCGAGCCGTCGGTGTCGTGTCGCCTGTACCGCTCTGCCGACAGCTCACTGTGGGGCGTGCCTTCCGTGGCGGAACTCGAGGCGGTGTTCGTGCCCCGGCCCGGGGCTCCGGCCCGCGAGGGGCGCGTTGTCGATATAGCGGGGCGTGGCGGCCGTGGACGTCTCGCGCCTGTTGAGGGTGGGCTGCGGGCCGTTCAACGAGCAACGCTGCGTGCTATGGCCGACACGGGGGTTCCGCCCTGTCCCGCCGAGGTGGACCGTGTCGCCGAACCGTTCGGGCGCAGCGGCACCGACGTGCTGCGCGCCCTTGCCTTCGAGGACTTTCTGACGCTGGATCAGGTCGGGCACCTGCGGGCGGTCTACCCCTTCTCTATTCCCCCAACGCGGCATCTCGTGCGCATCGAGGACGGCCCGCAGGTCTGGGCGATGTGCGCGATCGATGCCCTGGGGATCCCGGGCATGATCGACCGGGCGGTCACCATCGACACGACCGACCCGATCACCGCCCAGCCCATCACCGTCTGCATCCCGCGTGACGGCGTGAGGGCGGTCTCGGCCGGCCCGGTCGTGTTTGTCGGCCGACGTGGCCGCGATGGACCCGCCGAGCAGACCTGTTGCGAGGTGATCAACTTCTTCAGCTCGCGACACAGCGCGGCACGGTGGGCAGCCCTCAACGTCGATGCCGGTGGCGAGATACTGGAATTGGACGTCGCCGCGGAACTGGGTCAAGTGATCTTCGGCGGCCTCCTCAAATAGTGCGCCGCCCAATGGGGTGCCGTCACTGCATTCCTCCGAGGACCTAGTAGTAGCCTGCTCCTCGTGATCAAGCCCCGGCCGACGCTGGGTGCGGTGCCATACCTGGTTGTGGTGCTGGCACTACTACGTTGCGTGCTCGGGCTGGGTATGGCCGGCACCGTAGACGCGGCCGGGATGGGATGGCAAGCGCCGACCTCCGGTGTGCTGGCGACAAGCTCGACGCCCGCGCTCGCGATGGACATGTCCGGGGATTCGGTGGTCCTTCAGCAGGTCGCGACGCAGCTGCCGACGATCAAGACCACGACCGCGTCGGGTGGGTGTACGAGCGCGGATGGCTGCGGTGGGCGGATGGTCCCCTGCGCGACCCGCCCGGGCACCGACGTCGTGATGGTCGCGGTGGACCACGTGCCGGCCTCGCACCCCGCCCGGGCCGCGCCAGTCGCATCGAACCCACTTGTGACGCTGGGTCATATTGCCCAACCACCTGATCTGATAACGCTGGGTGTGAGCAGGGCATAGCAGCCGGTTCGCCGTTGTCGCGTTGAGCCGCGTTTTACGCGCGTGGTGCGCTGCGACCGGTCCCGCTGTCCCCGCGCCCTGAGGTGGGCCGGATCTCCTGCGAGAAGGGCTCACGCGTTCATGTCTGCGCTCACATTGTTCTTGACCGGTGTCTCCACCGGCCTGGTCGCCGGCGGTGCCTCCTGCGCCGCGGTCCAAGGCGGTCTGCTCGCGGGCGCGGTCGCCCGCCGTGGCGGGGAGCCGGCGTCCCCGTCCATCGCCGACCGGCGTACCGAACTCGTCGGTGTCGAGGCGGGAGGTTCACCAACGCCGCGCCCTGCCGACACCGCCGATCCGATCGCGGCCGAGGAACTCGACCGCCCGCGGTTGTGGCCCCGGGCCCGGTCGAGTGCGGCACCGGTGGGGGCGTTCCTGTCGGCGAAGTTGGTGTCCCACACGGTGTTGGGCGCACTGTTGGGCGCGATCGGCTCGGCAGCGCAACCCAGCCCGCGCACGCGCGCCTATCTGCTGCTGGGCGCGGCGGTGTTGATGGTCGGCTTCGGGTTGAACCTGCTCGGCGTCCGGGCGTTGCGCTGGTTGACCCCGCGCACGCCGCAGTCGTGGACGCGTCGGGTGCGCCACAGCGCGCACGGGGATTCGATGTTCGCCCCCGTCGCGCTGGGCTTGTTGACCGTGCTGCTGCCGTGCGGGGTGACGTTGAGCATGGCGTTGTTGGCGATCACCTCGACATCGCCGCTGGCCGGTGCGGCGGTGATGGGCGGGTTCGTGCTCGGCACCGCGCCGTTGTTCGCGGTGTTGGGGCTCCTGCTGCGGGAATCGACCCGGATCCTGCGCGGGCGGCTGTCCCTGCTGACCGGTGTAGCGGTGCTGGTGGTCGCGTTGTGGACGTCGCACTCGGCGCTGCGGCTGGGCGGCTGGGCGTTCCAGGGCGGGTCGGACGTGGTGCCCGTTGCTGCGGCGAGCGCGGTGTCCACCGCGACGGACGGGGCCCAGGTGGTCACCGTCGCGGTGCACGAGACCTCCTACACCCCGTCCGCATTGCTGGTCCGGTCCGGCGTGCCAACGCGACTGGTGCTGGTCACCGCGGGCATCCGCGGGTGCACCAGCACGTTCGTTATTCCGAAACGCAACCTGCAGAAGCAGCTGCCGGCCACCGGGCGCACGGTGGTCGACCTCGGCGTGCTCAAGCCCGGCGTGCTGCGCTGGACCTGCGGGTTGGGCATGTACGGCGGACATCTGGTGGCCGGGACGGGAGCGGCATGAGCGGGTCGGTCTACACCTTCGCGATCACCGGCATGCACTGTCCGAGTTGCGGTGTGCTGATCGACGACGCGCTGGAGCAGGTGCCCGGTGTGCTGCGCGCCGGGACCGACGTGGCAGCCGAACGCGCCCGCGTCGAGGTGGACCCGGCGGTCTGCGCCGGGCCGGATGCATTGCTCGCGGCGATCACCGGCGAGGGGTACGGCGCGGTCCTGGTCCCGTAGTCCCGTAGTCCCGTAGTCCCGTAGTTCAGGAGGTAGCAGGCGTGCAGGTCTCGATGCGGCTGGGCGCGTACGCGGTCGTGCTGGTCTCGATGCTGGCCGGAGGCTGGGGTGTCGGCCGGATCACCGAGGCCTCCTCTGGGCACGCGGTGGCCGAGCCGGCCCACCGCCACGACTCGCCGTCCCCGTCGAGCCCGTCCACCGCCGGCCCGGGGGGTTCCGGTCCGATGGCGGGAATGACCGGCCCCGCAGGGCAACCGGCAGGTCTGAGTGACCGTCAGGACGGGTACCGGCTGGTCCTGACCTCGACCGAGGTGCCGGTGGCGACCGACAGCCAGTTGCGCTTCACGGTGCTGGGCCCCGACGGCAACCCGGTCACCCAGTACCAGGTCCTGCACGAGCGTGAGTTGCATCTGTTCGTGGTCCGCCGCGATCTGAGCGACTATCAGCACCTGCACCCGACCCGGGACACCGGCGGGACGTGGTCGACGCCGTTGCGGCTGCCCGAGGCCGGGACCTATCGGGTGCTGGTGAACCTCACCCCGGTCGGGCACGCCGACCCGCTGGTGCTCGGCGCGGATCTGGCCGTCGCCGGGGTGTACGCGCCGCACCCGGCACCGGGGCCGCAGACGGTGTGGACCGAGGGCGGCTACCGGGTCGAGGCCGGTGGGGTACCCGCGGGTCCCGGTTCGAGCACGGTCACGTTCACCTTCTCCCGCGACGGCGCCCCGCTGGGCGACCTCGACCCCTACCTGGGAGCGTTCGGGCACCTGGTCGTGCTGCGCGGCGACGATCTCGGCTTCGCCCACGCCCACCCGCAGGTGACCGGGCAACCGGGGCAGTTCGGCGGGCCGACGCTCACCTTCGGCGTCGAGTTCCCCGCCGCGGGCCGTTACCGACTGTTCTTGGACTTCTCCGAACAGGGTCAGGTCCGCACCGCCGAGTACACGTTCGACGTATCACAACCTGCTCAGCCCGCCGCCGACCCCACGAATCAGGGGGTGGGCCCCTCATGACCCAGAACACCGACCTGGGTCCGCCGGCCCCGACCCGCACCGTGGATCTGTCGATCGCCGGGATGACGTGCAGCTCCTGCGCGGTCCTGATCGAACGCAAACTGGGCCGTCTGAACGGCGTCTCGGCGAGCGTCAACTACGCCACCGAGAAGGCCCGCGTGCAGATCCCGGAGTCGATGCCGGTGGCGGAGCTGGTCGCGGTGATCGAATCGCTGGGTGGCTACACCGTGCGCCCGCCCCAGCCCGACGCACGAACTGCCGATCCAACGACGGCCGCCGACGTGGAGGACTCCGAGGAGGCCCGCGCGCTGCGCGCGCTGCGCCAACGGCTGCTGGTGAGCGTGGCGCTCGCGGTCCCGGTGATCGCGATGTCGATGGTGCCCGGCCTGCAGTTCACAAACTGGCAGTGGGCCGCCCTCACGCTGGCCGCGCCGGTCGCGGTGTGGGGGGCCGCGCCGTTCCACCGCGCCGCGTGGACCAACCTGCGCCACGGCGTGGCCACCATGGACACCCTGGTCAGTGTCGGGGTGAGCGCGGCGTTCGGCTGGTCGCTGTGGGCGTTGTTCCGCGGCGACGCCGGGCAACCGGGCATGACCATGGGCTTCCACCTCCTCTCCCGACGCGCCGGCACCGACGAGATCTACCTGGAGGTGGCCTCCGGGTTGACCGCGGCGATCCTGTCCGGTCGCTACTTCGAGGCCCGTGCCCGCCGCCGGTCCGGGGCGGCGTTGCGGGCCCTGCTCGACCTCGGCGCGAAGGATGTCGCGGTGCTGCGCGACGGGGTCGAGCACCGGATCCCGATCGGTGAGCTGGCGGTGGGCGAGCAGTTCGTGACCCGGCCGGGGGAGAAGATCGCCACCGACGGGGTGATCGTGGCGGGCACCTCTGCCGTGGACGCCTCAATGGTCACCGGGGAGTCCGTCCCGGTCGAGGTCGGTCCCGGCGACGCGGTGATCGGGGCGACGGTCAACGCGGGCGGGCGGCTGGTGGTCGAGGCGAGGAAGGTCGGCGCGGACACCGCGTTGGCCCAGATCGCCCGGTTGGTCGACGAGGCGCAGAACGGTAAGGCCGCGGTGCAGCGGCTGGCCGACCGGATCTCCGCGGTGTTCGTGCCGGTGGTCATCGCGCTCGCGGTCGGCACGCTCGGATTCTGGGCCGGGCACGGCGTGAGCGCGGCGCGGGTGTTCACCGCGGGCGTGGCGGTGCTGATCATCGCCTGCCCCTGTGCCCTGGGCCTGGCCACCCCCATCTCGTTGATGGTCGGCACCGGCCGCGGCGCGCAGCTCGGCCTGCTGATCAAGGGCCCGGAGATCCTGGAGTCCACCCGCCGGGTGGACACGATCGTGCTGGACAAGACAGGCACGGTCACCACCGGGCGGATGAGTCTGCTCGACACCCTTGCCGCGCCGGGCGAGGACCCCGCGCGGGTGCTGGCCCTGGCCGGCGCGGTCGAGGATGCTTCGGAGCACCCGATCGCCCGCGCGATTGCCGACGCCGCTCGCGACGGCGGCCCATTGGCCGCCGTCGAGGACTTCATGGCCATCGGTGGGCAGGGGGTGCACGGCGTCGTCGACGGGGCAATGGTCAGCGTGGGACGCGCGACCTGGATGACACAGCGTCAGATGCGTTCTGCGGATACGGAACTTCTCGCCGCGGCCGAGCGGGCCGAGAGCGCCGGTCGCACCGTGGTGTGGGTCGGCTGGGACGGTGCGGTGCGTGGCGTGCTGGTCGTCGCCGATGCGGTGCGCCCGACCTCGGCGGCGGCGATTCGGGAATTCGCGCGGCTCGGGCTGCGCCCGGTGTTGCTCACCGGGGACAACCCGCGCACCGCCCGCACGGTCGCCGACGCGGTCGGCATCACCGAGGTCATCGCCGAGGTCCTGCCGGAGCAGAAGCTCGAGGTGATCAGGACACTGCAGGCGCAGGGCCGCGTGGTGGCGATGGTCGGGGACGGTGTGAACGACGCCGCCGCGCTGGCCAAGGCCGACCTCGGGGTCGCGATGGGCAGCGGCACCGACGTCGCGATCGAGTCCAGCGACATCACCTTGATGCGTGCAGACCTGTTGGCCGCCGCCGACGCCATCCGGCTGGCCCGGCGCACGCTGCGGGTCATCAAGGGCAACCTGTTCTGGGCGTTCGCCTACAACGTCGCCGCGATTCCGCTGGCCGCGGCGGGGTTGCTCAACCCGCTGATCGCCGGGGCCACCATGGCGTTCAGTTCGGTGTTCGTGGTCGCCAACAGCCAGCGCCTGCGCTGGTTCAGCCCGCTGCCGGTCCCCGCACTGGCCTCCACGGAGGGCGCTACCCGACTCGTTGCGGTGTCACGAACGAGCGGGTGACCAGATGGTCGGCAAAGGTCTGTGCGGGAGGGGGGACTTGAACTCCGACGGCGCGATGTCGGCCGGTAACCGTGAGATACCTACATGCCTGTATTTGGGCTGCTCAGAGGCCAGATCCCGAAGGTTGGTGATCCGAGGCAAACCGGTCGTCACCGGCGTTTGCGAGATTTCTGTGACCACTGTGTGACCAGCCCGAAGTGATGGAGCGTCACTTCTGGCGACCTGACGCCGCGGCACCGGCCGAGCCGCGGTTCTCCGCTTGCCCGCCCGTCTTGTCGGGGCCATCCCGGCGCCCAACCGGCCTGCAGTGCTCACCCGGGCGGGTCAACGATCTTGAGGGCCACCCCCGGGTCTGACCTGATACGTCCTGGACCGGTGTGTCGCTGCACCCGGCCCAGCGCGGTGTCGCGCACGGGTGTCCACGGGTTCGGGGGAGCAGATGGAACGCAGGTGCTTTGGTCGCGGTCGCGGCCCGGTCGTGGTGTTCGGGGCCGTCGCAGCGATGCTGCTGACCCCCGCCGTCGTGGCGCCGCGCGCGCTCACCCACGCGGTCGCGGCCGCCCAGGTGCGCCCTGGCGCCGGTGCTCACCCCGGGGAGAGATCCGAGCGGTCGGGCTCGGACTGGTCGAAGTTGCCCACCGCCGATCAGGGCGTGCTCTCGGGGGATCTGGGCCGCGACGACTCCAAGTATTGGGCCGACCCCGCCGCCCGTTCGGCGGCCTCGATCTCCAACCCCCGTCAGGGGTTCACGGCGCGGTTCACGCCCACCGGCGCCGTGGTCTCCACCGGCGGCGCCGGCTTCGGGCTCGGGTTGAGCGCTGTGGGTCACGGAGCCGGCCTTTCCCCGGTACCCGCCGCAGCGCCGGTCACCTCGGCGAACCGGGTCAGCTACGCCCGTGGCCCGATCAGCGAGTGGTACGTCAACGGCCCCGCCGGGTTGGAGCAGGGCTTCACCCTCGGTTCACCTCCTGCCGGTGACCCCGCCCGGGCGTTGACCCTCGCCCTGGGCGCGCCGGGCAGCCTGACCGGGCACACCGAACCCGGGGGCCGCGGGGTCATCCTCACCCGTGGCGCGGCGACCCTGGCCTACCGGGGCCTGGACGTGCGCGACGCCACCGGGACACACCTACCGGCCCACCTCGACCTGACCGGCGGGCGCCTGCTCGTCCACGTCCAGGACACCGCGGCCCACTACCCCCTCACCGTCGACCCGTTCGTCCAATCGGCCAAACTCCTCGCCTCCGACGGCGCGACCAACGATGGGCTCGGCTTCTCGGTGGCGGTCTCGGGGGACACCGTGGTCCTGGGCGCGCCCGACGCGCAGATCGGCGGGGCCGGGTACGTGTACGTCAGACCCACCGGGGGTTCGGCGACCCTGACCCAGGCCGCGAAGCTGACCGCGTCCGACGGCGCGGCCCAAGATAACCTCGGCTCCTCGGTGGCGGTCTCGGGGGACACCGTGGTCCTGGGCGCCCTCCAGGCGGATATCGGCGTCGCCAGCGCCTCCCAGGGCGCCGGGTACGTGTACGTCAAACCCGCCGCCGGGTGGGCCGGGTCCCTGACCCAGACCGCGAAGCTGACCGCCTCCGACGGCGTCGCCGACGATCAGCTCGGCACCTCGGTGGCGGTCTCGGGGGACACCGTGGTCCTGGGCACCTCCCGCGCCAACACCTTCCAGGGGGCCGGGTACGTGTACGTCAAACCCGCCGCCGGGTGGGCCGGGTCCCTGACCCAGACCGCGAAGCTGACCGCCTCCGACGGCGCCGCCAACGATGAGCTCGGCACCTCGGTGGCGGTCTCGGACGACAGCGTGGTCCTGGGCGCCTTCGGCGCGCAGATCGGTGCCAAGACCTCCCAAGGCGCCGGGTACGTGTACGTCAAACCCACCGCCGGGTGGGCCGGGTCCCTGACCCAGACCGCGAAGCTGACCGCCTCCGACGGCGCCGCCAAAGATGACCTCGGCGCCTCGGTGGCGGTCTCGGGGGACACCGTGGTACTGGGCGCCCCCTTCGCGAATGTCGGCGCCAGCACCTCCCAGGGCGCCGGGTACGTGTACGAGGGAATCGGGACCGGCACCCAAGGCCCGGCAGGTCCGCCAGGCCCGCAGGGCAACCCCGGATCGCAGGGCCCCGCCGGGGCCCAGGGTCCACAAGGCCCCCCCGGACGCCCCTTCCACCATCACCACCCTCACCATTTCCTGCCGTGGGACGGGGAGGACTGCGAGTTCGGCGACCCTTGTCTCTGAGCACCAGCCGGAGCGTTGATGTGACCCAGCGTCAGACTACCGCTCGACCGGCCGGCCCGTGACTTCCGGGGCCGCTCCGCCGTCGCGACAAATGAACTACAAGCCCGTGACCTGCGGCGCAACGCTCAACGAGCTGTGCGGGAGGGGGGACTTGAACCCCCACGTCCGAAGACACCAGATCCTAAGTCTGGCGCGTCTGCCAATTCCGCCACTCCCGCTACGCGAGCGACCCTAACCCCGCGCAACGTCCGACCGAATGTGGGCTATAGCCCTCGTTCCGTCGGACGTCCCGGAGGGAAGGTGGCGTCAGATGGCGAGCTGGGCGAGCAGGCGATCGACGTGGCCGGTGGCCTTCACCCCGTACTGCGCGCTCTCGATCTTGCCCTCGGGGTCGATGACGAACGTCGAG
>Ga0137413_10000763_pt1 | contig 11470 bp, 8 predicted proteins | sample CZODoug2_1_16fun_FD_108280 | JGI IMG/M metagenome (GOLD analysis project Ga0137413, IMG submission 108280) | Vadose zone soil fungal communities from Angelo Coast Range Reserve, California, USA - CZODoug2_1_16fungal (Illumina Assembly) | ecosystem: Environmental > Terrestrial > Soil > Vadose... | reverse complement strand
CCATGCATGAGCGAGAAGGCGATATTCGCGGCGTCGAGACGGGTGTTGAGCGGATTGAGCACGGCGCCAAGCATCGGGACGGCAAAATGCGCTTCGATCATCTCCGGAATGTTCGATGCGATGATCGCCACGGTATCGAGCCGCTTGACTCCAAGCTGCGCCAAGCCGGATGCGAGCCTGACGCAGCGATCAAGGAGCTGCGCATAGGTGTAGCGACGCTCGCCGTCGATCACGGCCACTTTGTCGGCGAAGGCGCTGGCGGCGCGCGCCAGGAAGCTGACGGGCGACAACGGGATGTAATTGGACGGATGCCGGTCCAAATTGGCCTCGAAAGCATGCGTGTCATTTGCGCTCATTGGATCATCACCCTTGCTTCACCGAGTTTGTAAGTCCGTAACAAGCCATCATTCAAAGGGTCGAAACCAGGTGGCCGCCATCGGCGACGATCACGCTTCCGGTCATGTAGGAACCGGCCTCAGACGCGAGCAGCAGGAGCGGCCCTTCGAGTTCCCGCAATTCGCCAAGCCGCCGCTGTGGGATCCGCTTGATCAGCGCCTGTCCCGCGGCCTCCTGAAAGAAGTCGTCATTGAGCTCGGTTTCGAAATAGCCGGGCGCAAGCGCGTTGACACGAATGCGGTAGCGGGCCCATTCCAGCGCCAGCGCCTTGGTCATCTGTACGACGCCGGCCTTGGAAACGGCATACGGCGCCACCGAACTCGCGACCCGCAGGCCCAGGATCGAGGCCACATTGACGATCGAGCCTGTTACCTTATGCGCGACCATTCGTCGTCCGACGGCCTGTGCGACCAGCCAGACTCCCTTCAGATTGGTATCGATAACCTTGTCCCAGTCGGCTTCGTCCTGTTGCAGGGCTGGCCGCGTTGCCGTCACGCCGGCATTGTTGATGACGATTTGAACGGGACCGAAACGCGCTTCGGCGGCGTCCAGCGCGGCCTCGATGCTCGCAGCGTCGGTGACGTCCATCACGACGCTTTGAGCGTGGCCTTTGGCGTTGCCGATATCCTCGACCGTCTTGGCCAGCGCTTCCGCGCGGCGCGCACCGACGGTCACGCGTGCCCCCCGATGCGCGAGGAAGGTTGCGAAGAATCGGCCAAGGCCGCTCGAGCCGCCCGTGACCAGCACATGCGCCCCTTCGATCCCAAATAGGTCGCTCATCGCAAATCTCCTGCAGCGGGAGGCCGGGGCATTACTTGACCTTGTTCCAGACGAGAATGGAGCGGCCCATGGTGCCGTCCAGATAGCTCTTGTAGGGGGCGGTCGTGATCGTCAGCTCATCCCCCTCCAGCACGAAGTGCCGGATCTGGTCGGTGCCGGTCCATGCCTGATTCCACGAGGTGTCGATGTGATGAACCACGACATTCTCCCCCAGTGAGAATGTGCCGGCATAGGCGACCATGGTGCCGAGCAATTGCACGCCTTCTTCATCGGTCGGCACCACGTCGCGGGGCGCCACGCGGTCGTCGCGCGTGAAGATGGCGTACATCCTTCCGTCCGGCGCATACCCGATGTAGCCGACCGGGGCTTCACCGAACTGATTGTGCCGTTGCCCGTCCGACAGGCGTTCGCGAACGTAGCTTCGCAGCTGCCAGGTTCCGAGCACCGGGCAGTTGGCCGGCGGTTTGCCGGGTCTTACCGAGGTCAGGATCTCCTCGTCCGTCAACATAGCTGCTTCCTCCGTTAGCGGTTGGACCGAAGCCCATTTGGGCCGGTCGTTGATGCAATCGGGAGTTCAAACATCGAAGAACACGGTCTCAAGGTCGCCCTGAAGATGAATGTCGAAGGTGTAGATGACCGCGCCATCCCGTTCCGATCGCGGCGCTATCAGCGTTTTGCGCCGCTCGGGCTGCTCGATAATGTTCAGGACCGGATCGTCGGAATTCGCCGCTTCCTCGTCGCCAAAATACATGCGTGTCGCGAGGCCGATATTGATGCCGCGCGAGGCCAGCCAGAAATTGACGTGAGGCGCCATTGCCTTGCGGCCCTTGCGGCCCACCACGCATCCCGGTTTGATGGTGCGGATCGTGTAAAGTCCGGTGACGAAGTCCGTCCCGGTCCGGGCCCAGCCGCGGAAGCTATGATCGAGTGCCTTGTCCTGCGTGTCGGCGGGATGATTGTAGCGCCCGGCCGCACTCGCTTGCCATGTTTCGACCAGCACGTCCTTTGCCACATGGCCAGCGCCATCGAAGATTCGTCCCTCGATGATGATGCGTTGGCCCGCGACATCCGCACCGGCGATATCGCCGCTAAAATTGTTCTCGAAGATTTCGAATCCGGCTTGCTCCGGTATGAGACCGATATGCACGTAGGGACCGGCCGTTTGCGACGGCGTTTCCGGCAGATAGGTTGGAATGAAAGGGGTCGGTGTCATGTCAGCTTCCCTGAAGCTTGTTTTCGAACAAGGTCTGGCGGCGTCCTCGCAATACGATATCGAAGCGGTAGGCGAGGCACTCCAGCGGGCGCGATGCATTGAGGTCGAGTCGTGCCGTCAATCGATCGGCCGCCGATTTGTCGGGAATGGTTGCGATGATGGAATCGTGGGGGATCAGCGGATCGCCCTCGAAATACATCTGGGTTATCAGTCTTTGCGCAAAGCCGGTTCCGAACACCGAGAAATGGATATGGGCCGGCCGCCAGCTGTTGATGCGATTCCGGAACGGGTAGGCGCCGGGCTTGATGGTCCGGAAGAAGTAATAGCCCCGGTCATCGGTCAGCATCCGGCCGCAGCCACCGAAATTCGGATCGATCGGCGCGATATAGGTGTCGTTGCGGTGGCGGTAGCGTCCGCCGGCATTGGCCTGCCAGACTTCAACGAGCGTGTTGGCTACCGGCTGGCCGTTGCCGTCGAGGACATAGCCGTGGACGATCGTCTGCTCGCCGATCGCCTCGCCCTGCTTGGCATAATTGAGGACGAGATCGTTATCGAGCGGACCGAGTTCATCGGACGAAAAGATCGGTCCGGTTACCTCGGACAGCGAGTTTTGCAGGGACCAAAGAGGGATGCGCGGTGAGCGCAGGACGCTCGTCTTGTAAACCGGCGTGTGCGCGGGAGGATGAAGGTCGCGATCGCGTTGGTGAAACTCGGCTTGGGGTGTCATGCTGCCGTAACCTCGTGTGTCTGGTTAACAGTCGGGAGCCTGCCGCCGCCTTGGTTCGGTTTGCTTCGATGGCGGCAGCTTCACATTTGGGCGAGACAAACCGCGCAATCACATCGACGTTGCGGCTCTCGAGGTCTCATTCACCCGTCAAGTGGTAACGACGGCTGCTCCACCCGCGGCATGGGCCCGCATCTTCTCGTAGTCAGCCTTCGGCATTGGAACAGCGTCGGGATTGCCGAGATCGCTGATGTTGATCCGATAGGTTTCCCGGGCCGTCACAGCTGCGATCGCTGCGATCACGGTGATACCGAAGGCGATTGCTCCGACGGTCAGAGGGATGTTGGCCGAGCCGGGAGGCGCCACGGTCGCAAACAGTGCCGGAAGCAGGGCCGTGATCGTTGTCCCGGTATTCTGGGATATCGCCATCGCCGAGACCCGCGTTCGCGTCGGGAACAGTTCGGGGTAGAAACTCGGGAAGATGGCGTTGTAGCCCTGGTAGACGACACCCCACATCAACAGCGACATGAAGATTGCCAGCGGCACGTTGTGGATGCTGATCGCGTAGAGATAGCCGAATGCAAGCAATCCGGAACTGAGGGCGCCGATGATGATCGGCGGTTTACGGCCGACCTTGTCCGACAGGTTGCCGACGAACGGGATGACGAACACGGCCAGCATGTTGCCTAGGACGGGAATCCAGAGGTAGACGTCCTTTTCGAAGCCGATTCCGTAGGCCGGTTGGACCGCATAGGCCGCGCCGAATATTGTGGCGACGACAGGGATCACGTTCATCAGTGCCATGCAGACGACACGGAGCATGTCCCGCCAGCTGAGCTTGAAAGCCTGTATGATCGGCGCTTTCGGAACGTTGCCCTGTTCGTCCTCTTTGGCAAAGGCCGGCGTCTCGTCGACTTCACGGCGGATGATGTAGCCGGCGATGATGACGAAGAAGCTGAGCAGGAACGGTATCCGCCAACCCCAGCTGTTGAACGCCTCGGTCGGCATGTAGGCTGCCAGCGGCAGGAAAACCGCCGCGGCGAGAATCTGTCCTGCCTGCACGCCCTGCAGCGCAAAGCTGGCATAGAAGCCGCGCCGGCCGAATGGAGCGTGCTCCAGGATCATCGAACTGGCGCCGGATATTTCTCCGGCCACGGCAAAACCCTGGATCAGGCGCAAGATGACGAGAAGCACGGGCGCCAGCACGCCGACCTGCTGGTATGTCGGCAGGAGGCCGACGGCCATCGTCGAGATGCCCATCAGGAACATGCAGACGATCAGCACGGTTTTCCGGCCATGGGTATCGCCCCAGTGTCCGAGAACGAATGCTCCGATCGGCCGGGCTACATAACCGACGCCATACGTCGCCAACGACGCGACAATGGCGACGGTCGGATTATCCGAAGGAAAAAATATCTGCGGAAATATCAGCGCCGCCGCCGTCGCATAAATGAAGAAGTCGTAGTATTCGAGTGCCGATCCGATCCAGCCGCTGGCGGCGGCTTTCTTTGATTGACTCGCATGATGTTCGGTTTGCGCTAGTGAACTCGCCATGTTGGTACCTCCCAATGTGTTTGCTGACAGTCCCTTTGCGGGCTTCTTTGAAAATTACGGGCAGTTATCCGGGCTTTGGTTCGCCTCGTCTTTCCACTTCACGTATCAACGGAAGTGCATTCCACTATCGACCTGAGATTGCGAAGCCGCTCGAAAGCAGCATCAGGATAGTCCATCGACAACCTAACACAATTACCGTGTTATTCGAGAAACAGAACATTATGTTAAGTAGTTTCGCAGCCCGATGACTTCGCTGACTCGGATGCCGCTCACGGAGGTTGGATCAAATCGGTGCTTGCTGATCGCGTCCGAAAGCCAGGGCTACGTCGCCCATGCAGTATCGATTTCTCATGGACACTTGCGAAGTGTTGGCTGACGTCGCGCACGTCGGGATATGGCGTTTGTGCAAGGCGTCGGCGCACGGTCCAAACCACGGGTCTGATCGTGAACGGACAGCCTCACGAGATCGGTGCGCATGAGGGTCAATCCCTGGACTGCTCCGGGGTGGTTTTCAGCCCTGTCCGCATCATTTGCCGGTAGAGACTTGTGGTCAACATGAATTGCGGGCAATTTTCACATTGGATCGAGGAACCTACGGGTTGGCATTTTGCACGGCCGGCCGGCAGTTGCGGTTGATACCGTAGCGGCCAGGATGTCGGGGGTTTTGGGCAAATGATGACGCTGCGCCAGGTCGAGGTTATCCGGGCGGTCATGGTGACAGGTACCATCGGCGGCGCGGCCAAGCTTCTGAATGTCTCAGCACCGGGTATCAGCCGGCTGGTGAAATACACCGAGAGATCGCTCGGCGTCAGATTCTTCCAGCGCCAGAACGGGCGTTATTTTCCGACGCCCGAAGCGCAGAATATTTTTGAACAAATCAACGGAGTCTACAAGAAGGTCGATGATCTTACCGAGATCATCTCCAAGATCGGACAGGGTGCGTTGTCGGAGTTGCGCATCGGTTCGGTGCCGAGCATTTCCCAGATTATGGTGCCCCGCGCGGTCGAGCGCGTCCGGCGGCGTTACCCCGACCTGCGAATTGACATCAACGTCCTCAAGATCGAGGAGGCGATCGATTTCTTGTTGCTTGGCCGAGGCGATTGCGTTGCGATGAGCTATCGGCTCGATCACTCCGGCCTCGACTTCCTGCCCCTTGCGTCGGGCGAGTTGTTCTGCATCGTCCCGCTCGGTCACCCACTTGCAGGCCGCAAGCAAATTTCCGCGGCGGAAATCGTCAGCTATCCGCTGATCGGCATTGACCCAACTGATCCCTACGGGCGCATCATGGCCGAAATTTTTGCCCGCAAGAAACTCAAATACGACGTCACCATCCGTGCGCGGTTCGGCACGACCGTCTGCGCGTTGGTAAAGGCGGGACTGGGTATCGCCGTCATGGACCAATTCACTGTTGCCCATGGCGGCTTTCCCGGCCTCGAACTAATACCAATCATCGAACCCACCAAATTCGAAACTTACATTGCGGTGAAGCGCGGTACACCGCAGTCGCTTTACATCGAACATTTCATCCATTGTCTGCGGCTGGAAATGCAGGCCGGCGGACTCGGTCGAAATGGGTCGCCGAAGTCTGCCGTACGCGGCTCCAGGAAATAACAGGATGTTATCTTTTCCGAACATCCGGGTAATTGTGTTAGATCATCGTTGGTCTATATTGATCGGCGGTCGCGTAGATATTCGATCCGCTTGCTGAGCAGACATCTACTTGGCGTCATTGTCCGCTGCGAGGCGTTGCCGCCGGAGCAAATCGCATGGCCAAACATTCAATCGCCACGGTCGCGCTGAGCGGCTCGCTCGATGAAAAGCTGCGCGCCATCGCCGGCGCCGGCTTCGACGCGGTCGAGATTTTCGAGAACGACCTGTTGACGTTCAACGGAAGCCCCCGTGACGTCGGGCAGCTGTGCCGCGACCTCGGTCTTTCCATCTGCGCGTTCCAGCCGTTTCGCGATTTCGAGGGCATGCCTGAGCCGCAGCGTACCCGTAACTTCGCCCGCGCCCAGCACAAGTTCGACCTTATGCAGCAACTGCAGACCGATCTGTTGCTGATCTGCAGCAATGTTTCGCCGGCATCGCTCGGCGGGATTGATCGCGCGGCGGCGGATTTCCACGCGCTGGGCGAACTTGCCGCTTCGCGTGGCCTGCGCGTCGGTTTCGAGGCGCTGGCCTGGGGGCGGCATGTCAACGATTATCGCGACGCATGGGAGATCGTGCACCGCGCCGATCACAAATCGATCGGGATCATTCTCGATAGTTTCCACGCGTTGGCGCCGACATTTCCGGTAGCCGCAATCCAGTCGATTCCGGCGGACAAGATATTCCTCGTGCAGCTTGCCGACGCACCAAAGCTTGGCCTCGACGTATTGTCCTGGAGCCGGCACTTCCGTTGTTTTCCGGGCCAGGGTGATCTACCGGTGGGAACCTTCATGGAAGCAATAGCGGCGACAGGCTACTCTGGTCCGCTGTCTTTGGAGATATTCAACGATCAGTTCCGGTCCGGCTCGGCGGTCCGCACGGCAACGGACGGACTGCGTTCGCTGATTCTGCTGGAGGATCAGTTGGCCCAAAGCCCCGCCAACGCTGCCGCGACCCGGCTGCAGCCAAAGGCGCTGAGCCGCGGCGTCGGTTTCGTCGAATTCGCCGTCGATGAAACAAAAGCCAGGGATCTATCCGCCTTGTTCGGCCAGCTTGGGTTCCGCAAGACCGGCTCGCATCGCAGCAAGGACGTAGAGCGTTGGTCGCAGGGCAATATCGAACTGGTGATCAATTGTGAGCCGGATGGCTTTGCCCATTCGCACTACATCACGCACGGTCCGGGGGTCTGCGCCATTGCGATTGACGTCGGTGACGCCGGAAAAACCATGAAACGCGCAGAAGCGTTGAATGCGCATACCTTCTACCAGCCGGTTGGGCCCGGGGAACTCGAAATTCCCGCCATCAGGGGCGTCGGAGGCAGTCTGCTGTATTTTGTCGAGGCAGCAGGGAAAAACTGGGACACCGATTTTGTCGCGCTGCGCAGCGATGTCGTGACCGACCGTCTTGACACGATCGATCATATCTCGCAGTCGATGCCCTACGACGAGATGCTGTCCTGGCTGCTGTTCTACACCGGCATCCTCGATCTACAGCGCCTGCCGCAGATGGAGATCGCCGATCCGGTTGGGCTCGTGCAGTCCCAGGCGCTGATCAACAGTAATCAGGGCTTACGCATGATCCTGAACGGATCATCGGCCACGCGAACGCTTTCCGCCCGCTTCATTAACGAATTCTTCGGCTCCGGCGTCCAGCACATTGCCTTTTCGTGCGCTGATATTTTCGCGACGGTTGCCGACATGCGCGCGCGCGGCGCAGATTTCCTCAAAATCCCGGACAATTATTACGACGATATCGAGGCCAAATACGATCTCGATGCGACGACGATGGCAGCCCTTCGCGACAACCAGATTCTGTACGACCGTGAAGGCGAGGGCGAATTCTTCCAGATCTACACCCATACGTTCGATGAGCGGTTTTTCTTCGAGATCGTCCAGCGCTGCAACTACCAGGGCTTCGGCGCCCCCAATGCCGCCGTTCGCCTCGCTGCCCAAACGCGGGAATCGCGGCCGCTGACTATTCCTCGTGCGTGAAGTGGGACGAGCGTGGCGGTCTCGGTCGCAGGTCGCGGAAATCGGACGTCGAAGTGGTAATTCCTGGAATACCAAGCGGAGGTGCGTTCAGCGTTGCGTGGCAACCTGTGTCGATGCACCGGCTATCGGAACATCGTCGATGCAGTGTTTTTGGGCGGCTAGATGTTTATCCGCAGCGATTTCCGATTCGAGCTCTGGACTGCCGATCGGCAGGATCGTCCTACTATTCTCTGAAAGGCCCGTTCTTCTCCGAACCTCTGGACTCCGCCCATTCGGTACGGTTTTCGAAATTCGATTATTTCGAGCTACTTATGAGCCTCAGGGGAAAGTGGTTCGGCCGTTTCTCTCGGACAGGCGACAGTCTCGGATTTCCAAACTAATCATCGCGCGCTCGGCAACGCGCGGTCCTTTTCGACGGACGCCGTTCGGCCTAGCCGAAACATTTTACGGGGCTAAAGCTTGCTCGTTCTTCTCAGATTCCACCATGTCAAGGTTCGAATCTTCCGCTCCAGCCAGCCAGTTCAGCCCTTAAGAGAAAGTGCCCGTGATACTGACTGATTGATCCAATGATTCGATATCCGGATGGATGGACGCTCACAAGCGCGAAGCAAAAGCGCGCAAAGCAAAAATGGATCAGCTACGGCGGGCTTGCTTGAAGCAAATTAAACCGGAAAAGGCGGCAGAACACAGGAATGATAGCGATCGGGAAATGGTGATAATGAGTTGCGCGCTTTGAAATGCCAGCGATGCTGCTCGGCCGCGCCGATGAGGTGATCGAGTGATGTCGCTTAGTGGCACGTTTGAGACATGCCGACTGCGTCGAGCAATGTCCGAGTTCGAGGGCAAAGCGGAAAACATTTGCTCGTCCTGAGTTCTTCTCAGTTTGACCCCAAACAGACGTCTGTCATCACGTGAACTCGTCAGTCCAAGTCCGGTCGCCCGAACCAAGCGAATTGATCATATTTTCGTCTGGCTATCATTTAAGTAACGAATAAGCTTTCCCGCGGCCGACCTCGACTGATGAAAAGATGTGCCATGGCTTGGTTGGGAAGGGCCGGCGGGTGGTGCTCGCTCCTCGTTCCATCCAACCTGGATAAAACGCGATTGTGGCCGCTCGAAAATGGTAGACTCCTCCAACGATTATAATGTCGTTATCTCTCGACGCCACGAGCAACCAGAACGCTGGAGTTGGGAGATAGTCCGCAAGAGCAAACCGTTGGGAGTTCGATTGACCGCAGACGGTTTTCAATCTGAAGGGGCAGCGCAATTTGCAGGGAGGAGAGCTTTGGAAGACTTTCTGATCCAACTATCTAAAGAAGAACGCCGTCCCCCGAAGTAGATGAGCGCATTGCCCTAATCCAGGAGCCAGCCTTCTGCCGCCGCCGCCGCGCGGAAGGACCGCCAAGCCCGAACTTCGCTGTCATCGGACGCGCCAGCACGGTTTAGCGCCTGCCTCGCCATCTGCCAATGCGCCTTGTTCCGATCGGAAAGCCGCATGTGCATCATGAATGAATAAGCGTCATCTGCGCTCTTGATCCGATTGGCGCCCGACGCTGGTTTCAATTTCAGAGAAGCAAAAGCCATCTTCCGACCCAAGCCGTTCACATCATCTCTGCTCTGAAGATTTAGGCGGCGCCGGGCACATCATGCAAGGCCGTTTTAAACGAGGGGCAGCCGAACCTCCAAAATCAAAAAGCCTCACCGCAGTACCTCTGGACATCAGCGGATCCACGCCGCTGGCCCGAAACGCGTTGCAGCATCGAAACGCTCGCAGCGCAGGATGGTGTTCCGGACACAATTAATTGCCACGTCTACGCCCCAATTGTCGGCGGACGATCGATGACATTCACCATTCACGCTTGGAAAGCCGATCAGAATACAATGACGGTCCGCTTAGGTCCCGCTGTCGCTATCGATAAGGCGCGCGAACTGGAAAAGACCGGTTGGCAAGTTTACGTCACCGACGCCGCAGGCAGCCGATTTGCGCCAGAGAGTTTTGATCGGCTTCTATCGATTAACCGCCAGACAGCGTAGCCTTTTGCGACAGCTTACTGAGGTCACATACGTGGTGGTCTTCCGTTCAGCGCTCAGGAACCGAAAACAAAAAGACGGCGAGTAATGCCGCTGTGCCGAAGACCGCAGGTGCGAACTCGATCAGCATCGATCATCCTGGTGCGCCAAACTCAGCTTAGAGTTCCGGCCGGTGGTTACCTCGCCCGCCGGCAGATGTGCACCGTAACCTTGACCGGTTACGTTAAGGCGCGGATCACGTTGCGGCTTTATAAGGTCGCGATGTTGTCCGCTGATGACGCAGGGACGTCTCTCTCCCGTTTCGTCTTTTCTTCCATCCTAGTTGCCGTGACGGCGTACTGGATTTGGTTCCTGTTCTCCCATGCTGGTCAAATCTTTAGGCACTGACCGTTACATGAACGACTTCTTTGGCGAGGCCTTTGCGTAATTCAGAATGGGCTGAGGCCTCAGAACGACGTCCAATCGATAGCACGGGCTGCCACCCACGCCGGGGTACGACTAACGAGAAATGGTGGTCCTAGACGTTCGACCTCCGTTTCTGGAACGTTCGAGACATACAGACCGGCTCCGACGATGTCCGTTCATCGGGGCAGACCGGAAGTGACCGGCCGACGCTCAAATGGTGCTTTTGATCCAAAGCGGAGCCTCCCCGGTGATTGGGACATGGGTGCAAGGTGGAAGAGAAATTCCCTCTCGCAATCTCCTCAGGCGGGTATCAGATTGATGACTCGCATGATAGCTATGCTATTGCCTATGTTCTCAGTGTCTTCTGGTTCACCTTTGACACAGGTCCATACGTCGTTTTTCTTGACCGTGAACGCGTGGCCATCGCGATGATCCATCCGCATTTCACCCTCGAGGCAGAGGCAAACCATGTCGTTTTGCATGGCGTCACTCTTTTCCGCTGCTTTCGGCTGTGAGACCACGTCAACGACCTTAATTCGCTTATCGGCTGGGAGTACCGAGCCGCGCCCACGCATCGCTTCGCGCTCGCTTACCTCCACTACCCGGACACCCGGGGCGATCTCCTTGCCTTCATCGGCCCGGTAAGGCTGAGCCACCGTTGGATCGGCTGAAACAAGAGCAGTCCCTGCTGTTGCGAGGCCGAGCATAAGAGCAGATCGCCGGTCGATT